>Ga0315280_10001876_pt1 | contig 35148 bp, 26 predicted proteins | sample YL17G06_40_MG_FD_203697 | JGI IMG/M metagenome (GOLD analysis project Ga0315280, IMG submission 203697) | Sediment microbial communities from Yellowstone Lake, YNP, Wyoming, USA - YL17G06_40 | ecosystem: Environmental > Aquatic > Freshwater > Lake > Sediment | place: USA: Wyoming | collected...
GGCATCGTGGGGACCGGATTGGTGGGCAGCAGCGCGGCGTACGCCATGGTGATGAGCGGCGCCGCCAGCGAGCTGGTGCTGATCGACTTGAACGAGAAGCTGGCGCGGGCCCACGCCGAGGACATTCTCCACGCGACCCCCTTTGCCGCGCCGGTGCGGATCGCGGCCGGGGACTACCCGCAGCTCGAAGGGGCCCGGGTCGTGGTCCTGTGCTGCGGCGTGAGCCAGCGGCCGGGCGAGAGCCGGCTGGGACTCTTGGAGCGGAACACGGCGGTGTTCAAGGAGGTGGTGGGGCGGGTGGTCCGCTTCGCCCCCGAGGCCGTCCTCCTCGTCACCTCCAACCCCGTGGACGTCATGACTGGAGTGGTGGTGAGGATCACCGGCCTGCCGGCGGGCCGGGTCCTCGGCACGGGAACGATCCTCGACACGGCCCGCTTCCGCACCCTGCTGGGCGACCACGTCAATGTCGCGCCCCACTCGATCCACGCCTACGTGCTGGGCGAGCACGGCGATTCGGAAGTGCTGGTGTGGTCGAGCGTTCGGGTGGGGGGAGTGCCCCTGGAGGGATTCGCCCGGCAGGTGGGCCGGCCCCTGGACGAGGAGGCAAAATCGCGGATTGACGATGGCGTCCGCCGGGCCGCCTATCGTATTATTGAGGGGAAGGGGGCCACGTATCATGGGATCGGGGCGGGAATCGCCCGCATGGTCCGCTTCATCCGCGACGACTCCAACGCCGTATTGACCCTCTCCGCGCCGATCCCCGGATTCGACGAGTTCCAGGGCGTGTGCCTCTCGCTCCCCCGCGTGCTCGGGGCCCGAGGGATCAAGGCCACCCTTCGCCCGGAGCTGTCGCCGGAGGAGACCGCGGCGATCCGCCAAAGTGCCCAGATCCTGAAGGAGGCCGCCGGCAAGATCGGATACTAAGAGCGAGGCTGTAACGGGCCATCAGCTCTCAGCCGTCAGCCAGATCCCTGCCGGTAAGCTGAAAGCTGATAGCTGACGGCTGATAGCCAGCGCAGGACAAAGACCACACCGCGCTCTGCCAGGTTGACCATGGCCAAGAAGTCCAAGAGCCCGGCGCCCTCCGCGCGGGGCAAGAGCTTTCCTCTCGGCGCGACCGTCACCCGCGACGGCGTGAACTTCGCCGTCTTCTCCAAGCACGCCACCGCCTTGGAGCTGCTGTTGTTCGACGATGCCGGTGATCCCGAGCCGGGGCGGGTGATCGCCCTGGAGCCGCGGGAAAACCGCACCTATCACTACTGGCACATCTTCGTTCCCGCCCTCCGAGCAGGCCAGGTCTACGTCTATCGCGCCCACGGCCCCGCCGAACCGCACAACGGCTTCCGCTTTGACCCCGCCAAAGTGCTCTTGGACCCGTACGGCCGCTGCATTGCGGGGAGCGAGCACTACAGCCGCGCGGCGGCGTGCCGGCCGGGGGACAATACGGCCACCGCGCTGCGGAGCGTGGTGGCGGAGCTCGGCCGGTACGATTGGGAGGGGGACGCCCCACTCCGCCGCCCCTTCGCCCGGACCGTAATCTACGAGATGCACGTCGCCGGCTTCACCCGCCATCCCAACTCGGGTCTTCCCCCGGAGAGGCGGGGCACCTACGCCGGGCTGATCGAGAAGATTCCCTACCTCGTGGACCTGGGGATCACCGCCGTCGAGCTTCTGCCGGTGTACCAGTTCGACCCGCAGGACGCCTTGCCGGGCCTGTCGAACTACTGGGGCTACAGCCCGATCTCTTTTTTTGCCCCCCACGCCGGTTACAGCTCGCGGAAGGAGCCGCTGGCCGTGCTGGACGAGTTCCGCGACATGGTCAAGGCCCTGCACCGTGCGGGGATCGAGGTCATCCTGGACGTGGTCTACAACCACACGGCCGAAGGGGGCGAGTCCGGCCCGACGCTCTGCTACCGCGGCCTGGCCAACGAAACCTATTACATCCTGGAGGCCGACAAGTCCCGCTACGCGAACTACACCGGCTGCGGCAACACGCTCAGCGGCAACCAGGCGATCGTCCGCCGCATGATCCTCGACAGCCTCCGCCACTGGGCCTCGGAGATGCACGTCGACGGCTTCCGCTTCGATCTGGCGTCGATCCTCTCCCGCGACGAGAACGGCTGGCCCCTGGCCAACCCGCCGATCCTCTGGGACATCGAATCGGATCCCGTCCTGGCCGGCACGAAGCTCATCGCCGAGGCCTGGGACGCCGCCGGGCTCTACCAGGTGGGGAGCTTCATCGGCGATAGCTGGAAGGAATGGAACGGGCGGTTCCGCGACGACGTGCGGGGCTTCGTCCGCGGCGACGAGGCAACGGTCACGAGGCTCCGCGACCGCCTGCTGGGCAGCCCCGACCTTTACGCCCACGAGAATCGCGAGCCGGAGCAGAGCGTCAATTTCGTGACCTGCCACGACGGCTTCACCTTGAACGACCTCGTCTCCTACGACGGCAAGCACAACGAGGCCAACGGCGAGCAGAACCGCGACGGCCAGGACGACAACCGAAGCTGGAACTGCGGCGTCGAGGGCCCCACGGACGACCCGGCCATCGAGCAGCTTCGCAACCGCCAGGTCAAGGATTTCCTCGCCATCAACCTGCTGGCGATCGGCACGCCGATGCTCGCCATGGGGGACGAGGTGCGGCGGACGCAGCGCGGCAACAACAACGCCTACTGCCAGGACAACGAGCTGAGCTGGTTCGATTGGGACCTGCTTCCCAGGCACGCCGACGTCCGTCGCTTTGTCAAGGGCCTGGTCCGGCTGCGGCTCAACTTCGACTGGGCCCGGCACGACCCGAGCTTGACGCTCCCCCAGTTCCTGCGGGAGGCCAAGATCCAGTGGCACGGCGTGAAGCTCAACCAACCGGATTGGGGCGACTGGTCGCACAGCCTGGCGGTGACGGTCCAGAGCGCGACGGGGACCCGCGTGGCGCACCTCATCCTCAACGCCTATTGGGAGCCGCTTTCCTTCGAGCTTCCGGCCCTACCGGGCGATTCGGAAGGCGGCTGGCGGCGGCTGATCGACACCAGCCTTCCCGCGCCGGGGGATTTCTGCGGCTGGTCGGAGGCGCCGGTGGTGGCAGATTCGCACTACCTCGTCGAGCCGCGGTCCGTGGTCCTCCTGGCGGCGCAAATGCCACTGCAGAACAACACCGCGACGGGTGCCATGCTCACGCTTGCGTGAGCATGCCCACGCCGCTGGCGCGTCGTGGGCATGGCACCCAAGCCGGACCGGCGAGACGCTCGTCCTACTGAATTCGCGGAGACGCGTGCCGGGCCCACCAGGTGCGAAACTGCTCCCGCGCTTCGGGCGAAGTAAAGCGGTGTCCTTCCAGGCCGACTTCGGTAAGGAAGTCGTCGCGGGCGGGGCTCAGGCCGAAGGGGGCCGGCTCTTGCCGGCAGCGGCGCAGGAGGACGGCCGCGGCCGTGGCCCCGAGCTCTGGTCCCTCGTCCCGCCCCGCCACGAGCGGCTCGGGGCGCTGGGCCAGGCCCGCCAGCCAATCGTCAGCCCCGGGCCACGGATCGCGGAGGGCAATCGCCAGCGCGGCGATCCGGTCGAGCCGGCGGGGGGACCGCGGCGTGGGCGGAAGGACCCGGCCCGCGGCAATCGCCCGCAACAGCCCGGGGCCTGCCTCCCGCGTCCCTCGCCGGGCGAGTTGCTCGCAGAGGACCCCGTGCAGGCTCGGCGGCTTGCTGCCCACCTTGAGCGGCGAGGCGATCTCGAACGCGTACGCTCCCCGGGCCGCAAGCTCGCGGCGTTCCTCCTCCGAGGGCATCCGATCGTCGACCGAGGCGAAGTACGGGCCGGCAAATCGGGAGACTTCGGCGGCGTCGAGCTGTTCCAGGACGAGCAGCTCCTTGCCCCCCAGCGGCTGCTTCCGGGCCAGCCAGGCGTCGAGCGTCCGCCGGCTCAACTCGACCAGCCGCCGCGGGGCCTCGGTCTCGGCGAAAAAATCGTAGAGCATCCGCCGCCGGGGCGTGGAGAGGTTGACCAGGTGGAAGAGGGCCCCCGGCCTGTTGGGGTGCGGGATGGCCACTCCGACCGGATAGTCGCCCGGCGAAAGGTTCGCCCCGCTCACGCAATGCGCCACCCGATCGTCGACCGAGTCGAAGTGACTCGCTCGAGGCGCTCCTGGGTTCTGGCTCGGCACGCCCACGTAGAGGAACTGGATGTTGCGAAGCCGCCCCCCGAACCAGTATTCCGCCACGAGGGCCGGGCGGGTCAGGTCCAAGAGTTCGCCGAGCCGGCCCCGAGCGGCGGGAACCAGCCCCCGGTCGGCCAGCCTGCTTTCCAGAAGCACCTTGATCCGGGCAACCTGCCCATCCCGCGCCAGCACGTCGCGAAGCTCCCACTCCGCGCGATCCGGCGACGAGATCCCTCGCGACCCCGATCGCGCCTCGCTCCCTTCGCTCACTACGTCCAGCCAACCGGCAATCTGCGCGTCGGAGACCGGCGGCAGGCTTCGCTCCGGCGGGTCGGTGGCCAGCCAGCTCGCCCTCGCCCGGGCGTAGACCGGCTCCAGCCAGTTCCGCGCGTCCACCGAGACCTCGCCGCCGTAGAGCCGCTGCTTGAGCCTGGCCAGAATGGGATCGACCAGCTTGGGGTTGCCCAGCAACCACTCCAGCCGCTTCGAGGCCGAGAGGCGGACCGCGTAGCGATCGTCCTCCAGTTGGCGGACCAGCCGATCGAGTTCCTCGCCGGGCACCGATTCCGCGGGCGGCAGCGCGACCCGCGGAAGTCCCGGCATCCACCGCTCCAATCGCTTGCGGACGTCCAGCGACGTATCCGGAGCCACCAGAGCGGCGTGGAACTCCGTGGCCAGCACCCGGCCCAGCTCCGGCCGAACGACCATTTGTTCCAGGCGCTCGGCGGCCCCCTGACGGGCCTCGAAATGATCCGAATCCAAGAGGGAGAGCAATCGGGCGACCTCCTTGCGAATCGCCTGCTCGTCCGTGCCCGCCTCGATAGCAGCGGACGCGGCCGGCACTTCGCCCGCCTGAGCTTGTGGGCTGGACAGAAAAAATAGGCAGGTGAGGAAAGCTAGCGATAGTTTCATGAGCTTGGGCGGCGGCCGCTCCGTGTCCCGCGTAAATCCCCCGGAATGCCCTTGCACTAGGTCGGCAATTGGACTAGAAGGCCGTCCCTCGTCCGGTCATCTCGTCTGGTTGGGGCCCTCTGTCCACGCGAGGTCAGGTGAAATGTACCGAAGGTGTTTTCTAACAATGACTTCCGTCTCGTTCTTGGCGACGGCGTTGGGCGGCTCGGGCGAGGCCGCGCAAGCCACGCGATTAAATGCCGCCACGATCAAGGCCGCGCTGCGGACTGCAACCCCCGAAGAAGCGGGTTTCGTGGAGCGCGTCGTTAACCTCACCAAAGACGGGGTCCTTCCCGCGGATCTGGTGGACAGCACCTTCCAATGGGCCCGCAAGAAGCCCAAGCATCGTTTTCAGTACTTCAAGCGGGGTATCGTCGTTCGGGCCGCCGCGCTGGGGATCGCGCTTTAACGCGGACCGCTCGCCTTCGGCTCGCGGCTAAACGGCTTCGGCGTCGCGGCTAACCACATAGCGCCACCGGCTTAGCCAATCCCCCTAGTATTCGCGACCGGCCACGCGGTGTCAAACCTTCCGCACGACCTTGCAGGCCACATCGCGGGAGAAGGGCGGCACCTCCAGGCGGAGCACGCCGCCGGCCGGTGCGGCGGTGGTTTCCCGAATTGCCTTCCCCTCGTTGGTGTCCCACCACTGGACGCGATAGGTGCCCGGCTCCAGCCCGCGGACTTCCAGCGTCGCTCCCTGGATGGTGGCCGGGGTGGACTTCTCCACGACGAGGTTCCACCACGTGGCCTGGGGGTTGAAGAGCCAGAGGCAGGCCCGATCGCGTCCCTGGAGCCCGATCGCGCGGGCCTGGCCGCCGGCGACGGTCGCCGAGGCGTCCTTCAGGCCCGCCGTAGTGAAGGGCACGTCGGCGAGAAAGCGGGCCAGCGGCCGATAGTGGCGGTAGCCGTCCTGCCGGTCGAGCTGCTCCCACCACCAGAACTGCGCCGTGCCCGCCGCGCCGCTCAAGGCCGACGCCCAGAGGATGTTGTGGAAATGGACCAACTCCCGGTCTTGCTTCATGTAGGGGCTGAGCATCCAGTTGTTCTCCGCCAGGCCGAATTCGGCGAGGATCACCGGCTTGTTGGGCGGGGTGTTCTTCTGGACGAAGCGGGTCTGCTTGATCACCACCGCGACCTCGTCCTTGAATCCCTCCTTCGACTCCGGGCGGAGGTAGTGGTGCGGCTGGGCGATGTCCAACTGCGGGTGCCGCCAGTCCTTGGGCGAAGGACCCCAGGCACTCGTGGCCCGCAGGTGATGGAAAACGTCCACCTGCTCGAAGTACCGGCCCAGCTCTTCGTAGAAGGCATCGGTGGGCAGGCCCGGGTTCTGCTCGTTGAAGTACTCCCACGCCGCCACGCTGGGGGCGTAGCCCCAGCGGGCGACCACGTAGCGGACCAGCTTCCGCGCGTCGCGGATCGCCTGGCGATACTCCGGGCTCTTGGGGTCCTTGAGCGCGTCCATGTAGAGGTTTCGCGTGATGAAGCACAACTGGAGGTAGAGGCCCGAGCGGTCGGCCGCCTCGACCAGCCGGTCGACGACGTAGCAGTCGATGGGGTGGTAGTAGCCGCGTACGGGGCGGTTGACGTCGGCCTCTCCGAGCAGCTCCGGCCCGCCCCCGACCTCCGCAAGCGACAAGCCGTCGAGCCAGGCCGCGCCGCTCCCCTCGCGGCGGAGCGTGATCCGATCGAGCCACCGTTGGCTCGGCCCGGTGGTAAACTCCCGGGAGAAGGGAGTCCAATCGCTCCCTTGGCCGAAGAGCACGACCTCGCTCAGGCCCGGGGCTTGGGCCGAGAGGCGGACCTTGGCTCCCCCCTCGGTGCGGATCCGGCCCGAAAGGACGTAGCGCGTCTCGGGCCGCACGGCCAGCGGATGGCACGGGGCGGCGGAAAGCGATCGCTCCCCCTCGCCGGAGATCTTGAGGCACTTGCGGGCCGACGGCTTGCCTTCCTCGCCGGGCATCGGCACGATCGGCGGTTTCGCCTCCCAGCCGCGTCCCCAGGCGCTCTTGCGGGCCTCGATGGCGGTCGCCCAGTCCTCGCAGCAGACCCAGATCCGCAGGAAATTCGCCCCGTTGGCGGCCAGCTTGGGGAAGGTCTCCTCGGCCTTCGCCAGATTGAAGTACTGCAACTCGCCGATGAAGGCCAGGTTCTCGCCGATGAGGAACAGCGGCTGGCCGCTGTCGAGTTCCAGGAATCGCGCGTCCCGCTTGCTCCGGCGGACAAAGCCGCGGCGCTGGGAAGGCACCGCCTCGAAGTGAACCGGGGCGGACTGCCATGTCCCGCGGCGGTCCCGGCACACCGCCACGGCCGAGTAGCGGCCGATCTCCATCGGGGCGAAGCGGGCCCGCCAGGTCGCCGCGCCGGCCGGGTAGAGCCAGTCGGCCTTCTTGCCCCCGCGCGGGATCTCTTGCCGCTCGAAATCCTGGCACCAGAAGGCCGGAATTTCAAGCGTGGCGCCGCGGGGAGTCGACAGCCGCAGCACCAGATCGACTTCCTCCGGATCGAAGGGGTCGCGATACGGCACGTCCGGCCGGATGGAGAATTCGATTCTCTCGTACTGCCCCACCTTCTCCCGCGAAGCCCCCAGTGCGATCTTCTCCGCGCCTTCCCCACGAGACCCGTGGGCGAGCGCCACGACGAAAGCCAGAACGGAAACGAAGCTGAATTCCCTTGCACGCATGGCAGGCGATCTCCTTGAGGGCCGCGGTGGCCGACGCACGCGCATCCGGTGCCATGCATCGGGTGCCATGCCCACGCTTGCCGTGGGCATGCTGCGGTTGGGTGGCCGGGGCAAAGCGAAGCGGTGTCCCAGCGCCCTTCGACTGGGGCTTCGCTGCGCTCAGCCGCCAGCCACCCCACAGATGAAGCGCGTCGCACCGCTGGTATCGCTCGCACAAGCTTCGCACAGACGCCCGGGGTTTACAAGGCCCGCGCGCAGCCCGCTCCTTGCCAGCGGGCAGAGAAATGGTAAACTGACCATCCCCCTTGGCCGGGCGGTCGAGGCCGAAGGCCGGTCGAGCCCGGAACGTCCGGAAAAACGCTAACCTGTCTGAGAAGGGAGAATCCGATGAACCGCCACGCTGCCGAGCGAGTCCTGATCGCGGGCGTCCTGATCGCTGTTGGCACGGCGCTGGCCGGCGCTGGCGGGGCCGGCGTCGCCTGGGCCGGCGCCGCGGCCGACCAAGGACAAGTGGTCAATTTCCTGCCCAACGCGTCCTTTGAACAAGCCGCCGGGAAGCAGCCCCGAGGCTGGCGGACCGGCCAATGGGCCGGCGGGGGAACGTTCGAGTACGCCGCGGTCGGCCACAGCGGCAAGCGAAGCGTGATGATCGCCTCGGAGCAAGGCGGCGACATCGCCTGGACGGGCGTCGCCGCGGTCGAGCCCTATTCGACCTATCGCCTCTCGGGCTGGATCAAGACCGAGAACGTGAAGACGACGACCGGGCGCGGCGCCTTGCTCAACATCCACAACATCCAGCCGGTCGCCACGCCTGCCCTGACCGGCACCCGCGACTGGACCCGGGTCGACGTCGTCTTCGAGACCGACGAGCAGGACGCCGCCGAGGTGAACTGCCTGTTGGGCGGCTGGGGCCTGGCCACGGGGAAGGCGTGGTACGACGATCTGCGGCTGGAGCTGATCTTCACCAAGGCCCCCGCCCAGAAGCCGCGGATCCTGATCGACGCCGGCAAGCTGCGGGAGCCGATCTCGAAGTACATTTACGGGCAGTTCATCGAGCACCTAGGGCGTTGCATCTATGGGGGGATCTGGGCGGAGATGCTCGAGGACCGCAAGTTCTACTACCCGATCACGGCCAACTACGACCCCTATCCGGCCGCCCGGCGTGCCGCCGCGGAGCCGTTCCTGCCGGTGGTGAAGGCTTCGCCCTGGCAGATCGTCGGGGCCGCCGATTCGGTGGCGATGATCAAACAGGACGCCTTCGTCGGCGAGCACACGCCGCGGATCGCCCCCGGCGGGGGCATCCGCCAAAACGACCTGGGGCTCGTCAAGGGGAAGCAGTACGTCGGCTACCTCTGGCTCAAGCCGGCCCAGAGCACAGCCGCGCTCTGGGTGTCGCTCCGCTGGGGCAAGGGCCCTGACGAAGCGGAAGGGACTCTTATCATTCATCGTTCCGCCCGCTACGAGAAATTCGACTTCCGCTTCACTTGCGGGGCCGACACCACCGAAGGCGCGCTGGAGATCTTCGTCAGCGGCGGCTCGCCCTGCCTGGTCGGCACGGTCTCGCTGATGCCCGCCGACAACGTCCAGGGGATGCGGGCCGACACGCGCGCGGTGCTCAAGGAGCTCGACTCGCCGGTCTATCGGTGGCCGGGGGGGAACTTCGTGAGCGGCTACAACTGGCGGGACGGGATCGGCGAGCGCGACCGCCGCCCCCCGCGCAAAAACCCCGCCTGGACCGGTGTCGAACACAACGACTTCGGCTTCGATGAATTCATGACCTTCTGCCGCACCTTGAACACCGAGCCCTACGTGGCCGTCAACAGCGGGCTGGGCAGCGCCAAGGAGGCCGCCGAGGAGGTCCAGTACGCCAACGGCTCGACGGACACCCCGATGGGAAAGCTCCGCGCCCGAAACGGCCACCCCGACCCCTACCGCGTCACGTTCTGGAGCATCGGCAACGAGATGTACGGCGGCTGGCAGCTCGGCCACATTCCCCTGGAACAGTACGTCAAGAGGCACAACCAGTTCGCCGAGGCGATGCGGGCCGTCGATCCGGCGATCAAGCTCGTGGCCGTGGGCGACGTGGGCCGGTGGAGCGAGGGCATGCTTCGCAACTGCGCCGACCACATGGACTTGATTAGCGAGCACTTCTACTGCCCCGAGCGGCCCGGACTGCGCGGCCACGTCCGCCAGATCCCCAACGCGGTCCGCGACAAGGCCGAGGCCCACCGCAACTACCGCCGCCAGCTTCCGTCGCTTAAGGGCAAGGACATCCGCATCGCCTTGGACGAGTGGAACTACTGGTACGCCCCCCACGTCTTCGGCGAGCTGGGCACGCGCTACTTCCTCAAGGACGCCCTGGGGATCGCCGCCGGACTGAACGAGATGGCCCGCCACAGCGAGATGTTCTTCATGGCCAACTACGCCCAGACGGTCAACGTCATCGGCTGCATCAAGACCACGAAGACCGCGGCGGCGATGGAGACCACCGGACTGGCGCTGGCCCTCTACCGCAAGCACTTCGGCGTGCTCCCGGTGGCCACGGAGTGCTCGCCGCTGGTGGACGCCATGGCCGCCTGGACCGCGGACCGCAAGGCGCTGACCGTGGCCGTGGTGAATCCCAGCACGGAGCCGAGCCGGATCGGGCTGGAGGTGAAGGGGGCGGTGCTGACCGGGTCGGGCACCCGCTGGCAGATCGCCGGCCGCGACCCCATGGCCCACAACGACCCGGGCAAGCCGCCCCGGGTCGCCATCGAGCAGTCGGCCGTCGAGGGGATCTCGGACTCGCTCTCCGTAGCCCCGCTGAGCGTGACCCTGTTTGCGCTGGGGGTCAAATAGGGAGGTCAAGTAGCCGCCGGCGCGTTCACCGGGAAGCTTCCTGCCGCAGGGGCAGGTCGAAGTAGAAGACGCGGTTCTGGTCCCGCGGTCCGCCGGCCTCCTCGGGCGGAATCAGGAGGGCGTTGCCGAGGAGGGTCCGCCGCAGGATCGAGCCGTCAGGCCCGGTCACGAGGAACTCCGCGGGGTGCACAAAGACAATGTGCAGGCGGTTCTCCCGCGACCGCGCCTGGACGATGGGGTCGTTGCGCTGTGGTCCGAACATCCCGCCGGACGGGCAGAGGAGGAAATCAGCGCCCCCCTCGCGGAAGCGACGGACGAGCTGCGGCACGGTCCGATCGGCGCAGATCATCAGTCCCACGCGGCCGTAAGGGGTGGCAAACACAGGCGACGAGGTGCCCGCCGTGTTTCGCACCGCCTCGTGCCCCAGCTCTTGCTTGTGGTACTTGCCGATGAGCTTTCCTTCGGGCGAGATGAGCACGGCGGTGTTGTACCGCGCGTCGCCGTCGGCCTCAAGCATCCCGGCCACGAGGAAGATCTTCAGCTCCGCGGCCAGGGCGGCCAGGCGGCGATGGTGCGTGCCTGCGGGAACCGGCTCACCCAGCCCGCGATAGACGGCCAAGGGGATCGACTTGTCGGCGATGGCGTAGCCGTCCAGGAAGCACTCGGTGGTGCAGACGATCTTCGCCCCTTCGCCGGCCGCCTGGCGGACCATCGGCTCGACCCGGCGGAGGTTGGCCTCGCGGTCGCCGCGGATCCATTTCAACACGATCCCGGCCACGCGAACCGTGGCGGGCCGCGGTTCGTTGGCCGGGGGCGCTGATGCCCCATCGGGGCGAGGCGGCGCCGGCTCCCCTGCCAGGGCCCGGCAGGCCAACCCGGCGAGCACGACGAATGCCCAGAAGCTTTTCAGCGGGGTCAAGACTCTACTCCCTCGATAATAGAAGGCTGCTTGCTATAGCAGGCTGCTCGCTCGATTCGGCCCCGCCGCGAACCATCTTACCGGCAGCGCGACGGTCCGGCAATCGCGCCACGCCGCGGGGGTATTGACATTTGCGGCTGCGGTGATAAACTGCTCCGTTGGCATATCCAATGAGCGGGTCAGCTCGGGCGAGACGCCTCTTTTCAGCGAGCTTCTGGATAGCATTTCCCCTTCACTTGGGTAGGGTCGTTAATCATCTCCACGTCATCGACCCGAGTGGGGAAGGCACCGGCTTCGACTCCGTGTGCCGGTCCGCGTTTGCCTCGCCGCCGGACCGGTCTTAGCGGTCTCACCGTTTGGGACCAGTCGAGCCCGAGGGTGCCTTCTTGACGTGGGAGATCGCTTGTCGAACGGACCAGGGCAGGGCGCAGGGGTGATTGTCTGCGCCTTCGCTTCTGCTTTGGTGCGGAAAGACGATCCAGGGCGGAAGAGAGGGTCGTTATTGGTCGGCCATGAGCCAGAGAGGTGAGATGATGTCTGCCCCGACGGCTCAGGACACTCCGCTCCGTTTCCGCAAGACTGCTGAGGCGGCCAGGGAGTGCCTGACAACCAGCCCGTACCAGCCCCTACGAAGGATCCTCTGCGAGTGTGACCGGGGGATCCTCGTGCTGAAAGGTCGCCTGCCGAGCTTCTACTACAAACAGCTTGCCCAGGAAGCTGTGGCCAGGGTTCGGGGGGTGGCCCGGGTCGTGAACGAAATCGAAGTCGGCTGACCGAGGCAACAAGGTGCGACTGGGGATTGACGCCCCCGAGGGCACCCCGGTGCACCGCGGCGAGGTTTACGAGAGGATCAAGGACCGGCTACAAAATCGCCTCGCGGGTCCTTAACGGATTGCGGATCGTCTGCTAAAAACCGCGGAGATGGCGGGCGTCCCCGGGTTCCCGGACAAGCGGAGTCCTCTCGGGAGAACGATGCTCCCTGAAGTGCTCCCGTCATCGGAAACGGGCCAGCCGGGCATTCATCTCGTCGCTTTTGGCGCAGTCAGTGGCACACGCTAGTTCCACGTTCCTCTCCAAGTCCGCGCCCGGTCTTGTGGAGCGCGAAGAGGCGATCCTCGCGGCCCTATCGCTGGGGATGCCCCTCCACGAGATCGAGGAGTACCTGGACTGGCTCGACGCTGAGGTTTCTGGCTCTTGTTTCCTCGGTTGGCCCCATTTTTTGAAGGAGGTTTCGCCATGCGAACCGGCACGAAGCTTGATTTGCAGCACCCCCGTCCGTCGCCGAAGAGGCGGTTCGCCCGCCGCTCGGGGTTTTCCTCGGGCAGGCGGGCCTTGAGGGTGGAACCGCTGGAAAGGCGGACCCTGCTGGCCGCCGACTTGTTGCTCGGCAAGGTGGGCGTGGTCGATCCCGCCGCCGTCGGCTCGCCGGACCAGGTGGACGCCGGGGACACGATCACCTACCAGTACAGCGTGGAAAACACCGGGGATGAAGCGCTGGCCAACATCAGCATCTCCGACCCGCTGCCGGGGCTCGGTGCTATCAGTCCCCCGGTGGTCGAAAGCTTACTGCCGGGAGGAACTGCCACCTTCTCGGCGACCTACACGGTGACCCAGGCGGACCTCGATGCCGGTCTGGTCACCAACACGGCGACGGCTACTACCGCCGGCGGAGAAGCGATCAGCCGGGCGGCCACCGCGGAGGTCATCCTCCAGCAGGTCGGCCGCTTGGCGGTCGACAAATCCCTGTCCGCCAACAACGACGCGGACGCGTCCGGCGACATCAGCGTCGGCGACGAACTGACCTTTGCCATCGAGGTTTCCAACCAAGGGAACGTGACGCTGGATAACGTTGCCGTCCACGACGTGATCGTCCGGGAGGGAGACGACCAGCCGATTGACGTGCTTCCCGTCCTCAACGACCAGGGGACGCCCGACCCCGCCGACGACAAGAACGTCGGCGATACGGACGGGGACGGTCTTTTGGACGTAGGCGAGACCTGGGCCTACCGGGCCGTCTACACGGTGGCGGATGCCGACAGCTTCAACGGACAGGTCTTCCTCCAAAACGTGGCCGTCGCCACCGCGACGACCCCTGGAGGCGAAGCGGTGAAAGCCGCCGACGGGCTTCTGCTGGCCGGCGGTCAGGGCGTCGGCAGCCCCGGATATTGGAAAAACCATCAAGAAGTGTGGATGGACGCTAACGGCGACGGCGTCGTCAACGACCAGGACGTGCTGGTGATCGGCGACTGGAACGGCGACGGCGTGCCCGATGGCGAGGGGATCACGCTCACCACCAGCACGGCCCTCGGCATCCTTGACGCCAGCCAAACCCAGAAGGGCGGCGACCACCGTGTCACGCTGGGGAGGTCGCTCGTGGCCGCCTGGCTCAACATCACGGTGGCCGACAACAACTACGCCATCGGCGACGTGGACGTCGGCGCGAAGGTCGACGAGTCCATTGCCTGGCTGCTTGCCTTCGACGCTGACGGGGATGGCAATCCCTTCAACGACCCCGTCAAGCGAAAGGACCTCAACCAGGCGTGGGGCGAGTCCGGCGAGGCGCTCTACCAGTTCCTCGACGAGTACAACAACACCGGGCTGGGCATTGCCATCGATCGCGACACCGGCGAGGGCGTGATCGACCCTTCCGTGGTGGACGAGGTCTTGCAGAACTACTGACCCGCGGCGGCTAGCGCCGGGTGGTTCTCAGGGCAGAGTCTTTTTGCTAAGGCCGTTCGACCATCGCGTCGAACGGCCTTTTCTGCGCCGGTCGGTAGCGGCCTGCCGAACCTGCTGCTCACGGTTCCCCGACTTGCCGACCTGCCGGCCCCGCCGCCGAATCCGAACAAGGCCCGGCACGAGGCGGACAAGCCCGCCCTCCAGCCCGGGGGGGTCTCCGCCGCAGCTGCCAGGTGACCGGTCTCTCGCCGCTGGGCGGCTCACGAGCGCTCGCACAACGCCCGGTTCCCAACAGAGCGGGTTTCCCGACACAATACGATATGTAGTTAATAAGGAATATTTATTTCGACCGGGCCGGGGCTCAGACTCTCTGAGCCATCCTCAGGCCGCGGTTGCACGCTCCCCATTGCGGTCCGGGGGGCCGTCGGTCTACAATGTGAGGCAAGTATCTCGCCTCGCAGTTCTGGCAAAGGGCTTGGCACCGCTGACCCCTGACAACCAGTATTGTGATTGGGCAGACCGAGGCACAGAGAACGCACCCCGGGGGCCTGTGCGCTGTGGATCGAGGGCGGGGGAGTTTGCCTGAATGTATCCTTGCATACTGATGTATGCCGCGGCTTGTCTAACTCATTCGTACGGTCCGTGGAAGCGGAGGAAGCCGATGACCTCGATCGCCCAAGGCCGGCCGTTGGCGGCGGACCCCGCCCTGCGGCGCTATGACGATGTCCGCCAACTGATCGCCAATCGCGCCGATCCCGCGCCCCTGGTCCGCGTCCGCCGGCTTCTTTCCCGCCCACAGTTCCCACTGTACCTGAAGCTTGAGTGGTACAACCCCTTCGGCTCGATCAAGGATCGCGCCGCGTTGTACCTGTTGAAGGGGATGGAGGAGCGGGGCGAGCTGGAGGGCAAAGAGCTGGTGGAGCCGAGTTCGGGTAACACCGGGATCGCCCTGGCCGCACTGGCCGCGTTGATGGGCAAGAAGCTCACGGTGACGGTCCCCAGCAGCGTGCCGGAAGAGAAGAAGCTGATCCTGCGGATGCTGGGCGCCGAGGTCTGGGCGACGCCGGACGACCTTTGCCCGGTCGACCACCCCAAAGACGGCGCGATCGCGCTGGCGCTCTCCTTCGTCCGCAGCGAGGCGACCAAGGGCCGCTATGCGATGCCCAATCAATACGAGAACGCGGACAACGTCAGGGCGCACTACGAGACGATGGGCCCGGAAATCTGGCGACAAACGGAAGGGCAGGTGAAATACTTCATCGCCGGGTTCGGCACCTGCGGAACGCTCTCCGGAACCGGCCGATTCTTGAAGGAGCAGAATCCAAGCGTCCAGGTGATTGCCGTCGAGCCGCAGAAAGGCCACCGCCTCCCCGGCCTGAAGAACCTGGAGGAATCCAAGCAGCCGGGGATCCTCGACCGGAGCGTCTTGGACCGGGTGATTCGCGTCGACGACGGGCCGGCGTACGCCATGACCAAGCGGCTGTTCCGCGAGGAGGGGCTCATCGTGGGACCTTCCACCGGGGCGATTGTCCACGCCGCTGTGGAGCTGGGCCGGGAAAACGAAGGGCTTGCCGTGGCCGTGTCTCCGGACGGCGGCTTCAAGTACGCCTCGTTTTTTGCCGACGTGCTCGGCAGCGAGGGCTTGCCCAAATTGTGAGCCGGCCGCCGCGAAACGTGATCCGAAGGGAAACCCGTGAGGAGAGAAACTCGATGCAGGCCATCTTTTCATTGCCCGCGCTGTTCACCGAAGACCTGGGCCGGTTCCGCGAGCAAACGGAGCGGTTCCGGCGAGGGGAACTCTCCGCAGCCGAATACCGGGCGTTCCGCGTTCCGCGGGGCGTCTACGAACAGCGCGAGGCGGGCACCTTCATGCTCCGCGTGCGTCTGCCTGCGGGGGTGGTTTTGCCGCACCAGATGCGCGTGCTGGCCCGCGTCGCCGGGCAATACGGCAACGGCCTTCTTCACGTCACGACCCGGCAGGACATCCAGGTCCATCGCGTCGTTCTGGATCACCTCCATCCGGCCCTGGAGGAGCTGCACGGGGCGGGTTTGTCGACCCAAGGGGGAGGCGGCAACACGGTGCGGAACATCACCGCGTGCTGCGATGCCGGCGTTTGCCCCCACGAGGCGCTGGACGTCTCGCCGTACGTGGTGGCGCTGACCGAGTTTCTGCTGCCCGACCCCCTTTCCTACCAGCTTCCCCGGAAATACAAAGCTGCATTCTGCGGCTGCGCGAAGGATTGCGCCGGCGGCACCGTCAACGACCTGGGCTTCATCGCCCGCGGCGACGGCGCGCCGGGGTTCCGGGTTTACGTCGGCGGCGGCATGGGGGCCCACAGCCGAGTCGGCCAGATGCTGGAGGAGTTCGTTCCGGCGGGAGAAGTGCACCTCGCGGCGGAGGCGGTGAAGCGGGTCTTTGACCAGTACGGCAACCGCAAGAACCGGCACCGCGCCCGGCTGCGGTTCTTGCTCGAACAGATCGGCTTGGGACGCTTCAAGGAGCTGTACCAGGAGGAACTGGCCGGGCTGCGAAGCGCTTCGCCGCCGGGCTTGACCGTGCGGGCAATCCCCGGCCGGACGCGGCCGCCTTCCGCAGCCGGGGCGGCGCCGGGCCGCGGGTTCGCGGAGTGGCGGGCCACGAGCGTGATGCCGCAGAAGCAAGCCGGGTATTTCATGGTGCTCGTCTCCCCGCCCCTGGGAAACTTCGACGCCCGCACGTTCGCCGATCTGGCCGACGTCGTAGAGCGTCACGGCGAAGGCGCGGCGCGGACCACCCAGCGCCAGGGCCTGGTCCTCCGCTGGATCCACGAGAGCGAGCTGGCCGAGCTGCACGCCGCCCTCAGTCCCCTCGGCTTGGCCGGCACGGACGCCCCGATCTTGCGCAACCTGGTCGCCTGCGCCGGGGCAGCCACCTGCCGGCTGGGAATCTGCCTCTCGCAGGGCCTGGCGGGGGCGATCCGCTCCGAGCTCTCTTCCTCCCGGCTGGCACTGGAGAAGCTCGGGGAGCTGAAGATCAACATCAGCGGCTGCCCGAACTCCTGCGGGCGGCATCCCGTGGCGGACATCGGGTTTTTCGGCGCGGCCCGCCGCGTCAAGGGCCGGCTCATGCCCTACTACGTTCTCCAATTGGGCGGGGGCGTCGTCGAGGGGCGGACCAGGCTCGCCGAAGGGAACCAGCCTGTCCCCGCGCGGCGCGTGCCGGCCCTGCTCGCCGAGCTGCTCGAGGCCTTCCAGAATTCCCCGCAATGCCCGGACTTTTCCGCCTTCTTGGAAGCCCAAGGCAAGCGCCTGGCCGAGCGCCTCGCGCTCCAGTCCAAGGACGTCCCCGATGGGGAGGAAGAATCGTACGCGCTGGATTGGGGCGCACAGCAGACCTTCTCGCTTGCCGGTCGGGGAGCAGGGGAATGCGGGGCCGGCGTGTTCGACCTGATCGAGGTGGATCTGGCCAGCGCGCGGGACGCGGTCCGCCAGAACCGACTGTTCGAGGCCACGGTGCTTGCCGCCCGGGCCCTGTTGGTCACGCGGGGGGAGCAGGCCCGCGACGAATCGGAAGCCCTGGAGCTGTTCACCAAGCTGTTTCTCGACGAGAAGCTGATCGACGATTCGTTCGCTCGGTTGCTGGGGGAAGCGAGGAAGGCTGCCCGGGATCCGCAGCCCGGCCGGGCATTTGCCGGGGAGCCCGGCCGCGTCCAGGACCTGGTCGAGGCGGTGGGGAAGCTCTACGAGGGGATGGACTCCTCGCTGCGCTTTAAGGCGGTCCGGCGGGAGGTGGCGCCCGCCCCAACCGCGGCCGAGCCGCCGCCGGCGGTCGACCGCGAGGCCGATTTCCGCGGCGTGGTCTGCCCGCTGAATTACGTCAAGACGAAGCTCGTTCTGGATCAGATGGCAAGCGGCCAGACGCTGTCGGTTCTGCTCGATGCCCCCGGGGCCCGCAGCGTGCCGGAGAGCGTCGAGAAGGACGGGCACCGGGTGCTCTCCGTCGCACAGGCGGGGGAGCAGTGGCGGGTCGTGATCCGCCGGGCATAGCCCGCTTGGGGCCTCGCTTGCCGCCCGTCTGATTGGCGCCCGGGCGCCTTGGCGGTACAATCGCCTGCCGGTGCCCTCGAACCCCGCCGAGGAGACGAAGGCGAGACTCTCCCCTGCCCCGGGAGGCTTCCGGCGTGTCGATCGATCCTGGCGAATTCCGCGACATCAATCCCGGGGCCCGGGTGCTGATGGGGCCGGGGCCCAGCGACGTCCCCGCCCGGGTCTTGCAGGCCATGTCCGCCCCCTGCATCGGCCACCTCGATCCCTATTTCCTTGCCACCATGGACGAGACGCAGCGGCTGTTGCGCTATCTCTTCCAGACCGGCAACGCCCTCACCATCCCGGTCTCCGGCACGGGAAGCGCCGGGATGGAGACCTGTTTTGTGAACCTGATCGAGCCGGGGGACGAAGTGGTGGTCTGCGTCAACGGCGTGTTCGGCACGCGGATGTCGGACATCGTCAACCGGATCGGCGGGCGGCTGATCCGGGTGGACGCCCCCTGGGGCCGGGCGATCGACCCCGAGTCGGTGCGAAAGGCCGTCGAGGGCCGCAGCCCCAAGCTCCTGGCCGTGGTGCACGCCGAGACCTCGACCGGCGTCTGCCAGCCGCTGGAGGACTTGGGGGAAATCGCCCGACACGCAAGGGCCCTGTTCCTGGTCGATACGGTCACGTCGCTGGGCGGGATGGAAGTGGCGGTGGACCGCCTGGGGATCGACGCCGTCTACAGCGGCACGCAGAAGTGCCTCTCCTGCCCGCCGGGATTGGCGCCCATCTCCTTCAGCCCCGCCGCCCTGGCGGCCCTCAAGCGCCGCAAAGTTCCCGTCGTAAGCTGGTATCTCGACATGGGCCTGGTGGGCAACTACTGGGGCGCCGAGCGGAAGTATCACCACACGGCCCCGGTCAACATGATCTACGCCCTGCGCGAGGCCCTGCGGATCATCGCCGAAGAAGGGCTCGCCGCGCGGTTCGCCCGGCACCGCCTCAACCACCTCGCCTTGGTCGCCGGCGTGGAGACGATGGGCCTGGCGATGCTCGTCCCCGCGGCGGAGCGGCTGCCCATGCTCAACGCGGTCCGCATTCCCGAGGGCGCAGACGACAAGAAGGTCCGCGGGGCCCTGCTGCGGGATTTCGGCATCGAGATTGGCGGAGGGCTCGGCGAGTTCACCGGCAAGGTGTGGCGCGTCGGACTGATGGGGCACGCCGCCTGCCGCAAGAACGTGTTCCTTCTGCTCTCCGCCCTGGAGACGATCCTCAAGGGCGAGGGGGTGAAGGTCAAGCCGGGTGCCTTGGAGGCCGCGGCGGCGGTCTATGATCGGGAGTCGACATGATTGACCCCGCGCTGCTCGGACGACTGAGCCGCATTGTCGGCGCCGACGGTATCGCCGCCGGCCGTCACCAGGCGGAGGTGTACTCCTACGACGCCTCGCTGGCCACGGGCGTCCCCGACGCCGTCGTCCTGCCCGCCGACACCGAGCAAACGGCGGCGGTGGTCCGGCTGGCCGCCGAGGCGGGCATTCCCTTCGTGCCGCGGGGGTTCGGCACGAATCTCTCCGGCGGGAGCGTCGCCCCCCGCGGAGGCCTGGTGATCGGGCTGGCGCGGCTCAACCGCATCCTCGAAATGCGGCCGGAAGGGCGGTACGCGGTGGCCCAGGCGGGCGTGACCAACCTCGAGCTGCAAGACGCCCTGGCCCCGCTGGGCTTCTACTTCGCCCCCGATCCGGCGAGCCAGAAGGTGGCCACGCTGGGCGGGAACGTGGGCGAGAACTCTGGCGGCCCCCACTGCCTCAAGTACGGCGTGACCACCAATCACGTGCTGGGCATGACCCTGGTGCTGGCGGACGGGCAGGTCGTCCGCGTCGGCGGCCCGGCCCTCGATCCGCCCGGCTACGATCTTCGCGGGCTGGTGGTGGGAAGCGAGGGCACGTTGGCCATCATCACCGAGCTGGTGGTCCGGATCCTTCCCTCGCCCGAATCGGTGCTCACGCTTCTGGTGGTCTACGACGACGTGGCCGACGCCGCGCGGTCGGTGTCGGACATCACCGCCGCGGGGATCGTCCCCGCAACGCTCGAGATGATGGACGCCACGGTAATGCGGGCGGTCGAGGAGAGCAAGCCCTGCGGTTTTCCCCTGGACGCCGTGGCCGTGCTGATCGCCGAGGTGGACGGCCCGGCCGTCGGGCTGGCCGACCAGGCCCGGCGGATCGGCCAGATCTGCACCGCCAACCGCTGCCGGCAGGTCCGCCAGGCGAAGGACGCCGCGGAGCGGGACCTGCTTTGGGCGGGCCGGCGGGGGGCCTTCGGCGCGATCGCCCGGTTGGCCCCCAGCTTCCTCGTGGCCGACTGCACCGTCCCCCGCACGCACCTGCCGGAGGCGCTGGCTCGCGTGGCGACAATCGCCGCCAAGCACGAGCTCGCCCACGGAAACGTCTTCCACGCCGGAGACGGAAACCTCCATCCCCTGCTCTTGTTCGATTCCCGCAATGCCGACCAGGTGCGGCGGGTACACGAGGCGGGACGCGAGATCATGGAGGCCTGCGCGGCCCTGGGCGGCACGATCACCGGCGAGCACGGCGTGGGCATGGAGAAAGCCGACGCCATGCGGCTGGTCTTCTCGGAGGACGACCTCGAGTTCCAGCGCCGGCTCCGCGCGGCCTTCGATCCCCGCGAGCTACTCAATCCGGCCAAGGTCCTCCCGGCTGCGATCGGCAGCGCGGACAGTGCTCGGCCCGCGAGCCCTCAACTGCCGTTGCGCGGGGAGTATCCGGGCAATGAAGCGCCACCGGGCGACAAGGAGTTGCGGGGCGATGTGGAGTTGCCGGGCGAGGTGGAGTTCGTACCGGCCGACGTCGCCGAGGCGTGCGAGATCGTGCGGCGTGCCGGCGCGCAGCAGCGGGCGCTCGCCCCGTGCGGCAACGGCACGCAGTGGGAGTTGGGAAACTGGCTGGACCGGCCGGCGACTCCCCTGCGGAGCCTGAAGCTCGCGGCCGTCGTCGAGCACGACCCAGCCAACCAGGTGGTGGCGATCGGGGCGGGAATGCCGCTGGACGCGCTTCAGGACCTGCTGGCCGGGCACGGCCAGTGGCTCCCCTTGCGCCCGCCGCTCCAGACAAAGCACACCGTGGGCGGCACCGTCGCCCTGGGCGCCTGCGGACCCGAGCGGCTCCGCTACGGCGCCCCGCGCGACCTGCTCTTGGGTCTGAAGTTCGTCTCCGGCACGGGGCGGCTGATCGCGGCGGGGGGCCGGGTGGTGAAGAACGTGGCGGGCTACGACCTCACCCGCCTGCTGGCCGGCTCCGCGGGAACGCTCGGCTTGCTGACCGAGCTCACCTTCCGCGTCCTCCCCCTGCCGCAGAGCTGCACCGCCGTGGTCGCCTCGGGGTCTTTGGCCCAATGCGGCTCGGCCGCGGCCGCCCTGCTGCGCTCCAAGCTCGAACCGAACTTCCTCGTCGCCGTGCCCGCGGAGAGCTCCCTCCGCCCCGGCGGCGACGCCTCGTGGCAACTGGCGGCCGGGTTCGAGGGCTTCCGGCAGACCGTGGACTTCCAGGCCGAAAGCTGCCGAACTCTGATGGAGAAGGCCGGGCTGGGCCGCGCCGCGGCCCGCGACTACGCGCCCCGCGAGGGGATCTGTCGCGGGTTCTTCGAGACCCTCTACCAGGCGCCGATCGTGCTCCGCGCGGACCTGCCGCCGGACCGCGTGGCGCCGCTTGTGTCGGCCCACGGGGAACTGCTTCGGGATTGGGCCGTGCTCGTGGATCTCGGCTGCGGCAGGATCACCGCCGCGGCGTCGAGCTTCGCCGAGCGCGCCTGGGGCGAGTGGTGCGGCATCGCCCGGAAGGCCGGCGGACACTGCGTCCTGGAGAAGGTCCCGGAGGCGGTCCGCCGGGCATGCGACGTTTTCGGACCGCCGCGGGAGGAGTGGCCGATTGTGCAGCGGATCAAGGCGGCGCTGGATCCGCAGCGGGTTTTCGCACCAGGCCGCCTGCCAGGCAGGAAATAGATGGAAATCGCCAAGCACTACGACGAGATCGCCCGCTGCAATCGCTGCGGGTTCTGCCAGGTGGCTTGCCCGATTTTTCGCGCCACCGGGCACGAAGCCGGCGTCGCCCGGGGCCGGATCGCTCTGCTCCGCGGCCTGATCGAGAAGCGGATCCCGTGGGACGAAGGGCTGCGGGAGCCGCTGTTCAACTGCCTTCTGTGCGGGGCCTGCACCGCGAACTGCTTCCCCGCCGTGGCCACCGCCGACTTGATCGTCGAGGCCCGCCGCGAGTATCTCGATCGCAGCGGCCACAGCCGGCTGCTCAAGCTCCTGTTCGGCCACCTGCTCCCTTACCCCGGGCGGTTGCGGCTGGCGGCGCGGGCGGCGGCCGCGGCCAAAAAGAGCGGGCTCTCGAACCTCGCCCGTGCCCTGGGCCTCTTGAAGATCTTCGGCCGCGACTTCCCCCGCGCCGAGCAGATTGTCAGCGATTTCCCCGAGCGAGCCTTCCGCGAGAAGGTCCCGCCGGGCGTGGTCGAGGGCCAAGGAAAGCTGTGCATCGGCTACTTCGTGGGCTGCGGGACGGACCTTTTGTCGCCGGAGGCAGCCGAGGCGACGCTCGGCGTGCTCCGCGGCCTCGGGCGGACGGTCCACGTGCTTGCCAACGGCTGCTGCGGCCTGCCGGCGATGACCTATGGCGAGCGGGCGGCGGCACAAGCCCTGGCCGCCAGGAACCTCGAGCTTTTCGGGGCTGCCCAGTTCGATCTCCTGGTGACCGACTGCTCCAGTTGCGCGGCGTTCTTGAAGAAGTATCCGTCGCTGTTTGCCGCCGACGACCCCCGGCATGCGGCGGCCGCGGGCCACGCCGGTCGGGTCCGCGACCTGGTCGAGGTGCTCGGCGACGGCCCAAGTGCCCCTCCCAGCCCCGAGCCGCAAGAGAAGATCATCGCCACCTACCACGATCCCTGCCACGCCTCCCGCGGCCAAGGGCTGGTCCGTCAACCCCGGGCGGTCCTCCGCGGGCTGGCCGGGGTCGAGTTCCGCGAGATGGCCGAGGCCGACTGGTGCTGCGGCGGGGCCGGCTCCTTCGCGCTGGGGCACTACGAGCTGGCGCGCCAGGTGCTCGACCGGAAGATCGACAACCTCCAGCGGAGCGGGGCCAACCTGCTGGTGACCTCCTGCCCGGCCTGCGTCCTCCACCTCCGCCACGGCATCGCCCGGCGCGGGCTGCCGGTGCGTGTGTGCCACATCGCGGAGGTGGTCTCACGACCGCCAGAGCGGCCGTAGGGGCGCATCGACTTGGGGCATCCCTACCACTCTTGGCCTGCCCCGTCCACTAGGCGGGCGCCCCGACACACGGTAGAATTGGATCGTTGGGCATCCTTTGGATAGGAGGTACCAGAATGGACTGGCGGGAACGGATCACGGTTGAGCCGGGCGTATGCCACGGGCGGGCGTGCGTCAAGGGGACACGCGTCACGGTGGCCGTGGTGTTGGACAACCTTGCTGCCGGCGTGCCCACGGACGAAATCCTGCGGAGCTATCCGTCGTTGAAGGCGGAGGATATCCGAGCGGCGATAGCCTACGCTGCCGATCTCGCCCGTGAACGCACGGTCCCCCTGCCCACGGCCGCGGTGTGAGGCTCAAGTTCAAGCTCTGGATCGTGGAAGAGAGTTTTGTTCGGGTGCGCGGCTGATACAACCCGCTCTGCAGAGGAGTCTCCAGATGACTGCAATCCGCTCGACTCGTCGCGGTTTTCTCATGTCCGCCGGTGGTGTCGTGGGCGCGGCGGTCGCCGCCGGATGGCTGCACCGGGGCAGCAGCTCCGCGGCCGGAGCGGAGTCCGGCGCGGGGGCAGCGGGCAGGAAGCCGAAGGCGATCCGGCTGGGCGGCCCGGTCTTCAACGCCCCCCAGGACCCCGAAGAACTGGCCCTGGCGCACCGGAAGCTGGGTTACCGGGCGGCGTATTGCCCCGGCGTGGGCCTGGGCGACCGGGAGCGGATCCGCGAGATTGCCGCCGGCTTCGCCAAGCACGACGTGGCGATCGCCGAGGTGGGCCGGTGGTGCAACCTGCTCGATCCGGACGCGGCCAAGCGGGCCGCGAACCTGAAGACGGTCACCGAGGGGCTGGCCCTGGCGGAGGCGATCGGGGCCCGCTGCTGCGTGGACATCGCCGGGTCCTACAATCCCAAGATCTGGTACGGCCCCCACCCGGACAACTTCTCCAAGAGATTCTTCGACGCCACCGTGGAGAACGCCCGCAAGATCATCGATGCGGTGCGGCCTAAGCGGACGAAGTTCTGCTTCGAGATGATGGGCTGGGCCATCCCGCACGGGCCCGACGTCTACCGGGAGCTGATCAAGGTGGTCGACCGCCCGGCCTTCGGCGTGCACCTGGACCCCTGCAACCTCGTCAACTCTCCGGAGCGGTTCTACCGCAACACGGAGCTATTGAACGAGTGTTTCGACAAGCTCGGGCCGTGGATCGCCAGTTGCCACGCCAAGGACGTGGCCTGGGAAGTGGAGATGAACGTCCACTTCCGCGAGGTCACGCTGGGGACCGGGTCGCTGGACTACGCAACCTACCTGAAGCGGCTGGCCGCCCTGCCCGGCGACGTACCCCTGATGATCGAGCACATGGCCAGTGCCGCGGAGTACGACAAGTCGCGGCGCTGCCTGCTGGAACTGGCCCCGAAGGTCGGGGTGAGTTTCGGCTAAGCTTCCTCGACGAGGCGGAACTTCAGGGCGTCGGCCATCTGGCGGACCGGCTCCTTGAGGTCGCCGTAGAACGTCACCCGGTGCCAGCCCCACTGGTCCCACTCGTTCATCAGTTTCTCGATGTCCCCCTTGACTTCCGCGGCCAGCTTGCTGCGGCAGGCCTTGTCCTCGTCGACGTTCTCCACCGTCTTGCCCTGGTGGAAGATGACTTCCTTGCGGGTGGGGTGGAACTCGACGGTGGTCGTCAGGTAGCCCAGCGGCATCAGCGAGCGGACCACCGCCCCCTTGCGGTCCTCGGAGTGGCTGCGGAGGTGGTAGGGGTTCGAGGGGCCCTGCGGCCCGAAAACCTTGCTCGGGGCTACGCAGTGGGCGTAGATGATCTGGTTTTTCGCGGTGTCGATCACCGGGTCGGAGATGTAGCCCGGCCGCCCGCACATCGTAGTCAGCGTGAGCATCGTGATCGTAGAGACGAGGTCCGACTCGCAGGCCCCGACCAGGCCGTCGTTGTTGAGCTGGTGGAAGCCCAGGCAGGGATAGGCGGTGATGTGGCCGCCGTAGAACCCGCCCAGGCAGTTGATCGTGATCGCCCGGGCGTTGTGCTTCTTCATCAGGGCCTTCTCGGCCAGGTACATCGCCGCGCACTGCTCGATCGTTTCCCGGCTGGGCTCGATCACCTTCTCGGCCAGGCGGGTCCAGCGGTCGGCGAACTGGCGGGCCTCGTCGCGGTCGGCCTGCTGGAAGAAGAAGTTCAGCTCCTTGAAGTCCAGCGAGAGGACCTTGGGGCCGAAGGTCTTCTGGACCGCCTCGGCGACCGCGCCCCAGCCGGGGTTGCCCACCACGAGGATCGTCATTTCCTTCATCCGCCGGAGGCACTCCGCCGGGTCGATCACCCGGACCGGATCCTCGATGCAGGCCAGCTCGCCGGCCGGCCTGGTGTTCTTCTTCCGCGCCGCGTTGCAGGCGGCCAGGAAGGCCTCGACGGTGCCGCCGGGCCGCTTGAGGATCTCGAAGCGCCGGGCCGCCTCGGCGAGGTCCTCGATCCGCGAGGAGGAGACGCAGCTCGCGTTGAGCTTCCGCCGCCGGGCGCTGGCGTTGGCGATGAGGAACTCGCCCGAGCCGCCAAACAGGTAGTCGGCGATGATCGTCGGCCGGCCCGAGGAGGCAATCGTTGCCGCCACGTTGTTCCAGCAGGCCATCATGAAAACGATGTAGCCGTCGACGTTCTTATCCTTGTCCTCGGCGAGGAGCTTCTTGGCCTCCTCGGCGTTTTGGGCAGTGACGGGAAGGAATTCGACATTGGGGCAGAGCGCGCGGAGGGCCTGGAGGCAAGCCCGCTTGGGCGGCTCGAAGTCGAAGCCGATGTTGGGCCAGATGGGGCCGGTGGAGGGGGTGGTGGAGAAGACCAGCCGGACCCGGGGCTTCGCGCCGGCGTCGGCCGCCGGGGCCTGGGCCGGCAGGGCCGCCAGCCCCGCCGCGCTCGCACAGGCCGCGCAGCCGGCCAGGAATTTGCGGCGGTTCATCCGGCAGCAGCCGCAGCTCGTTCTGGCGATCTGGTCTATCGTCGTCATGGCAAAGTCCTCCCCAGTCTTGGGCCCAACCGTGCGACGGGCATTCGTGGGCAAACCGGCAGTGCACCCAACCCGTCGTCTGAGATGTCTTGGACAACTAGCTTCTCACCTTACCCGATCTGGCAAGCTCGGGCAAGCTCCCGCCGAGCGCGTGCCCCCTTGGACAACCGGGGTTTCCTTGTGCGAGAATGTCCCAGGGGGGTTCGGCGTCGCTCTTCTGGTAGGCCCTGAAAGATTTCCGCCGGTCGCTTGTGTATAGCTTTGGAGCGAAGCGGATGAGCGAAATCCCCCAGACCCGTTCCAGCCTGCTCGTCCGCCTCCGTGATCCCCACGACGAGCGGGCATGGGCGGAGTTTGTGGAGATCTACGACCCGGTGGTCTACCGCCTGGCACGCCAGAGGGGGTTTCAGGACGCCGACGCGCGGGAATTGACCCAGGAGGTGTTCGTGGCCGTGGCCTCGGCGATCGCGCGGTGGGAGCCGGACCCCGCGCGGGGGAAGTTCCGCACCTGGCTCTTCCGCATCGCCCGCAACCTCACGATCAACCTCCTGGCCCGCCGCCGCAAGGGACCGCAGGGGACGGGGAGCACGACGATCCACCAGTTGCTCAAGGAGCAGGCCGCGCCGGCGGGGGAGGACTCCGCGCTGGTGGGGCACGAGTACCGCCGCGAGTTGTTCCGCCGCGCCGTCGCGTGGATCCGCGGCCAGTTCCGCCCGGCAACCTGGGAGGCGTTCTGGCGGACCGGGGTCGAGGGAGAGGAAATCTCCGCCGTGGCCCGGTCGCTGGGGATGTCGGCCGGGGCGGTCTACATCGCCCGGAGCCGGGTGATGGCCCGGCTGCGGGAAACGATCCAAGAGCTTGAGGACGGATAAACATGGTGGCTGGCCGTTCCGGGTGCGATCGAAATCGCCTTAAGCTGCTCCTTCAGAACCGGCTGCCGGAGCAGGGCCAGACGGAGGTGGAAGGTCACCTGGAGACCTGCGAGGACTGCTGCCGGCAGTTGGAGGAGCTTGCGGCGGATGCTCGCTGGTGGGAGGACGTCCGCCGGTTCCTCCGACCCGACCAGTCGGAGGAACCGGCCCTTGATTTTCTCGAGCCCTCGGACAATCCGGCGATGCTCGGTCGCTTGGGGCCTTACGAGATCGTGGAGCTGATCGGCCGGGGGGGAATGGGGGTGGTGCTCAAGGGGTTCGATCGCGAGCTGAACCGCTACGTGGCGATCAAGGTGCTGGCCCCGCACCTGGCCACGAGCGCCGCTGCCCGGCAGCGTTCGCCCGCGAGGCCCGGGCCGCCGCCGCCGTGGTCCACGACCACGTGGTGGCGATCCACGCCGTGGACCCCGCCGGCCCGTTGCCCTACCTGGTGATGCCCTACGTCGCCGGCCAGTCGCTCCAGGAGCGGCTCAACCGCGCGGGCCCCCTGGAACTCAAGGAAATCCTGCGGATCGGCATCCAGGTGGCCGAAGGGCTGGCCGCCGCACACGCCCAGGGGTTGGTCCACCGCGACGTCAAGCCGGCCAACATCCTCCTGGAGAACACCGTGGAGCGGGTGAAGATCACCGATTTCGGGCTGGCGCGGGCCGTGGACGACGCCAGCCTCACCCACAGCAGCTTCGTCGCCGGCACGCCCCAGTACATGGCCCCCGAGCATGCCCGCGGCGAAGGCGTCGACCACCGCGCCGACCTGTTCAGCCTGGGGAGCGTGCTCTACGCGATGTGCACGGGCCACTCGCCGTTCCGCGCCGAGAGCACCCTGGCCGTGCTCCGCCGGATTTGCGAGGACGATCCCCGGCCGATCCGCGAGGTGAACCCCGAGATTCCCGAGTGGCTCGGCGGGATCGTCGAGAGGCTGCTGGAAAAAGACCCTCGCGACCGCTTCCAGTCGGCCGGCGAACTGGCCGAGCTCCTCGGGCAGCACCTGGCCCACTTGCAGCAGCCGTCGGCAGTGCCGATGCCGCCGCGGGCGAGATACCGATCTGCGGCGGTACGGGCGGCCCGAAGACGGCTGGTGCGGCGCGTGTTGTTGGGGATGCTGCTCGTGTGGGCGATCGGGCTCGGCGCGAGCGGAGGGGCCTTGGGGATTCGGCTCGCCCTGCGGCAGTCGGCCGGCGGGCAGGAAGCCGCGGAAGAGTGGCTGGGGCAAAGCGAAGCCGTGCCCCAGGACCGTTCCACCGGGGCGTCGCTCCGCGCATCCGCCGGCCACTCGCCGCCCAGCAGCCTCGCGGCAGAAGAAGATCCCCTCCGTTCGGAGGTCGAGCAGATCGACGAGCGGCTTCGCTCCCTGGAAGCCCGCTCGAAACCGTCGCTGGAGCCGCCTTCCAGCGATCCGCTCGGCGGCCTCTTGCGCGAGACGGAGCAGCGGGTCCAGCGGCTGGAGCATGAAATCCAAGCGGAATTACCGTGAAGCCGGCGGGAAGCCCAGTGGGTCGACGCCGCGCATCGGACACGTTGGGTGCCATCCCCACGCTTGTCGTGGGCATGCCAAGTCAGAACACCGCGGGCCGCAAGCGACCCCGCTAAACGGAAGCTGCATTACGTTTCTGAGGATCAAAAACGAGCCTGTTTCCGAGTCCACCAGTTTCTACAAGAGGAGGTTGTGCCATGCGACGAGCACCGTTCATGTTGCTGTTTGTGACCGTTTTGTCGGCGGGCCTGGGATTGGTCGTTCAGTCCACGCTTCGAGGGCAGGAGACCGCCGGGTCGTCCACGCCGCCGGCTGCGGCCGCGCCGGCGTCGCGGGATGCTGCCCTGGACGCTGCCGTCCAACAATTGGAACAATTCCGGCGGGGCCCGGGGATGGTCACCGCGCCTCGGCGCGCCGGAGATCAAGAGGCCTGGCAGGCCCAACAGGAGATACCCAACCTGCTGGCAAAGTACGGCGAGACCACCGACGAGAAGGAGCGGGCGAAGATCAAGGAAGGGCTCTCGAAGGTGCTCGCGAAGCTGTTCGACCTCCAGCAAAAGGAGCGGGAGAGCGAGATCGCCGACATCGAGGGCCGGGTGAGACGGTTGCGGGAGATGCTCGACAAGCGGACCAAGGCCCGGCAGTCGATCATCACCAACCGGCTGGAGCAGTTGCTCCGCGAGGCGGAGGGCCTGGGCTGGGTCGAGCCCGCCCCCGCGGGCATGTCGGGCATGGGCGCGCGAGGCATGGGCATGTATGGGGGCATGGGCATGGGGTATGGTCCGGCTGCGGGCTCTCGTGGGTCCGTCGAAGCCGGACCGGCGGAGACGACCCCGCTGACGCCTAGCTCGGAAAAACCCGCCGCAGGCGCGGCGCCGAAAGGCTCCAGCTCAAGGCGATCCGGCAGGTAGGTACGATTGGACCCTGCCTTGAGGAGTTGGGGGATTACACCTCATCTCGCCCCGGTCATTCCTGGCCAGACCACGGTCTGCCACCAGACCACGGACCCTTCGCGGAACAGCCACACGCGGACCCGGCCGGGCTTGGAGAAGTGCTCCGCGGGCAGCTCCAACCGCAGCGACTCTCCATCGGTGCCCCATGGATCAAGGGGAAAATAGACGACGCGGGCCCCGGCGTCGGCGGCTCCCTCCTTGGGCAAGATTGTCGCCTCGGCCATCACGTTGCCCAGCTCGTTCTTGCGCCCGACCACCTCGATCGTCCCCTCCTTTTCTTTGAAGGTCTTGCGGACCTGGGTGTCGTCGGACAGATCGAGGCACTGGGACATCGCCATCGCCACATCGGCCTTCATCTGCCCGACAAAACCCAGCGGCCGGATCTCCGCCGTGTCCCGTTCGTCGTCGGCCAGGTATCGCACCTCAATCGACGGACGGGAATGCACCTTCCACGGATAGCGGATCAACAGCACCGGACGCTCTTTGGGCCACGCAGAGACCTCCACATAGCGAAAGCGTGGGTCCGAGGAGGCGACCGTCTTTCCGTCCCATCGCTTTGGCTTCACCGGCAGGACTTCCTGGGGAGGCTGCTTCTTCGCGGCGGCCGCCTTCGATCCGGCAGCCCCTTTCGCCGCCGCGGCCGGTTTCGCCGCCGCGGCCTTGCCCGCCGAGGGCTGCGCTTTCGGCTCGGCGGGCGGTTGAGCGAAAGCCAAGACCGCGGCGAGTGAGGCCGCCAACGCTAGCGCCAATGGGAGACAAACGTTGCGCACGGATCGGCTCCTTGGACAGTACGAGGCGACGGACGACCATGCCCTACACCTATCCTATCTTGCCAGGGTTGGTGCCGGCATGACAAGCAAAAAAAGAGCGGAAGGGGCCGAATTCGATCGTTCCGCAGATTCGGCCGGGCGGACCCAGAGACGCTGCGCGAGGCTCGCCCGGGTCACCGCGGCCTTGACGTGCCCCCCCGTAGGAGTTGTAAGCCGTGCAGCCCAGCGAGGCACTTGGTATTGCGTGTCCGCCCTTGTGTCCCGGCGTGACCCCGGTATACTGATTTTTTGCGCGTGTCTTGCGATTTCGGTGAGGGAGACTGCGGATGGGACAGGCCTGTGAAGTGTGCGGCAAGAAGCCGGTCTTGGGGAACCAGGTGACGACCCGCGGCCGGGCCAAATACCTCGGCGGCGTGGGCACGAAGATCACCGGGATCAGCCGGCGGCAGTTCAAGCCCAATCTCCGCACAGTCCGCGTGAGCACGGCCAACGGCACGCACAAGACGATCCGGGTCTGTGCGCAGTGCCTCCGCAGCGGGGCCGTCAACAAGATCGTTCGCAGCGCCCCGTTCAAGCTTCCCCCATTACCAGGGGAGGAAAAGCCCGAGTCGGTTGAGACGAAGCAGGCAACCCCGAAGCCGGGTACGTATACGCCTCCAGAGGGAGCCAAGGTCCGGAAACGGAAGCGGAGGAAGGAACAACCGGAGTAGCTTTCCGGCACGGCTTTCGTGGCGCTTGGCGGTTACGGCTCTTTTCCTGCCATGGCGATATCCCGCAACGAGGTCGAAAAGGTCTCGCTCCTGGCCCGGCTGCGCTTCTCTGAGGAAGAACTTGGCAGGATGACTACGCAGATGGGGGCGATTCTCGAGTACTTCGCCTTGCTCAAGCAGGTCAGTACCGAGGGGGTCGAGCCGATGGCCCATGCCCTGGACGTCTCCGACGTGTTTCGCCCGGACCAGGTCCGCCCCAGCCTGGACCGCGAGCTGGCCTTAGCCGCTGCCCCGCACCGCGACGCGGAGTGCTACCTGGTTCCCGCTGTGCTCGGACAGTAGCTGCCGCCGGGAGGAGCGATGTCGCTAGTCGATCTGACCGCCGCGCAGCTTTTGGCGGAGCTGGGCTCTGGCCGGGTCACTGCGGCCGAGGTGACCGACGCCCACTTGCGCCGGATCGAGCAGCACGACGGCAAGGTCCGGGCGTTTCTCCGCGTGGACCGCGAGGCGGCGATGGCCCGGGCCGAAGCGATTGACCGCCGCCGGGCCGCCGGCGACACCTTGGGCCGGCTGGCCGGGCTGCCGGTGGCCGTCAAGGACGTGCTCTGCACGGCGGGGGAGCCGACCACTTGTGCCTCGCGGATCCTGGAGGGTTTTCGCCCCCCGTACGACGCCACGGTCATTGCCCGGCTTCGCCAGGCCGACGCGGTGCTGGTGGGCAAGACGAACATGGACGAGTTCGCCATGGGGGGCTCCACGGAGAACTCGGCCTTCCAGATCACCCGCAACCCGTGGGACCTGGCGCGGATCCCCGGCGGTTCCAGCGGGGGCGCGGCGGCCTGCGTCGCGGCCCGCATGGCCCCCCTGTCGGTCGGGAGCGATACCGGCGGCTCGATCCGCGAGCCGGCCGGACTGTGCGGGGTGACGGGACTGAAGCCGACCTACGGGCGGGTGAGCCGCTACGGGCTGGTGGCCTTTGCCAGCAGCCTCGACCAGGTCGGCCCCCTGGCCCGGACCGCGGAAGACGCGGCCTTGCTCTTGGAGGTCCTCGCCGGGCACGATCCCCGCGATTCGACGTCCATCGATCGGCCCGTGCCCCCCTATGCCCAGGACATCGGCCGGCCGCTGGAGAGCCTGCGGATCGGGCTGGTCCGCGAGCATTTCGGCGAGGGGCTCGACGGCGAGGTGGAAGCGGCCGTCCACGAGGCGGTCCGCGTCTACCGGTCGCTGGGGGCCACGGCGAAGGAAGTCTCCTTGCCCCACAGCAAGTACGCCGTGGCCACCTACTACATCATCGCCCCCTGCGAAGCCTCCAGCAACCTCGCCCGCTACGAGGGCGTCCACTTCGGCTTTCGGACCGACGAGCGGGCCATGCTCGCCGAGCTGGAGGCCGAGCGACGGGAGCTGGAGCGGGCTGGCGACGAGCGGCGGCTGGCCGACCTCGACAACCCCTTGATCCGCCTCTACCGCCGCACTCGCTCCGAGGGCTTCGGGCCGGAGGTCAAGCGCCGCATCATGCTGGGGACCTACGCCCTGAGCGCCGGCTACTACGACGCCTACTACCTCAAGGCCCTCAAGGTGCGGCGGTTGATCCGGGAGGACTTTGACCGGGCGTTCGGCGCAGTCGACCTGATTGCCGGCCCGGTCGCCCCCACGCCGGCCTACAAGATCGGCGAGAAGATCGACGATCCGCTGGCGATGTATCTGTTCGACCTCTATACGGTGAGCACGAACTTAGCGGGGATCGGCGGAATCTCGATCCCCTGCGGCTTGAGCCGCGACGGCCTGCCGATCGGCCTCCAGCTCCAGGCCCCGCCGTTTGAAGAGGAGCGCCTGCTGCGGGCGGCGCACATGTTCCAGCAGGTCACCGATTGGCACAAGAAAAGGCCAACGTTATAATAGTTTCTGCCGCGCGAAAGCATCAGGGTGGGACAGTCGCAAGGCCGTCCCACGGGCACGCACGCAGGCCTCGGCTAGACGGACAGCGACACGGAGAGGGTCGGGCGACCGAATGGGGGGAACGCCATGCCAACCGACTTTGAGCGGGCATTTGAGAAGGCGAGGGCGAAGGAGGTTGACCTCAATATTGAAGAGGTCGGTATCATGCGGCAGCTCATCCGCGAGCAAAGCATGGCCCTCGATCTGTTGCGAGAACTCATATCAAACGCGGCGGCACGAGAGGTGCAAGCCGAGAACATCTGGGTTCGCTGCTACCCGCACCCGGAAGACGTGTATGTCTTTGAGGTCCAGGACGACGGTATCGGCATGGACTACGTTGAATCCGTCCCAGCGTGCCATTACGCCCGGCTCTACAGGTTCTTGTCGCTTGGCCTCTCTGCGGTTGCCGGCGTTAAAAGCGACGAGTTCTCTTGGAAAGGTCTGGGCTCCAAGCTGGCGTTTCGCTCACGTCGGTTGGTCGTGGAAACGTACACAGGGGAAGGACCGATACGGCGGGTGGAGGTAAACGCGCCATGGGAAACGATCATCGCAGGGCGGAAGCCCAAACCGAAAGTCTACGAATCGGAGCCGCCCCCGGCTATCATCGAGGGACGAAAATCAGTGTCTACGGCCATCCCCCTGACGTTCAGCGCGAATACACGTTCCGTGACATCAAGAACTATCTCCAACATCGCACGTTCGTGGGCCTAACCAGAGACCGCATGAGTCCGCCCAAGATTCACTTGGCCGTAGGAAACACAAAAGAGGAACTGGAGTTCGGGTTTCCCGTCCTGAAACGCATGGGGGGCGACCCTGGTGAATCCACACGTTTTGTAAACCTTGTCGAGACAACCGGCTTGCCAGGGAAGAACTTCCCGATGACCGTAACGCTCAAGGGCCTGTATTCTGTTGAGGCGTCGCGTTTTGGCATCGTACCTGAGATTGGCAACAGCGGTTTGATCCTTTCTGTATTGGGGATTCCATACTTCGACCTGAATTTCGAGGAGTACACACGGGGTCGCCGGGGACTCGGCATCAACCCCAGCGCCAAGAACTGCTGCCTTGTCGTCGAATGTGACCAGATACAGGAGGAGATGAATATCAGCAGAAGTGCGATCAACGATGGTGCAGTGAAAGAGGCGTTCGATCACGCCGTCCAGAAGCTCCTCATGCGCGTGGCGGAGTCCGACGCCTACAAGGCGTTCGTTGCACACACGAAGCGCCAAAAGGAGATTCGCGGCGCAGAGACGCTTGATGAACGGAAGCGCAAGTTGGCCCGACCAGAACAGAAATGGGTTTTCTACGTCGGTCCAGATGGGAAACGTAGGAGGCTTCATCGTGAGCCAGAGAATGAGAACGATACGCTTGCGGTATTGTGGAAACTCGAGGTTTTGGGCGCGCTTCCCTTTTACCAATTTGAATCCTTGGAGCATGGTGCCTCGGGGGCTGACATCGTTGCTCACTTTCGGGAAACGCTGGAAAGCAACCCGGAGCGATTCATGACCGTCGAAGCGGAGTGTCTCTTTACCAATTTCAGACTGCACGGCCATAACCCGAATCAAATGCCGGTAGTCATCTGCTGGGACATCGGCAAGAGTCGAAAGGTGCGACTGCGCGATACCAACACGGCTTGGAAGTTTATTGCCGAAATCGGGGATGTGAACGTGCGTGTGTTTGCGCTTGCTAAGATGCCCGGAATCAAGGTTGGCCGTGAGGATGTGTAGAGCAGAAGCGCCCAACGCTGTCACCGAGCGAGGCGCAGGCCGCGGATGGGCATAGGCTCTTGGCGTGGGACTGCGCCGCGCCTGTGCCACCCTACGAATGTATAATCAAGCGAAGAGGGCCGCAGTGTGCGTGGCATACTCCAAACCGAACGCC
>Ga0315280_10001877_pt1 | contig 35134 bp, 34 predicted proteins | sample YL17G06_40_MG_FD_203697 | JGI IMG/M metagenome (GOLD analysis project Ga0315280, IMG submission 203697) | Sediment microbial communities from Yellowstone Lake, YNP, Wyoming, USA - YL17G06_40 | ecosystem: Environmental > Aquatic > Freshwater > Lake > Sediment | place: USA: Wyoming | collected...
TAATGTGAGATCGGTCAGGTCTTTGACCTGTACCACAGGGCGTACCTCCTTTCTCTACTCTCTTCACTGAAAGGATACGCCCTTGTCTATTCACCACCAATTTACACAACTTACGGTACGCTACCCGCCTCCTCGACTAGCTTGACTTTCCAGGCCCTGTTCCACTTCTTGAGCCGTTTCTCTCTGGCTATGGCAGTTCCTATGTCGTCAGTCGTCTCATAGTAGACCAGGTTGTGCACCCCATGATTCTTCGTGAATCCATCAACCAGATCGCTCCTATGCTCATGCACTCTCTTGATCAAGTCTGAAGTCACTCCTACGTAGAGTATGCCGTTGCGTCTGCTGGCCAGGATGTAGACGTAGTACTGATCCTTGCCTTTCAAACCGTGGCTGTTGCCCATCAGACCACTGGCACCTTTCGCCTCAATAGAGTCAATCGATCCTGGATTCCCGCCTTCGCGGGAATGACACAACTAGTCGCTACTATGGCACAATGCCAAATCCCTGCCAGCAAGAGGAGGGAACTCGAATTCGTTTTGCCTTTGGCGGGAGAGGGCTAGGTTGAGGGTGGGTTGTCTTCGCCCTCGCCAGACTTACCAGCGTCATCGCCTTCTGTCTGCGATTCTTCAGGCCCAGCACCGGTCTTGTCTGCTTCACCGGCACGCTGGCGGGCTTCCATTCTCAGGCGCGCCGCCTCTGCAAAACTGCTCTTGGAGGGTGGACTCTGGGGCTCGCCGGGTTCTTCACCCGCGGCTTCCTCTGCCGGAGCAGCCTCTTCGGGAACACCAGCGCGTTGCTGAGCTTCCGCCCTTTGTCGCGCCGCTTCCGCAAAACTGCTCGGCTTTGGCGGCTCGACCGGCTTCGGTGGCCAGTTGATCTGGACATCGCTCGGTGGCTTAGGTGGCTCCTCGGACTTCGGTGGCCAGTTGATCTGGATCTCGTTCTCTGGCTTGACCGGGGCCGGTCCCTGCGCGCTGGGTGGTTTGGGTGGCTCCTTCTTTCCGGTCGCAGTCACCTTGGAGAATATGCCCGGCTTGTGACCGGCAGGCTTCTCGCTCGCCGGGGGCTTCTGCACCTTCTTTTCGACCTTCTTACCGGCCGGCCGCTCAGGCTCAATCTTGGCGGGCGGCGGCACCGGACCTACCGCACTGGCCTGAGGGCCTGTCTCCACCGGCTTATCCTTCTTCTCAGCACTCGGCTCCTCTTCGGCCACCTCGCCCGTGCCCTGATCCCGGCCTAGCGAGGCCATCCTGGCCTTCAAGGTGGACACCGACGCCAGTGGCACCGGTTCAACCGTCGGTTCAACAGTCGGCTCCTCGTACCGAACCGGTTCCACCGGCTGGGCAGGTTCCGGGGGCCGCAGATGTTCCGCGGGCCGGAACGGCTCCGGTTTCCGAACGGGTTCTGGCGCCTTGGGTACCGGCTTCTCTTCCTTCCTGCGTTCTTTCTTCTTCTCCGCCTTGGTCGGTTTCTCTTCTTCCTTCTTGCGTCTCTTCCAGAGGAAGAAGATGAGGAATCCCAACCCACCGGTGCCCAGTATTCCCAGGATGACGAAGACTATCCAGAGCCAGCTCTTGGCACCACCCCCCGCAACATCAAGAGTCACCTCGTTTGTCCCGGCCCAGAGTTGATCATTGACATAGAGCTGCAACTTGAAGGTATACAGGCCTCCCCGCCAGCGACCGTTACTGGGAATGTAGTTGTAGGGGGCACCGGTCCTCCCCGTGGGCAGAGTCAGCGGCCCCCATATGACAACCTCTTCCAGCAATGCGGCATTCCGATAGACCACCAGTCGAATGCTGGCATTATCCAGCGACTGGTAATTGTTCAACACGGTATACACCATCTGAGCCCAGCCGAGTTCGCCCGTCTGGCTGTTTCGAAACTCATTGACGGCGAAGCTCTCGAAGGATACGGTCTCCACCATCAGGGTTATGGTCTTCTCATCACCGGCCACCACTTCGGACTCTTGCTCCGTCAGCAGATCGCTGGTCGAGATGCTGTATGCAGAAGCTACATATCTGCCGGGGGCGACCAGAGCCTGCAGGCTCCCGGTGTTGCTGTAAGCCACCTCATTATTCCTGATCCCGGCATCTGTCAGTCTCCACAATCTGACTATGGAAACAACGGGCTGTCCGCTGGTCCCGACCGTGTTCACCGAGACCGAGGCCGAGTAGCCTGACACCGTCAGCCACGTGTCCTCTCCGACAGCCAGACCGACTACCGGCCCGCTGGGTGTGTCAACAAGTTGGTTTGCGGTGACTGATAGTCTGTACTGCCCTGGAGCCACTCCCACGCCAACCGACACGCCGACCACGATCTTCTGATCAGCGCCAGCAGCGAGGACGAAGTCATGCTGAGTCAGACTTATGTTGATGCCGGGCTCAGGGACATTGTCCGAGTTGACCGCCACTGCAGTCGTCTGGACTTTGAAGGCCTGGGCCGTGTGGTTGTAGACGATGATATCGATGCTGGGACCATATGCCGAGCCACCTTGCGGAATCTCAAAGCTCTGAGAGGAGAAACTCCCTGTGATGCCAAAACCGTCGGCGGCGCCCGCCGGTGCGGGTACAAGGATTCCTGCCAGCACTGCCAAGCTGCAGAGAACAAATGCTATCGAGGCCCGGACGACGCCATTGGCCATGATCCCATTCTGGAAGTCGACGGCGGCCATTGCAGTGACCATTGTCGCATATTTTGTGGTTAATGAGTAGGGGGTCACTCGGACCCCCTACTCGGAATTGCGTCAGGGCTGCTGTTCGTTGCTCTACGAATTCACGATCTTGAAGAACACGGAACCGGTATATTGACCCGCCGGAATTCCGGTATCACCCAAGCTCAGCCAGAGGTGGTTCGCTGTCTCCGGGTTCCCAGCCTCCGACGTCATGACGCCGCTGTCAAAAGTCTGATAGGAGGTGGACACCTGGATGGCACTCCCCACAACGGCCGAATCGTCAGCTCTTACGGACAACTGGGCATTACCGGGATTGCCCGCGGCATCCAAGGCAATGGTCGCCGGGCCAGTCCACGTTGCGGAGGCACTTGCCTGCTGGTCATACGTGCCGTTCGCTACGTACGTGGCACTGATGGCCGCTGACTGAGTATTGTCAGTCCCCGTAGCCATTGCGCCCCAGTTAATCGCGGAGGTGGCGACGGTGATCTCGCCGTACCAGTTAACCAGAGCGTGATTGCCGTCTGCGTTGTGCCCTTCCGCTTCAGTCGTACCATCGTTGACATGGGCATTTATGTGCCATTCGCCGGAAGTGGTTTCTTGCGCAACCTTGCTCACCGTAATATGGAAAACCCAGCTACCAGTGCTCGGGGTCATTGGGCTCGGCGAAGTGCCTGTGAGCCCCCAACTGCTGGTGCCATGGGCCGCATCCATCCCATACACGTCACCAGTTTTGGTCCATTTGAGGATGGCAAAGGTGTTGTTGTCGGCGCTGGCAGTAGTGGGATCAGCGTAGGTCCCATCGGCATCGTAGTACAGGTAGACGGTAATGTTGTCCTCGTCGTCCAGCGTGTTGGTGTCCGATACCGTTACCGTGATGTTATACGTCGATCCCGGGCTCAGCGTCGTCGAACTGATGAAAACATTGTCCACTGTGGGAGCCCCGTTGCTGGTGGTGAAGTTGCAGGTTACTGTGCCGTTGTCGGCAGCAAGCAAGCCGCTGGGCAGCACTGCCACGCCGATCGGTATCATGGCAATCAGCATGGCCGCAAGCACGACAAGACACAAGAATCTATGATTCTCAATCGTAGCTGCTTTAGTCATTTCTTGCTTCTCCTTTCCTTTTTCCTTGATCTTTATTATCAGTTGTTCCTAGTCTTCTTTTCCCAACCCGTATCTGGTGTTGGCATTTCATGTTTCTTACCCCAGGCTATCCCCCCTTCCCACCAATAGCACGGGACCCCCAGGGACCGCGCTCGGGTCCGAAGCGCCCATGCCCACCCCGGAGGGTGGTGATCTTACCTTTCTGTCTTCAGTTGAGATCAAGAAGCGAAGGCTCAATGCTCAACATCCCTCTTGTACTGGTCATCGGGCCGCCGGACGATAACGTCCCTCACTACCTCAGGACTGTTCTCCCCAAGGTCGCCCAGCATGCCGCCTCTCCCTGACGGCCCGTATGACATTTCCACGACATTCATTCGATACACTACAGACCCTTCATAGAGTCTGTGGTGTGGAAAAGTCGCTGTGTTCTAGAAGACCTGGGTATAGCGCCGTCTAGTATCGGCGGGATTCTGTACCGGGCCCTTGTCCGAGAAGTCCTGGAAGGCAGTGGACGGCGTCGGTGGCCTCACATCGGCCGCCGGAGGAGCCCCAACGGGCTGAGAGAATGACTCTGCTGACCTGGCACCCGCGCCCATCGGCATGCCCTTGAGAATCTCCTCGGCCTTCGACTCTGCCACAGATATCAGTCCCCTGAGCTCCTTGATCTCCTGCTCCAGAGCCGTGGCCCGCGCGACGGCCTCGTTCTTCTCACGCTCGGTCGCGCGAAGATGATTCAGAGCGGCATCGAGTTTGCCTATGAGTGACCCTTCTGCCATGTTTCTCCTTTCCTACATCCCCCATTTTTCCCGGAGGTGTTTTAGGTGCAGTTTAAGTCCCTCAAGTCACCGTCGGGTCTCAGGGAGCGATGGGGGACTCACGGCGGTGTCTCACTGTTCAATGCCAATCTCACAAAATAATCACAGGAAATGACCCGCTCACACCCCGCTTGCGCGGGAATGACAGACAGAGGGCACGCACTGGGGCCTGCCCCTACAGCGGTCTGCTGGGGATTCGGGGTATCCTGGGCGCATCGCAATGCGCCCCTACACAGTCGCCCGAGGGGCGTGCAGAGGGGCTTCGCCCCTCTGCGTTTCTTATCATCCCCCATGAGTGGGGGACCAGGGGGTTGAAAGCAGACGTTGAGACAGGGCTGATGAGACCACGGGCCACGGGTGCTGGCAGGCACAGCGTGCGACTGGATTCCCGCTTCCGCGGGAATGACAACAGAGGTGCGGGAGAAGCTCCTGCCGGGGGTTTGGGGGTGTCCCCCAGTTCCCCCCTCCCGTGGGTGGGGAACCAGGGGGTTGAAAGCAGACGTTGAGACAGGGCTGATGAGACCACGGGCCACGGGTGCTGGCAGGCATTGCGTGCGACTGGATTCCCGCTTCCGCGGGAATGACAACAGAGGGCACGCACTGGGGCCTGCCCCTACAGTGATCTGCTGGGGATTCGGGATATCCTGGGCGCATCGCAATGCGCCCCTACACAGTCGCCCGAGGGGCGTGCAGAGGGGCTTCGCCCCTCTGCGTTTCTTGTCATCCCCCAAGAGTGGGGGCCAAGGGGGTTGAAAGCCCACTATGCCAAAAGGCAAATCCCAAGGCATAACATCACGAGGCGGCGCTTTTGAGGGGGAGTTAGGGAGTCACAAAGACTGGATTGTTTGCTGTTCGGCGTGCAAACTGTTTGACTTCCACAATGTTGCCTTGCTAGACTAGCGCTGAGACCCAGAGTACAGGAGCAGTTTGTCACACTGTGTGGGGGCGGTGCTATTGAGCGCGTCGTCCCGAAAGGGGGGTTAAGTTGCATACCAAGGTACGACCTAAGTTGAAGACCACAGCCCTGGAGCAGTTCCAGGAGGCCACCAGGACCCTGGTCAATCCATCGTTGAAGAAATGGAAAGACAACGGGGGAAAGATCATAGGCTGCTACTGCTCCTATGTTCCGGAGGAGATGATCACGGCCGCCGGCTTTGTCCCGTTCCGGATGCGCGGCACCGGGAGCACCGGCACAGACATGGCTGATACGTGCGTGAGCAGCATCAACTGCAGCTTTTCCCGCCACTCCCTGGACCTGGGCTTGCGGGGTGAGTACAGCTTCCTTGACGGCGTGGTCTGGGTCAACAGTTGCGATCACGTCCGCCGCATCTACGATCACTGGAAGCGGAAGATAGATACTCCCTACCTGCGCCTTATCAGCCTTCCCAAGAAAGTGGAGGAACCGCAGGTGGAGTGGTTCCGGGGCGAAATCGCCACGTTCAGGGACTCCATCAAGGACCACTTCGGCATCTTCATCTCCGATGACCGCCTGTGGAAGGCCATCAAGCTGCACAACGAGACACGGCGGCTGCAGAGACAGCTCTATGAACTGAGAAAGAAGAAGGCCCCACCCGTCACCGGTGCCGAGACGCTGGCGGTCATGGTGGCCGGCACGGCCATGCCTCGAGAGGAGTACAACAAGCTCTTGAAGGAGCTGGTGGATGAACTGAGCCATTCAGAGGGCCATGCCGACTACCGTGCCAGGCTGATGCTTATCGGCGGCATACTGGACGATCCGGCCTACATCGAGGTCATCGAAGGCCAGGGTGGGCTGGTAGTCACCGATTCCCTGTGCTTCGGCACCAGGATCATGTGGAAGGATGTCGACGAGAAAGCCGGCGACCCGGTCACGGCTCTGGCCCGATACTACATAGCTGACCGGCCCTCCTGCGCCAGGATGTTTGGCGACGAGCCCAGAAGGTCAGCCTTCATCCAAGAGATGATCCGCGAATTCAAAGTAGACGGAGTGGTCGCCGAGCGTCTGGTGATGTGCGACAACTGGACGGGTGAGCAATTCATGATCGGCGAGGACTTGAAGGAAGCCGGCGTTCCATACATCCGTTTGGACAGGGACTACATCAATGTCGGTGCCGGCCAATTGAGAACGCGGATTCAGGCGTTCCTGGAAATGATGGGGAGGTAGACAATGGTAACAAAGTACGTATATCAGCCAGAGACCTTCAACCGATACAGACAGGAACGCGATTACTTCAACTTCCTTTCGGGCATCCTGGCCACGATGCCCGACTCCATGAGCCAACTCAGCAAGGAGATAACCGACATCACCGTGGAGCGGTATGACCAGATAGTGCGTTGCGCCGAGGAGGGAAAGCCATTTGTGGCCGGTTACTTCTGCGCCGCTCCGGAGATCTACGAGGCCATGGGACTCCCATGGTATATGATTATGGCTACCCCGTTCCTGGCCGCCTCGGCACCCTACCTGGTGGAGGATATCGACGCGGCCGAAGCCATGGGGTTGGGCACCGACTGGTGCACCGCTTGCCGTCTCTCTCTGTACTACATCGAGGCCGGGCTGACGCCGAAGCCGTGGGCTCTCATCGGGTTGATCCACCCCTGCGACGCCGGGAACATGCTGCACCAAGCCGTGAAGCGGAACAAGAAATGGCGCGACGTTCCCATATTCGCCAGTGACCCGCCTTATTTTGAGGACCAGCGGGGCATAGACTACTACGCCAGTGAACTCCGGCGCATGGTCGCCTTCCTACAGGAGCACACGGGTCTCAAGTTGGACCTCGACAGGCTGAGAGAGGTTTGCAGAGAGACCAACAAGCAATATGAGATTCTGGCAGAGTACACCCAGTTGAGACGGGCGCACCCCTGTCCCCATGGATGGGGCGTCGGCGGGCCGCAGGCTTTTGCCGCCACCCAGGTCTTCCAGACAGGCAGGCCCAGGGGAACGAAGTGGCTGCAGCAACTGTACAAAGACGCAGAGGACCGCGTTAAGGCCGGGACCGGTCCTGTTGCCAAGGAGAAGATCAGATACTTCTGGTTCGATCTGCTGCCGTTCGGCTGGGTCTTCGAGCTCATGCCTTGGCTGGAGTCGGAGTGGGGCGCTGTCCTGGTGATGGAGATGTTCGGGCTGCAGCCCTACACGCCGATCGATCTGAGGAATGAAGAGACCATATTCAAGGGTTTGGCTAAGAGGAACCTCTATGACTCACCCATGATCCGGCAGGCGCGCGGTCCGGCCGATTACTTCGCCACTGACATCGCGCGGGTGGTGAAAGACTACGACATTGACTTAGTGATCTGGCCGGGGCACATGGGCCACAAGGATGGTTCTGCCAGCACCGGCATCATGAAGGAGATCTGCAACGAACTCAAGGTCCCATATATACACATAGGTTTGGACCTCTTTGACCGGAGATATACCACGCCGGACGAGTGCAAGGACAAGCTGAGCAAGTTCTTCACCGCCATGGGGTTGGGATAGGAGGACATTTCAGAAGAGGTTGGCATGCTTCTCGCGGGGAGTCTGCCGACGTATTCACATCGCGGGTGCGCATAGGGGTGAAGCCCCTTCCCCGGCGTTCTGAGGGTGTCCATAGGGGTTGAAAGCGAGTATGGAAACGGGGCCGGTGGGTTGCGCATTCGCTCTACCCACCCTGCAAGTGGATTCCCGCTTCCGCGGGAATGACATCGGTAGTCTCCAGGGGTGTGCAGAGGGGCTTCGCCCCTCTGCCGAGAGTTTGGGGCTCGTGTAGGGGGTTGAAAAACCAGAGGTGCCACGCAGAGTAGAAGACAGAGGTGCAGGAAACCTCCTGCCAGAGGTTCGGAGGTGTCCCCCGATTCCCTGATTCCCCCCAAGATTGGGGGAAGGAGAGTTGGAAGAGAAGTGCAGGAGGCTTCCTGCCGGGAGTCTGAGGGTGTCCCTCAGTTCTTCCTTCCAGTCCCCCAAGAGGGGGGCAGAGGGGTTGAAATAGAGACTGAAGCAGACAAGGAGACAGAATGATCGTTGGAGGCTGCGACATCGGTTCCGCCACTGGCAAGTCGGTCATCATGAAGGACGGAGAAATCGTGTCCTATGCTATTATGCCGTCCACCATCAAGCCCGAGCAGACAGCGCGGAAATCCATGGAGGAAGCTCTGGAGAAGGCCGGACTGAAGTCCGCTGACAACCTCGACTATATTGTGGGCACGGGTTATGGGAGGCTGAAGGTGGGCTTTGCCAATGAGAACGTGTCGGAGATTACCTGCCACGCCCGCGGCGCGCAATGGCTGTGTCGCACGACCAGAACCGTGGTGGATATCGGCGGGCAGGATTCCAAGGTCATATCCGTGAGCGAAAAGGGCAAGGTGATCGAGTTCGCCATGAACGATAAGTGCGCCGCCGGGACTGGCCGGTTCTTTGAAGCCATGGCCAGAACTCTCCACATAACTCTTCAGGAGCTGTCGACCATCGGCCTTGGGTCGGTCAAGCCCGTCAGTCTCGCCAGCCAGTGCAGCGTCTTCGCCGAGTCTGAGGTCATAACCATGATCAACGAGGGCGCCGAACTGCCGGATATCGTCGCCGGCATCAACAATGCCGTCGCCGGCAGGCTGGCGGCCATGGTAGGAAGAGTCGGACTGATAGAGGATGTGGTATTGACCGGCGGATGTGCCAAGAACGACGGACTGGCCAAGGCGCTGGAGCAGCGCTTGAAGGTGAAGATCAGGAAGCTGCCTATGGATCCGCAGATCGCCGGAGCAATAGGGGCAGCACTCATCGCCAGCGAGAAGGTGGCCCAGCAGACGCAGGCCAGCTCGGTCTCAAAATAGGCCACCAGGCTAGTCCGCCAATCTGAAACACCGAGACGTGCGGTTTCCACCTTACCCCTCCGGAGGGAGGGGGCCGGGGTGAGGGCAATTCGGAAAGAGGTGCAGGATTCCTCCTGCCGGGGCCTGGGGTGTCCGTAGGGGCTTGATGAATCAAGCCCTTACATGAGCCCCAAGAGTGGGGGTCAAGGGGGTTGAACAGAACCCTTTGAGGAGTCTATGAGCCAGAGAACATGCGGGTCTCCTTCGGGCGCCGAAACTGTCCTTGTCCCCTTTTCGCTTTGAAGGGTTAGGGTGCAACCGCAACATGTCTATCTACGACGCCTACATACCCAAGATAGCCGAATACGTAACCGACCTGCAGGCCAAAGGCCGTCAGGTCAGGGAGTTCCGCTGCCCCTCCGATGTCGGCCAGCTTCTGGAAGGGCTGCCGGTCCGGGTGGGCCAAGGGGCCAGCCAGGGCATAATACTGCGCAGCGACACCTTCGTCGAGATCGGCAACCCCGAAGCCGGTTCCTCCGCCTTCCTCTTATGGACGGACAATCCGTCCCTCGTCACTGACGGCAAGATCACTTTGATTGGCCCGGATATCCCCGAATCGCCAGACGCCAGCCTGCCCTTCGGCCAGGTGCTGATCGTGGCCGGATCAGGGCTGACTGAGAAAGACCACCAGACTCTGGAGCACACTCAGTTCGTCGCCGACCGCATTGAAGGGTACATGATCCGCAGTGTCGCCCAGGTGATCTGGTCCAGGGTGAGCAAGGAGGCAGCAGCCAAAGGGTTCCGCTTCGAGAGCTTGGGAAAAGCGTTGATGTCCATCTTCAAGACGGACGTGCCCAAGGTACAGGCGATGGAAATCCTCTTCGTTGCGTCAAGCAAGGACGACCTGGAGCCACTCGGCACCATCGGCGCTCAGGTGAACAAGATATTCAAGAGTATGCTCAGAGAAGACTGGAAGGCCAGAGGCTTCGATATATATGAGTGCGCTTCTGGATACGACTGCAAGTCCTGCCCCGACCAGCCGGTCTGCGATGACATCAAGGAAGTGATCAAGGTACGCAAGAGGAAAGGTGATGGATCGGGGCCTGACCAGGACTCATAGCTCAATGTACTGACGAGGGTGCAGGGACGAGTCCCTGCCGGGGTCTGGGGTGTCCCCAGATTCCTTTACTCTCCCCCCAAGACTGGGGGACCAAGCGGGTTGAAGGCAAACACGGAGGGATGGGGATCCCAGCTTCCATGGGAATGACAAAAAAGGTGCAGGATGCATCCTGCCGGGGTCTGGGGTGTCCCCAGATCTTTCTTGTCTCCCCCAAGAATGGGGGACCAAGGGGGTTGATGACTCCCATACCCATTCGGATAGGGCTGGTGTTATACAGCAGTTCCGGTAGTATCATGGAAATGACGACGGATGGCTTGGATGTCTGACAATCCCAAAGTGACCAAGAGGCTGGTCGCCGTATGCGGCAAGGGCGGCACTGGCAAGACAGCGTTCACCGCCATGATGACCAGGACTCTCTTGGAGAGCCGCCAGGCTGGCAAGCTGCTGCTTATCGACGCCGACCCGGCCCTGGGCCTGCCGAATGCCCTCGGCGTGAAGGTCAGACGGACCATGGGGCAGATCCGCGAGGATATCATCAAGACCACCAGGAGCGGAGACCAGAGCGAGAAGACCCAAATAGCCGATAGGCTCGACTACATGATACTGGAAGCGTTGATCGAAGCGGATGGCTACGCCCTGCTGGCCATGGGGCGCACCGAGACGCTGGGATGTTTCTGCCCGGTCAACGACCTCCTACGCGGGGCCATCGAGACGCTCTCGAGGAGTTTCGACACCATCGTCATCGACGGCGAAGCCGGAGTCGAACAGATCAATCGGCAGGTGGTACGCCACGTGGATACGCTCGTCATCGTCAGCGACGCCACTGCCAGGGGCCTGCAAACGGCGGCCCTGATACACAAGATGGTGGTGGAAGACAAAGTAATCGAGTGCGGCAAGCTGGGCATCGTCTTCAATCGGGTGACAGGCAACCGGCCGCTGCTGGAGCAGTCTGCCCATAAGATCGGGCTGGAGATCCTCGGCTTCGTGCCCCAGGATGACAACATCGCCTACCACGATCTCATTGGCAAGCCGATACTGGAGCTTCCGGCCGATTCGCTGGGGCTGGCCTCGGTCCGCGAGATCGTGGGGAAGCACATCCTCCGCCGCTAGCTTGCCTCGCGAGCCTTCCATCGACTATCCTACGTACCAGCCATCCGCAGTGACGCCCTTGCGACCGCAACAAAGGAGAAAACTTGCATCAACTGATCGACTCCCACGCCCACCTGGAAGAGCTGGAAAACCTCGACTCGGCTATCGACCGAGCCAAACAGAACGGCGTAGTAGCCATCGTAGCCGTCGGCTCCGACTACGAGTCCAACAACCGCGTTCTGGAGATCGCCGGCAAATACCGCGGCTTCGTGTATCCGGCGCTCGGACTGCACCCCGGGATTCTGAACAAAGCGGCTTCATCCCTGGAACGACAGATCCAGTTCATCGAAGACCACCTGGATCAGGCAGTCGCCATCGGCGAAGTGGGACTGGACTACCACAAGAGAGCGTTGAGCGGCACCAGCAAGGATCATCAACACCAGGTCTTCAGGACATTGCTGGCTCTTGGCCAGCAGCACCGCAAGCCGGTGATCATCCACTCGCGATACGCCTGGAGAGACTCCTTCGCCCTCACCAAAGGGGCTGGTGTCGAATTGGCCGTTTTTCACTGGTACACCGGTCCCAGTAACGTGTTGAAGGAGATCCTGGATGCTGGATACTTCGTATCGGCCACACTGGCCGCCGAGTACCATGCCGAGCACCGCAGGGCAGTGAAGGAAGCGCCTCTGGACAGGCTGCTTCTGGAGACAGACTGCCCAGTCGTGTACCAGGGGCACCGGTCTGAGCCTGCAGACGTGACACGCTCTCTGCAGGCGGCAGCACATGTCAAAGGGCTGCCCGCCGATGTCGTGGCCGAGAAGACCACCCAGAACGCCCTGCTTCTCTTCGGCATTGCTGGTCCCTAGCAGCGTCCCTGGATTCCCGCCTCCGCGGGAATGACGGAAGAGGATGCTTCCTGCCGGGAGCCTGGGAACAATTCACCCTCACCTTCATCCTCTCCCATCAAAGGAGAGGGAATAGCACCGGGTGTGCAGAGGGGCAAAGCCCCTTGACGGTATCACCAATCTCCAAATCAGAAACCCCAAGAGAGTGCAGGGATTCGTCCCTGCCGAGGGTTCGGGGGTGTCCCGGGCGCATACAATGTGCCCCTACAGGCCTATGCCGTCACGGTGCAGCAGAATGCTGCCGGGGTTCGGGGTGTCCCCGAGATTCTTTTATTTTCCCCCAAGATTGGGGGCAGGGGGTTGACCCAGCCTCATGACAGTCCCCTCAGACGGGGCAGCGGACGTCACGTTGTTGAATCCACGGATTTAGGATCCGCCGATGCCGTTTGACAGCGGTCAGGCGGAATGCTATATGTCAACCAGGGAAGGGGGGACAGCCATGAACATTTGCCTGGTCCACATCACTGAAATGCCCGAGGGATTCCACGACATCTGGTTCAGCATGGTGGAGCACAGCTTCAAGAAGGTGCTGCGGCCGGACACTAAAGTGAAGCTAAAGCCGATCAAGCGTGGTCTCAAGGGCGACAATGTCCTGGACTTCGACAACCCCTATTTCGCCCTCATGGACAAGCGCGAGATCATCGAAGCCTTCATCGAGGCCGACAAGGAGGGCTTCGACGCCGGCGCGGTGCACTGCTTCGGCGACCCCGGCATCAAGGAAGCCCGCTCCGTCGTCGGCATGCCCATCTTCGGCCCCGCTGAGTGCGCCATGCACCTGGCTTGCCTCCTGGGACAGCGCTTTGCCATCATCGGCACCAACATGGTAGGGCAGAGGGCCCAGATTGAGGATCAGGTGCGAGAACAGGGCCTGGAAGGCCGTCTGATACCGAACGGTATCAGATTCGACAAGGAACCCTTCGCCAAGGCCTTCGAGAAGTGGATAGGCAACCCGCAACTGGCTGCCGACAGTGTCGCGGAGGTGGCCAGGGAGTGCGTCGCTGACGGCGCCGATGTGATCGTCATCGGCTGTGCCGGCACCAGCCTCTTCTGCAGCATGGCCGGCTTCAACCAGATCACCATCGACGGCCAGGTAGTGCCCATCATCGATTCAGTCATGGCCGCCGTGAAGACGGCCGAGATGGCGGTAGACATCAAGAAGGGCGTGGGGCTGCCGATTCCCAGCCGGACACGGAACTACGTGCTACCCTCGAAGGAGGATTGGGCCAGGGTCAGAAACAACTTCGGGCTGCCGGCGTAGCCGCGTCCGACAACACTGCCGCTAGAAACAGGCGCAGGGCCGATGGTCATGCGCCTGTGTTATACACCTAGATGTGCAGCTCGACTATGTCGCCATCCTGCAGGATGTAATCTCTCCTGACCCTCTGCCCATCGAACTTGCCCGAGCCCCAGACCTGAGCATACTTCAGGTTGCGGGCGAAGTCCTTGTGGACTGTCTCTGCCACGTCTCCCACCGTGCTGCCCCGCCTGACCACGGACGGCTCGGTGAGATCAGCCTTGCCACCCGGCGGTTTGGTGTAGACCCGGATGACCTCGAGTGCTTTATAGATACCTTCCCTCAACTGCTCCAGCCCGTCTCCGCGCCTGGCAGACACCGGAATGACCGTGAATCTACCCGCGCAGCGTGAAACCAGCGACTCCGGCTTCCCTCCGGCATCCTCAGAGTCCACCTTGTTGGCCACCACCATGGCCCTCTTGACATGGGTCATCCCGGCGGGAGGCTCTCCGAGCTCGTTCGAGGCCACCATTCTGTGCTTCGCCAGCCATTCGATGATGGTCTCCAATTGGGTCATGGGATCCTGAGTCACATCGATTACGATCAACACAAGATCGGCATTCTTGACGATGTTGGGCAGCCAGGAACTCACTTCAGGAGCCGTGATAGCGGGAAGGTCCACCAACTGTATCTGGATGTTCTCATACTCCATCATTCCTGGAATGGGCAGTTGGGTGGTGAAGGGATAGTCGGCCACCTGCGGTGCTGCCTGAGTGAGCGCCGAGACCAGTTGCGACTTACCTACGTTCGGCAGCCCGACCAAAGCGACTTGTCCCGCCCCCTCCTTCCTGACGTAGTAGAGCTGGCTCCCCTTCTTGGCCACGAAAGGCCGCTTCTCGGCTTCTTCATAGAATTTGGCGATCTTCGTTCTCAACTCAGCCCGCAGCCGGTCAGTCCCCTTGTGCTTGGGCATGAGGGTGAACATCTCCTCCAGGGCCTCGATCTTCTCCTGGGGAGTCTTGGCTCGCCTGTAGCGCTTTTCGGCTTCGAAGTACTGGGGTGGCAGATTGGCCGGCATCTGCTTCTCCTGACAATCAGCCTGCAGGGTCAACTCAGAGAGGTTGAACAGAGAGACCGGAGATCCTGGCAGTATGATATCGTGCGGGATGGCAACACGCAATACTTGACATGCAACGAAGCGATGTGTTACCTTTACCATGTACCAACGGGACCTTAACAACTGGATAGTGGAAGGAAGTTTTGGAGGGTTTGATCCTAGCTCAGGATGAACGCTGGCGGCGTGCCTAATGCATGCAAGTCGAACGGTACTCTGATTTCGGTTAGAGTGCAGTGGCGAACGGCTGAGTAACACAAAGGTAACCTACCCCTCAGTGGGGAATATCTCCGAGAAATCGGAGCCAATACCGCATGTCGTCCTCATACGCGAGTATGATGATGAAAGCTCTCGGGCGCTGGGGGATGGGCTTTTGTCCCATCAGGCAGTTGGCAGGGTAACGGCCTACCAAACCGAAGACGGGTAGCTGGTCTGAGAGGATGGTCAGCCAGATGGGGACTGAGAGACGGCCCCAACTCCTACGGGAGGCAGCAGCAAGGGATATTGCGCAATGGGCGAAAGCCTGACGCAGCGACGCCGCGTGAGGGATGAAGGCCTTCGGGTCGTAAACCTCTTTTATTGGTGAAGAGTAAGGACGGTAACCAATGAATAAGCCTCGGCTAACTACGTGCCAGCAGCCGCGGTAATACGTAGGAGGCGAGCGTTATCCGGATTTACTGGGCGTAAAGCGCGTGTAGGCGGCTTTTTAAGTTGGCAGTGAAAGGTTCCGGCTCAACTGGGATTCGCCTGTCAATACTGGAAAGCTTGAGGGCACCAGAGGAAAGTGGAACTCGCGGTGTAGCGGTGAAATGTGTAGATATCGCGAGGAACACCAGTGGCGAAGGCGGCTTTCTGGGGTGTTCCTGACGCTGAGGCGCGAAAGCGTGGGGAGCGAAGCGGATTAGATACCCGCGTAGTCCACGCCCTAAACGGTGGATACTTGGTATGGGGGGTATCGACCCCCTCCGTGCCGAAGCTAACGCTTTAAGTATCCCGCCTGGGAACTACGGTCGCAAGACTAAAACTCAAAGGAATTGACGGGGGCCCGCACAAGCAGCGGAGCGTGTGGTTTAATTCGATGCAACACGAAGAACCTTACCAAGGCTTGACATGCTAGTAGTAGAAACCCGAAAGGGCGACGACCGGCCTTCGGGCTGGAGCTAGCACAGGTGCTACATGGCTGTCGTCAGCTCGTGCCGTGAGGTGTTGGGTTAAGTCCCATAACGAGCGCAACCCCTGTTCTGTGTTGATTTCTCACAGGAGACTGCCCAGGAATTCTGGGAGGAAGGTGGGGATGACGTCAAGTCAGCATGGCCTTTATGCCTTGGGCAACACACACGCTACAATGGGTGGTACAGAGGGCAGCTAAAGAGCGATCTGGAGCTAATCCCACAAAGCCACCCTCAGTTCAGATTGCAGGCTGAAACCCGCCTGCATGAAGTTGGAGTTGCTAGTAACCGCAGGTCAGCATACTGCGGTGAATACGTTCTCGGGCCTTGTACACACCGCCCGTCACGTCATGAAAGCTGGCAACACCTGAAGTCGATGCGCTAACTCGCAAGAGAGGCAGTCGCCGAGGGTGGGGTTAGTAATTGGGACGAAGTCGTAACAAGGTAGCTGTACCGGAAGGTGCGGCTGGATCACCTCCTTTCTAGGGAGTCCAACCTCCTAGGTCGATTCCCCCTTCGGGGGAACCTATAGTGACAATTCCCCTCCTCCCTTCCACTATCCAGCGGTTAAGGTCTGTTTTTACCGCCAGTAGACCACGTTCCAGTAGCCACTGCCGTCTGCGATCGAGGGCGACTAGCTCAGCTGGTTAGAGCACAGTCCTGATAAGACTGGGGTCTCTGGTTCGAATCCAGAGTCGCCCACCAACTGAAGCCGATGTCTCCGTGCTCCAGGATGATGACATCCTGGAGCACTTGCGTTTGGAGGACATAATCGGCATACTGCTTGGCAAGGAAGCCCTGAGAAAACTGAGTTTGCGCAAGAAGAGCAATCCGGACCTATTCAAACTCTGGAAGGACAAGCTCAGGCTGAAGTACCGCAGCGAACGCGCCCTCAAGGAGGCCTTCCGCGTGCTGGGGAACTACGAGGCCTTCCTCGACGGGCGGCCACCCGACGCTGAACTGGCCAACTCATATCTCTCTCAGTTCACGGTGAGGGCCACCAACACGCTGGCCAGGTACGCCGTACTCGTCGGCCAGTTCATGACTTTCTATGGCGACGCCCTGAATATTAAGATTCACACACCTCAGACATTGCCTCCCGACGTGAACCCCGAAGACATCGCCAAGATCGAAGAGGCCATACGTCACCGCAAGACGCATAAGCGTCTGATCGAGCGTGACCTGCTGATCGTTCACACGCTGAGACTCACCGGCATACGGCGCAGTGAGTTGGCCCATCTGAAAGTGGAGCACTTGGACTTCCAGAATAGGTTCCTCATGGTTAGAAAGGGCAAAGGAGAGAAGGATAGGTCCATTCCTCTGGCAGATAGCCTCAGAGCTGAACTGGAACGCTTCTGTCAAGGCAAGAGGCCGGAAGAATCGGTATTCGGCCTCAAGGACATCTCCATCAGCGGATTCATCAGCGTGTGGGCCCAGAAGGCTGGGGGGCCCCGGATACACGTTCACAGCTTCCGGCACCTGTTCGCCACCGAGATATTCGAGATCGTGAAGGACCCCATGGTCGTTAAGATGTTGCTGGGACACGGAGACCTTAACGTGAGCCAGCGCTACATCAGCGTCAGGCCGGAGCGGCTCAGAAGCGCCATTGACCAATTGGACAGGCGAGGACAGCGACCAGTAGAGACAGCGACAACTGGCGAGGCCGAAGACACGTCATCAGATCAAGGTGGCAGAACTGAAGCCCCTCCTGGCATGTCTGAGCAGCGAGTATCCCTGGATGAGACCGCTCAGATGGCCCTCATGCGTAGGAAGAGTCCAGCTCAGAGTGTCATCACCCTCATGTCAGCACCTGATGGACGGCTGATAGAACGCGTGGAAAGAATACTACCCGATAACGAGAACAGATAGAGCACCATCTGCGTCTTCACAGTGGACTCTTTGTATCTGTCCGGGAGATACGTAGGTCGCGCTAGATTAGCCACGTTGCAGAGCCAGGCACGTATAGTACGTGGCGGCGGGCGTGTGTGAGGGACCTCGCTACGCACCAGACCCCAGTCTCTGATGCCAACTTCAGTGCACGCCCAACGCATGACGTCGGAGTTCATCACCGGAAGTTCTCGCCCATGAGTAGAATGAACTTGAGAGGGATGATCACGAAGGTGCCTGACACGATGCGCCATGGAGCGAAACGGGGATGAGCCCTTGGCCTGTCATCAGGAGGGCGTGGAGTCGATAAACAGAGCCCCTTGCAATGGTCTTCAAGGCGGTGCTTGGCCTATCCAGCTAGGGCGCGATGTGGAAGGGGAGATTGAGAGGAGTCGAACTGATGACACGCGGATTTTCAGTCTAGGCTTGGTCATGCCAAAGAATGATTTTGCGTTCAAACTAGACATAACACGTCAGGGGCGAAAATGCGATTCTGCGCTTGGAATGGCTTCTGGTGATAACCCGTGTCACTCAGTCGGTTAGCTATCCGTTAGCTCTTTTTTCGCGCGTAGTTGAGCGTGAGGAAAAACGAGGAGAGTTGGCAACTAGGCAAGAAACCCGCTTCAGGCGCAACTGGCTTCTCAATGGAACTCAAAGGAGCTGAGTTTGTCCAGTCGTTCGAAGTTGTGCCACGAATCAATCCAGCGGATAGTGCCGGAACGAGAGCGCATTGCCAGAGATTGTGTCTGTGCTCCGCCGCTAGAATAACGTACTCCCTTCAACATCTCGCCGCTGCTGACTCCGGTGGCAGCAAAGAATACGTCTTCACTGTTCACCAAGTCCTCCGTCTTATAGACTTTATCGAGATTGACCCCTTCGGCTATGGCTGCCGCCTTTTCCTTCTCGTCACGGGGCCAGGCCTTGCATTGAATGCCGCCCCCGATACAACGTATGGCGGCAGCAGAGAGGACTCCCTCAGGCGTGCCTCCGATTCCCATGAGCACATCGACCCCTGTTTCGGGCAAGGCGGCCTGTATACTTGCGGCGACGTCACCATCGGAGATCAATTTGATCCGGGCGCCGGCACTCCTGATCTCGGAGAGCAACTGCTCGTGGCGCGGTCTGTCCAGAACCACCACTGTGAGTTCTGATACCTTCCTTTTCTTGGCTTTGGCGATGTTCTTCAAGTTATCTGCCACCGGCGCGTCAATATCTACCGCGTCCTTTGCCTCAGGTCCCGTGACAATCTTGTTCACATACACTAGCTGCCTCGGGCAGTTCATCGTTCCTCTAGCTGAGAGCGCCACAGCAGAGATCGCTCCGGGAAGACCTTTCGCCACCAGAGTAGTGCCATCGATCGGATCAACAGCAATGTCAACACGCAGACCCGAGCCGTCTCCAATCCGCTCTCCGATGTACAAGATGGGAGCCTGGTCTTTCTCCCCCTCTCCAATGACCACGATCCCATCCATTCGAATGTGGCCCAAGATGTAACGCATGGCGGCCACGGCTGCCCTGTCCACTAGGTTCTTGTCGCCCATTCCGAGAAAACGGGCAGCAGCCAAGGCTGCCGCTTCGGTCACGCGGACTAGTTCCATGGCTACATTGCGTTCAATAGGGCGCGGGGAATGTCCGGCTTCCATGGGCGGTCCTCCTGCTTTGGCTTGAATGTGTCAGCGAGTGTATTTCCTCGCCTTCTGCGACATTGTACCACCCCAACCTCAGCTTGGATACGGAGGGGGACGGTGAGCTGTAAGAGGCAGGCATGATGTCGGACCTTTCTTAACCGCTGAAAAGGGCGGCAGAGGCTAGTGCATTAAGCACGGACACAGGACAAGGGAAGGGGCGTCATCAAGGTAGCCCCGCTTGTGAGAGTGGTGTCAGTACACGACGGTTAAGACGGCCCCGGAATCATGGTGCTATGCGATGTCTGACCATTGCTGATCCTAGGCTGACTGTCATATTCGGACAATACTCTCCGAGCTTCTTGGCAATGAACACATTGGCAGTTCTTATGGTTCCGATATATGGCAAGAGATTGAAGTTCTTCAGGCGTCATATGGCACCCCCTTCGTCTCTTACTAGCCTCCTCCTCCTCCTACCAAGATTTGCGGCTCAGACTATCACGTGCGTGGGTGTGTGTCAATACATCCATCGCTGGGAGAGGCTGACTAGACTGATGGTTGGCAGCTATCAGAACACGTCAGGTGGTGCGAAGTCCCACCAACTCACGACCAACTCAACCCAACACGTGGCTTGACCTTGTGCTGTCAACCTCAACTTGGATACAGAGGGGAGGCAGTGGAGGACTATGAGGGGAAGGACACCTAGGTCATTCCTGGTTCTTCACGTGATCGAACCCAACCACTATCTCGTGCTTCTCATTCACAGGGCAGTAGAGCGTGATCATAGCTTGCTTGTTCACCTGTTTGAATTTTCTAGGCCCAAAGAGGCTTCCACGCTCATCAATTCCCAGTACGAGAACTCCATTGCACTCAGAGTGTGGGCAGTTGATGGTTACGAATGCCATTCCCTCACCTCCTGCACTATTGTTCGGGTGCTTGTATATGGGACTCGCCTCGGACAATAGCATCAAGGGCAGAGAGAGTCAACCTCAGCTTGGATACAGAGGGGGCAGACTGAAGTTCTACAGGGCGGCTAGGACTTGCGGAAATCGCCCTGGCCCACAATGCTGTATGAACCTTCCCGTCTGGATGATGTGGCCTTGAAATCAATTTCCCGCTTGTCCCCCAGATATAGGGTGTACAGTTCATCAAGAATTAGCCATGATTGACATTCCATCACTTCTATGGTTCCATGAATATCTAGCGGCACAGGAACCTCATGAACCTGCGCTGCCCCAGTATGAATCTCAGCCACATCTTGATAGCAGCGCAAGTGGTACTCCACCGTTGCTATATGTTTGTCCTTGAGGGTCACTTCCCCTGTCCCTTCTGGTGAAGAAATCAGCCTCGTCTTCTTCTTCATGGTTCTCTCCTTATCTAGGCTACCACTCACCATACTTCTGCACCTGTAACTTGTAGCTGGACATCTTGGCTGACTGCGCTGGCTGGCGGGTGTTGACGGTCGCTGACCAAGACATCATCCTCGGTTAGGCGCAGCACAAGGGATGGCCCTGACGCCCAGAGCACGAAGAGAAGGGTGTCAGATGTCTCTTATCGTCGTTGCTTAGGAGACCTTGACTTGCCAACTACCCGGGCGGCAGATCTCCGGCCACGCTAACATACCTTGACTTCGTCTGGCTTGGTCTTCGCAGGCTCCGCCTCTAACGTCTTTTCGCCGGTCTTGTTCTTGGCAGGCTTTACCTCCGACGCTTTCTCTGCCGGCTTGTCTCCATCCCTCTTGCTGTCATGTCCATTCTTCCCCTCGGCTGCGTTATCAGTGACATAGAACCCTAGTCCTTTGAAGACAATGGGCACTGGCGAGAAGATGCGTTGTGCTTGGCACTGACATTTGGGGCAGCTGGCTCCTGGACTTTCGCTGAAGCCCCTCTTGACCTCGAACTTGAGGTCACACGCCTTGCACTGGTATTCGTAGGTCGGCATGTTAAGTCCTCCCATCGCTTGCCAATGAGTCCAAATGCAAACGAAGATCCCAATGTATCATTGTCATGACGCCTCACCTGTTCTTGAGAGACTCGATTAGCTATCTTGGCGCTTGCCTCATCACAGGGGGCGGTTCCTCTTCAGAAACCGCCCCCTAGTTTACACTTTGCTTACTGTGGCTTAGTACTCAGGAGACATCTGTGGCATCGACGGAGCCTTTTCCTTCTCCGGGATGTCAGTGACCAGTGCCTCAGTGGTCAATATCATCACGGCCACGCTGGAGGCGTTCTCCAGTGCCGTCCTGACCACCTTGAGCGGGTCAATGATGCCCTTCTTCACCATGTCTCCGTATTCGTTCGTCTGCGCATCGAAGCCGACGCCGGGTTTGCTCTTCTTCACATTGTCCACTACCACAGATCCCTCGACACCAGCGTTGATGGCAATCCACCTAATCGGCTCCTCAACGGCCTCCTTCAAGACCTTGACGCCGGTCGCCTCGTCGCCACCCTCCTTGATGTACTGGTCGAGACGAGCTGAGGCATTCAGAAGAGCTACGCCACCACCAGCCAAGATGCCTTCCTCGACAGCCGCTCTGGTAGCTGATAGAGCGTCTTCAACACGATGCTTCTTCTCTTTCAGTTCGGTTTCGGTGGCTGCGCCAACCTTGATCACCGCCACTCCACCAGCCATTTTCGCCAACCTCTCCTGCAACTTCTCGCGGTCGAAGTCAGAGGTGGTCTCGTCGATCTGCGCCTTTATCTGCTTCATTCTGGCCTTGATCTTATCTTCCGAGCCCTTACCCTCGACCACAGTGCAGTTGTCCTTGTCCGCTACTACCTTGCGGCACCGGCCGAGATCAGCAGGCGTTACCGTGTCAAGCTTTCTACCGACTTCCTCAGAGATTACCTGACCACCAGTGAGGACAGCTATGTCCTCCAGCATGGCCTTGCGGCGATCACCGAAGCCGGGGGCCTTCACAGCGAGACAGTTGATGGTGCCTCTCAGCTTGTTGACCACCAGGGTGGCCAGCGCCTCACCATCGATGTCCTCGGCAATGATGACCAGGTTCTTGCTGACCTGGAGTATCTTCTCCAGAGCCGGTAGTATGTCGGCCACGGCAGAGATCTTCTTGTCCGTGATCAGTATGTACGGATCTTCGATGACCGTCTCCATGCGTTCGGGGTTGGTGATGAAGTAAGGGCTGATGTAGCCGCGGTCGAACTTCATGCCTTCCACAAACTCGGTTTCAAACAAGAGCCCCTTGGATTCCTCTACAGTGATGACTCCATCCTTACCCACCTTCTCCATCACATCGGCAATGAGGTTGCCGATCTGAGCATCTACGGCAGAGATGGTGGCCACCTGGGCGATCTGCTCCTTGCCAGAGACAGAGATAGCCTTCTTCTTCAACTCCTCCACCAGGATGCCAACGCCCTTCTCAATGCCACGCTTGATGGCCATAGCATCAGCCCCGGCAGTGATATTCTTGAAACCGCCGGAAACGATCGCCTGAGCCAGTAGTGTAGAAGTAGTGGTACCGTCACCGCACTTGTCATTTGTCTTCGCAGATGCCTGCTTCAGGAGCTGAGCCCCCATGTTCTCAAATGGGTCAGGAAGCTCAATTTCCTTGGCGATGCTGACACCATCGTTGATGACCATGGGTGGACCCCATTTCTTGTCGATAGCCACTGGGCGTCCCTTGGGTCCCAATGTAGGCCTAACGGCATCGGCCAGGATATCCACGCCCTTCTTGAGGGCTCGCCTAGCTTCCTCACCGAAGATAATCTGTTTTCCTGCCATGTGTTACTCCTTCCCTAGCTCTTCTTCGCCAGAATGTCGCTTTCGCGAACGACGACTAGTTCTTCTTCATCAATCTTGAGCTCGGTGCCGGCGTATCTGGCGTAGACAACGATGTCTCCGACCTTCACGTCCATCGCAATCCTCTTCTCCTCATCAGTCATCTTGCCTGGGCCGACAGCGACCACTTCGCCCTCCTGGGGTTTCTCTTTGGCCGTGTCCGGTATGACTATGCCTCCCTTGGACACTTCCTCGCGCTTAGAGGGTTTAATCACCACCCTGTCTCCAAGCGGCTCCAGCTTGCTGGCCTTTGCCTTACTTGCCATCTGTTTCTCCTTCCTTCGTCTTGTATCCTTTTTCTTCAGTTATTGATGCCCACTCAGTGGACTCCATTCACGCACACGACCAACTATCCAGATCGTGTTGCCAAGAACACTCATCTCATTGGGGACATAAAGAAGTATGGTCAGGGTAGGACCAAAGCAGAGATGGGGGGCTGTGGGATACTTGAGACGAGTCTGCATCTCCCTCCGTGAATGCCAAGAACAAACTTGTAGTTGCCAGAACTGACAAACTCACGGTTACGCTGTCGCCTGTCCGCGTCCATGTCATGGCCCGCAATGAGTGATAGAAGATCGCCTCCAAAGGCGTCCTTGAGGTCCTCAAGCGGCTTTATTCTTCGCATTGTGCTCACCGCTCCGATCTTCCTTCGTATGCTTCGATGACCTGTGGTTGCTATGAGGCCGTGTATGCGGGATTCGAGTGGGATAACTTCTTGCTAACGTATATTTACCTACTATAACGTATAGTTACCTATCCGTCAATCGTCGTAACGGACCATCCACAAGCCTCCATTTACCAGTGCATGGGCGCAGCGGCTGTCAACCTCAGCTTGGATACAGAGGGGAAAGGACAGTCTGGAGTTCTGGACACAATACCTATGCCGTGCGCCTGCCATTGAATGACCTTGTCGAGCGTTGTGGCACCAAGCCACTGAAGAAGCAACTATAGTTGGCCTTCTGGTGACTCAGAATCTGGCAGAACCAGTGACTCTCACCATCTTCAGCAACACTGGAGAGATTCAAAGGCCGCTCTTCAATGGATTCACAACTGGCGCATATTGTGCTCGGTAGCGCTACTGTAGAACACGACTTCCCGTCCGTAAGCCTACGGGTCGTGAGGAAACCCGATACGTAAGGCACCACCTGTTGGTTGCCGGACAGGGGTGGTCTGGTGCTAACCCCCGTGCCGATGCCACACATAACGTCGCAATGTGCATGGATGTCCCCAATCCTGTTCCCCTGTGCCATGATTGATGCGGTTGTTGCCGAGGACGAGCCCGCCTTGGTTCACACCCCTATTCAAACAGCGACGAAACCGGCACCTTCAACGCCTTTGCAATAGCCGCAATCTCAACATCTGATACAGGGCGACGACCTGTCTCGATTTTCGATAGGCGACCCTGATCTATCTTGATTCCCAACACTTGAAGGCGGGCCACCAATTCTAGCTGGGTAACAGGTGGCTTAGCAGCCTTTCTTGCCTTGCGAATTCGGGCCCCAACGATGTTTCTCCTGACCACGAGTGAGATGATAATGAATATTCTGGAGGTAAATATTCCCTTGCAGAATATTTTGTGCTAAAATGATCACTCACTGACCTTTACAGTCGAAGGCGTGTGCTTGGGTTTTAGAGCCTGAGGGGCACTGTGATACCTGGAATCTGGAAAGGAGGGCAGAGAAACATAAGTCGATTGATAGCATACCGTGGCCCGATTCTGCAGTCGTGAGCGGAGATACAGAACAGGGGATCACCTGGATGGGATCTGACTGAATTGGAAAGGATAAAGAGGTAGATCATGAAGGCAATCAGAATCCTCGGCGTAGTTGTTCTAGTGCTAATGCTTGTGGGGTTGGTTCTTGGCACTGCCTGTGCTGGGACCAAAGGTGAACAGGGGCCAAAGGGGGGCTTCGGCTGGGCAAACACCGAGAATTCCACCCGCACCGAGAGCAACTTCTCTTATGAAGCGGGGGCATTTGTATTCACCCACCCTGGTGACATGGTCAAATTCACTTTTACTGCATCGGGTAGCTCGGTGAAGTATTGGGTGACTGTCGGCATGGGATCAGGAGCCACTCCATACTATTGGATCATTGATGGTAATCATGGTGATCCAGTACAGAGTGGAGGAGGTAGCTTCATTGCTACAGAGACTACCTATTATGTTCATTACGAACCCACTGGTATAAATCCTTTATCCACAGTCGTAACGAAGTTCACTGTGTATACCAATAACTGATAAAAGCACGGCGGTGAATAGCCGTTAGGCAGACAAAGTCTGTCCCGACACAGATGCAGGTATGTCAGAAAGCCACATCTGGTTCAGCGATGCGATCACCATCCCCTTCTTGATAGATGGTGATCGCATCGCCAGTTCTGCCAACGTGGTGATGTTTAAGAACCTGGGCATCCTTCAGTTGAGGTTTGACAGGCGGGAGCTGAAACGATTTGGCAATTCAAGCCAGGGAAGCGTTTATTATTGCTAAGGGAGACAAACGCCAGTGGAGCTTCTATTACTGCCTCCTGACTGCCCTGATGCCACAACGCTCGACAAGGCCACTCAATGGCAGGCGCACGGCATAGGTATTGTGTCCAGAACTCCAGGCTGTCCTCTCCTACCCCTTCAGCCCCAGATGGTCACAGGGGGCGTCTGTGAGGTTCTGGGATACCATCAAGCACAAGCGTAGGCTGGCGCATGACAAGAACTACGCAGCAGAAGGCCGTGGCACCGTTGATGTGGGGGCAGCGGTGGACTCTGTCTTCGTTGACATGGACAGCGACGTGGATCTAGGCAAGACATACGCCGGGCAATATGCCGTCAAGAAACTGTTGCTTGCGGCAAGAGCCGGGATTCTGGACGTGGAACGGGATGGCGAATTGCTGCAACTTCGCCGTCTGATGAAGTCATCCCTGTTCAAACCGGCGCACGATCGGGTAATATAGGAGGGAAGATGGCAGCAGATATTCAGTGGTACGTGTGGGGGTGCTACCTGTGAACTGGCTGATGCACCGACTCAATATCATGGGCCTTGCCACTCCCTTTGGTATAGTCATTCGCTCGGATGTGACACCGGAAAGGCGTGTGCAACTGATTAGGCATGAACTAACGCATCAGAACCAGATGAGACGGTTAGGGGTCAGGTTCTACATTCAATACCTACGGCAATATGCCAAGTACGGCTACAACAAGATGCCCCTGGAGATCGAAGCGCGGGAAAGCGAGAAGTAGCACACCGAGAAGAACAGAGAAGGGGACCGACTAAGCCCCCTCTTCCTGATATGCCCTTGATTCGTCTCTAGTCAGACGGCCATCAAACGCTTGCAGGTCTCACCACCTGCTGGCAGTGGTTGACCCGGTAGGAATGTTCGGTCTTTCGGGTCCTTCTCAGCCCATTCCAGGAACTCTCTGAATCGAAAGTGCCAGTTGCCATACTTGCCCAGTCTGACATGCTTGCCCGTAGTCTTCTCGTGATCCTCCAGGAATGCCCCCCAGGCAATGTCATGCCAGGCGCAAAGCGAGGAACCATCGCCAAGGGTCACCATGCCTTGCTGTGGGCATCCTTTGACCTGGCACGCGTGGCGTGGCGGGCCTGCGACCCTAGTCACCCCGCCGCCTCGTAGAACCCCAGCCTATTCCCCTCCGTATCCAAGCTGAGGTTGGGCTGGTATAGCGGTTGGAGATAGGCCGCTACAGGAACAGCAGAAAACCTATTCTCACTGGCTAGCCGATGCAGTATGATACTGCAAGCGGACAAGTGGAGGTGACCAATGGCAAACACTGGGCCAGCCGCAGCGGGGTGGAGGCTATTCGACGACAAGACCAATAGACTACTGGAGACCATTTCAGTGGAAAGTGGCCGTGAACCACGAATCGGGGAAGTCCTGCAGATTAAGGAGCACCCTCGTTGGCTGGTCACACGAGTGGAACTGCCGACTCCTGTCGATTGGAGCAAATCGCCACCCGTCATGTATTGGTCTGTCTGCGGTCACAAGATCTAGCGCACCTACGGACTTGGAGTGGGCAAGAGACCATACCCGTCATGCTTGAGCATGGCTAGGAACTCAATTCCGTGCCGCTTTTCACTGCAAAGACACCATAGCTCCCCTTTGTATCCAAGCTGAGGTTGGCCGTGAGGGAAGTTGACATATCGGTTCTATGGTGATATTGTCCAAATTGACCTCAATACTTAGTGTCCGATAGAGCATCGTCCCAATTGATGCCCGAGCAGGGCTAAGTGAGGATTAATCGCTGGGGGGTGTGGGGATGGGTGGGGAAAGGTTGCTCGTCTACCCCAATCGGCACTCGCTGTTCTTACCTCCACAAGACTAGGTAGCCCACAGCCTCATTCTGCGTTGGGTTACCTCTACTGTCTGACAGGCTTCCCTCGTTCTCTTGGACATACCGAAAGGATAAAAAGCTATGGAGACATGTACTGTCGCCCATCATTGGCTCATCGATGCTCTGCCAATCCGCGGCTGGTACCACGCCACCTGCAGGAACTGCGACGAACAGAAGGATTTCCCCCAACAGGAGCCCCGGTTGAGATTCACTATGCCCAAGAACTCAACCCCCCGCCAATCAGGACACCCGAATGGACCTGCGGGACTTCGCTTGGTTCCAGCACAGGCTTGTCAGGACTACTCTGATATGGCTTGTATTTGCGATATTCTAGCCATTCCAGCCTTTAAGTAAGCTGGGCGGGCACTTAGCAGGTGATTAGGAGGGAAATCTACCATGAAGACCGACACGCAACTACAGCAGGATGTCATGAGTGAGCTTAAATGGGAACCGACTATTAGAGCGGCGGAGATTGGGGTCGGTGTTACAGACGGTATTGTCACGCTGAGTGGTTATGTCGATAGCTACTGGAAGAAATGTTCTGCCGAGCGCGCCGCCGCGCGAGTCTTCGTGTTAAAGCAGTGGCTGAAAAAATCCAGGTCAGGTTGCCTGGTACTTTTAAGCGGTCAGATGAGGACATCGGCGGGGCGGCAGCAAATGCTCTGGACTGGAATGTCTCGGTACCCTATGACCGTATCAGAGTGCAGGTGGAGGACGGGGCGATCACTCTGAGTGGCGACGTAGACTGGTGGTACCAGAAGGACGCCGCCGAGGACGCCGTACGCAAACTCAAGGGAGTAGTACGGGTCAGCAATCACATTGTGGTCAAGCCGGCGGTGAAACCGCAGGATCTAAAAGGCAAGATTGAAAGCGCATTTCAGCGCAACGCCCTCCTTGATGCGCGGCGAATCACAATAGAGACTCGCGGTGGCAGGGTCATTCTCAGGGGCAGTGTTCGCTCCTGGGCAGAGAGAGCAGAAGCCCAGTGGGCAGCCTGGGCGGCACCAGGCGTGTCCGACGTTGAGAACGATATGACAGTTATTCCTTAGTCGAACAATCGTCGAACAATCAGGTAACGGGTATGACGATAGAAAAACGGAAATCGGAGAAGGGTCTAACACCCTCATCCGGGCCATGCCCCCCTCCGTATCCAAGCTGAGGTTGTGGGTGTATCATGTCACCCACGGCAATCTGCTGATGGTACTTCCGCTGCTAAGTAGCAGGTAGAAAGGGGCTTTGCTGTGGCAAAGGGTACAATCAAGAAACTGATTGGAGACAAGCGCTATGGGTTTATCCAGACTGAGGAAGGGATAGAGCTTTTCTTTCACCGGAATGAGCTTCAAGGTGTGGACTATTCTTCTCTCAAGGAAGGACAAGAGGTAGAATACGAGGTTGGCACGGGGCGTGGTGGTCGCCCGGAGGCTGTCAAAGTGAAGCTACCACAGCCCAAGACTGAATAGCACTCACCCCACCGGCACCTTGTAGAATTCCAGGCTGTCCTTGAGTTTATCCCATCAAACAGTTCGGTTCTGTTCGGAATAGGTTGGTGGAGCTGCCAAGTCGCGTATGTTCGAGGGCTTTCACCAACTTCAACCGAACAGAAACGGCGCACACGATGAAACGATAGTGTTGGGTCTGCTGGTGCATTCGAGCTGGAAGTGGCCTTGGCTTGCCATGAGATGGTCTTCAGGGCCATGCCCCAGCCCTCATCTCTTCGCTTGTGGAACGACACATTCTGGACAATTGTTCAGCAGTGGACAGGTTCGAACTCCACTAGGCTCATCATTCATGAGAAGACCTTCGCATTGTTGTTATGAGGACCGTGTTCCAGTTCCCTGCGGTGACTGTGCCATCCGGATGAGGTGACCGGGGTCAATAGGGCATTTGCCCCGGCGTCGTCCTGTGCGGCTTGAGATTGCCTCGGCAGGTTGACACAGAAAGCTGGTGGCTGGCCAGTCAGGGTCACCCCCCTCTCTTGTGAAACCAGAACTGACTGCCAGCCATTTGGTCGCAGAGACTGCCACAGTCTATTGACCCACGGCAATCTCATTCTTGATTCAATTCTCCACAGGGCTCTTCTTGAGCCGGCGAATGCCATAACGCGTCAAATGATACAAGGCGAACGGTGATGCGATAATCAGCAACAGGACTATCTCCCACTGCATCGGTCTTCCCCCTTTCTCAGTCTTCAGGGTGTGTTTAGACGTCAGGTTCGTTTCTATCTCGGCGCACCCTGTCTGACCTTTTCGTAGCAGTCCCGGCAATACACCCGTCTGCCATATTGCGGTTCAAAGGGCAGCTCTGTTCCCTTGCCACACTCAGCGCACACTGCAGCGAACATCTGTCGCCTGGGCTGCCATTGCTGCCTGTAACCGCTGTGATCAGAAGGGCCGTTGCTCTGCACCATCCTGCTCACGCGGCACCATCTGCAGCGCTTGGGATCATTGGTGAAGCCTTTCTCAGCGAAGAACTCCTGCTCGTTGGTGCTGAAGGTGAAATCAGCCCCGCAGTCAGAGCACTTAATGGATTTGTCCACAAAACTCATAGGATGGCCTTCTTTCTTGAGATAGTTGGCTAGAGTCGGGGTCATCCAGAGCCCGTGGCTACACACTTGGGGAGGCTAACAGACTAATGACAACCTGAACTGAAACCAGTGAGCTTGATCGTAGCACATCACCACCGAGTATGCAAGTGAATCATTCGATTCCGAACAACTGTGACCGAAATGGGAGGTGACGATACTGAATTCACCAACACCCAAGTGAGGCGGAAACAAGAAAGCCCACCCTGTTCGGATGGACTTCCGTGTCCCGCAATCGGGTTCGTGTGTTCCCTCGACCCTATTCCTTTTCGTACTTGAAGGAGACCTTGATCTTTGTCCGATAGGCGCGGACCTTCCCTTCGTCGATCTGGAGGTCCATTTCCACGACTTCGGCAATGCGGAGGTCCCTAAGACTCTTGGCTGCCTGCTCCACAGCCGCTCCGGCAGCCTTCTCCCATGACTCCGTGCTGGTCCCCACCAGTTCAATCACCTTGTACACGCTGTCTGCCATGATTTCCTCCTTCTTCTGTAATCCCTGGTTCACTTGGTAGTCAGGTGACCACGCGAAACACCGCGAAGCCACTTTGGATGACCTTTTTCCCTGACCCATTTGGCTAGAGTCGGCGTCATCTAGATCCCGTTGGCTGCGATGGGGGCCCTATTCAGTCTTGGGTGATGGTAGCTTCACCTTGGCCGCCTCCGGGCGACCACCACGCCCCGTGCCAGCCTCGTATTCTACCTCTTGGCCTTCCTTGAGAGAGGAATACTCCAGACCTTGAAGCTGGCTTCGGTGAAAGAAGAGGTCCTTCCCTTCCTCAGTTAGGATAAACCCAAAGCCCTTGTCTGAAATCAGTTTCTTGATTGTTCCCTTCGCCATAGCAAAGCCCCTTTCTACCTGCCACCTTGGCAGCGGAAATACGAACAGCAGGTTGCCTTCAGCCTGATACTCCCACAACCTCAGTTTGGATGCCGAGGGTGGACATCTCTGCCCCGCTTCTCTGACTTATGCCATGGGGATGCTGGTCAAATTGCCCCTCTGCCCTCTTTGCATAGATGCGAACGCTGTCTTGCCCACACTCCGTGCATTTCCTGGGATTGCCAAGTGCTTTGGATACCTTCCCACACTTGCCACAAACGAGAGTTGTTGTGCTAGCCACTCTTCTGTCCTCCTTGCAAGAATCTGCTGCCCGCTTTCCTTGTCGGCCTTGCACTCAATTGCCCAGGTTTTCAGAGACCCGTCCCCGATTTCGCCCAGGGTGAGTGAACCACAATGGCTGTACGGCTCCTTGCTGTTGGAGAAGACTTGAATGGAGAGGCTGGAATGGCTATGCGAGCTTTCTTCCCTGTAGCAGCCTGACGACTATCAGAACAAGTGCGACGACAAGTAATATATGGATCAGCCCGCCCCAGGAAAGGACTAGACCCAGCACCCACAAAGCCAAGAGAACAAGCGCAGCAACTACGATCAGATTCCAGAGCACATTGCCTCCCTTTGATTGGTTGACACCATTCCCACTCGCCACCGGGCGAGGGACGCCGATTTGGTGACTGTGTGCAAGGATCCCAGGTAGCCATCGATGTCAATAGCCAATTCCGAACCTTACTTACGTGCGTACAGTGTGTTGTCGGTCTAGGCCACTTGAAGCTGTTCTTCAGCAAACCGACCGCCCGTCGGGTTGGGGTCAAACCTGAGCCAATAGAAGAACCTGTCCTGGGCAGGTGTGACGACAATCACTCTCCCAACGCTATCACGATGCGGGCTATCCTGGTCAACAACCTGGACTCTTTGATCAACCTTGAATAGTGCCACTTTCGCCCTCCTGGTATCCGGATCGCGAAGTGCCCTCGACAGGCATCAATCGCTCATGGTTGACGCCGCGTGGTCTCCGCATGGCCTCCGGCTTATCTGGCCGGAGGTCGCGCGGCTGCGTTTCTGGCGTCTTTCACCTGGATAGCACTGGCTGCTTTGTGGGGCACTGCCACGTGCTGAACAGGTGGCGCATCATGTCCGTGTTTCTCCTGCCACACGGTCTCGGCCTTCAGCCAGTGTTCCAGGTCATGCCCGTGCGGATGCCCTTGCTCCTCCCAAATGTGGTAGGCCATCAACTGTACTTCTTGTTCGTGGTGCATTCTGTCCTCCTTACCTGATATGGCCTGTGGCTATCAGCCAGTTGGCCGTTCTATGTGGTAGGTACCGGCACCGCTTCAGATGCCGTATGAGCATCACCGTATTCGGACGGCCCCGAGCTTGAGGCAACAGCCTTCTCCAGCGGCTTCAGCAGGCCCTGAACTCTGGCCTGGAAAGTCAGCTTCTGGATCAAGTCCTTGGTCACCTCTTCCCAGGTGAACCGCCTGGCAGTGCGTCTGGCTGACTGGCGAATCCGGTGTTCCTCCTCAGGGTGTTCTTGCAGGTAGACCACGTAGGCTTCGATCTCCTCCGGCTCGGCCGTCTCCAGGATGACCGAATTGTGCAGGTGAACGGCGTAGTCTTCCCCAGTACCGCCGGTGAAGGCGATCCCTCCTGCCGCCATGGTCTCCAGGCCAACCAGTCCAAACGGCTCGTGGCCGCTGTTGGCCAGGACAGCATCGGAAGCATAGTAGATTATGCGGAGAAGCTCCGGTGAGCAATTGAACTCTATGTTCAGGACGTCGGCTCCATCGCGGTCTCCGATAGCATCCAACTGGTCCTTCAGGTTGCTGCCGCTACTCCTGATGTCTTTCACTCTTAGACCCAGGGAACGGGCATTGCGCAATACTTCTTCGCCGTGGTGTTCTATTCCCCCTCTGGCCAGGAGAACGGTCCTCAGACCTCTGGCCTTGAGTCCAGCGGCCGCTTGCAAGGCTGCGTTCCATCGTTTGTCCGGGTCCCAGCGAGCTATCTTGGCCAGAATCAGGTCGGCATCCAAGCTTCTGCTCAGCCGGCTTGATGCATTCGTGTCAATGTCATCGAATGAAGACGCTGGAATGCCGTTGGCGATCACCAGAGGGTTCACCCCCAGCTTCCACATGAAGTGCTTCATATACCGGCTGACCGTGGTGATGGTGGTGGTAAATGCCAGCCGTTTCCAGTCTATGCGGTCGAAGCCAAACGTATTGTTGGCGTTCCAGAACATGATCACTCTGTCCCTTAGACCTTGACTGTGAAGGCGGTCGCTAATGCGGCACATGGCTTCGGCAGTGTGCCACTCCTCACCCATGATGACCACCAGCTTGTTCTGTTCCAACGCCGGCTTAACGATCTGCTCAGTGACAAACCCTGGAATGGATTCATTGAAGTCATACAGCTTCTGATTCTCCCCCTCATAGACGCCCTTGGGGTAGTACTGACTGATCCACTGACACCAGGGATGAAGCGAAAGCTTCCCACCGTTGCATGCTTCGTTGCCTCTCCGGACGGAATCACCGACGAAGAAGAGGTGAGTAGCAAAGCCCTGATCGGCTAATGCCTGGGAAAGGTTGGTTATCCTTACCCCCAGTCCCCCAGCCGATGAGTAGCAGCCCGGGCCCTCAAAGGAAAGTGGAACAAACGTCGTGTTCTCTGGAGTTATTGTCGGTCTCATTTCGGTTCTCTCTTGCTTTCTTCCCCAATCAGTTCAGGTAGTCCGGATCCCAACACATTGCCCAGGCCTGTATCATCTCTTTCACCAGAGGCTCGTTCAGCCGGCTCTCTGCATCTAGCAATGCGGGTTTGGTCTCCTTCAGTCGGATAGGCAACCAGCCTTTCGATTCCCCGTCTGGCCCTTTGTCTATGATCAGCGCGCTGTTCTTGGGTTTGCGTCTCTCGAGTTCAAGGGCGGATAGCTTTGTCCAGCTTCTTCCATCTCCCCCGTTCCCCTTGTTCACCGTAAACAGGCCCTTCTTTCCTATCTTGAAATCCTTCTTCTTAGCTTTTCCTTGTGCAGTCCACCCGTTTATGGTCAGCAGGTAACCGCGGGTGTCGGGTTTCGCCCTTTCCCAAATCTCGAACCGCCTTCTAGCTCCATCCGCGGTGTTGACAGCCTCCAATTGAATGGCGCGCTTGTAGACGCTGGGGAGGTCTGTCGCATATCCTCGCACCGCTGACCTCTCTTGCCAGCCGGCAACTTCAATCTCACCCGTCTTCTCGGCCCCTTCGTTCTGTCCGAAGACCGCTTGTTCTTCAAGCCAGAATTTCCGTTCACAGTAGGGGCATACCACTGACCTCATGTTACCTCCATACAATGTATATTGGCCTATCATAACCTATTATTACCTATATGTCAAGCCCCCGACGAGCCTTGAATTGACCTGCCCCCCAAGAACTAGTCCAGGCGAAATGCTATACTTTGGACTCTCATTCTCCTACTGCGTACCACGTACTAGACAGATGATCCCTCCACTGGTATCATCTCAGGCAATGCCTCTCTGATTTCCCTCCCCAGCGATCCCCAGCAATGCGAAGCGAGCGGTCTGGCCAGTAAAGGAACAGGGATTGAGAATACTCTTGGTATACCCGCGCTACCCCGATACGTTCTGGAGCTTCAGACACGCTCTCAAGTTCGTCGGGAAGAAAGCATCTCATCCTCCCCTGGGGCTGTTGACCGTGGCATCACTGCTGCCGCGGGAATGGGAGAAGAAGCTCGTCGACATGAATGCCGATGACCTTAGCGATGAGGATATCGCCTGGGCTGACTATGTATTCATCAGCGCTATGGATGTGCAGCGGCAATCAGCCCACGAGGTCGTCAGGCGATGTCGACAGTTAGGTACCAAGACAGTCGCCGGCGGGCCTCTGTTCACCACAGGCCATGAAGAATTCCCGGAAGTGGACCACTTCGTTCTAGGCGAGGCTGAGATGCTGATATCTCGCCTGGTGGCGGACCTGGAGAGAGGAAACGGAGAGCGTTTCTACAACTCGGACGAGAGGCCTGACATCCGGAAGAGCCCGATCCCAGCCTGGGAGCTTATTGACACCAAGAAATACGCTACCCTCAGCCTCCAGTACT
>Ga0315280_10001879_pt1 | contig 35118 bp, 34 predicted proteins | sample YL17G06_40_MG_FD_203697 | JGI IMG/M metagenome (GOLD analysis project Ga0315280, IMG submission 203697) | Sediment microbial communities from Yellowstone Lake, YNP, Wyoming, USA - YL17G06_40 | ecosystem: Environmental > Aquatic > Freshwater > Lake > Sediment | place: USA: Wyoming | collected...
CTTGAAACGTGTCGAAAGACACATAATCGCTCTGATTCTTTAGGTAGACGTCGCTTTTAATCGTGTTCAAGAGAGGCGACAAACGGTAAATAACAGCGATTTATCGCGTCAGAGCTCCCTACACAAGCGATATCACAACATTTCACACGTATGCGAACATATAAATATATGTCGGTATGAAACGGAAGCACTGCAGCCCTTCTTTTTCCTTCTCGCTGTATAATTGAAGAATTAGAGACGTATGATTTTGAAAAGAGCTTGCTATGTGCCTTTAGAGACTAGGTGGTTACTGCTTTCTTCTTTTAAACGTCCAACGGCGCCCAGTGTGTTCTGAAGCTTTCTCTCTTTGTTAAATTGAGCTTCCAATGCATAGGGACAGCTCGCGCAGACCTCTGGATCTGGTACGACGTGAGCGTTTTGCTGCCTGCAAAAATGAAGGGCCTTATCAGCCCACCCGAAGTCGTATGACAATCATTCGTGTCTTCCTTCTGTCTCTACCTTGTTAACGACTCGATTGCTGTTTAGCGAAACGTTTTCAGGTGAATCGTAGGGGATTTGCCCTGATATTTATACTCTGCCAAAGGACACCGATTATTTTATCAGCTTTTCCTCGGGCGCTTCAAGTACTTCGTTGATGGCGCTGCTTTCGCTTGCTAAGCGTCTACTCATAAAACGCTCGCATCTCATTAAGATCGGCGACTGTGCTTCATTACTGCACGGGTTCCATGTGGTACAGCGCTCCTTTTGGTAAAGGTCATAGAAGCGCGTATCATCGATCTTTTAAAATGTTACGCAGCACTTCAAAACATTAACTATTTGAGGATAGTGCCGTTTTTTGATGTGCACCCGAAAGGGTTACACGAAATGCAAGAGAGTTGAGGGGGTGTCTTCCTTAACAGACCTCTTAACTCTCATGTTTTCAGCTATCTTCTTTAACCATTCTCCGTTTCACGCGCTATCGTACCGGCCCACGATCTCAAGGATGCTCTAGACCGAACATTGATTCAATCCACGCGCTTATTATTGTTCTTGCTTGTTTCAATGACGGCACAGTTGGAAAGCAGAAATCCTAGCATGATCAGAAAGAGCGCGTAGAGAGTCAGATCGCTCTAGGGACATACGCCGTAGAGTCCTTACACGAAGCCGTTTTTGAATTCAGCTTATATCGATGTATTTTTATATTTTCATCTGTCATGAGTAATATACGAGGTCGTGCCACGACAATTTGGCCTACATAACACGTTCCAGACAAGAAAAATGATTCTGTCATTGTTCAAGCCAAACGTTTCGAAACGAGCTGCGACAGGGGACATAGCTGGACTCATAAGAGCCCTGGAGTATAAACGGGATCAGAGGGTACGTGCAGCCGCTGCGAGAGCCCTAGGTGTCGCGGTCGCTCGGTGTGCCACGCCGGCACTCATTAAAGCGCTTAGCGATGAATACGAGTACGTTCGCAATTCCGCAGCAGAGGCGCTCGGCATTATTGCCGATCAAGATGCCGTTAAACCGCTTACAGGAGCACTCAAAGATAAAAATGAAGGAGTTCGGAAGGATGCAGCAATAGCTCTCGGCAAAGTCGGAGAACGACAGGCGGTGCCTTCCCTCGTCGAAACACTCTCAGATGATGAATGGGAGGTTCGAAGGGCAGCAGCCGAAGCTCTTGGCAAGCTGTCCGACACGAGAGCAGTTCCACCGCTCATCGATGCATTGCAAGATCCTATCTACGACGTCCGAATAGCAGCGGCCATATCCCTTGGAGAGCTTGGCCACATGCGAGCAGTAGAGCCATTGACAAAGTTGTTGAATGACATCATACCGTCCGTTCGAGCTGCAGTGCTATCAGCGTTAGATATGTTATGTGATCCTAAGATAGAGATGAAAACGGATAGAAACGTTCAGCTTCGACGCGAAATGAGAGAGCTGGTCTCGCTGAAGCGCCATAAACCGCAGAGCTGGACTGCACGTAGTGTTCACAAGCGTAGAGAATATTCCAGGTTCGGCACCTGTAACGCCCCTTAGCGTAGTGCCTTAGCTAGAATGCTCCTCATAGCATGCTGAACAAGCTATATTTATATCCGCGGGGCTTTTACGGCTTCGTGTATTTTGTAGCGCATTAAAAGCGATTGCGCGACAAAAAGCACCTATGAGCCTTTCTTACCCCTTATCTTACTCATTAATGCCTTTTTGAGGTCACATCCCCGACAACAAACCCGTCAGAATCGAATTGCAGCTTATAATCAGATGAACTCGAAGGATCCCTCGCCTTATTGACTCCGGATTCTTCAGAGGTCCCTTCAGGTGCAGTCACTTTTATCCTTCTAGATCGCCGCGGCCTTGAGATGGCGCTTGATACATTATCGTCCAGGCGATGAACAGCTGTCGGAGACTCACTGCTGAGCGGAGTCCAATTGCTTAAACTGTCGTCTCCAGGTCCATAGCCGCCCCCCTTGAAATGGGCATCGCTGAAATGCAAGACCTGCACAAGCAAAAAGCCTAGTACGGTTAAAAGGAGTGTATAAAGCACTAGATCGCTCCACGGATATCCACTAAGATTTTCAATAATCGCATTCTTGCGTGCATCAACAATAAGATGACTCGCCCAGATAGCGCACGCTGCATAACCTGCGATTAGTGCAGTCCTCGGTCGACGGATAAAAGGCACAAAGGCCGCCAGGAAGATGAACGGTAAAACAATGAGAGAGTGCGAAATCTCTATGTTATTCACGAAATCAAATCCTCGTGCAAGGTCGGGCAAGAAGGCTATAAACGGGACCACGATCAAGTAACGATAATTAATGATCGGAAAGACGATGCATATAGCCAGTGCTACGTGAGCGATGATTTCAAAGCGCTCTCTTGGTGGAAGACTAAACCATAGGTAAAAAAAGAGCAGTTGTGCAACGATAGCTACGGCAAGCTTAATGAGGTCAGCTTCAAGAGCCCGTCTTTTGTACTGCTCTGTTTGATCGATCGGATAGTAGGTCCTTCTTTGCGTTTCCATGTTGAAGTCTTTTCCAGAACGATCTTCGTCCATATTTATAGGCTTGCCCGATCGACGATTTCTTGGTGATTTTTTGTCTAAGGGCACCTTTGCGAATTAGTGCGACTCTTTAGAAGTGTCTCGCAACAAAGTCCACTGCAACGAAATACATCAGAATACTTTGAAAACGAGCAGGAGCCCAAATGTTACCATAAGAAGCCCGGCGATAAGCCTCATATATCGCGCTGATTTCAGTCTCCACTCTTCAGCCCTGTCGGTGCCCACCTTAACGGCATATATCGCAAGGAAAACGATGATCATTGGTATAACGAACGCAAATGCGAAGAGGGCTGTGTAGAGGTTGTTCTGCATCGTAGTCATGCTGGTCAAGTATGTCGTTGAAAAGTACGTGAACGGACCGATTGTGCAGGGCAAAGCAGCAATCGTAGCGATAAAACCGAGCGCAATAATCGCAATAAATGAACCGGTTTTTCCAAGAGTGCTAATGCTGTGTTTTGTAAACGTCGGGATCTTGAAACTAAACCAGCGATTATACCAAAAGAAGTCCTTGATAGACACAATCCCGACGATTAAAAGAAAAACGCCAATCAAAGTCTTCGTTAATTGTAGATTCGAAGCGCCGATAATTCGGACAAACTGCACGACGGCTAGTGCTGAAAGGAAGAATACAAAAAACACGGTAGCAATATATGCCACCCCAATGGCGAGGGCCCTCGCACGCGACCCGGTTAGGGCGATCGTCCCCATCAAGAAGATGAGCACGGAAAAAACACACGGGTTCAGCCCGCTGATTATCCCTGTCGTGATAAAGAGGGGGAGGGGGAAGTCTCCTTGAACGTCTGTCCCATCATCAGACGTAGTTGCATTACGAGTGGCATTATTCGTCCGCGGTATCGGCGTCGGGGTCGGCACGACATTGCCCATTATCCGATCTCCCGGACCCGTCGCTCCGTTCTGAACGGCCCTCGCAACTTCTGCTTGCACTGCGGGGATTGACTCCTCACCGCCTACGAACTTCTTGTTGCCGATGAATATGGTCGGCACGGAATCAATCGTCAAGTTGTATGCTGGCAGGAACTTCTGAACGAAAAGGCTGTAATTCGCGTCATTTTGGGTTTCAATCTTATAGACGTGCAGGGTGGGATATTGACGTGCCAGCGCATCTATCGTTGGCGCTATCGCTTGACAATGCGGACAGTCGGTTCTGTAAAATTCATATAAATTTACTGGCCATGGAGGATATTTTGCGCTTGATGTAGTGTTCGAAAGCGGCGTTGTCTGAGCAGCCACAGGACCAACGGCTGAGCTACACAACAATATTATAAGCGCAATCGAGAGTCCGATAGTCGCTTTCCTACGTATAAGGTCAGTGACGCTCTGCATTGTGGTCGTTTTGCGCTGCCCCTGCATATATAAACGTATTTGCATATATTGATACTATATATATAGTTGCGGGTTCGCGTCGGTGGGGCCGCCTGCTAATCGCTAATTATGCTTAGAACGTTTCGCGGTTGACTCTCCGATAGAGGTAAAATACTTCGTGGAGAACCACAGGGCTACGTTGACCAGGCTGATTAAGACGGGCACTTCAATCAGCGGCCCGATCACTGCAGCAAACGCTTGACCGGAGTTTATGCCAAAGACACCGACCGCCACCGCTATGGCAAGCTCGAAGTTGTTGCTTCCCGCGGTGAACGCGAGCGTGGCCGTCTTGGCATAATCGAAGCCTACTCGCCAGCAGATAAAGAAGGGGACGAAGAACATCACTATGAAGTAGCCGAGCAAGGGGATGGCGATGCGCACCACGTCGAGTGGCAGCGATATAATGAGGTTTCCCTTCAAAGAGAACATTATGACGATAGTGTATAACAGCGCTATGAGCGAAACAGGTCCGATCTTCGAGACGAAACGCGTTTCATACCATTCCCGCCCTTTGAGTTTCAACCCTACGTAGCGAGTAACCACCCCCGCAACGAACGGTATGCCGAGGTAAATGGCCACGGTCTTTGCGATCTCGACAATGGACACGTTTACCACGGTCGCTACTTGCGTGATCCCAAGCCACTGCGGCAGGATCGTGATGAGGAAGAAGGCATACGCTGAGTAAAAGAGAACCTGCATAATTGAGTTCAGGGCAACCAAGGCCGCCGCGTACTCACTGTCGCCGCCAGCGAGGTTGATCCAGACGATGACCATTGCAATACAAGGCGAGATGCCGATGAGAATTAATCCTACGAAGTACTCAGGATAGTTGCGCATAAAGATGACCGCGAGAGCGAACATCACAAGGGGTGCGATAATCCAGTTGAACACAAGCCCCAGGCCTAAGACTTTGGTATCCCGAAAGACCGTTCCCAACTCCTCGTAGCGAACCTTGGCCAGTGGTGGATACATCATCACGATGAGCCCGACGGCGATCGGGATTGAAGTGGTTCCTACGGATAATTGGTTGAGCGCGTCCGGGACGCCTGGGACAAAGTACCCTATCGCTAGCCCTATGAGCATCGCTAGAAAGATCCAGAGAGTGAGGAATTCGTTTAGGAACGATAGTCTCCCTTTGGGTTTTTCAACCACGTAAGAAACCTCCCATTTCGCGCATTTTCAATAATCCCGTAATTTGAATCACAGCATCGCTCGCGATAGCAATTGCATCTAAGCGATTACATAGGTTGACAACAGCCTTTCTTTTTCGCCAACAAATTATAGAGTGTGTGTCCTTTAGGTGTAAGCTCAAATTGATTGTCCTTTTCTAAGACGAGCCCGGATTTGACAAGTTTCGCCATCTCAGTCTCAACTATCTGCGACTTTCTTGCACCGTAGCTGTCAGTATAGCGCTTTTTAACCGCAGGGTCCATAAGTCGCCATAGTAGGTCGTGAGCTTCAATATTCACATCTAAGTCCACGTTGTCACCACCTCCGAACTTTAGAGACGTAACATTGTTGAGACGCGTCGCTAGACGACGCGCTTGTCGCCAACTTTGTTATAAGCAAGCTCATTTTCCCCACCCTCATCAATTAAAAACGTCTTGTTGCAACTGTTTGAGATCATCTAGGCCTTCAGGCTCGTGATCTAAGAGGGGGATGGTAAATATTGGCGTTTTAAATCGCTCTTTTATCTCTTCGATGTACTTTTCTTGCTGTCTCCGTCGGTTGTTAAAAAAGGTATTCCTCCCAAACTTCTCGGGGAGTACATAATTGACAGCGACCAATGCGGTCTCTATCCCGACCTGCTTTTTTAAGTCCTCCGAAGCTCTCCACGCTTCCATCATAGGGGTATACTCAGGGTACATGACAAATATGAACGTACTACTCGCTCGATCACGCATCGCTTCAATAACGTGAGCGTATTTATTCTTCGTCTCATCTGAGGTTTGCTTTGTTAACGAACCCAAGTCAATGAACCCCTTCCAGTCTGAAGGGAGCTCGAGGAGTCTTAACGTGTGTCCTGTCGGCGCCGTATCAAAGATCAGCACGTCATAGTCGTGCAGTTCAAAGTAACTCATAAATTTCTCAAAAGCGGCCATTTCCTGTGCACACGGAGAGTTTAAATCCTCTTCAACGGCTGTTCTGATCTCTTCTTCTTTGTCTTCGACTGCTTTTAATATTCGCTTGCTATACTCCTGCCACGCTTTCTTTTGGTCGATTCGAGCTGCAAACAAGTTGTTGAAACCAGCGATAGCAGTCGGTTCGGGTTCGATAGGCTGCCCAAAAATATTCTGCAAGTGAGACGCAGGGTCCGTCGTCACGATAAGCGTCTTAAATCCTTTTTCTGCGAGGTATACAGAGGTTGCGCAGGCAACCGTGCTCTTTCCTACCCCACCTTTGCCTGTGAAGAAGAGATAACGCGTTCCGTTGACTGGGGTGAAGAAGGGGAGTAGGTCTTGCCTCTTCTCGAACACGCTGGACGCTCTATGATCATCCCCGTTTGAATCCGTTGCAGCTTCTGCACTGACGGCCGTAGACTCTTTCAGGTTTTCGTATAACGTCTGTCCGACCGATTCCAGCAATGGTAGTCCAGCGACCTCAGAGTCTTTCAGGGGGTAAAAAAGCTTTGTTCCCTCAAATTCACCTTCAATTCGCTTCACTATAGCTTGTTCTGCGTCCCATTTCTTTTTGAAAAAGCTGTCAGAACTGACCGCTTCTGGAAGCAGTCCATTAACGATAAAGAAAGTTGTTTTTATCCCCAATTTAGACAGTTCGGCAGCACTCCGCTTCGTTTCCAGAATCGATGAGTTTTCTGGCCTGAGTACAAAGACAAAGGACGTCCCCTCTCCATCTTGCAGATGCGCGATGGCTTTTTCATACTTCAGCTTGGCTCCCTGCAACGAGGAACTCGGCCCTATACACGTCGATCCCCCTTTGTCCAATTCCGAACACCACCCGCTTGGAAGTTCCAGCAATCTGATGGTGTGTCCCGTCGGCGCGGTGTCGAATACGACCGCGTCGTAAAGGGGATCGTCCATGAACTCTATAAACTTGTCAAACGCTGCAACTTCTTCAACACAGGGACTGTTCATCTGCTCCTTCATCACCTGCAAGTTCTTTTCATCCAAGAGTGCTCGCAGCGGAGCGATCATTCGCTCTCTATATTCGTTAGAGGCTATATCGGGGTTTATTTCGACAGCAGTGAGATTCTCAACCCCATTGATGCGGGTAATCTTGTGGCCAATATCTTGACCGAATATGTCAGAGAGGTTAGGGGCAGGATCAGTGGTAACGATGATCGTCTTATAACCCCTCTTCGCCAACCACACAGCGGTGGCGCAGCTCATCGTGCTCTTGCCGACCCCGCCCTTGCCGCTGAAAAATAGGAATTTTGTCTTGCCTTGTTGCGTCGGCTCGATCAACTCGTTCATTTCCCTGCACCGAGCACTTCAAGGGCCTTTTTCAGTTCCTCGTAAGTTAGATAGCGTTGTTTTGCTATGATGCTTCCATTAATCGTTGTGATCGGCAAGACTTCGGGCCCTTGACCTTTGACCAATTCTATAATCTCGTTCTTTTCGAGAAACATGTTTACGTTGAAGGATATGCTCGCCCTCACTACGTTTACCTCATTAAACTCATGCTGTATTTTCTGCAGCGTTTCATTGAATTCTATTAGCACTTTGTCCGGTTCTGGACCGCAGATTCCCGTAGAACAGCACATGGCGCCCTCATATATGATCAGATCAATTTTTGTCATTTGTACCATCAGCTTATACGTTATGCAGACTCTGGAAATTTTATCAAGAACATATGAATATATCTAAATATATTAATCTTACGCATAATTTTTTTTCTGAGCGGTCATTCTCGCAATATCGTACCTACTCCAGCTTATACAAAACAAATAACGGTAGCTGTACGGGTGCGCAACCTTCGATCTTATTACACCGAAGAAGGCGCGTGATCGCTTTTGCGACGATCGTCTTAGTTGCTATCATCTCCTGCAGATAGCATCAAACAGCGATTCGTTAATTTCAGCAGCTTTCGGCTGTTGCATCTGCTGGGCTACGGCTTAGTCCCTACCACCTTAATGCTCCGCACCGCGTCCGCGACGTCACGTAGCTCCTCAGAGGTGAGGTTCAAACTTTGCTCGATCGTCTGCACGGTCGGATCGTTTGCCATGCACTCAAGTGAGAGGGACGTCTCATCGACGACATCCACACCCTCAAATCCGGCAGTATTGATAGCCTGCAGGTACGCGTCTTTTGAGATCGCCCCTGATAAACAGCCTACGTATGCTGTAATCGACTGTTGCACAGCGTGAGGCAGCGCCCTGAGTATGACCACGTCGGAAACCGCCAACCGACCGCCCGGCTTGAGCACCCGAAACGCTTCGTTAAAGACTGCCCCCTTATCAGGCGTCAGGTTGATCACGCAGTTCGAAATGATAACATCAATGGAGTTGTCAGCGGCGGGCAAATGCTCGAGCTCTCCGAGCTGAAACTCAACGTTTGTGTAGCCGCCTGAGCGCGCGTTTGATCGCGCCTTGTCAATCATCTCAGGGGTCATGTCGACGCCGAAGACTCTACCCTCTTCGCCTACAACGTTGGCAGCAAGGAAACAGTCGAACCCGGCACCTGATCCCAGGTCAAGCACTGTCTCGCCTTTTTTCAGTGTGGCGATCGCGGTCGGGTTGCCGCAGCCAAGGCCAAGGTTTGCCCCCTCAGGAACCGAGTGAAGCTCATCGTCGCCGTAGCCAACGGCCTTGCTAATCTCGTGCGCGCGGTCAGCGCTCCCGCAACAACCACCTACAGGGATCAGCTTCAGGGGATCGCGTTCACGCTTCGCAACCTTTGCATACGCATCTCTGACGACGCGTTTAATGTTATCTTCTTCCGTGTTACATACTCCTTCTTTCTAGAGTAACTCCGTAAACATGGGACTGAGCACGTCCTTTACCATCCCTAAGAGCGCATCAGCTTTGATGAGCGAGATGCAACAGACCGATCCGTCACGCTCGTGGCCCACCAGAGCGAGCTTGTCTCCTGCGTGGATACCAGCGCGCTCGCGCAGCTCTTTTGGCAGCACCATCTGTCCGCGCTCATCAATGCTAATGACCGCTTCGACCTTGCAGGTAGTGCTATCGCTTTCAGACGTACAACAAACGTCTTTGTCAGTCATGATAATCCTGTACGTACCATGATTTTCAGACTACGTAAATATTACTTTAAAATCAGAATAATCAGAATAATAAGATACAGGTACCAGGAGGACTAGAGGCGGTACTGTATCTGCAGCCATGACGAACCTTCTCGCTCAATGAATAGCATAGGGTTTACCCACTGAGACTATTCCACTGGCTATATATGTCGATTTGAAACGGAAGCGCAACGGTGCTTCTTTTTCCTTCTCGTTGCATAATTAAAGAAGAATATCCAAACACTGCATCCTCTAGGCATAGATAACTTAAAAAAACATATGATCATATTCATAGAGCATTCAAGCGTGGGTACGCTTCTGTGTCGTTTTTTCGCTTCGCAAGGCACTCTGCAAGGGTTATCACAGCGTTCACACAATGCGCTTCACAACGCGGACCCTATGACGTTGTCACCAACACCAACGCGAGCACCGGCACGGCAACAAGCACCACTATAGCAACAGCTCAGAACGTTAGCCAGTACCTCACGCTTATGATGCAACAGCGCAATTTTACCGTCGTGCGAGCATTTTCACTGCAACTAGGAATGTAAAAAAAGAAAGGGCATCGGGGTCACCGAGAGCATTTGAAGAAGCCATAAATTTTGCACATAGACGTTTGGGAAACTCGTCTTATAAAGATTCAAAGAGGGTCTGCTGAAAGAATTTGGATTTCTTTCTTTATTTTTTTACATTTTAGCTTTAATCCATTTTTTTATTTCTTCCACAGACGGAACCCGTCCCATGGACTTTATTTCTCCATCTATTGCTAATCCAGGAGTTGCAATTATTCCGGATTCCAGTATCTTGTCAATTTCCTGAATTTTCGTGATTTCAGCATCTACGCCAATTTCTTTTACAGCTTCTTTAGTATTTTTTTCTAGATTTTGGCAGTTTGCGCATCCCGGTCCGTATATCTTTATTTTCATGTAATCACCTCTGACTTGATATCAACATTTAATATTCTAAATAATGAATTTTACAAAGATCCTGTTATTTTATGTTATAGCGTTGAACAAGTAGCCAATGGCAGTTATGGACACTGCCAATGTGGCTATAAAAATTGCAAGGAGTTTAGGTTTCAACACTTTTCTGAGTATAATCATCTCTGGCAGGGATAACGCGGTTACTGCCATCATAAATGCCAATGCAGTTCCAAGAGGTATTCCCTTGTCAATAAGGACTGCAACCAATGGGATGATCCCTGCAGCATTTGAATACAGAGGTACTCCGATCAATACCGCTATGGGTACTGCTAAAGGATTATTTGCACCAACATAGGTGACGAGGAAATCTGTGGGAACATATCCATGTATAATCGCACCGATTCCAATTGCTATTATTACATAAGGCGTGATCCTTTTCAATAGATCTGTAGTGTAATCTCTTGAGGAGAGGGCACGTTCTTTTAAGGTCTGTTTATCCTCTTCCAGAGTTATTCCTGATGCTTCCGCGGCTTTTATTTTTTCGATCATCTCATAAACATAGCTCTCCACTTCACCCTCCAGTTTAAGCTTTCCAATAATTATACCAGCTATTATGGCAATGAAGAGCCCGGATATAATGTAAATGGCTGTTATTTGCCATCCCACCATACCCCCCAATAAGACAATGGCGATTTCATTTATCATAGGGGAAGCAATTAAAAAGGAAAAAGTCACTCCCAATGGCACTCCTGATTCTACGAATCCTATGAAAAGTGGCACTGCCGAGCAAGAACAGAAAGGTGTGATAATGCCTATTAATGCAGCTATCACATTCCCAATATACTCATTTCTTTTACCTAAGGCTTTTCTAACCTTTAGAGGTGATATATAGCTTCTGAAGAAGGCTATAGTGAATATTATTACCGTTAAAAGGATTAAGATTTTTATGGTGTCATAAATGAAGAAGTTAACTGCACTGCCTAACGGAGATGCAGGGTCTAACCCCATCAACATGTATGTTAAGTAATTGACAGCTTCTTGTAAAATATCAGGGACCACAGTTTACCTTATAATTTTTTGAATTTTGAGTGTTGTTTTATTCGTCTATTTCCCTCACTCCTTGGTGGTTAAAAATTCCATTCCCTCAACCGCCGTAGCAAAAGTGGTGGAGGCCAGAGCGAACCGGGTTGCAAGGATTGCCTCCGCGATTTCCTCTTTGGTTACTCCGGCGCGACAGGCAATCTTGATGAACGTCTCGGTACAGAGATGGCAACCGACAGCCGCCGAAGCAGCAATCATGATGAGATGTTTGTATTTGGGAGGAATATGATCTAGTTGCTCCATTACAAACTTCCGCTCCTGGGCTTGCCTCGGAATCCACTCAGGGATAAGCTTTGACATCAGCACCATGGGCTTCGGCTCCTCCCCTAACCCCTTTTCCATCATCTTAAGGATTTCATCAACAATCATTTGCTTCTCTTCTGTCATTTTCGTTCTCCTTATCGTGAGCCACTACGTCTGACTTTGGATATTCTATCTAGAACATATGAATATATCTAAATATGTTTCACCTACGCATAATTTTTTTTCTGCGTGAATCTTTGGCATTACTGCTCTTTGTAGAACTTTCAGAACAGAATGTCAACTTCAATATAGCAGCGACTATCAGCGCCATCGACATCGAGTTTGAGTCAAGTTCCTCATTCGTAAATGTCCTGCAGCACGCCTCAGAGTTTGCTTGATTTGGGCACGCAGCACAGCGACCCATTCCAAAGTTGGGATTCAGGATTTCATGCAGCGGCAAGCAGGCAATTCCCAGCTCTTTGCACGTAATTCGTATCGACTCACTCTCGCCAACTGCGAGACGGCTATCTTCCTCATCCAGAGCGACCTCACACAATGTGATGCACGTTACCCCTCCTAAAACCCCCTGAAGCTCATGCACGACGTCGCTTAAGCTTAGCTCCGTCGTTCCACGCTGAGCGTTGGCGTCTTCTTGTTTGTTGACTGAGTGCAAGTGCTCTACAGTGATGCATCGTGCAAGTGATTGAGTCATATTATTCACCTGAAATATCTGCTAGTTGTCTCTGCTACACTAAACGCGATTGAGGCCAGACCGGGACAACTGCTATCGTTCGTCGGCGACTTGGCATTGAAGTCTACTTAAATATCAATGTATTAACATATATCAATGTTTGGAAGCGCACCCGACCATAGCGCTCGTTCTCTCGTCCAGCAAAAACGACGTGCAGTAAAAAACGTTAGAAGGTTACGTGCGGTCTGAAAAATGCAATTCGAGGTGAGCTCTATTCGCGCTACTCCAACTCGTCGAGCGCTTTTAAAAGCGTTCCGAGGCGATCGCCGGCAAGTCGGTGGAAGCTCCATTTTCCTTGGCGTCGTTCCAACACGAGGTTGGCGTCTTTGAGTATGCGCAGGTGGTGTGACACTGCCGACTGCTGTGCGTTAAGCAGCAACATGAGTTCGCAAACGCAGAGTTCGTCTTGGCCCAGTGCCTTGATGATTTTAAGCCTCGTTTGGTCGGCTACTGCCTTGAGCGTGCGTGCCTGTTTGTATGTGTCGCGCGCTTCAATAGCCTCGGCAATTTCGTCAAGTTGACTTTTACGCTCCTCCGCGTCGAAGTTGTGTGCCTCTGAACAGTTGTGAAGCGATTTTATTGGGTCATCGATCTTCATATCCGTGTTTCTTAGGATGCCTTCTGTTAAATCTATATAGATATGATCATATATATCTCCATTGTCATTTGACGCAACTCAACACTTTTGCGCACAATCTGAAGTCCCGCTTCGCTCTGCTGGCAAATGAGCTCAATCGTTGTGCAAGTTCCTGCGTTGGGCATCTTTTCCAAGCATTACCTCTAGGACTTCTTAGAATAATCAACGCACAATCCCTAGCTCTAAATGAGCATCACCATAAGCAAGCGAGAATTTGCTAAGTGATTCTTCTTTGCAGAGCACTACCTGCTGAATTCAAAAAAACGTCCTAAAGGGGATTCATTTGCAATTAATGAGTTAGGGGCTTGCTTTGATACTTGAAACCGATTGCTTTAGCTTTTTTTCTTGGCAAAATATTGATATATAATCATATATTAATACATAAAGAAAAAGTGCAAAGCATGAGGACTGAGGATGAGTGAGAAGAGATGCTGAAAATCTCTCAGGTTGCGCTCTACAAAAAAGCGATTGACGGGGCCATTATCGCAACTGGATATGCAGATCAGCTCCTCAATAAGGCGATACGTCAACACGGGCGTGATAAGGAGATTGGATACCCAAGCACCGGGTACTACCTTCCGTGTATCACCGCGTGGACAGGCGAACGAGTGACGAAACTCGCACAATTGCCGCGGCTGCTCGAAGAGGTGAGAGGCAAGATTGATAAGGGGTGCACGTTTGACAACGCGGTGGCATCAGGCGAAGCTATGATGATCGCTGCAGAAATCGTTGAGGCTCTCAAGTACATCGATAATCCTGACCCATATGCGAATACCCCATATACCGGGTTCATTGCCGACGAAATACTCCGGAGGTTGGGCATCTCATTCGTTGATGATACCATACCGGGTGTCCTTGTGTTGGTGGGAAAGGCGAAGGACCCTGCGTTGCTTGCGAAGATCATCAGAGACTGCCAGAGTAAGGGCATGCTTGTAATTCCCACCTTCGATACGATACAGCAGATCAAAGAAGCTGGGATCGAGATTGGTGAGCAAAAAGGACTTGATAGATTACTATTCTGTGTTGGCGAGTCCACACAAACTGTTCACGCTTTGAGCTTTGCTATCAGAGCGGCATTGACCTTTGGCAACATCCGACCAGGTGATAGGGCAGGACTCCACAATTACCTTGCCAAAAGGCCGAAGGTAGTTGTTGTCCAGATGGGGCCGGTGGACGACATCAAGGCTTCGATTGAGTTTGCAGCGATGTTCAACGGTTCGCCGACGATCACTGATCAAGACATAGAGGAAATACTTGGCAAATACGAAGTGGAAAAAGATTACAGTCAGATTGTCGCGCACGCCATGGAGATACGGGATATGGGGGTGAAATTCGGCCAAGTGTCGCTGCCGGTAGCGTATGGCCTCGCCTTCGAGGGAGAAACAGTTCGCAAGCCGCAAACCTATGTCGAGTGCGGAGGTCCAACCAAGACAAAGGTGTTTGAGCTCGTGAAGATCCGTAACGCCGACGCGGTTAAGGATGGTCAGATCACGCTGATCGGGAAGGACGTCGATGAGATGGACGAAGGGAGCGTGTCAGCACTTGGGATTCTTGTTGAGGTATATGGCAAGCACATGAAAAAGGAGTTTGAACCCGTCGTCGAACGGCGCATCCACCAATTCATCAACTACGCAGAAGGCGCGTGGCACACGGGCCAGAGAAACTTACTCTGGGTGAGGTTGAGCAAAAAAAGCGTCGAAAACGGGCTGTGCTTCGCGCATTTTGGCGACATCCTTTACGCTAAGATGAAAGAAGAGTTTGGGGGGATAATTAGCCGGCTGCAAGTTACAATCATCACCGACGAAAAGGAGGTGGAAAAGCACCTTTCCGAGGCCAGTGCGTCGTACGCTGAAAGGGATAAGAGGGTTGCTGGACTGACCGACACGAGCGTCAACGAGTTCTACTCGTGTACGTTGTGTCAGAGCTTTGCTCCGTGCCACGTATGCATCATCTCTCCTGAACGCCTGGGGCTGTGCGGCGCATTGAATTGGCTTGATGCGGCTGCAGGGTTCAGCATCGATCCAAATGGGCCAAATAAGCCGGTTGAAAAGGGCGCTGTCATCGATGAGCAGAAAGGCCAGTGGTCAAACGTGAACGAAGCCGTACGGGAGCTTACCCATGGCCACATCGAGCGAATGAATCAGTACACCATGATGGAGGACCCGCAAACGTCGTGTGGGTGTTTTGAATGTATTGTGGCGATCAGCAGTGACTTGCAAGGGGTCATCGTGGTCAACCGCGAATACACCGGCATGACCCCTATCGGCGCAAAGTTCTCGACTCTTGCGGGGTCGGTCGGTGGTGGAAATCAAACGCCCGGGTTCATCGGTATCGGGAGGCAGTTCATCATGAGCAAGAAGTTCATACGTGCAGATGGCGGCATCGCGAGAATCGTCTGGATGCCCAAGGAGTTGAAAGAAGCTTTGCGCGAAGATCTTGAGAAGCGGGCAAAAGAGGTCGGATTGCGCTACTTGGTGGAAAAAATCGCCGATGAAACGATCGCGACAGACGCTGAAGGGTTAATGGAATACTTGGCGAAGATAAACCACCCCTCGCTGAGCATGCTTCCAATGGGAAGCTTGAGCGAGGATGTGAAAGTGGTATAATGCGATGGTGGTCACTCTAAGAGGGGGGAGTCGATATCATTTGACTGCGGCAAGTCCGTCATAGCGCTTTCAGCTAACAAACGATGTGAACACGATGACAGCCCGAGCAAATGTTGACGAGTTAATCACTGCGTTGCACGACAAAAGTCCGGAGGTTCGCCGAAGCGCCGCAGAGACACTTGGCGAGCTGGAAGACGCGCGAGCGGTGGAACCCCTAACGTCTGCCTTGAAGGACAGCAATGCAGACGTGCGGCTAAATGTTGCCTTGGCCCTTGGGATGATAGGCGATGCGAGTACAACAGCGTCTCTTATCTACGCGTTGAACGATGAGCAAGATGATGCAGTTCGCGGAGCGCTTGAAACCGCTCTAGATATGATCAAAAAGAATATTATGAATAAAAAGATGCGACTTTTTTGATATTTTACGCAGTAACGCACTTTTAGTGCAACGAACAACCGCTTGAGTTCACGCACTAGTAGTCATCAGAGTGGAGAAGTGTTTGATTCTCTACTCCTAGCACATCGGCCTATAGCTATGTCATTACAAACGAATCCATTATTCGCCGCGCTTGCGCTAGGTACGTGTTGTAGTCGTTGAGAGTGGCTTTGTAGGTTATAACATATCCCTTGTTTTTGTTTACCACAAAAGTTTGCATCACTTTAAGGGTCGTATCTTGAATGTTCGACGCACCACTGCCCAGCTGGACGGGAACGGTTGCCTGCCAAACGACGTTAAATGCCGGCGTGCCGGCGATTGTGGTGCTGTTGTTTGAAATGAGCTGGTAGCTCGGGTAGTCGTTAATCGCGTTGATGTTGAAGTTCACGAAATCCGAAAGTGTTGCGGTCGCGTTAAAGTTGTAGGTCGCCACGACCACGGCGTCGATTGTGTTGTTTGTCGCGAGGTAGACGTATACCCTGACCGGTATAGAAGCGTTTGTTGTTGAGTCTATTTTTAGCGCATTTGGATACGTGATATTGAAGCCATCAGCGCTCGAAACCGTCGTATTGTTGCCAATGGTCGTTTCCTTCGTCGCGACCGGAGTTGGTGTAGGACTGGTGTTCGTTGAGCAGCCCGACGTTGTCACTGCTACAGTTAGCAGCGCTGCAATGGCTAGCGCGGTAATCAGATTGCGATGATTCATAGTATCAGCCCTTATCTACTCATGTTTGAGCCAGAATCGGCGATGCCGCTTATCATAGCCGCCCTGATACGGAAAATGCTGACGTGGTGTCACCGAAGGTGAAGGGATCGAAACGTACGCCCGCAAACCCGGCTAAGTGCTGACTTCAATGTATAAACAGATTTGCATATATTGATATTATATATAGTTGTGGATTCGCGTTCCTCGCTCTGTGCGATCGGTCCAACCCTAATGCATCGGCCGATGAAAAGCAGGATCATAACGTAGGGTTATCTGCGGCCCCGCCGCCAACAACCCTCATCACGTAAACAATGTCACACCAAGATCACGTCTGAGGATCGCGGTGTTCACTCATTCTTCGTACCCGCAAGCTGAAGGTGAGCGTATCTTGACCTTTCTGGAGTAGGTATGAAGCTAGCACTATGGCCGGGATGCCAATAAAAATGAGTATCGCATCATTTTGTGCTCCCGTTAGTTGCGGAGCAACGAGCTGCGCTTGTGTGCACGCGGTGAGAATCACGGAGTGCACGAGGTAGATGCTGTACGAGAGAAACGAGATAAAGAGTAAGGGGGCATAGTAGCGCTTCTTACACGTCATCGTCACGACCCGTGCAGCGCAAAGCGCGCACGAAATAAAGAGAAACGAGATCAGCGCCTTTGGCACGTAACTAACCATATTGGCGTAAAGGCTTACAAGCTCTCCTGTTTCTCCGAGGTTCTGTTGGTAAAACGCCATTGCAATGCCCAAGAGGGGAAGCGCGCCAACGAGATACACAATGCGACTGCGCCGAGTCGAGAAGTGTGACATGTATGTATGCGTCATAAGTGCTTTACTCGCAAGGATCCCGCCGACAAATAGTATGTAGTAATAGATTAAGCGAAGGTTGACAATATCAAATGCAATTCTCAAGCACGCAAAGAACGCGAGCGCCGCGCACGAAAAGAGAATGATCCTGATGGTTTTTTCTGAGGCAACGAGCATCATGACCGGGTAGATCAAGTAAAAGGTCAGAATTAGCCCAATAAACCAGAGCGCATTGTATGAGGGAGTATTCAAGAGCGCTTGCAACCCGATCACGTTCACGGCGATTTCTCTAGGGGTCAGTGTGGTCTCGAGGAATGAATTACCGAGCGGCAAGACTTGGAGTAGCACGTAAATCGCAATGATCAGCACATAGAGTGGGTAGATCCGTATGATGCGCTTTTTGTAAAACAACAGCACGTCGGCAGCGCTCGTGATGCTGCTGCTGCGGTATAAACAGAACCCCGAGAGAAACAGGAAAAGCGCTAGGCCAAAGGTGGCACACCACAGCTTGGCTGATCCGTCGATGTAGAGAGTGGAGAGAAGCGGAAAATGAGAGAACACGATCAGGCAAATGGCAAACGCTCGAAGTATGTCAAGTTCTGGTAGGCGTTGTGAGCATTCTGATGGTGTCTTTGCATTGCCCATTATGCTGCCCTTCTTAAGTCGCGTGGTGCGCACGTATCAGTACTGTGCAATATTTTCCGTATCAGCGTACCGACACGATATGCGTGGCATTGCTTCACAACGACGTTCTGCATTGGAACGCAGTAATGCTTCCCGCATATATATTTATAGTTGTTCATATGTAGTTATGATTACTTATGGTAGTGCAGGTACAAAGAGAAGGCCGCGTTATGCGCTGCCAGCTGCGTGGCCGCCGGATCTGATCATATGAACAGATTTTTATATATCGATCTTAACCATCAAGTAGCGAGGTTCTTCCGTTAATGCAATTAAGGTTTAACTCAGCACGGCAACGCAAAGCCGTAAAAAAGGGTGCACGCCCGTGGGTGCTTGCCAGCATTCTCCTCTTCTCGCTTTTCCTTGGGCTCGTTACGCACGCAAGTGCAAATGAGCTTACCGTTGGGACGGGGCAGTACACCACGATCCAAGCGGCAGTAAATGCAGCTCAACGAGGCGACACAGTCCTCATTCCACCGGGAACGTATAGCGAGAACGTGCTGGTGAACAAATCGCTCACCATTAAATCAACGGCCGGGGCGGCAACAACGATTGTAAAAGCGGCTGTGCCATCAAACGACGTATTTTTGCTCTCAGGAAGCGGCATACGGATAGAAGGTCTCACGCTTACAGGCGGACGCGCGGGCGTGGAGTTTTCGGGTGCATCACAGTCCAGTGTGACTGATATGATTGCGCACGATAACGTCTACGCAGTGCTCATCGAGCATGCCGCTGACAATAAGGTGAGCGGCAACAACCTCACTAACAACGGCTATGGCATTTACCTCGATGGGTCATCGGGCAATACATTCTCCGACAACGTGGCGATGTTTGAAAAAGGAAACGGTAACGCACTGGGTGACGGGATTTATATGCGTGAGTCAAATTCAAATGCCATAGTGAAAAACGTCCTCAGCAGCAACCACGTTTACGGCATCTCCTTGCTCAGCTCGTCTAATAACGTTCTTAGCAACAACAGCATTAATGCAAATGAGGAGTTTGCCGTTCGCCTCCGTGATAACGCAAACAACAACACTTTTACCTTCAATACGTTCTCAGGAAACGCTAAACTCGCTGTCTATAGTGGCTATTCATCGGGAAATCGCTTCTACCTTAACAACTTCGTGAATAACCCAGTGGCAATTGCAAGTCCAGAGGGAAACCTGGTGAACTCGACCGAGAAGTACACGTATACGTACAACGGCGGCACCTATTCGAGCTACGTGGGCAATTACTACTCCGACTACAAAGGAGCAGACAGCGATGGAAACGGCATCGGTGATGCCCCTTCAGCCACAGGGGACGCGTACCCGCTTGTCCGTCCTATCGGGCAGGAAGGCGCGATTCAGCTCGCATCGGTAGCGGGGTCATCTATTGTCGGGCTGAAAAATACTCACGATACATCGAATGAGAGCGTATCCGCGTTTGCGAGCGGCGCTCTATTAGACGGTCTAGCCGTTCCCGTACTGATAATGGTCGTCGGTATAATCGTAGCCATAATCGTCGTTCTTAAATGGGCCCCGCTGCGAAACAAGTGAAGTCGCAGCGCGATAAGCAGATGATCAGTGCAGAATTTCTGAATTACTTTTTAGTATTGTATCGACACATCGATACATTTTTATGTTTTCATATGTCTTGAGTGACATACGGTATTCGCCTATTGCAAGATCCAGCGTGTGGCGAGGAACACTTAGCTAACAGAACAGCAAACGGAGGTTTGAAAAGCAATGAAGAAGTCGCTAACGACTTGCAGCATTCTGTCGTTGTTTATCTTTTCGGCTGTAATAGCGCCGACAACAGCAGCCCCTATTGCGTCCAAACCGACCGTGTTAACTCATCCGATTGAATATCACATTGGCTGTGGCCAAGCGATGATATGGGACGGCTCTCTTGAGTACTTCAAAGCACACGGGTTCTCCACGGTTCATCTTGTCGTTCGTGATCAGAAGACGTACGAGGACGAGCTCGCAAAGATCAAATCACTCGGCATGAAGGGGATTATTGACATCGAAATCCCCATTTGGGACGGGGGCAGCAAGAAGAGCGTTCCAATCGAAAGCTTTGCTTCGTACTTTCAATCCCTCAAAGCTGCAGGGTGGGAATATGTAGCTTCCGAAGGGGGTCGTGAAGGTGACGTCAGTTATCTAATGCGATACTTCAAGGGCTACGTTAACTACAACTGCGACCAGTGCGGCTTATGGAAGAATATGCACGTACAGTCAGGCACGGCGGAGAACAGCTGGGAGAGCTTTTATCCGCGGGAGTGGCAGTACATCCAGCAGGGAGCAAAGGAATCGGCCGCACTAGGTAAGAAGAACGGAATCCTTGCTGGCGTATGGGGCGGGTCGACTAATCCTATTCGCCAAAACTCCCTGACCGGCGGGTCACCGAGCTATAAGGAGATGCTTGACTGGTCATACGCGAACGGGATCGGGTTCACCCATTTCCACGTATGGTGCAGCATAAATTCCAATGGACTAGCTTCATACAAACAGTTGGGATTTGAGCAGATCGTCACCGAGCTGCAAAAAACTTATCCTGCCACAACAACAGCATCATCTGCAGCATCTGCATCGAAGGTAGCAACGCCAACGCCTAAAGCGACGGTAACGGTAAAGGCAACGCCAATGCCAACAGCTACGGCAACGGTAAAAGCTACCACAACGCCTAAAGCGACGGTAACGGTAAAGGCAACGCCAATGCCAACAGCTACGGCAACGGTAAAAGCTACCACAACGCCAAAAGTTACGACAACGGTAAAACAGGCGGCGCCAACAGCTATGGCAACGCTAAAAGCTACGGCAACTCCACAACTGGCAAAAACAGCTCCCGTCGCAACCAAAGCTATTTCGACGCCCACTTTAGTGACAGCATCTAAGCAAGCATCTGCTACGACAAGTGCCTCAGATGTGCTAGAGAACGACTCGGTTCTAGGGATGTCTGTTCCAGCTGCTCAAACTAACAGCATCGCGAGCTTACCGCCGCAGCCCATACTCGAGTTCTCGTTGTTAGGAATTGGTGTACCGGCAGTGATTGCGGGGGCCATTTACATGCTTATGAGAAGAAGGTAAAATAGGGCGACCTGGCAACCTCTTGACGCTAAGCCGACATTCCGGGGCATAATCGCGTTGTCCGACTGTCGCAGTCGTTATGATTTTTGTTGCGCTTTGACGATCGGGCGCGTGTAATTCGTGATTGAGAAGAGATAATGGTTCCATCATTGTTCAAACCAAACGTAGCGAAACGAGCTGCGAAGGGAGACATCGCTGGACTCATAAGAGCCCTGCGCTATAAACGCGATCAGCGCGTGCGTGCAGCTGCTGCAAGAGCCTTAGAGGTGGCCGTCGCCCACCGCGCCGTGCCCGCGCTTATCGAAGCGCTCAGCGACGAATACGCCTACGTTCGCATTACTGCGGCAGAGGCGCTGGGCCAGATAGCAGATCGAGATGCCGTAAACACGCTTATCGGCGCTCTCGAAGATGAAAACGAAGGAGTTCGCAAGGTAGTAGCGATCGCCCTCGGCAAGATCGGCGAACGACAGGCGGTGCCGTTCCTCATCGAGGCGCTCTCAGATGACGAATGGGAGGTTCGAAGAGCGGCAGCTGAAGCTCTTGGGAAGCTGTCCGACACGAGAGGGGTTCCATCGCTCATCGAGGCACTGCGTGATCCTATTTATGATGTCCGAATAGCAGCGGCCACGTCTCTTGGAGAGCTTGGTGATTCACGCGCAGTAGGGCCATTAAAAGAGTTGCAGAGCGACATCATACTGCCTGTCCGAGAGGCGGCCTTAATAGCTTTGGATAAACTAACGGGAAAACAGTAGATCTATGAATATTCAGACGTGCCTCTTAGATTTTTGAGGACATTGTGGAAGATGCCCCTGATATCCTAACGATCCGACCCTAACATTTCGTGCACAATAGGTGACAACGTGACAGTAAAAAATAACCTAAAGACAACGCTGCTGCTTTTTGTTTTGAGACTGTCTATTCGCGCGTCTGCGCAATCAAGGTGATGCTAGTGGGTGAGGTCAAGCGCTTGTTCTCGAACGTCAAGGGAATAGCTGCGCTTATTAACGCGTTCATTGGACTAATCGTGCTCGTGCGAAATTGGTACTTGCCACTATTCATCCGTTTCTCTCCATCTGCATCAGCGGACAGTGCGATACTGATAACCACGCGAAATGGTCTAAAATACGTTCTCCGTCCTAAAATGGGGGATTTGTCAATCCTTAACGAGATCCTTCGCAACGACCTATACTCACAATGGCCTGTCTACGGAACGGTGGTAGACATCGGCGCACACATAGGAGTATTTGCCGTACAAGCGAGCACGTCGAGCGACACAGTGATCTGTTACGAACCGCATCCCCGCAATTTTAGGCTTTTGCAGAAAAACATAGCAATTAACGCGCTAAACAACGTCAAGGCGCTCCGACAAGCGGTCAGTGATGTGCGAGGCATTAAGAGATTGCAGGTTTCTGAGAAAAAGAGTTACGGGCACACGTTCTATCCGTCGAACGGCCGCGCTTTCGTGAGCGCCATTGACGTCGAATCTGTCACGCTCGCGGATGTCTTCTGCTCTAATGGGCTCGACCGCATCGATTTCCTTAAAATGCATTGTGAGGGCGCTGAACTCGACATCCTTACGCATACCCCGCAAGACGTTTTGGATCGGGTTGGTGCCATTGTCGTCAAGTATGCCCGAGACGGCGCAAAAATTGCAGACGTGTTGATCGCACGAGGTTTCGAGGTCGCGTGGGGTCAGAGAGGTACGTTACGCGCGGTGAATAAGGGAAGGGGGGTTTAGAGGATCACGATCGGTCTTGTTGGGTTGTCTTGCGCTATAGACAAGATTGAAAAGATGCCACTGCGATCGACAGTCTGTACGAGGATGATTTCAAGTTTACGCTGTTTCAGAGGCGGAACCTCAAAGCGATACCTAAGGTCAATAGGAAAGTAATGGAGGCCTTTGAAACGAAGTCTGTCAGATTCTTCGAGAGGAGAGTTGGGTGTGGTTTTAAAGAAATGCTCTCTCTGTTCGGTTTAATTGAATCGCTTGAATAATATCTTCCTAATTTTCAAGTTCTTGTGGGTAAACTGGTTATAAACGTCCGATAAGAAATAGAATCGTCCCAAGGTAAAAGACTAATTCTGCTATTTTCTTTTGTACAAAAACTCCTTGTTTACCACGTTATGTTTCCGAGTCGGGCAAGAACTCCTTCAGTTTGGAACGGTTTACTTCAAATTCCTGTTTGAAGAGCAATGAACACTGGATTAATATCGCTTCGTCATTAACCAGTCGCAAAGCGAAGGCCATGCAGGTTGGTTCCCCACATTCTTTACAGTTGTTTCCCGGAAGGAGTTTAGAGATATCAAGAGGCCGGGGGGTCGGTCTGGAATCATAGGTCGGTTTGATATGATCTCTATTCACATAAGTCGCATTCACAATCTCTTTCAATTTTTCTAATACCGACCTTGCTTCATTTTCATCCTCTAGTTTAGCGACCGCTATCTGTCGTGACCTGAAGGTAATTAAGCGTCCTTCTCTCTTCACGGTTAAGAACTTCTCATCCTGATTATACTGCAATCCTTTCAGAACGGTGTTGAGATAGGGAAGTACCTCGCTAATGTCCTCAGATAGATCCACGAGGGCGTTCACCTTTTGAGATGAAGGATTACAGTCTGAGAGAACTAACCTCAAGGTGTAGTCACTGAGGAACATTTTTTATCCCTCTCTTTCCTGAATAAATGTAGCATTCCTTTCTTGGCTGCAATGATGTTTTCGCACAATGCAACCTATCGTCTTCTATTCACAAAATATGCTACAAAGGTCAATCCTGCAACGACAAACACTGCTTCAAACCCCGGCAGTGGGCTGCTTGTCGAACCACTCGATTGTGCTGAAGAAGTTTTGCTCTGATTGCCTTCTTCGTTTGTTGATTTGGGTGGAATATTAACTGCTTTGTTGATGCCAGCGAATGCTGTCGATTGTGTTGTTAAGTTGCCAGCAGGGTTTGTGCCAATTACAGTGACACTGACTGTCTTATTATCGGCAAGCGTTTTGCTCGCAACAGGCATCCATTGGACTAGAAGGTGATGCACGTAATCTGGAGCAACAGCAGTATCGCCTGGATTTCCCGTGATTTGACTTAAATCGGCAGAAAAAGCCTTTTTAACCTTTTGTTCAGCTACGCCTGGGTTTTGTGTTGTAGGATTATCTGTCGTATGACAAAGGCGGCAATTACCAGTCACCTCGGTACTTACAGAAAAGGTGTCTCCTGGTTTGATAAGTCCTTTGTCCGTCTTAATGTTTGGCCCGTAGATCGTTGGTATCAGCTGGAGCTGAGCATTCTGCACGGTCAAAACAGTTGTTCTGGTCGGCCCGTATGGATCTTCAACTTTGAGAATGTACTGCCCAGGGGAGAGTTGCGGAGTTATCCACGAGAAAAGTATGAAACCATTGGTGCTGTTGTCAGCGTCGTTCGCGCCGCCATCAGTGACGTTCGCTATTTTCACCCACGCGCCGCCGTCGTCGTCCTTGCCGTTCTTGTTGGAATCAACGTAATACGACAGTGCGACTGTACTTGCGTTTCGTGCCATGTTGGCCGACACTAACACCTTGTCACCCGAATTAACCGTGTTAGGTTGGGGTTGCACAATCGTGGTTCCCGATGTGTTAATTACAGCGGAACTTACTAGCAATAAGACAGCAATGACAGATAGGAACAGCACTGTCATCCCTTGGGCCGATCGTGGCATTCTGATTACCTCGAACAATTTGTGAACGATTATCGGCTAGTCCATTACCTCCAGAAAATGTGCCACGACACTTGCGTCTGTATCATGAGCGAACCTTCTCAACCTAACAGAATAAAACGCTGGTTTATCAGGTAGACGCCGACGATAAGAAGCACCAATCCTGCAGCGCGTTTTATCCAGATAGTATTTGCAGTCTTTGCAACGAGAGTTGATGACAACTTCGTCGAATACGCAACGGCTAGCATCGGGACAGCGAATCCGAGCGAGTAGACCAGAAGGAGGAGTCCACCGGTGAGCACATTTCCACGTGCTGCGACCCACGTAAGTATCGCGCCTAACACAGCACCGGTGCACGGTAACCAGACGATCCCAAGCGACATTCCGAGCAACAAACCGCTGATGACCCCTTCAGAAGGCAGGTTATACGATCGTTTCGAGACAGCATCAACAAACCCCAGTCGCGGAGCGTTATACGGTAAGTGCAAGTCGAACAACATCCACACGCCAATGAACATCACGATGGTTATGGCAATTACGTCCAGATACCCTTTGACGCTTTGAAATGCTGAGCCGAACGCGGACGCTAACAACCCCATAGCGGTGAACGACATACTCAGTCCCAGAACGATTGCGAGCGGTCGCCATTTCCCACGGTCCGTCGATGATGCCATTACCGCTGGAAGTACGATAAGTACGCACGGAGTGAAGACGCTTACAAGTCCCGCTCCAAAAGCGATCAACGGGTTTATTTCCATTGTCGCGCGTCCTCAATCGTGTTTATTAAGGTTTGCTCATCCGGTGTCCCAACACTCTTAGCAACTGCGCCATCACTCCGAATCACGATAGTCGCTGGGATGCTCGTAATGCCGTAATTCGAGAATTTGTTTGCGTTGTTAACTGATGTGTCAAGCCGCTGTATCGTGACGTCAGTCCCGTTGTACTTGCTCTCGAGGTGTGAAATGATGACTTTCGTGTCCGCACAGCTTTTGCAGTTGCCGCCGAAGTACAGCAAGACAGGCCCTTTTTTCAAGAGAGTGGTTATGTCAGAGGGGTGCGACGTGCCTCCTACGAAGCTCAGCTTGTCTCCTGAGGTCCCGACAGTGCAGCCGCTAATACTTATAATGAGAACGCCCAGCAAAGCTAAAGCTGCTAACGTTTTTAAACTGACATTCATTGTTTTGCTTGGGTTTGTTGTGCTTGAATAAGCCAATCTGCAATCTCTTTCTTGTTAGGGAGGCGACCAAAAGCTTTGACCTCCTCGTTTATGACTAGCGCAGGAACCGCCAAAATGGGGTATGCTAATATGTCCTGCCATTGAGTGACCTTATCTACCGTGGCATCAATGTCCTGTTCGGCAACGACGTCGCGCACCATCTTTTCAAGGCTGTTGCACCTTGCGCATCCCATTCCCAGAATCTTAACTTCCACGACGTAACCCCTTTGCGTATTACAATGCCGAATTATATATACATATTTGCATATATAGATATTTATATAGCTGCGGGTTCGCGTCGGTGGGCCGCCTGTTAATCGCTAATTATGCTTCGTAGTCACCGGAAAGACAGTCTCTAAGTGCTGATAACGCGACACTTGACACTGTTTCATTCTTCGTACGTTTCACCTTCGTACGGTTGATCTTCATATGTTTGAGGAGGCACATCTTCGTCTGTTTGAGGAGCTGAAAAGTAGTACTTTTTAATTATTATACCGAGTATAACAAACGCGAGGGCCAAAAGCCCCACTGCAGCATACCACGCTTCAAATCTTGGAAGTGCCAATGCACTGCTATTTTGTATCTCTACAACTGATGTGGTGCTCGCGTTCTGAGTGATAGGTTCTGTGCTCGGCGTCGGCGTCGCTGAGCTCGCCACGCTAATCGTCCCATAGCGCTCAAACGGTTGCATGAGCGGATATTGTTCCCCGTAAGCAGAGGGTGTATCGCCGATCCCGTCACCGTTTGCATCAGTTCCCTTGTAATCCGAGTAATAGTTGCTAATGTACCCCGAATATGTGGCACCATTATACGTGTACGTCATTTTCTGTGGTGATGTGAGAACGTTTGCTTGAACGCTCGTGTGAGGGTTTGACTGGCTGACGAAGTTATTCAGGTAGATCTGATCTCCCGCCTCTGTGATAGAGAGAATGCCTAAGTTCACGTTCCCACTAAACGTGTTAAAGGTGAGCGTGTTATTATTCGACTCGCGGAGCCGGATGCCGATGTCCTCGTTTTTAAGAATTGAGTTGTTAGAAATCGTGTTGCCGGATGAGTGGAAGATTGACAGGCCATAGACGTGGTTTGAGCTGAGGTTGCTATGGGTGACCGTGTTGCTATCGGAGTAGTACATGTAGATGCCGTCGCCGAGAGCCGTCGACCCGCCCTTCTCGCCTGTCGCTACATTATTCGATATAGTGTTGTGTGACGAGTTATCACAGTACACACCATACCCGTTATCGGCAAGGCTGCTTGAACTCACCTCGCAATTCGTCGCGCCATCGAGATAAACCGCTTTATCGTTTCCGTGCGCGCTGATACCTGTTACGAAACATGCCGAAGCGCCTTGTACATGGACACCTGAGGCACCTGTCGCCCCCGTGATTGTTAATCCCTCTATGCGAATATTCTTTCCCTGTACAAGAAAGACATCTTTACTCGGATCTGCCGCGGTGACTGTAGTGGATCCTGGACTGGCAGCCTTAATGGTGACTGACTTCGTGACGACGACGTTTTCGGAGTAGGTGCCCGGGCTAATAGTGATCGTATCGCCCGGTTGGGCGGCGTTTACCGCTTCGGTGATTGATTTGTATTGGTCTCCTGAGCCAACATTTAACGCGGCGCCATTAACTGACACTGCCAGTAGGCTTCCGAGCAAACACATGACAATAATGCTTACAAGAGGGGTTACAATCTTATGCATGGTACGGCACATCCGTGCGAAATACTATTTTCGAAATACTGCCCCGATGGGGTTTTTTCGTAAGTCAATCCTGCCGATGGAGATCTCCCCCGCATCCGGCGTGAATAGGCCCGTGAGCATTCTGGTGGTGTCTCTGCATTGTCCATTTTAGTGCCCTCTTATCGTGCGTATGTATCCGTACTATGTATCATATTCCGCGTCTCAGCGCAGCGACGCGATGTACGTTGCATTGCTTCGCACCGAGGTGCTGTATTGTTACGGCTGATGCCTTTGCATATATATATTTATGGTTGTTCATATGTAGTTATGAAGATATATAGTAGAGCGTCTGCACATCAAAGTGATTCCAGTGAGTGAACTTAAGCGGTTGTTGTCGAACGTCAAGGGCATAGCTGCGCTTATGAACGCGTTCATTGGATTAGTCGTGCTCGTGCAAAATTGGTATCTGCCGCTATTCATCCGTTTCTCCCCATTTGCATCGACTAACACTGAGACACTGATAACCACGCGAAACGGTCCAAAATTCGTTCTCTGTCCTAAGATGGGGGATTTGTCCATTCTTAACGAGATCCTTCGCAACGACCTATACTCACAATGGCCCGTCTACGGAACGGTGGTAGACATCGGCGCGCACATAGGAGTATTTGCCGTGCAAGCGAGCGCGTCAAGCGACACGATGATCTGTTATGAACCGCATCCTCGCAATTTTAAGCTTTTGCAGAAAAACATAGCGATTAACGCGTTAAACAACGTCAAGGCGCTTCGACAAGCGGTCAGTACTGAGCGAGGCTTTAAGGGACTGTGGGTATCTGAGAGAAAGAGTTATGGACATCCGTTCTATCCGCCAAACGGCCGTCGTTTTATTAGAACTATTGACGTCGAATCTGTAACGCTCATGGATGTCTTCTGCTCTAATGGGCTCGACCGCATCGATTTCCTTAAAATGCATTGTGAGGGCGCTGAACTCGACATCCTTACGCATACCCCGCAAGACGTTTTGGATCGGGTCGGTGCCATAGTCGTCAAGTATGCCCGAGACGGCGCAAAAATTGCAGACGTGTTGATCGCACGAGGTTTCGTGGTAGCGTGGGGTAAGCGAGGTACGTTACGCGCGCTGAACAAGGGGAGGGGGGTTTAGAGGATCACGATCGGTCTTGCTGGGTTGTCTTCCGCTATGGACAAGCGTTACAAGATGTCACTGCGATCGACAGCCTGTTTGAGGATGATTTCACGTTTACGCTGTTTCCTCAGGCAAGAACTCCTTCAGTTTGGAACGGTTTACTTCAAATTCCTGTTTGAAGAGCAATGAACACTGGATTAATATCGCTTCGTCATTAACCAGTCGCAAAGCGAAGGCCATGCAGGTTGGTTCCCCACATTCTTTACAGTTGTTTCCCGGAAGGAGTTTAGAGATATCAAGAGGCCGGGGGGTCGGTCTGGAATCATAGGTCGGTTTGATATGATCTCTATTCACATAAGTCGCATTCACAATCTCTTTCAATTTTTCTAATACCGACCTTGCTTCATCTTCATCCTCCAGTTTGGTCACCGTTATCTGTCGTGGCCTGAAGGTAATTAAGCGTCCTTCTCTCTTCACGGTCAAGAGCTTCTCATCCTGATCATACTGCAATCCTTTCAGAACGGTGTTGAGATAGGGAAGTACCTCGCTAATGTCCTCAGATAGATCCACGAGGGCGTTCACCTTTGGAGATGAAGGATTACAGTCTGCGCGAACTAGCCTCAAGGTATAGCTGAGTTAATCTTTGGCACTACTGCTCTTTGTAGGACTTTCAGAACAGGATGTCAACTTCAAAATAGCAGCGACTATCAGCGCCTCGACTCGCCGTTACTCTCTCCTGCCGGATAATGGTCTGCACTTTTGGAGATTAATGCGCCTCTTGTATTCCAATAACGCGTAAGCGTTTGGTGCTTTTTATGCCGCGAGCACTGTTGGCGGGAGTAAAAATCATTGAACCAGCTTTCAGATCCGTCTGTTTGTCTCCCGTGGTGAATGTGCCTTGCCCCTCTATGACGTAGAAGCAAACGTCATAAGGTTCTGGATGAGGAGGAATCTCCTGACCTGTTTCGAGACAAACAAGAACAATATTGAACATCTTTGTCTTACAAATGTCTTTCTTAACTCTTTGAATCTTTGAGAATTCTGCCAGTTGAGCTAAATCCCATACTTCCGAATTCAACATATGCCCCCCTACGTGTTAAATAAGCCACTGTAATTCTTTTTAACCAGCCGTTTGAAGATATGCCAAAGCGCTTTGCGAGGTTGTCACATCAATCGCCAGATCGTGTTCTTTCATCGCGAAAATCAGCATAATACGAAAGTGAGACTGTACTTGCGTTTCGTGCCATATCGGCTGTCACTAACACCTTGTCACCCGAACTCACCGTGTCGGAGTTGGACAATCGTGGTTGCCGACGTGTTAATTATAGTAGAACTTGCTAGCAACAAGACAGCAATGACCGATAGCAGCAGCAATGTCATCATTTGGACCGATCGTGGCATTCTGATTACCTCGAACAATTTGTGAACAATTATCAGCTAGTCCATTACCTCCAGAAAATGTGCTCTATACTACAATGCCTTTATATATACATATTTGCATATATTGATATTATTATAGCTGTGAATTTGCGTCGTTCAACTCGACGCGCCTTTGAAATCGTGATAGGAAATGAAACTTGAAAATGACGAAGTGATCGCAGTTGACGGGCTGACAAAACGTTTCGGCGCCATCACCGCCGTCGACACCATCTCGTTTAGCGTTCCTGATGGTGAGCTTTTTGGGTTTCTCGGCCCAAACGGGGCCGGGAAGACGACGACGATCAGGATGCTCACGGGCCTGCTCACGCCGGACGCCGGAGACATCTTGATTGGAGGGGTTAACCTGCAAAAGCGTCCAATCGCTGCAAAGATGCAGATGGGCGTCATCCCCGAGATGAGCAACGTGTACACCGATTTGACCGCCAAACAGAACGTCGCGCTTGCAGGGCGCTTTTACGGCATGTCCAAGAAAGCCGCCGAAAAACGCGCAGATCGGCTCTTGGAGCAGTTCGAGCTCTCTGAAAGAAAAAACGACAAAGTCGAGGGGTTCTCCAAGGGCATGAAACAACGCGTGCTCATCGCGAGCGCCCTGGTGCACAACCCGCACGTGCTCTTCCTTGACGAACCTACCTCGGGACTCGACGTCCATAGCCAACGCCTTATCCGTGCCATTATCAGGGAAATGAACGATGCGGACACGACGGTGTTCCTGACGACCCACAACATCGAGGAGGCAAACGCCCTCTGTGACCGGGTTGCCATAATCAACCGCGGGAGGCTTGCGGCCATCGACACGCCTGAGCGGCTCAAGCAGGCGTTTAAAGAGACGCAGTCCGTCGAGGTCGCGTTTGATGAACCCGTCGACGTAAACTCAATAGAACGCAGCGGCCTCGTCATCAGGACGGAAAGGGAGGGTGACAAGTGGCGCTTTTATACTGATAATCCCGATGCGCTGGCCAAATACGTGTTCGCGGTCGCTGATGAGCAGGGCCTCACCTTCACCGTGCTACGCATCGAGGGCGCGAGCCTAGAAGACGTCTTCGTCACCGTAACAGAGGGCAAAGCACGTGTACAGTGATTCCATTCGCAGCCACCTGCGCAGCATCGCGCTCGTCGCGGAAAAGGACATGCGCATTTACTATACAAAGCCGCCCGTGCTTATCTTCGGCTTCCTGTTTCCGTTTTTCATGTTCATGGCGTTCTACTTCGGCCGCAGCGCCGACCTTTACACGCTCTTCCCGGGACTTGCCGCGATGTTCGTCTTTTTCGTCGCCTCGTCCGTCGGCCCGTTGATCACCCCATGGGAGAAGCGGGCGGGCACCTACGAGCGGCTGCTCTCTTTTCCCGTTACCGTCAACACCCTCATTCTCGGCGACGTTGTGGCCGGCATGCTCTTTGGTATTGTCATCAACGTCATCATCTTAGCAATAGGAACAGCGGCATTTGGCTACGCCGTGAGTGTCACCGGGGTCTTTCTGATGGGCGTAAGTCTGGTGCTCGGCGCGTTCTGTTTCTCAGCGCTCGGCGTGCTCCTCGCGTCTCCGGCGAGCACCAACCCATCCAACATCATGATGCTCTCAAGCCTCGTCCGCTTTCCCCTTATCTTTATCAGCGGCATTTTTGTGCCGATTGCAAGCTTGCAGGGCATCGCGAGGGTGGCAGTCTACTGCTCACCCATCACCTACCTCGTCGCTGGGTTCGACCTCAGCTTGCTCGGCAGTACAGCCATCCCTCTTGCGCTCACGTGGGCTGCGCTCATCGGCTTTAGCGTCGTTTTCGTGTTGCTGGCAAGCGTGCTCCACCGGCGAAATCTCATGAAAGGCCTGTGACTAACGCTGATTGTGGGATGGCGTCTCAGTGCAGCATTTTAGGTTGTTTCGCACCTTTAACTGACTGTCAAGAACGTTCCCGCAAGTGACGCCGACTCATACTGGTTATCGCCTTTAAATACAACGACGATCGTGTGATAACCTTCACTCATACCACTCACGTAGAACGTCGTAGTGCTCGCGACCGTCCCCTGCGGGCAGTATAACTGCGACGGGAGCTCATACCCGTCTAAGTACCACCTGAGCCACAGGCACGCACTGCAAGGCTCTACGTTCACGCTCATCGAGTATGATGATTGCCCTATCACCGTCTTACTGATCGTTGGATTCGGATCTGAGAATATGGATGCGCCATCCATCGGATACCACGTCAGTATCGGCTGAGTCCTGGTTGCAGGAGTTGGAGTCGCGGTCGTTTCTGGCGTTGCCGTTGGGGTAACGCTCGGGCTTGCTGTCGGCGTTTGTATTGATGTTGGGGATGGTGAAGCGGTCACAATTGACTGTGTTGCGGTATTCGCAGTAGTGGTCGCATTTGTCGTCGCGTTTGTCTGTGTTGCGGTATTCGCCGTAGTGGTCGCATTTGTCGTCGCGTTTGTAGAACTACTGTTGAGCGGTAGTTGAGTCGGCGTTTCCGTGGTAGGTGTGTTGCAGCCCGCAGCACCGACCGTTCCAAGAAGCACCAGCACGACCGCCGACACCGCGAATTTGTGCATTTTTTCACCGTGTCAAAAGTAAGTCGTTTAGTATGCTGCCTCTTTTCGCTCATAACCTTTGTCATACCGCTCCTCCAGAGGTAGCGGTGCAGTGATAACGTCGCTATCTAGGACTTCACGCCTAAGCAGGCTAATCGTTGTAATAGATTCGGCAGATGTGACCTCCGCCTGATGTAGGTGATGTAGTTCATCTAGATCAGTGTTTCAACGAGTTCAACTGCATCTCGGACAAAGGCTAGACACCGCTTCATCACGACGTTATGCGTTTTCCCGTCAGCAAACTGCAGCGGATGCCTCTCTAAAGGTTTATTCTTCTAATGAGGACGTCAGAAGATTGCGCTTACGCGTATGCCGACTCATTTTGTTTTGGGCGATATAAGGAAGTTCACCGAACAATACGGGTGACGTTGCAGAAGCGCTTGGCGAGAAGACGAACACGATTTCAACGTTTTGACTCGAGGAAAGACGTCGAATTAGAAATGGTGTACATATTGCTGAAAGCTCAGATCTGGTCGTGAGAAGTGTTGTTTGATTCCCGACGCAACTAGTGGGTACCGAAACGCTTTTGGCTATTCACAATTCTCACGACACTATATGACTTCGCTGACGTGCTACGATAGAGTCAACGAGGTAGAGCAAGAACTGAAAAAAGCTTATCATTCTCGTTCTTGCACAGATTGACGACCTACCTTTTTAAGATGACGTAAATGGCTGCAATAGCGATGAGCGCAAAGATGCCAAGAACGCCGATAACTAAAGGCACGTCTATGTCTGATAGCGCCGTTTGCGCGGACGCATAACCCTGGACTGTATAAGTCACTTGCGCCTTTAGTGCTGGGAGGGCCGCCGAACCGCCTCCCAAGTTCGGAGCCGTTGACTCATTAATGACCATGCTTGAGTTGAAATTCCCCTCCTTAGCGTCGCTCGGCACGTCAAGCCTCACGGCGATGGTTACGTTTGATTTTGGAGCGATTGAACCCAGTGAGGGCATCGCTGTTAGCTGGCCGCTTGTGTTGGTAACGTTAGCGAAGGTGATAGAATACGTGACGGTCGAATTGTTGGCGGGATTGGTGAGTATTACGTCTCGCTCTGCGCTCCCTCCGCGTCCGACTGTGCCGAAATCAACACTGGCCGTTGAGGCGCCTGTGCTTGTTTGTGCGTTTACTGCTGCACTCACGACCGTAAGGATGACAAGGAACATTAATAAAAGAGGTTTTAAGCTTCTTCTCATTCTAAAACTCATTTGAACCCTTCTTCCTTACATTCACGCGACCATCGAAGTAAATGTTTCGACTATGTTTTCCTATCAATCGGCCCTGACCTTGATGGCAAAAGCGGTTCCGAGTCCTTTCGGTTTATGTCACCGAATCCGACTAATTCGAGACCCAACCTGCTTCAATGCTCTAACACACGCACAGCCTCACTCGTCACCGCCGCTGGGTTGATGCCATAGCATTCCGCAAAGTTCTGAAGCGTTTTAAGCGGTTTAGCGATTTGCGTAGTATATGTGTTTTGTACCATTGTTTTTTCGTATAAGTCTATGATCATATGTATTTTATTTGTTGATGTCCAGAGGTCGCTGCGTTTGTACATTCTCTTCAAATACACAGCGAGAAGGGAAAAAGAAGCAGCCTAGTGCTTCCGTTTCAGATCAACATATATTTATATGTCGCATTTGTAGTTAAGTGCTGTGATGTCACTTGTGTAGGGAGCTCTGACGCGATAAATCGCTGTTATTTACCGTTTGTCGCCTCTCTTGAACACGATTAAAAGCGACGTCTACCTAAAGAATCAGAGCGATTATGTGTCTTTCGACACGTTTCAAG
>Ga0315280_10001880_pt1 | contig 35083 bp, 37 predicted proteins | sample YL17G06_40_MG_FD_203697 | JGI IMG/M metagenome (GOLD analysis project Ga0315280, IMG submission 203697) | Sediment microbial communities from Yellowstone Lake, YNP, Wyoming, USA - YL17G06_40 | ecosystem: Environmental > Aquatic > Freshwater > Lake > Sediment | place: USA: Wyoming | collected...
AACACGCAGGTTTTACGCGTTTCATGCTTAAAACTTTCTGTCCTCAGCTATTTTGCCTTTGCTTTCTTCTGCTCGTACCGCTCGGCGCATCTGACGCAGCAGAAGGCGTACTCTTTTCCGTCTATCGTGGTCGTGTAAGCCGCGAGTCTGCACGTTTCTGACGGTATCTCAGCCTTGCAGTATTCGCATCTGACGAACTCGGGCTTCATCCTTTCACCTCTTTGGCCTTCTGTCTCTCATAATAGTCCTCTATGGCAGCGTGCAGCGCGTCAGCCGCGAGGTTTGAACAGTGCATCTTGACAGGGGGCAGGCCGCCGAGAGAGTCCGCGACGTTTGCGCGGGTGATCTTCATCCCCTCCTTTAACGTTTTTCCTTTGGCCAGCTCCGTGATCATGCTGCTCGTCGCGATCGCTGACCCGCAGCCGAAAGTCTTGAACTTGATGTCTTCGAGACGATTGTCCTTGACCTTGATGTAGATGGTCATGAGGTCTCCGCAAACAGGGTTACCCACCGTGCCCACACCATCCGCATCCGGGATCTCGCCCATGTTCCGTGGGTTCCTGAAGTGCTCCATCACTTTCTCGGTGTACATCAAGCGTTCAGCTCCTTCGGAGTTAACGGCGATATCGCTCTTAACCTTTTTACTATGCCAGGCATCAAGCCTATCACGTAATCAACCTGTTCCTCAGTGTTCTCCTTCCCCAGAGTGAACATCAGGGAACCATGAGCTTCCTCATGCTTAAGTCCAATTGCTAACAACACGTGCGAGGGTTCCAAGGTCTTGGCTGTGCAGGCTGAACCTGACGACGCATAAACACCCATCATGTCAAGGCTCAGCAACATCGATTCGCCCTCTATGAAACTGTACCTAACGGAAACATTGTCAGGCAGTCGTTCGGTCGGATGCCCATTCAAGAATGAATATGGAATTGGCTTCAACAAACCCTCAATGAATCTGTCTCTCAACCTTGTCAGCTGGACGCTATTAGTCTGCATTTCCCTCTTGGCTATTTCAGCAGCTTTTCCGAAACCAACTATGCTAGGGAGGTTTTCTGTTCCCGACCTTAACCCCCGTTCCTGTCCGCCGCCATGTAACAATGGTTCCACGCGCACGCCTTCCTTGATGTACAGGGCACCTACACCCTTAGGGCCATACATGTCGTTGGAGGAGATCGTGAGCAGGTCTATGTTCTCGTTTTTCACGTCTATCGGAACCTGCCCACAAGCGGCTGTGGCATCTACATGGAGGTAGGCATTCTTGCTGTGCACAATTTTGCTGATTTCCCTTATGTGTTCAACTGTTCCTATTTCGTCGTTTGCGTACACAATAGAAACGAGGATTGTCTTCTCGGTCAACACCTTTTCTAGGTTCTCGAGAATCACAAAACCGTACTTGTCAACTGGGACGAAGACGGATTCGAATCCTCTTGTGGTCAAGAACTTGAGCGAGTTGACCACTGACATATGCTCAATCGCTGACGTTATTATTCGTGTTCCATGGTCCTTGTTCCGATTTGCAACTCCTTTTATAGCCGTGTTGTTGCTCTCGGTGGCTCCTGAAGTGAAAATTATAGACTCCCTTTTCTCAGCGTTAATCAATTCAGCAACTTTTGCCCGTGCGTCTTCAAGTGCGCGCTTAGCTTCTTGGCCGAACGTGTGCAAGGATGAAGCGTTGCCGAAAGACGATTCCACATAAGGGAGCATGGCCTCTGTGACCCGAGGGTCTACAGGTTTTCCAGCCGCGTGGTCCATGTAAACTCGCTGCGTCGTCGACATGCATCATTCACTTGACACGCGTTTAGTTGCTTCTTACTTAACCTTTCTAATTACTATTTGAACTTCGTTTCCTTTCTTGGTCACGCTTACAAGTTCTTGCTCCAAGTTTTTCACGAGGCTCCTAATGTCTGACTCTGCGGCCGGGTCATCTGCCAAGACCTCCAGCGTCTCGCCGACCTTCAACTCATCCAGTTCCATTCTCGTCTTGAAAACAGGTTCAGGACAGTATAAACCCAAGCAATCCAACGTTCTGTCAGCCTTTTCTTTCATGACATCCCCTCATGCACTACAGCTTAAAGAGAAAAGTAAAAAGCCTTTCGTACAACCATCAGTGTTCAACGTGGCCTTGGTCGCAAAAAAGAAATGCAAAGCGTGTTTGCTGTCGTTCCTCGTTCACTGAGTTATTTTTATCGCTTGAGTAGGGCATTGAGTTTCGCATGCCATGCATTTTATGCAGTCTTGTTCTCTCGCAGGATCAGACTTCTTTTCAGAAACAGGGTGTCCAGGCGCGTCCGCCCAATCGAACACTGTCACGGGGCAGACTTCCAAGCAGACGCCGTCTCCAGTGCAAACATCCCAATCAACTGCAACAGTCGTTCCATGCACACCGAGCTTCTTGGGAGGTTCAACAGGCCCCCAAACGTTGTGACCCTGATGTTGACTGACGACCTTGCGTTTCTTCTGAAAATCTGGGTCTATCGGCAAAAATGTTTCACCTATCAACACGATAAGCGGTGGAAATATAACCGTTTTGCTGCCAGCAGGTGAGCAGTTGGCGTTGGCTCAACATGCGAAAGACTTAAGATTTGCAGGAAAGCAAGTGTTGTAACAAAGGAGAAACAGACATGGAACAGAACAGGTTTTACGCTTTGCCAAAACTGCCTTACGATTACGCAGCCCTTGAACCGCACATGTCCAAGGAACAGTTAACGATACACCACGACAAGCATCATCAAGCATACGTTAACGGCGCAAACGCGATACTTCAGAGGCTTGATAAGGCTAGGAATGAGAACGCCGACTTGGACGTCAAGTCCACTCTGAAAGAGTTGTCGTGGAACATAGGGGGACACCTGTTGCATTCCCTGTTCTGGGGCAACCTAGCGCCACCGAGCAAGGCAGGAGGAAAACCGGGCGGCACATTGGGCGATTGGTTGGAGAGAGAGTTCGGAAGCTTCGACCGATTCAAGAAGGAGTTCACGCAGGCGGCGACCAGCGTGGAAGGCTCCGGATGGGCGGCTCTTTCAAGGTGCACGCAGACCAGCAGGCCGCTGATCATGCAGATAGAGAAACACAACACCAACGTTTATCCCACGTACAAGGTTCTCATGGTTCTCGACGTGTTCGAGCACGCATACTACATCGACTACAAGAACGACAGAGCTAAGTTCGTAGAGGCATTCTGGAGCATCGTGAACTGGAACGAAGTGAGCAAGAGACTGGAAGCAGCGCTGAAGTGAAACGACCGTTGCGCTTCCGTTGTTTCGGTAAGAACACTGAACCCCGTGGTGGTTCAATCGTGGAATGGAGACCGAACCGTCAAAAATATTAGTTGAAAGAGAATGGATATACCATGAAAAGGGGTTAGAAGATGAGTACTGGATTTGGAGCGAACTTGAAGTACATCGTAGGCATCATAGCGGTGATAGGCTTGGGAGCATTCACCTGGTGGATGCGACCGTACGTCGTCCCGCAACTGAGTGTGTTCTTGTTTATAGTACTGGAATACGCCGCCGTTATTCTTGTGTTGAGTGGGCTCAAATTCAGAATCAAAACGAATTTGAGGTATCTCGTAGGCATCATAGTTCTAACGGGCCTCGGAGTATTCGTGTGGTGGACACAACAGTATGTCCTTCAGCAAATGGTCGGCGTCCAGCAGGTGGGTGCGTTCCTTTATTGCATGATAGGATACGCCGCCGTTATTCTTGTGTTGAGTGGGCTCAAATTCAGAATCAAAACGAATTTGAGGTATCTCGTAGGTATCATAGGTCTAACGGGCCTCGGCGCAATCGCTTGGTACGCACAAGAATACGTGGCGCCGCAATTGGGCGTGTTCTTTGGGTTCATAACCGCGTACGCGGCTGCGGTTTTTGTGCTCTTCTACATCCTGGGGCGTTCCGGAGGCTGATCACGTCTCTAGGCACGGAAACAATTGCTCTGAAACCGTTTGCTAAAATGGTCGTCCGCTCTGTCAATTTCACTTTTTCAGAATTCATTCTAACGCCGGAATATTCTGGTTGCAGCGAAATGCAGCGCTGGCGTGCGAAGCGTTATTTAGTTCTGATCTGCTCGCCACTCTAAGCTCATTTTACGATGAGGACTGGGTGCCTCGTATAATGTAAAACATGGTTGCTCACACTGCCAAGCAGTGATCGGCTTGCACCGCCGTTACCCTTGCCCCCCATGACTATGATATCAAAGTCTTCTTTCTCGGCGATCTCTGAGATTTTTCTAGCAGGGTCTCCAGACTCTAGTTTCTGTTCAAAACTCATCCCACTAAGCTTTCCAGCAGCGTCGGCTAGAATACCTCTTCCAATAGCCTTGGACACATCGGGCCGTACACCGAACAGGTGCGATTCTTGGACGTGAAGTAACGTTAGCTTCGCGTTGAGTTTCTTGGACAGGGCGGCAGCGCACATTAGCGCGTTTTCGGAACCCTTTGAGCCGTCGAGTGGGACAAGCACCTTTGAAATTGCCTGTTTTTCTCCCCCGACCAGCACAGGTATATCCGCTTGGCGTGACACCTTATAAGCTACACTTCCCAGGTGCGCTTCCTTCTCTTTTTGCGCGTTCCGTCCCATCACTATCAAGTCGTAATCTTCTCTGTCAACTTCCTCCATCACGGCTTCGGCCACGCTCTTGTGCTCGACAACCTTCCGGTCAGCATGTACACCAGCCTCTTTGAACGCAAGCGCAGCGTCAGCCACGATGTCTTCTCCCTGTTGGCGATAAATACTGGTGAGCTCATGTTCAATTCTTTCCGAATAGTGTGCACCAGCAGACGTCGGTCCCTGCGCATGAAGCATCTCTCTCTCAGCCACCACTTCAGGCTCAATGTCAGCAGAGTCTGTGAGGCCGCGGCCCTGCATCAAGAAGTCTTTAAAGCGAGGTTTCATCAGTTCATGAGTAACGACGTGAAAAACCGTTACTTCTGAACCCAGCTTCTTAGCGATTAGAATCGCCAATTCCTGAGCAGAGAGCGCTCGATCCGAACCGTCTGTTAGAAAGAGAACCTTCTTGAAGACCTGTTCACGTTCCATACGCCTTCAACCTGCGTTTCTGTCTAGTGTTCAACGCTTTATAAAGTCTTTTCGGAAACGCTGGTCTTTCACTGGTTGCAACGAACACTGTTCCTGCGCATCCTTTCTTTGGCCCTGTCACTTGCCGTTTGGACTCGGAGAAACCTTAAAAACGGCTGCACACCATCACACTGATAGTTTTCACACGTGGTCTGAGGATTTTTATGGAAAAGTTTGACGTTCTCGTAATCGGTGCAGGCTCTGGAATGATAGTGGCCGCGAACGCCGTTGCCAACGGTCTGAAAACAGCGTTGGTTGAGTCTGGACCGATCGGGGGAACATGCATAAACCGTGGGTGCGTACCTTCGAAGATGCTGATTTATCCTGCAGATGTTGCGAGCGTGATTCATGAAGCGGAAAAACTGGGGATAAGAGCGACGATCGACACCATCGACTTTGATGGAATCATGAAGAGAACGCACAAGCTCGTTGCAGAAGATGTTGAACGGCAGACAAGAGCCGTAGAGGAAGACCCTAGGATCAGGTGGTTCAAAGGCAAGGGCGAGTTTGTTTCAGATTACACGCTGAAAACGGGAGAAGACGTGGTGAAAGCAGACAAGGTCTTCATCGTTTCAGGGGCCAGGCCGGATGTTCCTCCGCTCAAAGGAATAGAGAACGTGAGCTTTCTGACAAGCGATACGGTGCTGAGCCTTGAGGCCCTGCCCAAGAGCATGGTTGTCATCGGAGGAGGGTACATCGCCGCAGAGTACGGGCACTTCTTCTCCAGCTTAGGAACCAAGGTGATAATAATTCAGAGAAGCTCAAGGGTGTTGCCTGACGAAGATCCGGAGGTCTCACAGCTATTAACAGAGGAGATGGGAAAAAGGATGGAGATTTTCACGAACTACGAGGCCGTTGAAGTTATGGAAAAAGGCAGCATCAAGGCAGTGATAGCTAAAAGCCTAGTCAGTGGGCAGGTCAAGGAATTTTCTGGAGACACCATACTGATAGCCGCTGGACGAGTTCCCAACTCGGACACCCTGAAGCCAGAAAGAACAGGAGTCGAACTGGACAAGATGGGATTTGTGAGAGTGAACGAGTTTCTTGAAACCCGCAAGAAGAACATATTTGCGTTCGGCGACGCCATCGGCAAGCAAATGTTCAAACACGTTGCAAACTATGAAGCCCAAGTTGCTTGGCACAACTCCATGCACGATCACAAAGTGAAGGTCGATTACAGCGCAGCGCCTCACGCTGTTTTCACGCATCCACAAGTCGCTTCAGTAGGCATGAAGGAGGCCGAGGCTTCGCAGTCACGATACAAGATCTTGGTTGGAAGAGCTTTCTACAAAGACACAGCACAGGGAGCTGCAATGGCTGAAACGGGAGGCTTCGTGAAAGTCATCGTTGAACAGAAAACTGGAAGAATCCTCGGCGCACACATAATCGGTCCCTTTGCTTCTATGCTGATTCAGGAAATCATCAACGCGATGGCTTCAGGAGACGGGACTTTCGTTCCGATCTTCAGAGGATTACACATTCATCCCTCAATGACTGAAGTCGTTCAAAACGCGTTCAGCAACCTGAAACAGCCCTAGCAAGATAGCTATTGTTTCGAGGCAGAAAAGACTCTCAAGGTCTGCGATTGCATCCGCGTTCTGAAAACAAGCTTCCAAGAATCTTGTATGAGTCGACGATGCTTCATTCAAGGAAGCTAAATTGTTATATCGGGGGCAATAATAACGCTCAATGCAAAATGGTAAGTGATAGCGTGAACAAGGTCAAGGTTGCAGGGCAGAACAACAAGCACAAGGTGTTGATGTACGCGATAAGCACGTGTGCCTGGTGTAAGATGACGAAGAGATTCCTGAATGAAAACAACGTGGAGTACGAGTACGTTGACGTTGACCTGACCAGTGACGAGGACCACGAGAAGATCAGAGAAAACATCGTTAGCAAAGGAGGAGAACCTAGCTATCCGACGCTGATCGTCGATAACGAAACCGTGATCACTGGTTTTCGCAAAGACAAAATAAAAGAGGCCTTGGATCTTTGATCACCGTAGAGAAAGTGCGGCAGAGAGCCGAGGCTGACGCCAAGACATACGGTTACTACCTAAACCCTGACCCAGAGTTCCTCAAAGATCTGCTGGAAGGGTTGAAGCGAAACGAGGAGAGATACGGTTACCCATCGTGTCCCTGCAGACTCGCCTCGGGAAAGTTCGAGTTGGACAGAGACATATTCTGTCCATGCGACTATCGAGACCCCGACGTTGCAGAACACGGATGCTGCTACTGCGCCCTCTACGTCCGAAAGGATTTGTACGAAGGCAAGACCCCCATCCTTCCGATTCCAGAACGCAGACCTGCGGACAAGCAGGCCAGAGCCTATGCTGCAACTGGCGAGGCAGCTGCGGGAACGGCGGCTGAAAAGACGCCTGTGGTGAAGGCTGAAGGACAGTCTGTTGAGGTGAAGAAGAAACTATGGTATTGCAGGCAGTGCGGTTACGTGGTGTTTCGCGAAGACCCGCCCTACGTTTGCCCGATATGCAAGGCCAAGAGAGAGATGTTTGCAAAAATAGAGATCAGCCCAAGCGGGTAAGGCGACACCAGAAATCATCGTTCACCTTGTGACTCTTATTTCGATTCTCTTCCAGGTTTTGTTTATCCCCCGCAGGGACGTAACCGCGCCCACAACGGTTCCGCCGAGAATCTTGTTGACGAATTCGTTCAGGGCGATCTCTTCACCGTCAACCGAGAGCTTGGTTTCCAGAGGCCATCACCTCTAAGCTAGGTTAGCGAGTTAAGTGTAAAAGTTTTCTGTAAACCTTTTAGGCAAGGCAGACCACTGAAAAATGGCAAAGAAGATGAAGTGCAAGAAGGAGTTTACTGAGAAGGAAAACAGACGCAGAGTGTTGAGGATAATCGGCCTTCTGGAGAAGGAGTTTCCCGACGCCAAGATAGCTCTGAACTACACTAACCCTCTTGAGCTTCTGGTCGCTACGATTCTTTCCGCGCAGTGCACCGATGAAAGGGTTAACATTGTCACAGAGTCGCTTTTCAAGAAGTACAGGAAAGCAGAGGACTATGCAGACGCCGACTTAGCTGAGCTTGAAAGGGAGATAAGGTCGACGGGCTTCTACAGGAACAAGGCGAGAAACGTCAAGAACGCTGGGGAAACGCTGGTTCAAAAGTTTAAGTCTCATGTTCCGAAGACGATGGAGGAGATTCTTGAGTTGCCCGGTGTTGCTCGGAAAACGGCTAACATAGTTCTTCAGAACGCGTACGGTGTTGTTGAAGGAATAGCCGTTGACACTCACGTGCGAAGAGTTGCAGCAAGACTTGGACTTACGGCCAATGAGGACCAGGACAAGATAGAACAGGACTTGATGACCATTGTGCCGAGGGAGAAGTGGATGAGGATAACGGACCTGCTTATCTTTCTTGGGAGAAGAGTCTGCACTGCGAAGAAGCCTAAGTGTGACTTGTGCGTTTTAAACAAGCTGTGTCCATCTGCCTTCACCTTCGCTTGAGAGGTTTAGCGTCGATTTATAAGGTGCAGCGCCACGATATCTTTTATGAGTGAAAGATGGTTTACGAGAAGTGGAGGGGTTGAGGTTGGTAACCCAGCGTGTTGATGGTCCGAAAATCGTGGTTGTGGGCGCGGGTTTCGTGGGGTCAACGTTTGCCTACTCCCTGTTGATTCGAGGGTTGGCTTCTCAGATCGCGGTCATAGACGTTAACAGGGAGCGAGCTGAGGGGGAGGTTATGGATCTGAACCATGGTCTACCCTTCGCGTACCCGACTAGGATTTGGGCAGGCGATTATTCTGACTGTGAGGGTGCTGACATAGTGGTCATCGCGGTGGACAGGGGACAGAGGATTGAGCAGTCACGGTTGGAGCTGGCCGACGGTAACTTTCAGGTTTTGAAGCAGATAGTTCCAAGCGTCACGAGGTACAATAAGGAGTGTATCCTGCTCGTGGTGACCAACCCGCTGGACGTCATGACTTACGCGGCTCTCAGACTGTCCGGGCTGCCGAAGAACAGGGTGATCGGGTCTGGGACGATCTTGGACACGGCGCGGCTCCGCTACCTGCTCGGCGAGTACCTTCAAGTCGACCCTAGGAACGTGCACGCTTACATCATCGGCGAACACGGCGACAGTGAAGTGCCCGTGTGGAGTCTGGCAAACGTTGCGGGAATCAGGCTGAAAGACTACTGCCCGATATGCAGGGTTCCGTACAACATGGATGATTTCAACAGGCTTTTCTTGAAGGTGAGAAGTGCTGGGGTCGAGATCATAAGGCGGAAGGGCAGAACGTTCTACGCGGTCGCCCTGGGAATGACGAAGATCGTGGAGAGCATACTTCGAAACGAGAACGCGGTGGTGACGGTGTCCTGTCTCCTGGAAGGCTATCACGGTGTCAGCGACGTCTGCCTAAGCGTCCCAGTGGTCCTGAGCCGAGAAGGCGTGAAGGAGGTCATAGAACTCCCGTTAGACGAGAAGGAGAAGGCAGAATTCCAAGAATCCGCAGCAATCGTTAAGAACGTCGTGAATTCCTTAGGGCTTTAGAGGCACTGAAAGCGCGCGTGTTAATGTTCCCTGTTTCGCGTTTTCACCCGTCTAACCCGCCTACCCCCCTCCCACCTAGGTTTTCACCGTCCACGACCATTCTGAAGGGCCTCGTGAAGCCTCTTAGCGCGCCGCGCTTGCTAGACTACGCTATGTTCCATAGAGTCTCATTTGCTTCTCTGCCTTTCGCATGAAATCCTCAATCATCGGTTGCATAGCTTCAGGATATCGGGCGATGCACGTATGCCCTCCGCTTGGCTCTAAGAAACATTGCAGTAGCTTCTTTTGCAGAATTTCCTGTTGAACTTGCCTTCCGACTTTCCAGCCGAGCTTCATACTCTTGACGGTTTCAACGTTGAGCAGCGTAGCCTTTTTCCGTTTCTTCATGCCCTCGACACCTGTGTCATCATGGGCTTATATCCTGAATCTTAAGATAACATTTCTTTCAAATCCCGATATGTATCGAAAAGTGGAATATTCCGCCCTTCAGCAGCTCAGACAGCCCTGCCGAGTTCAGCAGCAAACGACACAAGATCGATTTTTATCGAAAAACCTGGCCATCATCACGGCTGCTGCTAGATTCCTGACGCACTACACAGTCAACGCTGAGACGTCCTAGTGACCATATCTCGTCCGATTCCTCATGGGTGGTGGCCACTTTTTTCCACAATGTTATTCAGTACTGACCACGGTCTGATTTCATCGGTGGAGTAGATTGCCACAGTATTGCATTGAGACAAGCGAATTGACGATGCGTTATGGTAACCTTGTGGCTGTTGACCACATTTCTTTCAACGTTGAGAAGGGTGAGGTTTTCGGTTTTCTGGGCCCAAACGGCGCGGGCAAATCAACGACTATAAAGATGTTGACGACGCTCTTGCGACCGACGAGCGGCAGGGCCACTGTCCTTGGGTTTGACGTTGTCTCTGAAGGAGGCAAGATCAGGCCTAGGATAGGCGTCGTGCAGCAGGAGCCGAGCTACGAGCACGCGCTGAGTGTGGAAGGAAATCTTGACCTGTACGGGCTTTTGTGGAACGTGCCCAAGAAGGAGAGAAAGGAGAGGATCGAGCTTCTTCTCGACAAGTTTGGTTTGGGGGAGGCGCGGAAGACGGCTGCGCCTGAGCTGTCAATTGGGCAGAGGAGGCGTCTGCAGGTTGCGAGAGAGTTCATGCACGATTCTGAGCTCATGTTTCTTGACGAACCCACGACTGGCTTGGACCCTCAGGCCAGAAGAGTGACCTTGGATTTCGTGCGCGAGAAGGTGAGAAACGGTGTGACCGTTTTCTTCACGACGCACATAATGGAGGAGGCGGAGTACGTTTGCGACAGAATAGCCATAATCAATCATGGGCAGATCTTGGCCTTGGACACTATAGAGAATGTCAAGCACAGATTTGGAGCGGTGAGCGTTGTTCATGTGCGTTTTGCTGAGTACAGCAGCGATTTGGACCGAAGACTGCAGAGTTTGCGTGGGGTTCAGAAAATTGTCCCTCCTCAGCAGAGGGACGGGCCGTTGAAGTTGTATGCAGAAGATGCGAACGTGGTGATGCTCAGAATAATCGATGAGGCGATGACCCTCGGAGTGCGCATAATAGAACTCAGGATAGAGGAGCCATCACTGGATGACGTGTTCGTTCAGATGGTGAATTCGAAGGGAGTGAAGCGCAATGAACAGTTTTCTTAGACTGTTGTACAGGGACCTGAGGGCTGGCCTTTGGTCAACCAAATCCATCATGGCTGTCCAGCTTGTAACCCCGCTGTTCTACATCTTCGTCGCCGGGTTCGTCTATGCAGCTATCATCGATCCAAAAACGATTGCTGCCAGCGGAGGGATCAGTTACGTCCTCTTTCTTGCCCCGGGAGTGGTGGTCATGCAGATAATGTTTGCCGCGTCTATGGCCGGAGCGATGCTTTGGGTTGATAAGAGGCTAGCGATGTTCTCACAGATAGTTGTAGGGCCGTTCAGCAGGTGGGAGTACATACTCAGCAAGCTGGTTTCCATCATGCTTCAGGGAATGCTGAACGCGTTCCTGGTTTTTCTCATCGCCTCTCCGTTACTTGCAGGGCTAAAAATCTCCCTCGAGGGTGCGCTCTACATTGCCGGCTCGCTTGTTCTGGGGGCTCTCTTCTTCGGTTCTCTGACGCTGGCCATCTCCATGTTCATAAAATCCAACGAGGCGTTCAACGCGATTCTCAACGTGTTGTTCACCCCTCTGATGTTTCTGAGTTCAGTCTACTACCCTCTGGAAAAAGCGCCGCTCGCGATTCAAGCCGTTTCATTGGCTAATCCTCTAACCTACGCTGCAGACATGCTCAGAGCCGGACTTCTGCAGGTTTACGTCCCCCTCCTGCCCATCGAGATAGCAGCACTCATAGTTGAGAGTCTCATCGCCTTCGCAGCCGCGACAGTCGCCTTCAGACGAGTCAAACCTTAACCATGGATTCGAACGAATGCCACCGAATTCGAGAAGGACAAACAAGAACGCGCCCGCCTTTCTGGCAGGCTGGCGTGTTGGTTGCAACTCCGCAAGCAGTGGAGACATCCCTCGCGCGCGCTTAGTCTCTTCAGACACATCGGTGTCTAATAGGGAATTGTTGACGTTGCCGTCGCTATTCTTATAAATTGAGAACTGAAAATGAATTCTCATGCAGGCAGAGATCGGAATCATTGGCGGAACGGGCTTCTACGATCCGAAACTCCTCAGGAACGTTGAGGAAATAAGGGTGCGCACGCCCTATGGTCCGCCTTCTGATTCGATTGCGGTTGGAGAGTTGAAAGGTAGACGCGTAGCATTTCTACCGAGGCACTCAAGAAAACACACGATAAGGCCAACTGACGTCAATTCGAGAGCAAACATATTCGCTTTGAAAAAACTCGGTGTTCAAAGGATACTTGCGCCTTCAACGGTTGGTTCTCTGAGGGAAGAATGCAAGCCTGGAGACGTGGTGTTCATCGACCAGTTCATAGATAGAACGACCAAACGAGAACAGTCATTTTATACGCGAAGGCGCGTGTGCCACATATCCGTGGCCGAACCAATGTGTCCAGAGTTAAGGCGAACTCTGATAGAAGCAGCTGATGACATGAACGTCAGCACTCACAACGTTGGCACGTATGTTTGTATAGAAGGGCCAAGATTCTCGACAAGAGCGGAATCCAGATTGTTCAGGACATGGGGAGCAGACGTCGTAGGTATGACTCTTGTTCCAGAGTGCGTTCTTGCCCGAGAAGCAGAGATATGCTATTCTTCAATTGCGACTGTCACTGACTACGACGCATGGAAAGACCAGCCTGTAACGGCGAATGAAGTTTTGAAGACTATGAGGGCGAACGTGGAAAAAGTCAAGAGTATAATTGCTGAAGCAATTCCAAACATACCAAAAGAAAGAAGATGCGGGTGCAAGAGCGCATTGCAGAGTGCTCTGATTTGAATGGGCCTCGCAACAAAGGAATGAAGAATGAAAACATGGATCTCAGATCGAAAATAAGGCGAATACCCGAATTCAAGGGCGTGGTTTTCTGGGATATAACTCCGCTTTTGAGAGATAAGCACGCTTTTCGAGAATGCGTCAGACAGTTGGCTGACCATTTTCGGGATAAAGACGTAGACGTTGTAGTATCAAGTGAGGCCAGAGGTTTCATATTGGGAGCAGCATTGGCCTATGAACTTGAAGTCGGTTTTGTTCCTATCAGAAAGAAAGGAAAACTGCCTTCAAAGACGGTGAACCTCACTTACCAAAAAGAATATGAGTCCGACACCATCGAGATTCATGAAGATGCTGTCGAACCTGGTCAGAACGTTCTGCTTGTTGATGATTTACTGGCGACAGGTGGGACCATCAAGGCAAACGCTGAATTAGTTGAAAAACTGGGCGGAAAGATCGTTGGCATGGGCTTCTTGATTGAACTCGGGTATCTTCACGGGAGGGAATCCCTTGGAGACAAATATGAAGTATTCTCGATTATAAACTACGAGACCTCCAAAGAGTAATCCCTGCTGCCACATTGGTTAATTGTAGTATGTTGTTTAGATGTATGTGCAGGAGGTCGCAAAAAAGAGGAATGCATGACATTCCAAAAGGCTGGCGTGTTGGTTGTAACCGCATCAGAAGTGGAGATATCTCCCGAAGTGACCCTATCTATTGTGCGACTTCCACTTTGTACGATGCGCTTCGCAGACATAGGTAGATGAGGAATTGTTTTCTAGAAATTGTCTTTTTTATCAACCAAAACCATTAATCGTTGATTTGGTTTCTAATCAAAAGTCTTAAAAACAATTCGTGGATTGAATAATATTGTTTTGAGATGCCAAAGTCGTGAATCGTAAAACTGTAAAGAGGTGATGAACCTTGGAAAATTTGGCTTTGAAGATAAAGATTTCAGTGCTGTGGCTGTTTTGGGAAGTGGCTGCGTTGGCCATGCTTATATTGGGGTTTATGGAGCCAGGTGTGATAGATCAATTAAGGCTGGGTGAAATAGAAGGCATGAAAATAGGACCTGAACTGTTGTTGTTTTTCGCAATCTTGTTGTTAGTTCCATTGGTTATGGCTTTTCTGTCCCTCGCTTTGAAGGACTCTGCAAATCGCTGGGCAAACATCATCTTGGGCATAGTCTATGCCGGTATTGGAATCGTTGAATTAGCTACAACGGCAAACCCATCCGCTTATTCGATACTGCTTGAGGCTTCAAAAGTTGTGGTTACAGCCCTAATTGTCTGGTATGCGTACAAGTGGCCTAAAGAGAAAGCATGACCTGTGGAAGAAACTTCAGAGCTTACCAAAACGTTGGGAAGTTTTTGCTATGATTAAGATGAAGAGACATTCCTTTTTATTATTAGAGTCACATGTTCAGGTTGAGAAGTGAGTGGTGGAGGAAAAAGAAGTATGCATGAGGTCCCAAAGTCTGGAGTGCTTGTTCATGACCCGAATGTTTGCGCTGGATGCGGAGTGTGTGAGGTGATGTGCTCGCTGTATCACGAGGGCGTGCTAGGACCAGCACTGGCAAGGTCGCACGTTGTTCGACACCCGTTCACAGCTGAGCACGGCCATAATGTGTGCCGGCAGTGTTCCTCTCCTAGCTGTTACTTTGCTTGTCCGTTGAAAGACAAGGCCATGTGCGTTGACGAGAAGACCGGTGCTACGTACGTCGATGAGGATGAGTGCACCGGTTGTCGAATGTGCATTGACGCTTGTCCGTTTGATCCGCCGCGAATAAGGATTAACGCAGAGAAGAATGTCGCTTTCAAATGTGACTTGTGTAAGGGAAGAGCGGGTGGGCCAGTATGCGTCGAGTACTGTTCGTTTCAGGCTTTGAAGTTCGTGTCAAAGGATGCGAGGCGATAGATGTGGCAAAACCGTGCGGGTGGGCTGGAAAAGTGCTGCAGGTTGACCTGACAGATGAGACTGTGAACAAGGTGCCAACTACGAATTACAGACCAGAGAAGTTCATCGGAGGAGTAGGACTCAGTGCAAAGATTTTCTGGGAACTAGGATGCCCGAAGGTAGGTGCTTTCGACCCTGGTAATCCCCTCATCATTTCGGTGGGGCCCCTAACGGGCACGTATGGTCCGTTTGGCAGAGGAGAAGTCTGCGCCATATCGCCTCAATGTTATCCAGATGAGTTGTTCACGTATTCTGGGTTCGGGGGTATGTTTCCGGCAGAGATGAAACACGCTGGGTACGATAGTATTGTCGTTCTGGGCAAGGCCGAGAAACCTGCTTACTTGTCAATCCGCGATGAAGATGTGGAGATTAAGGATGCCGACGGCTTGTGGGGCGTAGACACGTTTGAGGCACAGAGAGTGTTGATGAGTGATGAGCCGGAGGCATCGGTACTGGTCATAGGGCCTGCGGGGGAGAACCTTAGCCGAGTAGCCGTGATTCTGAACGAGACCAAGTTTGCTGCTGGTCAAGGTGGTTTCGGGGCTGTCATGGGCTCAAAGAATCTGAAAGCGATTTCCGTCAGAGGAACAGGTGTTGTAGCAGTGGCGAAACCTGACAAGGTCCTGGAACTGACGAGGGCAATAGTGGAAGAAAACAAGAAAATGTATTGGTTAAGGTCAATGTTTCAAACCCCTTACACGGCTCCACAGGAAACCAAAGACGTATTCGCTCAGAGATACTTCAAGAAGCACTACGGGTGCTACGGGTGTCCACTACAATGTCATAGCATCCACGACATTCCAGGAATGGGACTCAGCGGGGTATCATGCGCAAATTGGCTGTATGCTCCCAAGTTTAGCCTTGATCCTAAAGAGATCTGGGAAGCAAATGTGCTCAGCCAGAGGCTTGGCATAAACACCTTTGAAGGGATGGTAGGGTTACCGTTCCTTCTAGCAATTTCTCTCGAAGCAGGTATTCTTTCAAGGAAGGAGATTGAGGAAGACATCGGTTTGCCTACTCCCAGATGGTTGGGAGGCACGGCGACAAATCACGAATTCTTGACAGTACTGCTGGACAAGATCGCTGACGGAGAAAGTCCCTTCGCTGATGGCGCGGCAAGGTTCACGGAATACTTTGGGAAGAAATTAGTGTCTGGTGAAAAGCTGGTGGACCTGTATAAAGAGATGTATACCGCTCGTGGTTACGCCTTCCATCATGTGGACAATTTGGGAAGCGCACTGCATTGGGCTACTGATACGAGGGACCCTGTTGATTCATGCCATGAGTACAAGTTGAATTCTCCGGAGTCGATGGAACACTTTGGACTGCCGTCTTATGGTAGTTACCAGATTGTTGACTTGAATAAGACCGTTTACGAAGGAGCTGAACGGGTAGCGGCATGGGTTCAGGATAATCAGTGCCTGAAGAATTCATTACCTGTGTGTGAATTCTGGAGTATGATAACAAGTTTCTACAAACCTCCAGAGATGGACCTCAGAGTCTTTGAGAGCAGGCTGCTCTCAGCCGTGACAGGGCTCGATATGGATGTGGATGAGCTAGCGAAGGCAGGAGAAAGAATCTGGAACCTGCGCAGGGCGATAATGGTGAAGAGGGAAGACCGCACGAGAGAGAGCGACACCTTGAATGAGCCGTATTTTAAGAAAGCCATTAAATGCCTTGCGGGAATTGCAACAGGCCTCGTAAACGGGCCGATAGACAAGGCCAAGTTTGAAGCACTTAAGGACAGGTACTACGAGTTGCGCGGCTGGGATGCGAACACCGGTTGGCCAACAAGAGCCAAACTCGAGGAACTGGGACTCAAGGATGTTGCCGATGAGCTGGCAAGCAATGGCAAGTTGCCTTAGCGCCAAACGCGCGCGCTGTTGGGGCAATGTTTAGTTCATATAGTTGTGCGAAAATCTATGTCACAAAGCCAAAATCCTCTGAGGGTGGGTGAGGGAGCCAATTATGAAAAGCCTTTTCAAAGGCTTCATGATAACTTAGTAGTGGTTTGCTAGTATGTCAGATGCGTCAAGCCTAGAGGCGATTCTGAGTAGTGCTAAGGAGAAAGAGAAAGAGTACGATTGGTCCGGGGCAGCTGAGTCTTACAAGAAAGCCTTGGGCTCCATGTCTGAGCAAGATTCTCTGAGGACGAGTGAAATCCATGAGCTATTGGGCTATGCTCTTTATCGTGCGGCATTTCAGGCTGAAAACAATGACGACTTTAGAGAAGGATTGCACCGGTCTGTTGTGAGCTATGAGAAGGCTAAGGAATTCTGTCAAAGACTGAGTGAGCCAGGGAAGACGGGGAGAGTGCTCCGTTGCGATGCTATGATCGCTTACGTGGGTTATTGGCTTGCTTCGGACGTGCCTGAGAAGAAGAGGCTGCTCAACGATTGTTGGAAGCTGTCAAAGGAGGCGCTGAAAGCCTTCCATGAGGCTGGAGACGCTTGGGAATACGGAAAAACGTACAACCAACTTTCAAACAGTGTTGTTTTTGGGTTCTGCCTCGAACGGGATTTTAAAGCGAGAGGGACGATGATGAGAGAGACGGTGGAACATGGAGAGCAGGCAATCAAGTTTCTCTCCGCCCTTGGAAAGCCCATAGAACTTGCAAGAGCTTATGCGAGAACCTCCTTCTTTCTAGGAGTTTTCGACTACTATTTCCTAGACATAAACGAGAAGGACAGGGATTATCAAAAGGCTCAAGACTATTGGATGAAGTCCAAAGAGATCTCGGAAGAGATTGCGCTGTTTGAACAACTGTATCCAATTTTTGGTGGCCATGTTCTCTTGTGGGGAGAAGCCACTGATGAGGCTTTTGGAAATCTGAAGAAAGCCTTGGAGTATAGTAGAAAAACAAGAGACAGATTCATAATCGGAAGCGCGCTTGACTGGCTGGTTTATCACACTTTTTGGGGTGGAGTCAAGATTGAAGACGCAGAAGGAGGGGAAGTGCTTTACAAGACAGTCTTGCAGTATGCCGAAGATGCCAAGCATCAATATTCTACAATTTCCTTCGTAACCCCCCGTGGTGATAATGCGTGGGTTGAGACGGCTCAGGCCGAGTGTGACAGGTCTAAAGCTCTCTATGAAACAGACTTGAAGAAAAAGCGAGAGCTATCGGAAGAAGCAATTGAGCTTGCACAAAACGGATTGGAGAAGGCTGAAGTTTCCGGATACCCAGAGACAATAGGCCATGCAAATAGCGTGCTCGCCTCGGCACTCGCGGTTCAGGCGATCTATCTGGAAACGAGACCAGAAGAAAAAAAGAGGCTTCTAGAAGAAGCACTTGCACACAGGAATGAGGCCGCCAAGGAGGTTGAGCAACTTGAACCTCTCGAGTACTGGAATCGCGGTGTCATGCAGTACTTATTGGCTTCGACAAAATATGAGCTCGTCGACTTGATCACAGACTCCGAGACAAAAAAGAGCATGCTGGAAGAAATCATAACAGATATGGAAAAAAGCCTGCAACTCTGCTTTAGGGAGCTCCCCTTATTGTTCAAAAAAGGTGGACTCGTGTATTATTACCCCATAGGATCAAGCCAATATAGAATGGGAAACTGTCTAAATCGTCTTTACAAATTCTCCCACAACACGGAGCATCTGAGAAAGGCCGCAAAAGCCTTCATCGAAGCCGCCGAGTCGGCTCAGAAGCTTGACCTGAGAAGCACTATGGCTGAGTGCTACTGGAAAACGGCTCAAACATACGACAACTTGTTTGAGTATCTGAAGGCTGCTGAAAGCTTCGACGTTGCCTCGGACAACTATAAGAGTGCAGCAGAAAAGATTCGTCAGCTCAAAGACTTCTACGGAGAGCATGCACTTTACATGCAGGCCTGGAGCGAAATAGAGAAGGCAAGGCACCATCATGCGAGACAGGAATATGGCTTGGCAAAGGAACACTTCGAAAAGGCCGCTAACCTGCACAAATCTCTGAGAAAATGGAATTATCTGACACCTAACTATCTTGCTTGGGCACAAGTCGAAGGCGCAGAAGATTCGAGTAGAAAGGAAAGAATCGAAGAGGCCATCAAGGGCTTTCAACGAGCGGACAACCTTTTCAAAGAGGCGAAAAATTCACTCGAAGCACAGCTCGGCAAGATTGAGGATGCTGACGAGAAGCAGATGGTGGCCAACTTGGCAAAGGCCACGGCCATAAGGGGGGAATATTGCAAGGCAAGAATTTCTCTTGAGCAGGCTAGAATCATGGATAAAGAAGGCGACCACTACTCCAGTTCAGAAAAATACGGCTCAGCAACTGAGACCTTCGAGAAGATAAGCCAAGAGTTGGAGTCTGATCAGGAACGAAAAGAAGTCAAGTTTACAATAAACCTTTCTCGGGCTTGGCAGAAAATGACGCTGGCGGAAGCAAAGTCGTCACCGGCACTCTACTTGGAGGCATCCCAACTGTTCGAGCAAGCAGAAGACCTGAGCCCTAACGAGAAAACAAAGATGCTCGTGCTGGGGCACAGCCGTTTTTGCAGGGCACTTGAAGCGGGAACAAGATACGCTGATACGAGGGACCCCGCAATGCACGTCGCAGCTGTGCAACACCTGGCGAGCGCTTCAAACTACTACATCAAGGCAGACTTTCTGAGCGCTTCAGAATACGCTAAAGCTACAAAGCTACTTTTCGACGCCTACGCGTACATGGACGATGCCGAAAAAGAAGGCGACCCTGACAAGAAAGCTAAGCTGTACACGATGGTTGAAAAAGTCCTGCAAACGTCAGCTGGTTCTTACACGAAGGCGGAGCACCCGGAGAAAAGAGAGCAAGTTTTGAGGCTACTGGAAAAAGTGAAGGAGGAAAGAGAACTAGCCGTCTCCCTGACAGAAGTGATGCATGCCCCTACAATCGTTTCCACGACGAAAGCATTCACTGCCCCGACACCAACTCATGAAGAGGCAGTCGGGTCAGAAAGGTTCGAACACGCCGACATACAGGCAAACCTCATAGTTCGCCAAAGAGAGCTGAAAGTTGGCGAAGACCTCAAACTAGAGATAGAGCTCGTCAACGCTGGAAGAGGGCCCGCCGTTCTGGTCAAACTCGCAGAGATCATCCCTGAAGGCTTCGAACTAGTAGATAAACCGGAAATCTACCGTGTGGAAGACAGTTACCTGAACATGAAGGGAAAACGGCTTGATGCGCTGAAACCAGAAGAAATAAGAATCACTCTTAAACCAAAAAATCAAGGTGTCTTCCAACTAAGACCGAAAATACTGTACCTTGATGAAAACGGCAAATACAGGTCTCATGAACCCGAGCCCGTAAGCATCACAGTCAAGGAACTTGGAATCAAGGGCTGGCTCAAAGGAGAAAGATGACTCAGCGAGCCAGCTTTACGGAATCCAATCTGCGCGCGCTCAACAAGAGAACCACAACCAATTACTTTTCGTATGTTTCAAACAAGAGCACGCCTGGCAAGTCGGCGTAGGTAAGCGGCAAAATGGGCCCAAACTGACTTCGCGCGTGAGCTCTATTCCGTTAGTCCTCGGTTGTGTAGGCGTTCGTGTTCCCATGCTGCGTAGTCTTGTGGTGGGTTTGTGATCTGGTTGTCGGGTTTGCGTTTGAGTTGTGCTGCGTTGTTTGGGCAGCCGGTTGCGCATAGTCCGCAGCCGATGCATCTTTTCTTATCTACAACGGATACGCCGTCTTGTTCGGCTATTGCGTGTACTTGGCATCTGGTTCTGCACGTTCCGCAGTTTGCGCATTCGTTTGGGTCTATTGTGGAGTAGTAGTTAGCGTGGGCAACGGAGTTTTCTATGCCCCACTCGTTGATGCCTCTGAGTATGGCGCAGCAGCAGCCGCAACAGTTGCACACGTAACCCACACCCTTCATCACGTTACTGACGGTGTGAACTAACCCTATTTCCTCGGCCTTGTCCAGGAAAGCCAATGCCTTCTCTTTGGAGATGGTGTACCTGTGTGGAGGGCGCTCGTACGGCGAAAAGAACAGACAGGTCGTTAATGGGAATTTACACTTGTGGCCGAGGTGCTTCTGCTGTACCCTGCAGACGCAATCACGCAAGCCAAACGATTTGGACTTTAACAGTATTGATTTGACATCGTCGTATGGAAGAATGAGCTCGGATTTTGCGGCTTTCTGCGCGGGGATGACACGGTGGAGGGCCGGCTGAGGCTTCATTATGCCGACTGCACCTCCATTCGCCATGTATTCTTCGACGAGGTGAGCTAGTTCATGGTCCATAGTCTCGAGTTGTGACTCGTAGATTCCAACGACGAAGGGGGCGAGTCTGAAGGTTGGTCTTCCTTCTTCCTCATCACGCCACACGAGCCCCCGCTTAGCTATTCTTGTCAACTTTGCTTCAGCCTCTCGAACTGAGAGCCCAACCCTCTTGGCGATCGATTCGATTGGTTCCTGGGAAACGCCTAGCTGACCTGCGATTGTTGCCTCTTCAGGCGAGAATATCTTCTTCAGGACTCGAATCTCAACGTTTGAGGGTGTTCTGGGAAAACCGTTCGGAAGGTGGTTCAAGGCTTCCGCAAGTTGATCATAAACCTCATCGACCAAACCTGTGTCTCTCCTTACATGAGAATCTTTGTTCCATGCTTATTTAACGATAGTGCGCTATTTGGCAAGAAACAACAGAATGTAATCTGCCAGAGCCGCGGGTTCTCTTTTTCTACCATTCTCTGAATATCTGTTTGATGATTACAAACACAACTGGGAGCGCTAGAGCGGTTTTCCACACTTGACACATTTAGGACCGAGTGTTGGCCGGATTGTGTGGCATTTCTTGCATTCCACCACGAGTTGATTGCCGCAGTTTTGACAGTAGTCACCGAAGAAAGTGGGCTTCCCACACTTCGGGCAGTTGATTGACAGTGTGAGTCCGCATGAACTGCATCTCGTCCAACTGGCCTGAATCGGGGCACGGCACTTCGGGCACCTGGTCTCCAACGGGTTCACTTTGCCGTAGACTGGACAAACCTTTGCATTGGGAGGAACCAGCTGACCGCAGTATTTGCATGGTTTCCAGTAGCTTGACATGAGTCTTAGCGCGCGCGCTTCCAACTATAGATTCTTTGTCACTCAGAAAAATCGCCACGATCATAAAGGAAGGAAAAGCCGCCAAGAGGACTGACATAGAAGTTATCAATCCAAAACTATGGCAGGAGCGGGAGAAGAGAATAGCCCTTGCAGGTTTGAATCAGTCCTACACCTATCTGAAAGAATTGGCCCGACAACAGAAAATGGCCATAGGATTCAAACGCGGGCTGATGGGTGACCTGACAGGCGAATACATCTGGTTCCTCATGCCCATTTATGATGCGGACGAAAAAGACTTTGGAAACGCCGTTGCAATGGAAGCAACAGAGGCAACTGGCGAAACGAGTTCTGGAAAAGCCACATATTTTTTCAAGATAATGAACAGGGAAGTTTATCGAAACTCAAGCCTCGAAGAGCGTGACAAGGAGACAGACAAGCTCATCAAAACGATAAACCGGTGCGTGCTCGCGATAAACTTTCGCAGAGAACCCACATACCTCGCAGACGAGAAGCTGGATGAAGCTGACTACTCCAAGTACAGAATAGCCGTGAAAAAAATCCCGACGCTACATTTGCTCAGAAGCCTGTACATTGGAAGAGTGATACACGCTTCGCCAGATCAGTGGAAAAGTGACGTGATGGACGTGCTCAGATTCAACTTGAAGACGCAGAATGAACGAGCGAAATGGGAAAAGAAAGAATCCGCCGAGGACCTGACTTCCTAGAAGTCCGAGTCCAACGGCGTCGGTTTAAGGGTCAACACCATCTGATGCCATGAATATTCGCCATTGCAAATCTGCTAGTTTACGATAAGCCATTGGCCTTCAAGAATAGCGAGTTGTGTTGAACAGAGGAAGGCGAGTTGACGTTTTCTTTACTTTCTTCTTACGTAACCCTTAACGTGCACTGTCTTGTTTTTCGCGCCTGGTTTGGCTCGTCTGTACGCTTGTACTCTCATTTTCTCACTTGTGCATGATCAGAACGCTTATGCTAGAAAAGAGTTGTGAACCGATAATTCATAGCTGAAGTCTATGCTTCAGACGCGCGCGGACGAAATGCCCACGATCTTCTAGCCTCGCGCATCATAATCCTTCCTTTTTCTTTTTCCTGTTGTGTGCGTGCCAGGCCAAAACAGGGTTTGAGCTGCCAAAATTGTGTTGAAAATTCCCATTTCCACAGATAAGTGGATATCTCCCGGGCAGCCCTTTTTTCTCTTTTTTCAGAGGAACTAATCTTCTTCTATAACCCCGTTTAGTTTATGTCCTGAAGCCGAGGATGAAAGTTGAACCTAAGGCGAGTGATGACTTCGCCCGTAAGACCCCTCTTTTTTCTGTTCTTTTTGCGCATTCAGTTAAACTCTTATTGTTGTTTGTGGTATGTTTTCTTGGCGCTCCTTCGGGGGCGATGTAGATGAAATCCTCCTAGTATACAAGACCATTGCATTAACATGCAAGATTTCTGGCAAAGACCATTTTCTAGAATTTTTAGACTCGAAGGAGGTAAGATTAATGAAGATTCGTGCGATGAGGATTGAGGATATGGAGACAGTAGCTAAGATGGATGCTCTAGATCACTACAAAGATCCCGAGAAGGGCTACAGAGAGGCGAAAGAACATACGCTTGACCATCTACGGATAGTGCCCCAGCATTGCTATGTTGTAGAAGGTGATGGAGACAGCATCATTGCGGCCATGGTGTTGCATCCTCGAAAAGAGGTCTTCGAGATAGAAGACCTCCATGTTAAGGACATTCAGCAGAACCAAGAAGCCTTAGGATTACTCAAGAAGAAGCTCATGGAATACCTCGAAAGCGTGGAAACAGAGGTTCTGTGCTGTCCCTACGCAATAAGAAGATTGATAGGAAAACCATAGCCACAGCATCGAAAAGATAAGATTGCGCCGCTCCCACTTTGCAGATGGTTTCGGATATGCCGATGCTACACTGACCTGTTGTCGGCATGTCTTACTTGAGTGTGAAGTATATGCGCCTGTTGCTCTTACCTTTGTTCTCCGTCTTCAGCACTTCGATCTGTCCCACTTCCCTCAAATTCCGGACATGCGTACCGCCATCAGCCTGTTCATCCAAACCAACGATCTCCACGATCCGCAGACGCGGAATCTCCGGTGGAAAAGCTTCAGCCATCTTTACAACACCCGGAATCTTCAATGCCTCCTCCCTAGGCAACTCGTACCACCGCACAGGCGTATCTGTCCGTAACAAAGCATTCACCTTGCCCACATATTCCTTTAAAACCTGCGGGTCAAACCTTTCTAGACTAAAGTCAAACCTGACCTTATCCACTTCAAGCTGATTACCAGTCACCAAGGCGCCCGTCCCAACGCACAACATAGACGCAAACAAGTGCGCCGCCGTATGACTGCGCATAAGCCTGTACCGCCTGTCCCAATCCAACACGCAATGGACAGTATCCCCAGCCTTCAAACCTGAATGATCGACCTCATGACTAACCTCACCCGAAAACTTCCCCACAAAAACGACGTTAAACACTTCGCCACCTCGCACGATCCTGCCTGTGTCATGCGGTTGACCTCCACCCTTAGGATAAAAAACGGTCTGGTCCAACACGACGTACTTGTCGTCTTTCACAGAAACGATAGTGGCATCGCAATCACGCAGGTAGCTATCCTCTAGAAACAACATCCGAGTCACACCAGTCACCGGCCTACAATACAAATCCATGAGGCTTAAGGCTTGCCCCAATCATCTCCGAACTGCGAAAACTATACTGTAAATTCCCATTATAGCCCTGAAGTGGTGATATCTCCCGTATTCCCGTTTGACATAGATATCTCCAAGAATAGACGAGTCATACTAGCTTAAAAGGACTGATAGAAATGTCCTCTGTTCAACATGAGCGTTTAACGGTCAAGCTGTTCTTGTCAATATCTTCGGTTCTTTCCATTCTTCTCTGAGAATGCTGAAGATAACTGTGTCTGTCCATTCTCCTCTACGAAAGGAGGATTTTCTCATAATGCCTTCCTTTCTGAACCCAACTTTCTCCAGAACCTTTTGGGAAGCTGCATTCTTTACATGAGCTGTTGCTTGTATTCGAGCAACATCTTTGGAAAGAAACAAGTAATCCAGCATTATCTTTGCAGCTTCAGTGCAGTAACCTTTACCCCTCTCACTTGGGACAATACCATAGCCGAATTCCAGCATTTTTTCCATAGGGTGCAACATATAGAAGTGCACTATGTAACCGATTTTGTTGCCATCTTTCTTCTCAATAACGAAGGCTCTAGATTCAAAGGGATTGGGTTCAAAAAAGTCTTCTCCGTCTCTGTTCTGGACCTCTGGATGGGAGAGAAATTCTCGCCAAGAAATTCAAGACTGGTCCACCATTCTGTCAAAAGCGGTATGTCCTCTTTCTCCACAACCCTCAAATTCACATTCTTGCCTTCCAGCAACTCAGTTCACCAATCCATATAGTTACTTTCGGTTCAGCTATAACTTTTCGGCCGTCTGTCTAAAAGAGAATAGATTATAGACTCCGAAATCATCGCGTGGATTCGCGCTTATTGTCTTGTTTCGACTACGCTTACGAAATTTTTGTAGATCTCTTCACCGTGCTCAGTGTTGTTCACTTCTGGATGGAACTGAACCCCATAATAGGGCTTCGCCAAGTGTTTAACTGCTTGGACGCTGCAATTCTCTGAAACCGCAAGAACCCTAAAGCCCGGTGCATCTTTCACCTCGTCGTTGTGCGACTCCCAAACAAGGAACTCTTTTGGCAGTCCTTTGAACAGGTCATCCTCTTCGATGACTCTGATCTTGGCCAACCCGTATTCTGGAACCTTCGACGGCCCGGCCTTGCCTCCGCAGTGGATGGCCATCAGTTGAAGCCCAACACATATGCCCATTATCGGACCGTGAAACTCGTTCAAATAGTCAGAGCAGTTGCCCAGTCTGGGAGATTCCCAGGCGACCCGGGGTGCGCCGCCGCTCAGAACCAGCGCATCGGCGTCTATCTCGCTCACAGAAGTCGTGTTCGGAATGATCTTGGTCTCGCATCCTATCTCTCGCAGAACCCTCCAGATCCTGTGAGTCCACTGTCCACCATTGTCGATAACATAGACTTTTGCGGTGCTATTCATACTCGATCGTCCCCGGCGGCTTGTTCGTCACGTCAAAAAGCACCCTGCTTACGTCATCCTTCAAAGTGTTCGTGATCCTGACGGATATTCTCTCCAAAACCGCGTGAGGAATCTTCGAGTAAGCAGCGCTCATCCCATCCAAGCTTTCAACAGCACGAACCGAGACTACACTCCTGTAGACCCTAACGTCACCGTGAACCCCAACAGTCTTGCAGGGCAGCAGGACAGCAAAGTACTGCCAAGGCTTGCTCATCTCACCGCTTTTCACAGCGTTCTCGATCTCCTCCTCGACTATAGCGCACGCTTCTCTCACGATTCTTACGCTGTCTGGGTCAGCCTCGCCGAGAATCCTCACGGCCAGTCCGGGACCGGGAAAAGGCTGTCTTTCATAGATATCCTTAGGCAACTCCAGCTTCTGTCCAACGATTCTCACCTCATCCTTGTACAAGTCCCTAAGCGGCTCAACAATCTCAAACTCAATCATTTCTGGCAGACCGCCAACGTTGTGATGAGACTTGATCCTGTCCCTGAGTCCCCCTCCGCTCTCTATCCAGTCCGGCGCGATCGTGCCCTGAACAAAATACTTGGCATTCTCTTTCCTCGCGACTTCCTCGAAGACCCTGATGAAAAGCTCACCTATGATCTTCCTCTTCTGCTCTGGGTCAACCACGCCCCTCAGCTTTTCATAAAATCGTTTTTTCGCCTCCACGACAAGCACGTTTAACCCTAACTTTTCTAGCAGTTTCCGGTTGTTTTCTGTCTCATTCTTCCTCATGTAGCCAGTGTCGACGAGAACACACCGCAGATTCTTGCCAATGGCCCTGTTGACCAACACCGCGGAAACAGTGGAGTCAACGCCGCCAGAAACGCCGATAACAGCAACGCCCTTTATCTTGCGTCTCAGCTCCTCAACCGTCCCTTCTATGAATTTCTCGGCGTCAAACATCAGAGCATCACAAGCTAGGATGAACAGGGCACTATAAAAATCTTGTAAAGCCCTCACAAAATCGGCAAAGAGGGATGAACACGATGATGTTAGGGTTTGTGGTTCTGTCAACTCTCGGAGGCTGAGCATAAAAAGAATTGAGTGTTGGTCGGCGAGGTACGTGCAATCGCGTGCACTATGGTTCTAGAATTTTTTGACATACCATGAAACGGTGTGGTCAATTTCAAACCCGATCTGCTTGTAGAGTCGTTCTGCGTTTCCTCCCTTTGCAGTCTGCAAAGTGTGGAGGTCGTTTCCTTCTTTGATGGATCCCATGATGGCGTGAACCGTCAAGGCTGTTCCAACGCCTCTTTTCCTGAATTCTTTCAATGTTCCAACACTGAATATTCCTCCAGTTTTCATCAAAGAGGACAAGAAGCTGGTTCCAACAGGTTTTCCCTCAACGTAAGCCACGTAGTATTGTCCTCCTTTTTGAACCCAGCCAAGGGAGACTTTATCCCAATCCTTTTTCCACTCAACTGGAAATTCGAAAACTGTGAACACGAGCTTGTTCGCCACATCTATTTCATTTTCCGATATTTCCCTCACTTCCACCTCGCGATTCAGTTTGTCCTCCAGTCGTCCTTCTTTGAACACCATCACTGACTCCTCTGCTTCTTTCTTGAATCCTTGGCCCTCGAGAAAAGAGCTGAATGTTCTTGGACGGGTTAATGGAGTAATTCGAAAACTGACAGAAGTAGAACCTCTTGATTGAAAGTATTCAGTCACTCTTTTCAGCAGATCTTCAACTTCATCCTCGTCAATATTGATGTTGCCAGCATGATTGCCTTGAGGAATAGGAAACTGAGGGTAACAGGCAACTACTGCTCCTCTCACATTCTCACTTCGGGGAAACGTTAAGACCAATCTGTGCCAATACTGTTCAAGTCTCTCAATATCCGTCAACTTTTATCACTGATCATACCTTCGGCTTCGGTTTAAAGACTTGCGGAAGAACCTTTGACCAGATTGCATGTGATTAAGTTTTAAGGCTCAATCTACTCATTCTATTCTCTTAGGTGATACAAATGTTGGACATACCATCTATCTCAGCAATAGTGGCAGCCACAGGGGTGCTAATAGGCGTTGTCCTTGCAGTTCTAGAGCTCCGAAATCTGGTTAGGCAGAGACAGAAAGACCTTGTCATGAGACTATATTCAGAGTTTCGCAACAAGGAATTTCGAAGAGCAATGGCGAAAGTTTGGAATCTAGAGTTCAAGAACTATGAAGACTACGGGCGCGCTGTCAATAGTTGCGAAAAATCTCTCCTTGTTTAGGCCCCGAAGAGTCAACAGAATGCACGTAGAAACTGTTAACTAATCTGCTATAGTACGAAAACAATCCGATTCAGAAACTCACACACGTCTCTGGCAAAAAGCCTCTTCGGTTAACATGGACAAACCCTTACCCATGCAAGACCACAAGAGTTAACAGAACCGGGTTTGGAAAACTATAAAGCACAGGTCAGAAGTCTACCTAATCCCTAATTACTTGCCAACTAGGTGAACGGCATGGAAAAATTCACTCACGACGTGGCCATAATCGGAGCGGGCCTAGCCGGTCTTAGAGCCGCAGTCGCTGCCGCTGAGGTCAGCGACAAACTGGACATAGCCGTAATCTCAAAGCACCACCCGATACGTTCACACTCGGTGTGCGCACAGGGTGGAACCGCAGCGGCGATGCGTGAAAAGGACTCGTTTGACCTGCACGCTTTCGACACGGTGAAAGGCGCTGACTACCTAGCAGACCAAGATGTCGTAGAATTCTTCGTAAAACAGGCTCCAAGAGAAATAGTCCTCACTGAACACTGGGGATGCCCGTGGAGCCGAACCCCAGACGGAAAGATAGACCAAAGAGCGTTCGGCGGCCACACCTTCCCACGAGCATGCTTCGCCGCAGACATGACCGGATTCCACGAGATGCACGCGTTGTACGGAAAAGCAACGTCATACCCAAACATCAAGTTCTACGACGAGTGGTTCGCCACCTCGCTCATAGTCGAGAACGACAGGGCAGCAGGGTTAACGGCCATAGAAATGAAAAGCGGGGAAATGCACGCGTTCAGTGCCAAATCCATCGTGATGGCAACCGGAGGTCACGAACGCATCTACGAGTTCACCACTTTCTCACACACAACAACCGGCGACGGAATGGCAATGGCCTACCGAGCCGGAGCCCCCCTAGAAGACATGGAATTCGTGCAATTCCATCCGACAGGCTTGGTTCCCTCCGGAGTGCTGATAACCGAAGGAGCCCGAGGCGAAGGAGGTTACCTGGTCAACGCCAACGGCGAGCGTTTCATGAAGCGCTATGCGCCGGAAAAGATGGAGCTCGCTCCACGCGACGTTGTCTCAAGAGCCGAACAGACGGAAATCTTGGAGGGAAGAGGTCTGCAAGGACCTCACGGGCCCTACATAGCAATAGACCTCAGACACTTGGGTGAGGAAAAAATCAACCTAAGGCTGCCGCTGATCCGAGACGTTGCAATGAAACTCGGCGGCGTAGACCCTGTAAAGGAGTTGATACCCATCAGACCCGCGGCTCACTACTCGATGGGAGGAATCAAAGCCAACATAAGAACCGAAACGCCGATTTCCGGATTGTACGCTTCTGGAGAATGCTCATGTCTGGGCATACACGGAGCAAACAGGCTTGGAACAAACTCAACAAGTGAATGCCTAGTCTTCGGAGCCGTGTCAGGCGAGGAAGCTGCCAAACACGCCCTGAAGAACGGTGTGCACGAGATTCAACATGAAAGGTTCACGGCCGAAGAAAAGCGGGTTTTTGACGGGATACTGGGAAGCGAGGGCGGTGAAAGTGTGCCCAAAATCAGGGATGAGATGAGGCGCACGATGAATGAGAAAGCCTGGATCTACCGAAGAGGCGACCAGCTTGAAAACGGTCTGAAAGAAATAAGACAGCTGAAGCAGAGATTCAAAAAAATAGAGGTGAAAGACAAGGGCAGACCATTCAACACTGGCATGCTGAATGCCCTGCAGCTGGACTTCATGCTGGAGCTAGCCGAGGTCACTTTTGTCGGCGCGCTTCCAAGGAACGAGTCGCGCGGAGCCCACTCGAGAACCGATTATCCAAAACGTGACGACGAAAAATGGCTGAAACACACACTGGCGTACTACACGAAAGACGGGCCGAGACTAGAATACTCGCAAGTCACGATCACAAGGTGGCCGCCGGCGGCCAGAACCTACTAGAAGGGTGAGCTTGATGAGCACACAAGTTGAGAAAACCGTCGAGTTCAAGATAAACCGTTTTGACCCCACACAAAAAAGAAGGTACACTTCAACGTTCAACGTTCCAGCTCGAAAAGGAACAACACTGCTGGACGCTCTTCTCTACATCAAGGACAATCTGGACGAATCCCTCACCTTCAGACAGTCGTGCAGAATGGGCATATGCGGAGACTGCGCTGTCAACGTCGACGGGAAACCCATGCTGGCATGCTACACGCAGATTCTCGACCTCGGTGCAGACTCGTTACTCATCGAACCGCTCTCGAACGCACCGGTCATAAAAGACTTGGTAGTCGATATGCAGCCTTTCTTCGACACGTACAAGAGGATCAAGCCTTACCTGATTAAACCTGGAGACGAGCTGAAAAAACCAGACGAATTTACCCAGTCTCCAGCCGACCTCAAGAAGTACTGGGACCTAACGCTCTGCATAAAATGTTCCATCTGCAACTCGGCATGCCCCGCGATCATAGACGAGAAATTCTTAGGCCCCTCGGCTTTAACCTCGAACTACCGGTTCGTGACAGATTCAAGGGATCAAGGCGGGGATGAACGCTTGAAGCCGATGGCAGACAACGTTTGGCTGTGCACCCAGTGCAATTCTTGCACGCTGTTCTGTCCCAAGAAACTGAGCTGCGCCGACGCGATAGTCGACGACCACAGCCTTCTCGTAGAGAAAAGCAACATACCAAGAACCGTCAAAGACGTACTCGAGAGCGTCTACAAATACCATAACCCAATGAGCACACCGCAGACAAAAAGAATGGACTGGGCAAAAGACCTGAACGTAAAAACCTACCCAACAGTCACGAAAGCCGATGTGCTCTTCTTCGTCTGCTGCTCAAACGTCTACGACCTGAGAAACCAAGAAGCCGCCAGGAACATGGCCGGAGTGTTCAACAGCATGGGCCTGTCCTTCGCAACACTGGGCGCCGAAGAGTGGTGCTGCGGAGACCACATGCTGAGAATGGGCGAGAAAGGACTCTTCGAAGAACTGGCCGAACACAACATCTCCATCTTCAAAAAGTTCGACGCTGAAAAGATTGTGACACTATCACCGCACTGCTACAACACCTTTAAGAACGACAAACCATACAAAGACGCTAACCTCAACGTTCAACACTACACGCAATTCCTGGCCGAGGCATTACAGAACGGCAAGATAAGACTCGGCAAACCCGTGAAGAAAACCGTTGCTTACCATGACCCATGCTTCCTGGGCAAGCGCAACGACATATTCGACCCGCCGAGACAAATCCTGCAATCAATCGACGGCATAAAACTCGTTGAAATGAAGAGAACAAGACAGAGCAGCTTCTGCTGCGGCGGAGGAGCAGGAAGAGTCTGGACAGAAGAAGCGGTGACCGAGAAGAGGCCGAGCACGAATAGACTTCGGGAAGCCCTTGAACTCGGCGTTGACACCGTGGCCGTTGCATGTCCTTACTGCGTAACGACCCTTGAAGACGCAGTAAAAGTGTTGGATGTCGAAAACAAGATTGCCGTGAAAGACATCCTCGAACTCATCAAAGAAGCAACGTAGAGCCCCGGGAAACCTGCGGCTTTCTCAACATGCATTTTTTCAACGTGCTTCCCGGCTTCTCACTTGCTCTAGCTTCTCTCCATACAGATTCTCGTTTGCAAATCGATAAATTAATATCAACCACGCATCGTTCCTTTACAAACAGCAAGGTGGACGGAACATTGTTAGGATACGCTGGTCGAATGCTTCATATTGACTTAACCTCAGGAAAAACCCGTGTTGAGCCTTTGAACGAAGAGTACGCCAAGAAATACATCGGCGGAATAGGCTTAGGCATGCGCCTGTGGTTAGACAACTCTAAACCCGGAGTGGAACCGTTCAGCCCGGAAAACCCGCTGATCTTGACGACTGGGCCAATAGCGGGCACAATGTGGCCCACGGGCGGAAACGGACACGCCTTCGTCTCAAAGTCGCCAGCAAGCTACGGCGTCGGCGAGTCCAAGGCCCACGGCACGTTCGGAACAGAGTTGAAAAGAGCCGGATACGACGGCGTAATAATCAAGGGCAAGGCTGAAAAACCAGTCTACATTTGGATTGACGATGACGCTGTCCAGATTCTGGACGCTTCACATCTGATGGGCAAGTCGCCGGCCGAAACAGAGGACGCGATAAGAGAAGAGCTGGGAGACTACTACATCCGCGTCGCCGCGATAGGCGTCGCCGGCGAGAAACTCTCGCGCATCGCGTGCATCATCAACGACAAGACCAGAGCCTGTGGAAGAACTGGACTAGGCGCAATCATGGGGTCAAAGAACCTGAAGGCAATCGCCGCCCGTGGCACGCATGACATCACGGTGGCTAAGCCTGATGAGTTTATGGAGATGGTCAAAGAGTTTCACGAGAGAATGAAGGGTCCTGCGGCACAGAAGTACCGCACGCTGGGCACTTCTGAAAACGTTCTCGTGCACAACTCCTTGGCTTGCATGCCTACGAGGAACTACAACAACGCATCCTTCGAGGGTGCAGAGAAAGTCAGCGGAGAGTGCCTGAACGAGAAATACGTCGCGAAGATCATAGGATGCAGCTCCTGTGCGATGCGGTGTGAACACATGTGCGTCGTCGCAGAGGGTCCGTACAAGAACACGATGACGCGGATGGAGTACGAGACCTTGTGGGCGCTAGGTCCGTACTGCGGTGTGGACCGCCTTGACGCGATAATAAAGGGGATGGAACTCTCAAACTACTACGGCGTAGACGCGATCAGCGCCGGCGTGATCGCGGGCTTCGCCATGGACTGCTACGAGCATGGCATACTGACCGAGAAGGACCTCGGCGGGATAGATGCTCACTTCGGTAACCATGAAGCGATGGTTCAGCTCGTCGAGAAGATAGGCAAACGCGAGGGCATAGGCGAAGTGTTGGCCGACGGGGTCAAGGTCGCCTCAGAAAAGATCGGCCAGGGCTCAGAGAAGCTGGCTGCACACATTAAAGGCGTGGAAGTAACGGGTTACGACCTGAGATGCCTGAAGACGGCCGCGCTGGGTTTCGCAGTTTCGTTCCGTGGAGCAGACCACAACAGACACGGGGCCTACGCGTTCGACGTGAAGGGAAAAGTCAACCGATTGATCGCTGAGAAGGGCAGGGGAAAGATGGTGATGGGCATGGAAGACTCGTACGCGGTCATCGACTCGCTGGTCGTGTGCAAGTTTTCAAGGGGCACTTACTACAAGGAGTTCGAGGACATGGCTAAACTCTACAGCGTCGTCACGGGTTATCAGATGACGCCGGAAGAACTCAGGCGTGCGGGTGAAAGGATAAACAACCTCGGCAGACTGTTCAACATAAGAGAAGGACTGGGCAGGAAGGACGACACGTTGCCGTACAAGGTTATGCACATGCCGATACCTGATGAAGGCCCGTCGAAAGGAGCCGTCTTTACTCAAGCGGAGCTGGACCTGCTTCTCGATGATTATTATGAAGCCCGCGGCTGGACAAAGCAGGGAGTACCCACAGTGGAGAAGCTCAAGGAACTTGCGATGGAAGACCTAACCTCGATAGTTCAGAAGTGACCGGAGGAAAAACCATGGTGAAGATTCATGATAGAAAATTCATTTCAGCAGACCCGGACAAGTGCGTAGGATGCCAAGTGTGCGAGTACATCTGCTCATGGACGAAGGACAAAGCCTTCAACCCGTTGAAATCCAGAATACGTGTCGTCAGGATAAACCAGCTCATAAACATGGCGGTCACGTGTAGACTCTGCGAAGACCCGCCCTGCGTTGCCGCATGCCCAAGAGAAGCGCTGACCCAATCAGAAGAAACAGGACTCGTGTCCGTGGACAAAGACAAGTGCAACGGCTGCGGATGGTGCATCGAAGCATGCGACTACGGCGCAATCATGCTGCATCCAGACAACAAAGTGGTCTACATTTGTGACCTGTGCAAAGAAAAAGGGGAGCCCCAATGCATCAAATGGTGCCCAGAAGAAGCCCTAGACCTTGTCACGAGCGACGTCCTGGCACAGAAGGCAAGAATCACAGCGGTGAAGAAACTCTTCCAAGAAGCCGTGCAAGAAACAACAAAGAAGTCCTAGCACGCGCTAACTTATTCAAAAGTATCAAATCTCTTTTAAGAGTTTGAGGAATTCTTCCCTCGTCAGGCCTGCTTCACTTATGATTTCCATCAGTAAACCTCTTTTTATCTCTCTATGTCTTGGAACTGGCACAATGCACTCGTTTTTGATGAGGATTAGATGGTTTCCCTTTTGTCTAGCAACTCGGAAACCCAGTTTCGCAAGGACTTTAACAACTTCACGCCAAGAGAGCAGAGGGAGCTTCGACAACTACCTCAACCTTTTCTCCTCTAATCTTGCCGTGAAGCTTTGCCTTAACTTCCAAATAGCCCTCAATAGCTTCCTTGATGTTTTTTAAGGCTTCATCCCTTGTTTCGCCTTGAGTGGCTACTGGAAGCTCCAAGCACTTAACTACGAAGCCGCCCTCCTCAGCAGGCTCCAAAACAACCGTGAACCTACGGGTAACCATAAAACCGCCAGCAATACAATATTGCGGCATCTATATGAACCTATCTTTAATCTTAAATTGCACTACGAGAGCATCAGAATCAAATCGTGGTCTTCGCGATTTTTCGAACCCTTTCTCTTTTCTCTGAGTCGGGTTCACTCCAGAAGCGCGCTCTATGCTGGCTTGCTACCGGATGAATCGTGCTAATATCAAGGTCACGTCCTGAACTGGCTTGCCGTCAT
>Ga0315280_10001882_pt1 | contig 35065 bp, 34 predicted proteins | sample YL17G06_40_MG_FD_203697 | JGI IMG/M metagenome (GOLD analysis project Ga0315280, IMG submission 203697) | Sediment microbial communities from Yellowstone Lake, YNP, Wyoming, USA - YL17G06_40 | ecosystem: Environmental > Aquatic > Freshwater > Lake > Sediment | place: USA: Wyoming | collected...
AGCCTTTCCTACCCCTACCTTTGCGCTCTGGAACGATCGTCTTATTGACCGCTAGCCTCGCCAATTCGACCGGATCGAGCACAATCTACTTATGTGGTTGGAAAAGAAGGAATTTTGCACACCCCTATATCACTAACTAACGTCTCTTTGCCATATTAATGCGCATTTTCCCGAGGGCTGAAAACAACCCTTTGACAAAAGTGTTAACGGAAAATAAATCTTCCCTATCCGTGCTCTCCATGCTGAACAGAGAATTGGAAGAGGAGATTTTGGCAAAAAGAGCTTCATTGTGGCATATTAGATGTTTGAAGTTAGGGAAATACCAAAAAAGTAGGGTTAAAACTTTAGATTACACACTGACCCATCAGGTTACACATATCGCTCGAGGAACCGGATCGCCCGCTCCAGAACCCGCGGCCTGCCCATGCCGGACGAAAGCCTCCTAAGGACCTTGATATCTTCGGTCCCGATCCCCCCTAGCTTGAGAAAGGCGTACAGGTAAATCAGAAGGCCCCCGACGCCCGCGAGAACCGCTAAGGGGGCGCTCCACACTACCCACCTCATCGGTAAGAGAAATAGGAGCATCGCGCCCGAAGCGAGAAGCGGTCTCCAGAAGACGTGGAACGGGTACCTCACGCCCGTCAGCCTTATAAAGAAATATGCCCCGAGGATCGCCGAAATACCCATTCCAAGCCCGAGCCCTACAGCAGCACCCATCGCCCCATGAGTCCAGGCTAGGATTGTGATGGCCACCACGCCGGCTCCTGCGCCGGACCACCAAGCCTTCGCTCCGGCCCCCGAACACCCGATCCCATTGAGGATGGAAATATTCACGCTCGCCAAGGAGTAGAGCAGAAAGGCTACCAATAACACGCACAGCACGTTCGCCCCGGCTACAAATCCCGCACCGTACAGCAGTGACATAACGAACTTGGAGAAGAATATCCCAGCCACGACTAAGGGGGTCAGGACGATATAAATCAGCTTGAGGGTGGCCCCAATAGCTGCCGAAAATCCTCTCTTATCTCCCAAGGTCCAGCGCTCGGAGACCGCCGGGAAAAGTGCCATCCCCATCGAACCGGGCAATTCGGCGGAGAAGATCGAGATGGAAAACGCGGCAGTGTAGTACCCTACCTCCTCTATCCTAACCACGCGACCCAGTATCAACGGGCCCAGATAGATCATTAGAATGCCCCCTATAACCCCCAACCAGAGAGGTACTGAAAAGTGAAGGATCTCTTTAGACAACCCTTCTTCCTTCTCGGTTCGGCGTGATCTCCTCTTCGGCAGTACTCTAGGAAGAAGGAAAAAGAGTGAGATACCACACGCAATGGCAAAACCTGCCGCCACCCCCAGAAGCGCTCCGGTGGCGAAGATTCCGAGAGTTATGAACACGACCGCAGCCACTATCCGAAACACATGGTAGGACAGCTGGGTGAGTAAGATATACCTCATTCTCTGGAACCCTTGGAAAGACCCCTGAAATCCCCCCAAGAGGAGCGAGAAGAAGAGGACCAGAGCGGCCACCCGGAAAAGAGTGGTCAAGCCTGGGTCATGGTAAATATAAGTCGCGATGGGGCTCGCAAGTACTGCTAGGGCCCCCGAAATCCCTAGCGCCAAAATCAGGATGTATTTAAAGGACTCCCGCAACACGCTTCTGACCATCCCCCACCTCTTCTGGACGGAGTATTTCGGGACAAACCTCGCGATAGCTTCAGGGATCCCAAACCTACCCACGGCCTGAAAAACGGCTATCAGCGAAAGTGCGATCCCGACCATGCCGAAACCTCGCGCGCCAATGAGCCTTGCTACAACGATGGTGAACACCACGGCCAAAATCCCCTCCAAGGCGCGCGTCACCAAAATTGTGAACCCGCCCATAGTCACGCGGGCGCTTACTTCTCTAGAAGCGTCCTCTGTTGACAACGTATTTGACCTCCATCCTCTGCGACCATTAACTTTGAGGTCGGCTTGGATTTAAAACATAGAGAAGTCTTGGCATCTAACTCAAAGCCTGTGTCGACCAAGATGGAATTGAAACGATTAAACATTAGTAAAAGGAGATTTTTATTAAAAACCTAGTGAATATTAATCACGAGTGGAACCAAAATTCTGGGTGTATCGGATGAGTTTTGATAGACTAAAAATTCGTGAATACAGACGAGGAGATGAGTACGGGATATTATCCCTTCAGGAGGAATACGGGGAAAAGAAGAAAACACTTGAAGAATGGCGATGGAAGTTTAGAAATGGGCCTTGTGGAGCATCAATATTTGGAGTCATCGAAGATAAAGGAGAAATAGTTGGGACTCAAGCATTAACTCCTGTTATGCTGTGCTATGGGGAGAGAAATATTCTTGGTGCCATGTCAGAATGGACCCTTTTAAGAAGTGAATATCGAGGCAAAGGCTTGTTCAGAAAGCTCTATGATAAATGTTTTAACCTCGCCTTGAAAAAAAATATAAAAATTATCTGGGGTTTTACTGGTGCGATAAAAGCTTTTGCCGGATATGGATTTTCTTACTTTACGAATCAAAAAGAGCTTTTAATTTTTATAGATAAGCCCGAAATAAGTCCTAGTTCTTTTCGTAAGGTACCGTCCTACCTGGCTAGATACCTGATCTATTCAATATTAAAATCAAATCAACCACTATTAAAATCAAATCATCGAGATCAGGTTGACTCACGGTTTCAAGTTTTATCCTTTGACCGTGCTAATCAAAAATTTGATGATTTCTGGCAGAAATGGTCCAATAAAAAGAAGTTTTACACGATAGTTCATAGTTCAGATTATTTGAATTGGCGCTTATTCGATAATCCATATATGACTTATAAGATTCTCGCCGCAGCCAAAAATGACATGATTTATGGCTACATCGTTTTAGGCCATAACTATACTCGCTGGGATCAAAAAAATATTAAATACGGCACTATTAGTAATTTATTAGTGTTAAATGGGAAGTGGCGGAACGATGTTATAAGAACATTGATCCATCACGCATTTGAGTATTTTCGCTCTCAAGGAATTTCGATGGTTCATTATTTCTGTTTGGGACCAAGGTCAGAAATCCAGGAATATGTAGATCCACTGCGCAAATCTGCAATCTCTTGGTCAACACCGCCGATAGTAATGAAATCACTGGTGGAAGAAGAGAGCCTGCCAGCTACAATTTATAATTTTGATAATTGGTTTATGACGAGAATTTTTTTGGAGGATTTCGGTTAAATGCAAATTAAGCGTTTTTTACCAAGTTTAACTGGTGGTACCGCCGATTTACTTTTTTATTTTACTGGTCTATACCGTTTGATTCTAAAAGAGAAACCTACTACGGGTTGCCTGATTTTGATGTATCACTCACTTTCGCGTGAGTTAAAAAAGTTGGGCTACCGTTATGCCAATACTGAAAAAATTTTCCAAGAACACCTAAAATTCATCAGAAGCCACCAAATAGAAGCAATATCCCTATCTGAGGCTATCTTCAGGATCAAAAACCAAGAAAAATTTCAAGACTTATGCGTGGCGATTACATTTGATGATGGATGGCGTGATAACTACGAAATAGGTTATAATCTACTCCGCTATTACAATATCCCAGCTACTATTTTTCTAATTCCTAATCTTGTCGGGTATCCTAGTTTCCCCCCATGTCTCGGAAATCCTGTGTTCTCCGAACGCCGTGTCAATTTGCCCAGAGTAATGTTAAATTGGGAGGAAATCGATAAAATGAAAAAAGATGATTTGATAACTTTCGGGTCTCATACACTAACTCACCATGATTTAACTAAGATCCCAGAGGATACTGCTCGTAAGGAAATAGTGGATTCGAAAAAATATCTAGAGCGTAAACTTAACGATAGTGTTTCTTTCTTCTGCTATCCCGGTGGCAATTACAACGAAGAGACAGTAATGATGGTTCAAGAGGCTGGTTATAAAGCTGCGGTAACTACAATAGAAAAGATAAATAAAGAAGGAGAAAATTTATTCGAACTAGGTCGAATCAATGCTGCCAAATATATGCTTTACCCCGGTTCTGAAAAGCTCAGCCAGCTCAATTTTAATGTATCTTACTTCGTTGCGGAAACAACGGGTTTTCGTTCCCTTCGACGACGCCAAAAGGAGAGGACGTGAGTTTCGATGTACGTAACTGGAATTGGAAGAACGAAATTCGGAGTGCTCAATAGCACTCTTCCAGAATTGGCATATCAGGCAATATTGAATGCATTAAAAGATGCAGACTTATCAGTTAGGGATTTGGACGCAATTTATGTTGCCAATGCCTATGGGGAACTATTTCAAAATCAGACGCACATAAGTTCATTGATCTCTAGTTTGTTGCCTGAGCTGAGAATACCAATAGTACGCATAGAAGCAGCGTGTGCGTCCGGAGGTGCCGCATTATATAATGGTCTAATTTCCTTGAGCAAATTTAAAAAAATTATGGTGCTTGGTATGGAAAAGATGACCGGTATCAACAATGCAAAAAGTACAATGTATATTGCCACATCTGGGGACCGGATTTTGGACCAGAAAGAAGGCCTAATTTTCCCAGCGAGTTATGCACTAATCGCACAACAACATATGCTACGATACGGAACCACACTAGATGATTTGGCTTTAATTTCTTTGAAAGACCACAGAAATGCGAACTTGAACGAATTGGCTCATTTCTATCAAAAAATAGTTGATTTGGAGACAATCAAAAATTCACCTATTGTTTGTTCGCCGCTCAGACTTTTTGATTGTTGTCCCATAAGTGATGGTGCCGCTGCATTAATTGTATCAAAAAACAAAAGGACGAGTCGCGATATTGAAATCATAGCCTCATCAATGGCGACGGATTACATATCATTGGCACAACGGATAGAGTTAACTTCCTTTAAATCAGCGAAGATCGCAGCAAATGAGGCATACGAACAAGCCAAGGTAAAACCCAGCGATATTGATATCGCAGAGGTCCATGATTGTTTCACCATCGCAGAGCTTATCGCAATGGAAGACCTTGGTTTTTGCGAGCCGGGTGAAAGTAAAAATCTTATCAGAGAGGGAAGAACTACCATGGAAGGCGACCTACCGGTGAACACAGATGGCGGATTAAAGGCAGATGGTCACCCGATAGGCGCAACTGGCATTGCACAGGTAATTGAAGTAGTTACCCAACTTAGGGGGGAAGCTGGAAAGAGGCAAGTAAAGGAAGCAAAAATTGGTTTAGTGCACAACATAGGTGCCGTTGGTGGCACTGCTGTTATTCATATATTGAAGAAGTGAGAGATATGTTGCAAATATCAAATGTGTGGATTTGCAAAAAATGTGGTTCTAGATGGTATTATGATGTTGGCAAGTGCGTTTACTGTGGATCTGAGATTGAGGTTACAGAACCCGGGGCATATACTGTAAAAGGCATAACCAAGGTTCTCATTCCTTCTGTAGAACATCCAGATGTTCCATATTATGATCTTTTGTTAGAGGATGAGCACGGCAACTTGCACATTCTAAAAACATCTGAGAAATATGAAATCGGAAGCATCATTAGTAGAAAGGGGGAAAAAGGAATACCAAGAAAAATTGGCATAATCGGAACTGGGATAATGGGCGTTGGAATCGCAAGTGTTGCTCTTCAATTTGAATGTGAGGTTATTTTGAAAAGTAGAAGCGACGAGGCCTTAGGCGAGGCGCTCAAAAAAATTGAAAATTATTTATTAAAAACAGTTGACATCAAAGAAAAAGATAGGATATTGGGCAATATTAAACCAACCACCGATTTTGATGATATTAAATATTCAGACATTGTTATCGAGTGTGTGGTAGAAGATTTAGAAATTAAAAAGCAGGTGTTTAAGGAATTGGATGAAGTTTGCTTAGATAAGACAGTCCTTGCAACAAATACGTCCTCTCTTTCAATAGACGATCTTGCGTCAGTTATTTCTGACCCAAGCAGGTTTGTTGGAATGCATTTTTTTAATCCCGTTTCAAAAATGCGTTTAGTGGAGATAGTTCGCGGGAAAAATACTTCGAAAAAAACTATTGAACTTGTGATGAGTTTTGTGGAACAATTGAACAAAATACCTATACTCGTGAGCGAGAGCCCTGGTTTCATAGTCAACAGAATTATAATGCCATATCTAAACGAGGCAGCGCATATGTTGGAGCAAGAGACCGCAACAGCAGAAGATATCGATACAGCAGCAAAACTTGGACTCAATCTCCCGATGGGGCCGCTTGCGCTACTTGATTTGATCGGCTTGGATACATTTCTGGCAATAATGAAGAATTTGTATAAAAGAACTGGGGATGCAAAATACAAACCTTGCTCGCTCATCGAGAAAATGGTCAAAAATGGTAGGCTTGGCCAGAAAACTAAGCAGGGATTTTTCAAATATTAATTCTAATAAATACCAACTAATTCTCTCAATGATTAATAACGTTCGTCCTAGCCATCTCCTCCGATATGAGCATGATTAACTTTGCTATTCTCTCCACCAAGTAAAATCATAGAGAGATTTTTACTTTTGATGCCATGGTATCTTTCCAATGAGCTGACAAGCTTCTTTGGAAGATATCGGCAAATCCAGTTTTCGAGATTCGACTGATTAGATCCCATTTTTTCATGGTTAAATTAGTCACTTTAAAGTTTCATTAAAAAATCTTAGGTCGCCTTTCTTGATCTCTTTTATATGTTTCATACAATAAAATGGCGCCATAATTATGTGCTTGATCCCTGTAGTTTCTGATTTGTATTTAAAGATCAAAAGAAGCGCAAATCTTGAACTTCTTCCAATTCGGCTCCATAAATAAATCAGTTTATTTTTCAAATTTTGATCGATATCTTTATAAAAAAGATAAAGATCATAAACTTCAGCCATATATATTAATTCTCTAGTTGGGATTCTCCCCTCTCGCGCCTTTTCGTGCCAATATTTTGCGCGCGGAGTCAAGAACAATGAATTTGGATATTTCTTGAATACCCTGTATGATAGATCTGGATCCTGGTTCCATGAGTATTTTTTAAGATTCTCGTCGGGTTTGATTTCTTCTAGAACAACTTTTTTATATGTGGTTGCGCCAGAAAGCCACTCACAATTAATAACTTCGTTGGGGAAAGATGGATAAGTGACCCCGAGTGAAGGCAGCAATCTACATTTGTCTTTATCATCTATGGGTTCGACATAAAACAATTTATTAAATGCTTTTTTGATATCAATAATGACATTTCTTTCTTTCGCACCCTGGTTATGCCCCTCAACCCCAAGAGCATTGGGTATCTTTTTATAGACTTCAATTATCTCTTTATAATAATTTTCATCTAATGTCAAGTCATCGTCTAAAAAAGATATTATTTCATGGGTTGAATTTTTTATCCCTATATTTTGCGCCACCGTTACACTATTCTCTCTTTCATTTTTTATGTACTTCAAAATTATGCCTTTTTTTTCAAATTCCTTTTTTCTTCCCTCAACCAAATTTTTTGAATCAGTGATCGTGCCATTGTCTATTATCAATACCTCTTCAGGCGGCTTCGTTTGAACAATAATTGAATCTAAACATCTGTTCAGCTCCTTTGGTCGATTATAGGTAGGGATAACTACTGTTATTTGCATTTGTCTACCTAAATATGAGTTGATATCGCAGTTATAATAACTTCAAGGCATTTGTTTGAATGTGTTTTCAGCTTCGAACGTGAGCTATAGCGTATAAAATCTTATGCCTAAAATCAGGAGAATCGCGAGGAAGAGGAACCATTCGAATATTTTCAAGTATTTTCATGTCTTCATCTTCAATTTCCCCCTTTAGTGCCGTTTTGTGGAGTATAAATTTGTTAATGAATTTTTTAGCTTCACCACCCTTTGGCATACGGTCGAGGATTTCATTTATTCCACCTAGCACAGTAACCTGGGTTCTCCATGTGGCCCTCGATCCCTTTGCTACGGGGAACGCGCCAAAAAGTTCAGCGTCAAATCGATATTGATCTAGTAATGCGGACAATTCTGGAACTGAATAATATCGGTAGCTGAGTTTACTTCTACGGAAGCCGGGCACATCCTTGTTGGGAAGACAAATGATAAGAGTGCCTTCTTTTTTCAAAACGCGGTGGCACTCGTCAAGAAATTTGCCCACGTGACGCAGGTAAAAGATAACTTCCATTGCCACGATCACATCAAAGGAGTTATCCTTAAACACCAAATTATGAGCGTCTTGTAAAAGAAGTTCGATTTTTCCCTTGTAATGCTGTTGAGCGTATCTTAAGTTGTCTTCGGAGTAATCCGTACCGATAACTTTTTTCGCGCGCTTGGCTAAGTAACCTAAACCAATGCCCGCACCGCAACCTATTTCTAGTACCTGTTTTCCCTGAACAAATTTGCCAGATGTATAATAACGGTAGTAAACCATCTGCAACTGCTCCAGGGTTAACATTCTTCCCGGCATTTCTGCCTCACACGCCATTTGATCCGCTCCACTCAATCTAAATAAAAAAACTGATTAATCCATGATTACGATGCTTTTTTATAGAAATCACTAATGGTTTCTATAACGTAATCTACTTTCTCATTACTTAATTCAGGGTAGAGGGGCAAAGAGAGGACCTCATTTGATATCTGCTCCGTCTTTGGGAGATGAAAATGATCTAGACCTAATGATCTCTGCTTGTGTACGGGTTTAGGCCAAGAAATCAAAATCTCGATGCCTGCTGCCCTCAGGTGCGCAACGAGCCTATCTCGTTCCCGCGACCTTATCACGTAGTTTTGGTAAACATCGTAAAACCGGCCTTGAGGCTCAGGCGGTGGCGGCAGAATTAATTGATGCAGGTCTGACAAGCCCTGATAATAGAGACTTGCTAACTCCCGACGTCTCTCGATCCACTTGGGTAGATATTTAAGCTTCACGTTGAGGATGGCCGCCTGAAGATTATCTAATCGGCTGTTAAATCCGTAACCGAGGATATCCCCGGTCGTCCTCTGTTGGTTATGATCCCTGAGCAGGCGTATCTTTTCAGCAATCTCTTTATCGTCGGTCACCACCAATCCCCCATCACCCGCTGCCCCGAGCATTTTCGCAGGATAAAAACTAAAGCAACCGGTCAATCCAAAGGAACCCGCTTTTTTTCCGTCAAAAGCTGCTCCCAATGCCTGAGCCGCATCCTCGATCACCACCAAGCTATGTTTATCAGCAATTGACATCAGTTTCTCCATGTCACATAAACGCCCATTGAGATGAACTGGAATAATGGCTTTAGTTCTTGGGGTGATGACTTGCTCCACTTGATACACATTCATATTCATGTCTTCCCTAACGTCAACCAATATTGGCTTGGCCCCACAGTGGACAATGACTGCCAATGTCGCCACAAAAGTATGGGCTACGGTGATGACCTCATCGTTCGGGCCCACTCCCGCGGCTAATAACGATAGATGCAGCGCGTCGGTTCCGCTATTAACGCCAACAGCGTAATTTACTCCTAAAAAGGATGCCATATTGCTTTCAAAATCGCGCAGCTGATCGCGAAGCATGAAATCACCCCTCAAAAATACATCTTTAATTGTGGCATCTATCTCTTTTTTCATGCTGCGGTATTGCGCGGGATAATCCACAAAGGGGACTTTGTAAGTCATTTTTGATTCCTACAATATTTGTTTTACGGCCGAGATTATGTTATCTGACGTCGGGTAGTAAGCTTTTTCAAGCGTGGTGCTGGACGGTGCCGGGGTATCGAGCAACGTGACTCGAACGACCGGCGCTTTTAGATATTCGAAAGCATTACTTGCTACCAAAGCAGAGATCTCCGCCGCTACACCACATGTTTTCCAAGTGGCATCTGCAATGACTAACCTGCCTGTCTTTTTTACCGATTCAAACAAGAGATTTTCATCCAAAGGTTTGAGTGAGCGTAAATCCACTACCTCAACATCTATGCCTTCGTCCTCTAGGCTCTCAGCAGCCTTGCTCGCTTCGAACACCATATACGAAGTCGCTACCACTGTCACGTCTTTTCCTTTCCTTCTTACCACTCCCTCTCCAATTGGAATAGAATATAGTTTTTTAGGCACCTCTCCTATATGATCGTACAACCAGCGATCATCAATATAGAGGACCGGGTTATCGTCTTCAATGCTGGCAACGAGAAGTCCCTTAGCGTCATAGGGGGTGCTTGGCATGACGACTTTGATACCGGGGGCATGCATAAACATCGCTTGCAGGCTCTGGGAATGCTGAGCGCCTTGTTCATTTCCCCTATTGATTATTCCTCGAATTGTTATGGGGACGTTTACCTTGCCCCCGAACATGTAATGCCACTTTGCAGCATGGTTAACCATCTGGTCCATGGCTAGAAGCATAAAATCCATTCTCGGATGTATCACAACGGGGCGCAGCCCCGCTAGTGCGGCACCGACAGCTATCCCGGTGATCCCGTTCTCAGAAACAGGGGAATCAATCACGCGTTTACTGCCGAATTTCTCAACAAGCCCAACCATGCTCATGCCCACGAACCAAGGATTGTCTACTCCTTGGCCCATCACAATAATGCGCTCATCTTTTCCCATCATCTGTTTGAAAGTTTCGTCGATTGCTTTGCTGTATTTGATTTCTCTCATTTGGCCGTGCCTCTTTAAATTTTATAAATGTCTTTCGCAACTTCACTCGGGTCAGGGTATGGACTATCCTCTGCGAATGTAACAGCCTCTTCTATCTCTATGTCAACATTTTCAGATATTTTTTCCATTTCCGAGCCAGACAATACCTTTCGCTTAAGCAAAAATTCCCCAAATGTTTTGATAGGGTCATTTCTTTTCCATTCATCAACCTGTTTTTTACTTCGTAGTCCAACACAATAGTCCCAGTTTGGTCCCACATGCCCCCTCCACCTGTTTACCAAGCATTCTAGTAGGATAGGGCCTTTTCCTTTGCGGGTATACTTAACAGCTTTACGCGCCGCTTTGTAGACTTCTAATACATTATTTCCATCCACTCGGACGCCCGGCATATTGTTCGCTTTTGCAAACCTGACTATGTCCTCACGTGGCTGTCTAAAAGAAATATGCAAGTGGCTGGAATAGCGATTGTTTTCACAGACGAAAATTACGGGCAACTTTTTGAGTGAGGCGAAATTGAAGCTTTCGTGGGATACTCCTTCATCAGTACCAGCATCCCCAAAGAACGGCACGGAAACGCGATCATTTCCTTGTATGGTTGAAGCCAATGCTGTCCCCACAGCCAGAGGTATGATGCCGCCAACAAGCGAAGAAGTTCCTAGGATTCCGACATCAGGAGCTACAACGTGCATAGAACCACCTTTCCCTTTGGAGCATCCCGTTCTTCTTCCAAATATTTCCGCCATCAGGGCATTCAAATCGCCCCCCTTGGCAATATAGACACCATGTGAACGGTGAGTGCCGAAAGCGTAATCGTCCCTACGCAGGTTTGCGCAAACACCGGTAGCCACAGCTTCCTGCCCCGTATAAAGGTGCGCGGGACAAATGACCTTCCCCTTGCGGCAACCTTCGGCAACCTTCTCCTCGAACTTTCGGATCTTTAGCATCGTCGCGTACATCGCCTTTAAAGTCTTAACAGGGATATGCACCGCCGCTGGATATCCATCCATATTTACCACATTTCATTAGTTTAGTTCAGCAAACTAATGGAAGACGGTCAGTGTTCTCACTCGTCTCACTATAGTTTTATTCTCTCCTCTAACCCGAATTTTTTGTACCACTGAATAAATTCCTTCAGCCCTTCTTTTAGGGTGAATTTAGGCTCCCACCCTAAGAGTTCCTTAGCTTTTGTCGCATCGGCAATCAACCTTTCAACTTCCCCAATTCGGGGCTCTATATGCACTGGTTTCATGTCTGCCTTCTTACCACAAATGTCAATAATCATATTGGCCAAGTCGAGTATGCTTTGCTCCTCTCCGCTCCCAAAATTAATCGGCTCTGTTATCGGCTTATCATGCTTTAAAATTAGATCAAAGGCTTTGATGGCATCCTCTACATAGATATAATCTCGTGTTTGTCTTCCGTTTCCATAAATAAGAGGGGGAACATTACTCAAGACCCTCCTAGTAAATATGGAGATTACCCCACCATATCCGATATCTCTTTGTCGAGGGCCAAAAGTATTGAAAAGCCTCATGATGGCGATGTCCATACCATAGGTCTGGATGTACGCGTGGCACATCCTATCAGCGGCGATTTTACTAGCCCCGTAAGGATGCGGGGCGTTTAAGGGATGTTTTTCGTCTATGGGAACATACTGGGCCGAGCCATATACCTCACTCGTGGAAGTGTGGATTACCCTCTTAATGTCGTGCATCCTCGCTGATTCTAAAATATTTTGTGTCCCCATCACATTCACATCATAAGTAAGTTTGGGTTCAACATATGATCTATCAACGTGGACTTGTGCTGCTAGATGGAACACTGTATCGACCTCACGCATAATTTTTTCCAGTAAATCGGGATCCCTAATGTCTCCCTTTATCAATTTGAAATTCCTGTAATCTAGCAAGTGCCTAACATTCGTCAAATTTCCACTCATGAAATTGTCCAAGCAAAGTACTGTATGACCCTCTTTGGTGAATTTATCACACAGGTGACTACCTATGAACCCTGCGCCCCCTGTTATCAGCATCTTCATGAATACCCCTTCACCAACTCTTCGTAAAGCTTTGCCATTTTCTCCATCTCTACACGGTAATTTAACCTCTCATCGATTATTTTTCTACTGATTTTTCCAAATCTCGTTCTAACCTCTTCGTTTTCAAGCAAATAAATAATCTTCTCAGCCAGCGATTCTGGATCTTTTACCGGAACAATGAATCCATTCTCCCCGTCTTCTATCCATCTTCTGTTGTCTCCGGTATCGGTAATTACCACGGGGAGTTCACAGGCCATCGCCTCTGCTGTACTGGCGGAAAGTCCACTATCTGATAGCGAGGTAGAAACATAAATGTCTGAAGATGCTAGATATTGGGGCAGTCTATCATTTGGGATCCGACCTACAAATCGAATACTGTTTAAAATTCCAAGAGATTTTGCCAGTTTCTTCAAGGAGTTTTCTTCCGACCCTTTTCCAGCAATCATGAATTTTGCGTTTGGAGCGTGTTTCAGAATTAATGGCACCGATTTAATCAACGTTTCAACGTTATAAACGGGCTTGAGATATCTGAGGCTTATAACGATTTGTGAGTTGGATATAGATAGATTTTTAAGAAGACCTTTATCCTTTTTTCCGGGCCTAAATTTTTCCGTGTCTACTCCAAAATAAACGATCCTTATCTTTTGAGGGTTGGCGCCTAGTTTTATCATTGCTTCTTTCGTATTATCCCCGTCGCACGTTATCATATCTGCACTTTTTAATGCAAACTTTATCAAAGGTTTTAACATCTTGTGGTTCTCTGGATCTAACAAAACATCACTTCCCAAAGCTGTGATTACTAGTGGGTGAAAATTGGTGATTGCAGCATGAACCCCATAACTTGCGATATAATGGGCGTGAAGCACATCAGGATCTATCTTTTTGATTATTTTTCGAACCTCAGGTAGCTTAAGTAAGAAAAATAAATATCGATTTTTTATTTTTGATTTTAAAATGTGCAGTGTCACACCTTTGATTTGTGCTGGCCTATCAGTTATCAAGTGAATCTCATTTCCTCTCCTAGCGAAGTATTTTACCCACCTTTGAACATGAATATTTGGAGCGTCCCCAATATAGCAAATCTTCATTTTTCTCCCTGATAGTTTGTTGTGTTGCCGATAATAACAGGGTATAAGTTGAGCAAATATTTAAAGCCGGTTTGCAGGTAAGATGGGTTGGATTAGGGCTCAAACATGTCAGCACAAAAATTAGTGTACAAAATGAAAAATCCTTTCGAGGACCAAACCAACGAAAGCAATCAAAATTCGAAGGTACTAGGTGAATATTACTTGAATATGAGGCCCATGGTTAGTCTCACGGAGAGCCACTTTTATGGGCCATTCGACGAAAACCAGATACCACTAGTATTCCATCATAAGGGTGGTTGGGTCTATGGCCCGGTGACCGTTGCACAATATGCTCTAGGGAATTTCGAGTTGTTTTTGGACACAGGGGACAGAAAATACAAGAAAGTCTTTCTCAGACAAGCTAACTGGTTGAACGATACACTTACAACTACGCCCAAAGGATTTGGCGTTTGGTTTCACTCCTGCAATCATCCAGATACGCGTGTTTTAAAAGCACCTTGGGTCTCAGCCATGGCGCAAGGCGAGGGGATTTCAGTTTTATTAAGGGCATACCAGCTTACCAAGCGCTCCAGCTATTTAGAGAAAGCGAAGCAAGCTTTCGGTGCATTGCAATTTGATATATCCGAGAGAGGAGTCAAATCTACTAATGCCAGCGGAGATTTATGGTTCGAGGAGTTCCCCTCGGACCCACCATCTCACGTACTCAACGGGTTCGTATTCACCTTGTTCGGAGTCTATGATTTTTTTCGCGTCACCAAGAGTGAAAGAGCTCTAAATCTATGGGAGAATGGGGTTAAGACCTTACAGAAATCCCTGCACCTTTACGATGCTGGCTACTGGTCTGTTTACGACCAGCTGGACAGACAGATAGTTAGTAAAGACTATCATTATCTGCATATTAATCAACTCAAAGCCCTTTATTGTTTGACTAACAAGAAGGTTTTTCTGACATACGCTCAGAGATGGGAAGGTTACCTAAACGATCCCATCTGCAAGTCGCGAGCTCTCTTGAAAAGAGCCGTTCTTCAAGTAAGAATTGAGCTGAGGAGATACGGTGTTAGGGGGCTGTTGAGGAGATTTAACATTAAGAACTTGTTAAGATTTTGGCGGGAAACCCCAAAATAGCTTAATGTAATGTGCGTGAAGCAATTCGGATAATATTTTTATTTTTTGCTAGGGGGCGGTAGCACTTCACTTGGAAGTGCCTGTCGCCAATGTGTTAAGTAAACATCACGAAAGGGTTAGACTGATAGTCAGAATTTTGACACGCATTGGAAAAATGTTTAAAGTCCATTCACAGCATTGGTTGTCAGGGAGTTTGGTCAAAATGAAAACTAAAGTATTAGTATTCTCTCCATCAAAGCTATCAGGAAGCCCGTCTTACGTAGAGTGGATTTCCCTTCTTGCAAAGTATCTACGCGAAAATTATTCAGATAAAATGGACTTGAAAATAGTAACATTAGATGAGCCTTGGATCGAGAAAAAATTTTCGGAAAAAGAATTAAAAAAAAGGATGCATGGATTTCCACTTTTGGAACTAAGATGCATTAATTTGTTTGGAACCGGAGTTTTACATCCGATTGAATTGAAAAAAATGAGGAAGTTGATTAAAGAAGCTGATGTGTTCTATTTCTTTTATACTCCCATTAATGAAATCATTGTCTCTGCTATTTCTAGCGGGACTCCCACCATTGTTGGCTTCCACGGAGAGTACCTCAATCCGGAAAGTGGAACGGAGGGAATATTTGACCTACCTATCCGAGGGATAATGGCTTCTCTTCTACAACCAGTTCTGCAGATATATCGAAGGATTGGGAACCTTTTTTTAAAAATCTGGTCCCCCGCAGTACATTGCATAAACAAAGGGATGAAAGATTTCTTCTCAAAAAAAGGTCTGAAAGTACATTACATCGCCCACTGTATAGACATAAGCTCCTATAGGGGACAAGATATCGGCTTTAGGAAAATTAAACCATTTACCGTAGCATATTTAGGAAGATTGGAGTACCTCAAAGGAATCCCGATTCTTCTTAAATCAATTGAATACGTGAACGAAAAATACCCTGAATTATCCAGAGAAATTCAGTTCAAGATTGCAGGAGCTGGCACTATGAAGAACGAAGTCGTCTCTTTTTGTAGCAGGTACAGAAATGTTGAATACTTGGGTTTTGTGCCAAGCCCTAGAGAACTCTACCTAAACTCTTCTCTTTTCGTTTCCCCCTCCTACAGAGAACCATTCGGATATGTCCTGTTGGATGCCCAATTCTTCGGTTTGCCTGTGGTAGCCACCAATACTTCTGGGGCTAAAGAGACGGTAAATACCAAATATGGCAGTATTATACATATCGGGGATTTCAGCGGGATGGGAGAAGAAGTAGTTAAGGGATATAAGAGATTCAGAGATTCTCCTATTGAATACAAGTCGGAGTTGAGAGAATATGTCAAAGAAAATTTCCCTTACACAAAAATAATGAAAAAAATCGTGAAGATGCTTGAGGTCGAATCCAAATGAGAGATACGCATTTTAGAGTTTTGAGCGATTGCGGCGGGATCAATGCGCATACGAAAGTCGCCACAACTTAACAATTTGGCCTGAGAAGTGGGTAAAAATAGATTTATTCATAGAACGAAAAACATCAAAAGGTGTAAAATGGCGAAAATCAGCATCCTAGGTAGCGGCACGGTGGGGACGATCGTCGGCAAGGGCTTCGAGAAGCTTGGCAATCGAGTAACCTTCTACGATATCGATGAAAAAAGAGTTCAAAAGCTCCTCAAATCCGGCTCCCATGCCACCAAAGACCTAGATCGAGCCATTCATGAGTCTGACATCTCGTTTATATGCGTGCCAACACCGACCGGGCGCGGCAAGATCGATATGAGCTACATCATATCTATAACTGGGAGTTTGGGTCGTAGCTTAAAAAACAAAGGCAATTATCATGTCGTTGTCGTGAAGAGCACTGTGGTACCAACAACCACAGAAAAAACAATAATCCCCCTCTTAGAAAAGAATTCTGGCAAGAAAGCTGGTCGAGATTTCGGAATCTGTGTGAACCCAGAATTTTTGACTGAAATCCATGAGTCTTGGACGAGAAATTCTTCTTACATTAGAGATTTTTTCAGCGAGGAAAGGGTCGTAATCGGGGAATTTGATAAGAGATCTGGGGATAAGGTTCAAAAGCTGTACGAGCCGCTAAAAGTTCCGATTATTAGAACCGATTTGAAAACTGCCGAGATGATAAAATATGCTTGCAATTGCGCCCTGGCGAGTAGAATCTCTTATTGGAATGAAATGTATTACATTTGTCAGAAGCTCGGAATAGATTCAAACATGGTTGCGAATGTTGCCGGGATGGACAAGAGAATTGGAAAGTACGGAACGGTTCACGGAAAAGCGTTTGGAGGCAAGTGTTTGCCTAAAGATCTCGAGGCTTTCATCAGCTTTTCAAAGGAAGTTGGCTACAGACCGAAACTTCTGAAAGCGGTGCAAGAGATTAACGAGCGGATCAAAAAAGAAAAGGGCGTCAGGGAGTAAATCATGAAAACGAAAAAGCCAAGAATAGCTTTGTTGGGTGTTGGGAGATTCGGGAGCAATCATTTTCGCGTCCTGAGGGAATTGGAAAAAGAGAATTTATGTAAGCTTTATGGTGTCGTCGATATAAGAGACAAAATCCTAGCAAATATTCGTGAAAACTACGATATCAAAACCTCTACAGATTACACCGATTTTTTAGTAGATGATGTCGATGCAATCGATATCGTCACGCCTACTGGCACTCATTTCGATTTATGTAGGGAATGCCTGAAGCATGAAAAACATGTTTTTGTTGAAAAGCCTTTAACCACTAATTACATGGAAGCTAAAAAACTCGTCGAAATTGCTAACAAGAAAAAGAAAACACTGATGGTGGGGCATATTTTCAGATATAACCCTGCAGTCTGGAAAATAAAGGAACTGATAAAGAAAGGAAAATTCGGTAAAATTTTTTATATGATTGGACACTTCCATGGATTAGCAAATCCGAGATCCGACGTTGGAGCCATGTTCAATTTTGCATCACACCACCTCGATATCTACGATAACCTGCTTGAAAAAGTGCCCACTGAAGTCGCTTGCCACACAGGTCACTTTTTGGAAAGAAAGGAGTTCGAAGATTTGGCCGTTCTTTTGCTGAGATATCCATCAAATGTGTTTGGAATTATTGAGGTTAGTTGGCTATCGCCTGAAAAACGAAGGGACCTAACAGTTGTCGGACGCAGCAAGAGCGTTACCTCAAATCTCTTAAAACAAACACTCGAGCTTCACGATATTTACATGGAAAAGCACAAGGGCGAGCTTAAAGCGGTGGATCGGGGAACAACAAAAATAGACGTGGATTACAAAGAACCCCTGAAACTCGAGCTCCTCGATTTCATAAAGAGCATAGAAACTGGGCGAAAACCGTTAGCGAGCGGACAAGCCGCGTTAAATGTAATTAAGGTGGCGGAGAAAGCCTTAAAATCGGCCAGATTAGGAAAAAGCGTGGCTATTGGATGAAAAAACCCACTAGCGTAATTTACAAACCCGTAGACCTGGGAAAGAAGTCTATAGTAGAGGATTATGTTGTTCTCGGCAAACCGCCCCGAGCTTACAAAGCAGGTCAACTAAAACTCGTTATAGGCGATTTTGCTTTGCTGAGAACTGGAACGGTTATCTACGCTGGAAATACCGTGGGCAACAACTTCCAAACCGGGGACTATGCCCGGGTACGCGAGTTCAATGAAATAGGCGATAACGTTAGCATAGGCGGAGGATCTGTTGTTGAGGGCAACTGCAAGATAGGAGATAACGTAAGAATTCATTCCAATTGTTTTATCCCAGAATACACGTCGATTGAGAAAAACGCATGGATAGGACCGGGGGTGGTTATGATCAATGTTTTACACCCACCATGCCCAGCATTTAAGAAAAAGGCACCACTCAAAGGAAAATGTTGTTGTGGACCATGCATAAAGAAAAATGCTGTCATAGGAGCTAGAGCCGTGATTTTTCCAGGAGTAATTATCGGTGAAGAAGCTCTGGTTGGGGCGGGGGCTATTGTTACAAAGGACGTCCCTGCCAAATGTGTTGTAACCGGTTTTCCTGCAAAAGTCATTAAAAAAATCGAGGACCTGACTTGCCCACCGGGCCTTTATGCGAAGGGGGAAGTGTACTCATGGAGAAAAAAGTGAACATTCCCTTATCGAAAGTCTATGTTGATAAAGAAATTAAGAATGCAGTCATAAAAGCCCTCGAAAGCGGACGGTACATCTTAGGTGAAAAAGTCAGGGAATTCGAGCAAAAGTTCGCAGTATTCTGTCACGTGAAGCACGCCGTTTGCACGAGTTCCGGAACAGCAGCGATTTTTCTTGCTTTAAAAGCGCTTGATATAAAGCCCAAGGATGAGATTATAGTCCCTTCCTTTTCGTTCATAGCTACAGCCTCGCCCGTCCTTCATGTAGGTGCAAAACCAGTTTTTGCTGAGATCAACTTGAGAAATTACACTTTAGACCCTGACGATATGAAAAGAAAAATATCGAAGAAAACCAAGGGCATAATTCCCGTTCATTTGTATGGCCATCCAGTAGATATGGATCCTATCCTTGAAATAGCAAACGAAAACGACCTTTTTGTGATCGAAGATGCTGCCCAAGCACATGGGGCAGAGTACAAAGGGCGACGAGTAGGTGGAATAGGGGGCATATCGTGCTTTAGCTTTTACCCATCAAAAAACATGACCGTGTGCGGCGACGGAGGCATAATAACTACAAACAACGAAAAAATTGCAGAAAAAATAAGAATGCTCAGAAATCATGGGAGATGGGAAAAATACACTCATGAGGTTATAGGCTACAATCTAAGGTTTAATGAGATGCAAGCAAGCATCGGGATAAAGCAATTAGAGAAGCTACCGAGCTGGAACAAAGCTCGACGAAAAATTGCCCAAATATATAACAGAACAATCGATGATCCGGTAGTTACTCCAATTGAGGAGCAATGGGCAAAACATGTATATCACATGTATGTAATCAGAACTGAGAAACGCGATGATCTTCAAAAATTTTTAGAGAGGCAAGGCATTTCTACGGGCATTCATTACCCGATACCTATCCACAAACAGCCGGCAATCGAAAGTATTCTTGGACGCCAACCTCCGTTGAGAAATTCTGAATTGGCTGCCAGAACTGTACTCTCGCTACCCATGTATCCTCAACTTACTCTTGGCGAAATTGAATATGTCTGCGCTAAAATCAAGGACTTTTTCAAAAAAGCATGAGGATTAAGCCTATTCCCAAACCTCTTTCAATGCTTTCAGGTAAGTTTCCGGTGTTCCTATATCTATTCGCTTCTCTTTAGAACCCAATTTTAAAGCGTAAAGCTTGCACCGCTGATCCAAAAGCGCTTGAAGTGCATCGGCTAATTGGATTTCCCCACTTGAATCTGGCCTGACCTTCTTAATCGCCTCATAAATTATAGGTTTGAAGAGGTATATGGCGATAACTGCCAAGTTAGAAGGAGGTTTTTTCGGCTTTTCGATAATTTTTTCGACTCTAAACATGCCGAGCTCAACCTCCTTTCCCACCATGACCCCATAGTTCCTAGCATCTTCAACTTTTTCAACAAGAAAAACAGCATCTGCATCATGCTTTTCGAATACTTCTATCATCCTTTTCAAATGGTGATTGGCCGGAGAAAGAACAATGTCGTCTCCGGCGTGCATCAGAAACGGCTCATTTTTTGTGAATGATCTGGCCATGAATACGGCATCGCCGAACCCCTTTGGCTCTGGCTGATTTATGAAAACTATGGTCGAATCGCATGTTTTTTCATAAAAGTTCTGTAGTTCTCTAGCCAAGTCAGCCTTATTGGTGCTCTTGAGGTATTCTACAAAACTTTTGTCTAGAGTAAAATGGTCTTCTATTGCCCTTTTACCCCGCCCAACTATGAAACCAAATTCCCTGAACCCTGCGCCATAGATCTGTTCAAAAACTGCTTGAAGCATCGGTTTTAAACAGATCTTGTCATTCTTCCCTTTGAAAAACAAAGGAAGCATCTCTTTAGGAAGCTCCTTGGTTATCGGCAATAACCTCGTACCAAGCCCGGCCGCCGGGATAACAACTTTCTTGATCATGGACCCACCAATTCTTATACTCAATGATTTAACTTAATCGTTACCTTTAGTATCCATCTCTTTTTCGTACAATATCTAGACAAAAGCAACATCTCACAGGAGCTAGAGCTTAACAAAAATCCCCCGGAGAAATCCCAATCCATACCCCACATGTTCGATGAAATAGATTATTGGAATCACCATGTATTTCGCCCCGTGTCTTCGAGCGATCACAGCGGACGAAATCAGCGCACATGCAAAGTAAGTGCAGATAACAATAAGAAATAGGTAGAAGGCCACTCGACTGAATAAACTCAATGCACCAAAAAAGATCAATGCTAAAACAAACAAAGAGGGCGCGAGATACAGGACCTTCAAAGTATCTGGATGTTTTTTAATCATCCGCATCCTGGCCACACCATAATTAAACATTTGTTTAAAAAATTTGGAGAGCGAGCCCCTCTTATGATGATATACAGTAGTTTTTGGGGTGTAAAGAAATTTGTGACCGGCTTTTCTTATCCTCAGGTTCAACTCCCCGTCTTGCCCAACAACGAATTTCTCGTCATGAAGGCCGACTTCTTCAAATATCCCCTTTCTGTACGCGGTGATGGACGAATCCACAAACTGCTCCTTTTCCCTTCGCTGAAAAGTCGTGCCGTAGCCGCCAAATCGGCTCCCCATTGCAAGCCCGACCGATCTCGCGATGAAGATGTCATCGGGGGGTATTTCGAACCCGCACCCGACGCCAGCTACGCTGCTATCGCTCGCCATGAGTTTCAACGTTAGCGTGGAGATGAAATTCCCCTCCGCCCGAGCGTGCCCGGAAAACATTATCAGGACTTCCCCCCTCGCCTCCGCTATCCCGATGTTCCTACCGGCTGCCGCGTTCACCCTCGGGTTGTCCACCAATTTGACGTTTTTGTGCGTTTTCGCGTAGCTCTCGACGATTTTGCGGGTCCCATCCGTTGACCGTCCGTCAACGATCAATACCTCGTAGCGATCCAGTGGGTAATCCTGAGCCATCAGAGAGTCCAAGCACTCCCTGATGTATTTTTCCTCGTTTCTAACGGCGACGATCACCGTGATAAATGGATGTTCTTTCGCCATTTACCCACTTCCCTGGGCTTTGACCCTCTGCAAAATTAGACCCCAGAATATCTTAAGTCCACTTGCTATCGTCGTCCCCCTTGCTTTTGAGTAAGATGTATAAAAGCACTTAACCGGCACCTCCTTCAATCTTAACCCATGCCGCTTTGCCTGTATGATTATCTCGGATGAAACCTCGTACCGGTCACTTTTAATGCGGACCTTTTCGAGCGCTCGTCGATTAAAAGCCCTAGAGCCAGATTGCGAATCCGTGAACACACCCGAAAAGAGGTAGGTTATAAAATTCAGCCCAAAGTTCCCCACGCGCTTATGGAAGGGTATACCAAGGTGTTGCCTGACGCCTATGGCCAAGTCCACCCCGTTTAAAGCCTCTAACAGCTTCCGTACAGCCTTAGGATCATGCTGCCCATCGGCGTCAAAAGTCACTGCCCTGTCAGCATCTCTCTCGCGTGCAGCTTTTAGGCCCGTCCTGAGCGCTGCTCCAAGCCCCATGTTTTTGGGATGATTAATGACGACCGCACCCTTTTGGCGTGCGATCTCAGCAGTCTGGTCCTCAGAGCCATCATCCACAACGATGACCTTTGAGTAGCCCTCCCGCTTAAGGGCATCGAGCACGCGCCCTATCGAGCGTTCCTCATTGTGCGCGGGCATGACTATCCAGACTTTCATTTTCTCACATTTACTTGTCCCAGCTCTGATTAAACCCTAACTTTATGAGCTTGCGAAATTGGGATGCGAATGGAGATGAAAATTGTAAAGCTCGAAGCGCCCGGAGGCTGCCAGCTCGTGCTCGGCCAGTCGCATTTCATCATGTCGATGGAGGACTCGGCGGGGTTTTAATTTTTCTTCGCAATTCTCGAACATCCTTTTCAATATCTGTCCAACTCTTCCCCTTGGTACTCAGAATTAATTCTATCATCCAAATTTTTCCGTAATGTCGACTTAGTCGCAAGAGTATTTTACATAATTTCATCACATCATTTCTACGTAAAATCCAAAGAGCATAAAAATCGCTCTTGAAACTTCCGTAAGGTGCCACGCTATTTTTCCTTCTATCTTAAAAACAAGGATTGAAGCCAAGACTCCGTAACTTTTCTTTCATTTGGACCAAAATAGATCTATCCTCAGATGCTATACGAAGGGTGACTCTTATTCGATCGTTAGGGGCTCTTAATACATTAAAACTACCTTCACTGTTTACATATCCTGCAAGAAATGAATAAAAACACAGTTCGTCCCTCAAGATCCAGTTAGGGATTTCGTTCGGTTTCTCTAACAAGAAATCAAAGGATTTATCCAAGTCGCAATATACGCGCCATTCTTTTGGCCTGCTCTCGTATTCCGTTGGGTATATATGCATGTGCCCATATTTCCCAAAAACTGCCCGAACCATTTCTATTTGGACTGCCCGTGTTGAAGACGTTGCTGCCCTTATCAGGTTATGATTTCTTTCAGCAGAAAGGTCACCCGCTCTTAATCCGAGTAGGTATGCCCTTTCACACATGATACCTCCAAAGGGTCTTTTTTCGTATTTAGTCCTAGCTTGCGAAAGCGTTCTTGTTGGAATGCTATATTCCAGCAACTTCTGCAGTACCCAAGAATGTGACTTCAGGCCGAGCTTTTTAGCCACCTGCGATGCTGACATCTTCTGTTTCACATAGAGTTCTTCAAGCAACCCTTTAGGAACACTACACTTTCTAACAACTTTTGGTTCCCTGCGTGCAATTTTATATTTTAGCATCCAATACCAAACGGCTGGTGGTGAAACACTAAATTTTTGAGCTATCTTGCTAATCGACAAACCGCTTTTCCAATAGAGATTTCTCAAGGCAGTTGGGTTCGGCACTTTCATGCGGATCCTGTCTTTCGTAAAGAGACTTTCCTTAAGGCAATTTTGGGGATAGAGGTGACCGAAAGTAATAAACAAATAATCGCGAAATAATAGAGGAGCTCGTGGGGTAGGTTAGATGGAAACGAAAATTGTGAAAATAAAAGTTCCCGAAAAAATCAATCTGATCCTTGGGCAAAGTCATTTTCTGAAATCGGTAGAGGATATTCACGAGGCGCTAGTGAATTCGGTTCCTAGTATTAAATTCGGTTTGGCATTTTGCGAGTCATCCGGGTCATGCTTAGTCAGACATAGCGGTAATGACGAAGAGCTCGAGAAACTTGCAGCGGAGAAGGCGTTCGAACTCGCATGCGGCCACTGTTTCCTCGTCATCATGCGCGAGGCTTACCCGATAAACGTGCTCAACGCCATAAAGCAGGTGCCAGAGGTCTGCTCAATTTACTGCGCCACTGCCAATTCTATCGAGGTAATTATCGCAGAGACAGAGCAGGGACGTGGCATCCTAGGCGTAATCGATGGGCTGAAAAGTAAGGGCATCGAAGGGGCCAAAGAAGTTGCGGAGCGGAAGGAGTTCCTCCGAAAGATCGGCTACAAACTTTGATGGATTTTCGCCCAATTTATGAATTCCCCGACACCTATCGTTAGAGGGACTTTTGGCCTATATCCCAATATCTTCGTGGCCCTTGTGATATCAGCTTGGCTATGTCGAACTTCGCCCGGTTTTGCATTCGTGTAGATCGGCTTCAGGTGTTTTTTCCTGGCGAGTTCCAAAAAAATCTTGCACAGCTTATTTATTGTCGTAACCTCCCCCGTGCCTATGTTGAACACATTTCCTGCCACTCCCTCACGATTTAGTGCAAGCAAAGTCGCCTCGACCACATCGCTAACGTACACGAAATCTCGGGTCTGTTCGCCGTCTCCAAAAATGACTGGTGGCTGATCCCTTTTTATGCGCTCAAGAAATTTTACCATCACCCCAGCGTATTCGCTCGCTGCCTGCCTCGGCCCATAGACGTTGAAATAACGCAGACGAACGGTCTCGAGGCCGTGATTCTCGAAAAATGCGATGCAGTGCTCCTCTGCTGCCAGCTTGGAAGAGGCATAAGGCGAAAGGGGCCTGACCGGAGCGTCCTCGTCTATCGATAGCTTTGCTACGTCGCCGTACACCGCACAGGAGGACACATAAACGAAGCGCTTAATTTCGGCTTTTAGGCCTGCCTCGAGTAAATTCAGAGTACCTTTAACGTTCACCTCGTTAGTAAGCACCGGGTTTTCTATCGACAGCGGCACGCTAACAATCGCCGCCTCGTGAATGACCGCATCAACACCCTCGATGACTTTCTCCACCGTCAAAGCTTGCCTTATGTCCCCCTCCACGAAGCGAAATCTAGACTCACCCAAGTGATGCTCGATGTTACTCATGTTGCCCGAGGAGAGGTCATCTAGGACCACGACATCATGACCATCGATCATTAGCTTGTCCACAACGTGACTTCCTATGAATCCAGCTCCGCCAGTCACCAATATTTTCATCCAAGCCCCTTCAACTATCAATGACTAAATTTAATAAGCAGATAGATAGCGGTTGAGGAGGATGGCATGAAAACATGGTTTAAGGAGATAGCATTCTCGACCCGCCAGCAGCGTGAAATAGTCGACCTGACCGATGAGGTCCTCGAGACTGCGCGCGAGTCGGGCATCAGAAATGGCTTGCTTGTGGTTCAGTTGCCGCATGCGACGGCCGCGCTGGCGCTAAACGAGGGTGAGGAGGGGCTCAAACGCGACCTGCTCGAAAAGCTCGATGATCTCGTGCCCGTGAGAGGGGGATACCATCATGATCGAATCGACGACAATGCACACGCTCACCTGAAGTCGGCACTGGTTGGCACGTCAGCTGTACTCCCGATCGTCGAGGGCCATATAATCAGGGGTACTTGGCAGAATATTCTAATCGTTGAACAGGATGGCCCCAGAAGGAGGAGGCTGGCGGTCTTCGCTTTGGGGGAATAGCCTTTGTTCACTGAAATGTTGTGGAAAGTGGCATAAACTGCGCTTAGAAACCAATTTAAGGCGTCGGTGCAAGAAAACAGGTCAATTTTTACCCAACGTTTCCGATCTTTTTGTGCAACATGGGGACATTTTCGATGCATGCACTAAATCATTCACATAATACGGTTGAAGAAATGCTACGCAAGCTGGAGGCAAAAGCGAAGGCGTGTCGACGTTGCGGATTACATAAAACGCGGACGAATGTTGTGTTTGGCGACGGGACACCAACGGCTGAAATCATGATAGTTTCTGAAGCTCCAGGGTTTTGGGAGGACCAAAAGGGCGTTCCGTTCGTTGGGGCCGCTGGCAAAAATCTAAACGCACTCTTGCTTGAGGCTGGGCTAAAGCGCGAAGAAGTCTACATTGCAAATACCCTAAAATGTCGTCCACCAGAGAACAGAGACCCTTTACCTGATGAGATTGAAGCATGCCGCCCTTTCCTAGAAGGACAAATTTCCGCGATAAAACCAAAACTGGTGGTCGCCCTCGGTCGAATAGCAGCCAGGGAACTATCGGGCAGGCCGGTGACGATGAGCAAGGAGCATGGATCTCTACTGGATTGCACCTATGCCGGCGTGAACTTCAAGCTATTTATGACCTACCACCCTGCCGCAGCTATATACAGCGGCCGGATGAAGCTTGAGCTCAAAAACGACTTTGCGAAGCTCCGAAAAATACTTGGGGAACTTTAACATGCTAAACCGCTAAACAGCGATGCTTTAAATACGGTCAAGTGGAATTAAGCTTACAAAAAGGAGGTAGATATCATAAGAGAAAAAGGGATAGCACAGACGGTTTGGATTGTCATTGCAGTGGTAGTAGTAGTGGTAGTCGTTGGAGCAGTAGCAGTATCCATGAGAAAAGCCGGAACACCAATAAGTGTGAGTGTTTCGATCTCTCCAACAACTCAGAGCGGCGATAATGGAACAACTATAACATATACCGTGACAGTTAACAACACTGGCACTAAATCGGACAGCTACACTCTGACGGTCACTGACAATGCGGGATGGTCTCCAAGCGTCTCTCCGACCTCCCTAACCAGTATATCTGCGGGAAGCAGTGGAAACTCGACGCTGAGTATAACAATTCCATCGGACGCGGTAGGCGGCAATATTGATAGCATAACGGTCACAGCGACCTCGCAGGAAAACGCCGCGATCAGTTCCTCAAGCAGCTGTACAGCACGTGTGTCCTCAACCTACGGTGTAACCATTTCGATATCACCGAGCTCGAAGAGCGATTTAAAGGGCGCGAACCTGACTTACGCCGTGACTGTCAATAATATCGGCAATGCCTTGGACACCTACTCACTAACAGCCACAGACACGTTAGGGTGGACCATAAGCGTTTCCCCGAGTCCTCTTGCAGTACCAGGGAGCAGCAATCGAAGCGCAACGTTGAATGTGGCTATTCCAACGAATGCTGCGGACAATACGATAGACAGTATAATGGTTACGGCATCTGGAACAGGCACCAGCGACTCGGATAACTGTACAGCCCAAGTTAACCCTACTCCATCTTTAACAGTTAAGACTCCAGACACGTTAGTAAATGAGTCGATCGGAGGGCCGTATAGCTTAGATCCAGCGTGGGGGTACGACAGCGCAAGCATGGAAGTTATCCAGAATGTCTATGAAACGCTGATATTCTTCAAGGACGGAAGTACAGATCAGTTCGATCCTCGATTGGCTGAAAACTGGACGATATCCGCAGATGGGCTAACGTACACGTTCAAAATCAGGGCTGGGGTCAAGTTCCAAAATGGCGACGATTTGACACCTGAAGACGTTGTGTATTCAATTAAGCGAGCTATGGTTGAAGACCCCGTTGGCGGCCCAGTGTGGATGTTCCTTGAGCCCTTAATCGGAGTAGGCACAATGAGTACGCGCGATGAAAATGACAATATAGTGGTTCCATTTGCACAAATAGACAATGCAGTGAAAGTTGAGAACGGTTTGGTAGTATTCCATCTTAAACAGCCGTATGGGCCATTCCTCGCTATCTTGGCTCAGTCATGGTCTTCAATAGTCGACGAGAATTGGTGCATAGCCCAAGGAGATTGGCCGGGGACGGCAGAAACGTACGAGAACTTCAACAATCCAGAAACTGCCATATTGCAGGAGAAGATGAACGGCACGGGCCCCTTCAAACTTGATAGATGGGAGCATGGAGTGCAGGTCGTCATGACTAGGAACGACAACTACTGGAGGACGCCAGCCAAGCTAAAGTGGGTCTATATAAAGCAGGTCGATGAGTGGACCGCTAGGAAGCTCGACCTACAGGCTGGAAACGCCGATTTCGTTTACGTTCCTAGGGCAAACTTACCGGAAATAGAAAACATGACCGATGTAAGGGTTACTAAGAACTTGCCGGAGCTGATGGCCGATGCCATATTCTTCAACTTTAATATAGACCCAACGAGCGAGTGGATAGGCAGCGGAAAGCTGGATGGCAATGGAATTCCTACGAACTTTTTCAGCGACAAGAATGTCAGACTAGGCTTTGCGTACTCTTTCGACTGGGTTACATTCATACGGGACGCTACATTGAACCAAGCTACGCAACCAGCGAACCCAATAATTGATGGGCTTCCGTATGGCGACCCATTGGCGAAAAAGTATTCTTTGAACCTCGCAAAGGCCGAGAACTATTTCAGGCAGGCATTCGATGGCGCGGTGTGGGAGAACGGGTTTGAACTGACGGTATTGTACAACACGGGCAATGTTCCAAGGAAAATAGCGGCCGAGATATTAAAACAAAACGTCGAGAGCCTAAACCCCAAGTTCAGCATAAATATTGTAGCCAGAGATTGGGGAACTACTTATATTCCTGACTTGTACGCCCACAAGCTGACACTTTATCACTTAGGTTGGCAGGCGGACTTTCCTGACCCGCACAACTTCGTTAGCGCATTCATGTCTTCCGGGGGTGGGTGTAGCGCATTTCAGGATTACAATAATCCCCTAGTTGACAACTTAATCAACTCCGGCATCGTCGAAACAGACCCCGCAAAGAGACAGGCGATTTACTATCAACTCCAGCAGATATACTATGACGACGTGCCTAGCCTAATGGTTGATCAGGTGTTCGGGGTGCACGTTGAGCGGGATTGGGTCAACGGATGGTATTACAACCCGATAATCCCAGGAACTCCATGGGGCGGAGACTACTACCCAGTATGGAAGGGATACTACTAAAAATGGTCCCTTCCTTTCCATTTTTTTGACCGATATTTTATTAATGTAAACTAAACAGCTTTTAATTGGGATATATTTGGAGATGAGAAGCTATATAATCAGGAGACTTCTGCTTCTGATACCAGTGCTTTTCGGAATTATTATTTTGACCTTTGCAATTCTACAATTTTTTAGTCCTGTGCAGAGAGCCTCCCTGTACGTAACTAATCCGAGGCAGTTGAAGGACATCAATGCTATAATCCAAAAATATCGCCTGAGTGATCCCGTCTATGTCCAATTTTATTACTGGATAAGGGAGGTGCTACACGGCAACCTTGGTTGGTCCCAGTCCATCAACTTGCCAGTTAAAGATGCCATAATATATTTTCTACCAGCTACTCTCGAGCTGTTCATATTCGCTGTACCTCTCATCATCTTTATTGGAATACGCCTAGGTAGAATATCGGCGGTGCATCGAGACAAGCCCGTAGACCATGTTACAAGAGGGTTGGCGATCGCCGGTTACTCCCTCCCCACCTTCTGGTTGGGACTGATGTTACTCATGGTTTTCTATGGATTTTTTTCCGGGCTTTTCCCTCCAGGAAGATTGGGGACCACCGCAGATGCATTTGTGAATTCTGCAGCCTTCACAAGATACACTAGAATCAATTCCTTGGATGCCATACTAAACTTGAAACCATGGATTTTGGTCGACGCGTTAAGGCATCTTATCCTGCCCGTGATAACCCTGACAGTTGTCAATATAGCATTCGTAATGAGGATAATGCGCTCCAGCATGCTCGAGTCCCTAGGCAAGGGATACGTGGTGGCCGCCAAGGCAAAGGGACTCGACGAAAAAACTGTAATAAATAAGCATGCGGGAAGAACCGCCCTCATCCCCGTAATCACTGTCGCAGGATATCTTGTTTCTGGGTTAATGGCCGGTGCTGTGATTACAGAAACTGTCTTCGATTACAAGGGACTTGGATGGTGGTCGGTAAGAGCAGCGATCGCGCTGGACATACCGGCAGTTTTAGGATTCACACTATTCATCGGTACCATCGTCGTTATAACAAACCTTGTGGTTGACCTGCTTTATGCGTACGTTGACCCGAGGATCAGACTTGGGTGAACTAAATATGGAATCGCAATCCAGCCGATGGACACAATTTAAAGCGAGCATGGCGCCGAGAATACGGGAGTTGAGATTCTCGCTGAGGAGAATAAAAGATAGTCCGCTTTCGCTAATTGGAATTTCTATAATTGTCGTCTTCGCTGCGATAGCTGTATTAGCCCCTGTGCTCGCTAGCCCCAATCCGAGAGATTCATACTTAATTCCCAGGGACGGATTTAGCCAACCCCCTAGGCCCCCCAATGAAAATCACCGTTTTGGCACCACTGAAGGACAGTATGATATATACTATGGAGTAATCTGGGGGACAAGAACCGCGTTTAGAGTGAGCATCCTAGTAGTGGGATCTGCTTTGCTGATAGGTTTGGTCATAGGGAGCATTGCAGGTTACTACGGTGGAATAATTGACGAGATATTTATGCGTATCACCGACATTTTCCTCGCGTTCCCCTACATCATCTTAATCATGGCATTCGTCACAGCAATGGGCGCAAGCCTGGACAGCGTCTTGAAGGCTCTGATAATAGTTTGGTGGCCGAGCTATGCTAGGTTGATAAGAGCTGAAGTTTTGTCCGTGAGGGAAGAGGACTATGTTGAGGCTGCTAAGGCGGTAGGTGGGTCAGATTTCAGGGTTATAATCCATCATATCCTCCCCAATTCAATTTATCCAGTCTTGGTGATGGCCTCCTTGGACATGGGCGCAATCGTGCTAACAGCTGCAGCTATGAGTTTCCTAGGGCTAGGGGCGCCGGTGGGTTATGCTGATTGGGGACAAATGATAAGTTTCTCGAGGAACTGGATTGTCGGACCTCCAGGCCAGCCCTTTGCTTATTGGTACACTGTAGTCATCCCAGGGCTTTTCATATTCTTCTTTGTCCTAGGATGGTCCTTGCTTGGTGATGCTTTCAGGGATATCCTTGATCCTAAGCTGAGGAGAAGGTAAATGGAAAAGCTGCTCGATGTGAAAGATTTAGTGGTCAGGTTCTACACCTATGAGGGCATCGTCAAGGCATTAGAAGGGGTCGACCTCGATATCAAGAAAGGAGAAACCCTAGGGTTGGTTGGGGAGACTGGGTGCGGGAAAAGCGTCACAGCATTATCCATCCTGATGCTGACCCCTCCGCCGGGAAAGATAGAGAGGGGAAAGGTCCTCCTCAAGCAAGAAAAGAAATATGTGGATCTGATACACCAAAAAGAACCTTTTATGAGGAAGATAAGGGGCAGCGACATCTCCATGATATTTCAAGAACCCAGCGCTGCATTGAATCCTGTTTACACCGTGGATAACCAAGTTTCCGAGGTATTTTTGGTACATCGGCGCGAGGAGCTATGTAAAAAAGTGCTTGAGGGGATTGAAGACGACATCAGAAGTAAAAAAGGTGGTTTTTCCCCCACAAGAATAATCCTGAGATGGGAGAGGGGGATATACGGGAGGATGTTAAAAAATCCTGATTCCTTCCTCCTGAAAATTCTCCAGAGGATCCCAATTGTAAGAAGGTACCAGCGCAGGTTAAATGGCGAAGCCAGGAAGATGACCGTTCAAATCCTGAGAGAGATGGAAATACCCAATCCCGAAGATGTCGTAGATAGGTATCCCAACGAACTCAGCGGAGGTATGCAGCAGCGCGTGGTTATAGCAATGGCTCTCGCCTGCAGCCCAAGATTATTGTTGGCCGATGAACCAACCACCTCCCTCGACGTTACGACTCAAGCCCAGATCTTGGATCTTATCAGGAAATTAAAAGCAGAATTCGGGTCTTCGGTCCTTTATATCACACACAACCTTGGTGTTGTCGCAGAAATGTGCGATCGTGTTGGCGTGATGTACGCCGGCAGCCTAGTTGAGTTGACCGACGTAAAGAAGCTCTTCAAGAATCCGCTTCACCCTTATACCAAAGCTTTATTTGCCGCGATCCCAAAGCCTGGCAAAAAACTTCAATCGATAGTTGGTACGGTACCAAATCTGATAAATCCGCCTACGGGGTGCAGATTCCATCCCAGGTGTCCAAAGGCAATGAAGATATGTCCAAAGGTAGTGCCTAAGATGAAGGAGGTCAAGAAGGGCCATTTTGTCGCCTGCCACCTCTATTAAAAGGGATCTTTATGAACGCCTTTATGGAAACCAAGGGACTGAGAAAGTATTACCCGATTTTAGGGGGAGTGTTCAGAAAGAGGATCGGCGACGTTAAGGCGGTCGACGGCGTTGATCTAGAGATAATGAGAGGTGAATGCTTTGGATTGGTCGGAGAATCCGGCTGTGGGAAGACAACTTATGGTAAGACAGTGCTCAGACTGCTTGAGCCAACGGACGGTCATATCTATTTTGATATTCCAGAAGAAATCAAAAATGAGATAAAGAAGATTGAGGAATCGAAAACCCCTGATTCCAGAAGGCTAAAGGAACTCAAGAAAGAGTACGATCTCGCTACATTCAAGGGACGAAAATTGAAGAGGTTGAGGAGGAGATTGCAGATAGTCTATCAGGACCCATCCACATCCCTCAACCCCCGAATGCTGATTAAGGATATCGTCGGGGAACCTTTGGCCGTGCACAAATTGGCTAAAGGTGAAGAAGCTAGAAAAAGAGTTTTGGAAATTCTCAATAAAGTGGGGCTGACGCAGGATCACCTTTACCGTTATCCCCACGAGTTCAGTGGAGGGCAGAGACAACGCATCGCGATTGCTCGAGCCTTGGCAACAAATCCAGATTTTGTGGTACTGGATGAACCAACTTCCTCGCTTGATGTTTCAGTGCAGGCCCAAATACTGAACCTTATCCAAGATCTCCAGAGGGATTTCGGGTTAACGTACCTTTACATCACACATGACCTAAACGTGGCCGAATGCGTCTGCGATGACATAGCTGTGATGTACGTTGGAAATGTTGTCGAGCGGGCCCCGACCAAGAAACTGTTCGCTAATCCCGTACATCCCTATTCCCGTGCCCTTCTCTCCTCGATACCGATCCCAGATCCCACCAAGAGAAGAAAGAGGATCGTCCTGACCGGTGAGGTGCCAAGCCCTGCAAATCCTCCCTCAGGCTGCAGATTTCATCCGAGGTGCAAGTACGCAACTGAAAAGTGCAAGAAGGAACCGCACCCCCCGCTCAGGCGCGTCGAAAAAGACCATTATGTAGCCTGCTGGACGTAGTCGAAATCTAGACTTTTGTCAGATCGATGATTTTTGCCTTCCTTTTCTTCAGAATTTCAGCTGGTAAGTCCCAGACGGCTTTCACGCGTTCAATTATTGCTCGATCTCCGCTAGCTACGACATCGAATGCTCGAACTTTAAAGTCAACCCCCGCGACCGCTTGGGCGTCTCCAATAATTTCGACTTGCTTGAGCATTCTTCTTACTTCGGCTGCAAGCTCGCCGCTTCTGCTCATCTGACTGTCAAACATTATAACTACCTCCACCGGTTTCCATCTGGAGATTGTTTTTAATATTTCTGTGAGTGCTCTTGCGGTCACTGAGGATTTGCGGTACTTGCCAAAGATCGCTCGAAGGTCGCGGATGAAACCATCGTCGCACTTCACCACTTGCTTGCCTGTGAGGATGCTCTCAACTGTTATAAGTACGTTGTAGCCGTCGATGCCGAGCCTTTTACCTCGCACCTTTGTGCTGCTGACCGCCTTCGCTCGGTGGCCTAAGATTTCGGCCCTTGAAAACACGCACCGCGCGAGGAGATGACGTTCGTTGAGCTTCAGACGATAATGGTTAGCCACGAATGTGACCGCGGAATCTCGGGGATAACCTCGGTCCAGAAGGTAGCGCAAGTCCCGAACCGAATCCGAAATCTTATCCGAAATCATTTTTACTCCACTTAAAGCACAAAGTATCGCCTACTACCCACCATCTATCAATTTCCGGAATCGCTAAGACGCCTGTGTTTTTCATGTTTTTTGCAGTTCTTTGTTTACCTGCGCCTTTACCTTTTCTAATTCGGCCCCGGTTCTCTCAGCCGCCATTTCCGTCAACAGTTCTTTCCTCAAGACTTCCTGGTCCGAGGATAACTGCTTCGGGTTGGATACGCTGTTCTCGATGGTTGACGATAAGACGTTTGAAACGTCTTCCATGTGAGTCATGCTCATGCTTATCCTAGCCATAGAAGATTGAAGCTTCGATGGATCCAGGCCAAGCTGATTCTGTATCTTAGCTAGGTCTCCTCCCGCACCGATCACGCTAGACAAGTCACCGCCTATTTCAACGAGGTCGTTCATTTCAATTGCCATGTCCTTTAGACTGTTAATCGAACTAGCCGTACTTTTCGATAAGGAATACTTTCGCGAAGCGATCCTGAAACCGCTCTCATCACCCCTCGCGAGGCACTCTTTTGCTTCTTGCCTGCCCTGTTCCATCCTTTCTGAGAGTTTCGAATGAACTTGGTCAAGCTTAGAACGTTGCATGTGGAGCATTTGCTGCACTTCGGCGGAGCTTTGTTTCTTTTCCAATATAAGTCCCATTTTAATCACACTCCCGTTCATTCACAATGCCAGCCGGCTTAAAGGTTTTACTCATTGGACCTTTTTTGTTCTAAATAATTCTTGATTTTTGTATGTATTTAGCTCGTGTGCTGGCCATGTCACAGGTGTGACGTGTGCCTGGGTCGCGGGGGCACAAGTTCCAATTTTGCTTCCTCTGTCACAGCTGTGACAAGTGGACGACGCGTTTCTTCAGCACCAACGCCTTCCCGCCGGTCATGCCGATTGAATCGGCTAGGCTCTTCAGCTCAGCCAGCTTGCCGGATTCTCAGACTGATTGTTGAAGTTTCACCGCTCGCAGCTTTCGGAGTGTCGGCTCACCCTTTATCTCGTTCCACATTCGAGTTCCTTGATATCGTACACGATCAAATACTGAGGCATGTCCCGCCGAGGTTTTGAGCGGAGGCGGTTCATAAGCTGATG
>Ga0315280_10001883_pt1 | contig 35053 bp, 30 predicted proteins | sample YL17G06_40_MG_FD_203697 | JGI IMG/M metagenome (GOLD analysis project Ga0315280, IMG submission 203697) | Sediment microbial communities from Yellowstone Lake, YNP, Wyoming, USA - YL17G06_40 | ecosystem: Environmental > Aquatic > Freshwater > Lake > Sediment | place: USA: Wyoming | collected...
GTAAAGACCTTCGTCCCAAGTCATATCAAGCTGCCAAGCCGCCGGCAACCTCAAGCTTAGAGCTATCGCAACAACTGCAATCAGAAGCAATATCGTTTCAATCAATTGGTTGTCTCCGATGAATTGACGATATGCAAAAGGACGAAGTAATGAATATTTCTTTCCGTCGATTTTTTGGCTTGTTGGTCTCAATCCTGCGCTTTGTCAACGAGATGAACTGCAATCAAGGCTTTGATGGATAAAGTGAATAAAGCAGTTTTACGCGCACCCTCCTCACATATTTGAAAAATGGTTCAGCTGACCTTTAAAACACAATTCAGCCGTTGAAGCAGATCCACCGCATCTATATACATAAAACGTTCGCGCGCGTTCTCAGCTTTCATCTTCTGTGAGGTTCCACTCTGAAGGCTCCGCCGGCGATGCTCCACGACGAAACAACTGTAAAGCCATCTGTATATCACCCGTTAGGGCTTTCATAGATTTGAAGTCTTTACCTATACGATGAAGCATAACTTTAGGCCGGAAGTAGAATCTCCGATAAGCATCTCTTCGAGCCTTAATCATATCGTTCAGCGACATAGTTCTTGGAACATATATGGGCCAAGCTTTGAGCTCACCTTTAGCATATGCGTCAAAAATATTATGTGGAACTAAACCTTCTCTCACTGATATTGCGAATAATTCAGTTCCTGGCATCAATTGAGTCAGATGAACACCGATTATACTGGCGTCTAATTCTATGCCAATGTTGGCTGTCTGGCATAGTTCAATCTTGGTTTCATTTGGAAACCCCATCATCAAGTAACAACCCGTTTCTATGCCAACTTCTTTACAGAGTCGAAATGCAGTGGAAAGATCCTTATCGCCTAAGTGCTTTTTGACTATTTCATTTCTAATCCTCTCGCTTCCAGACTCTACCCCGAACGCTATATACTCGCAACCCGCTTTATACATGGTTTCTAGTAGATACTTGTCTACACAGTCAGCCCTCGTTGAGCAACTCCATTTGGCATTGATGTCTCGGCTAATCATTTCGGTGCAAAGTTGAAGAGTATGATGCTTGTTTATCGTCAAAGTGTCGTCAACAAACCTGAAGCGTTCGTGATAGTCTTCCCCAATCATCTCCATCTCATCGACAACGTTTTTTGGAGACCTGAATCTAACTCTTCGTCCCATAACCAGACTACAACAAAACACACAATTGAATGGACACCCCCTCGTGGCTTGGATTGCCACCCCCTCTTCAGCTTCAGAGTAATCACGTTTGTCGATCAAGTGTCTGGAGGGAAAAGGGAGTCTATCCAGATTCATTGGAGGTTCACCGTAAAAAACTCCTTTAATCTTTTCTTCACCTGAAATGATCTTGTTTACCAGTCTTGGAAATGTTATTTCTCCCTCTCCACACACGCTGAAGTCAAATAGGGGAAAGCGATTTATGAAATCTGGATCGACAGTCACGTGATTGCCACCTATACAGATAGCTACCCGGTTCCCGAACACTTCTTTCAGTCTTGAAGCTAATTGAACTGCTCCCCGAATTTGCATACTCGTGGCAGAGATCCCGATAACAGTGGGCTTTTCTTCCATCAAAATTTCTAAAAGTTCAGACATCCTTCTGGGGGGAGCTATAGCATCGACAATTCTAACTGGGATCCCTTTTTCTTCCAGTGCAGAAGCTATGTATAGTAACCCGAGAGCGGGGTAGAGTCCATACTTGCATGACCCGAAAAGCTCGTGTTCGGGCATGTAAGGCCTGCCCTTCCTAAAGAAGTTAGGTGGGTTAACTAGGACTACACTCGTAAGCCTTTCCTCTTGTTTGTGCTTTTATGCTTATGCTCCTGAGCAACCTGCCAGTGGGCTCGGATATTCGGTTTTGCGAGCATAAAGTGACGAAACCACAAAATATATTTCTTTCCGTCGATTTTTTGGCTTGTTGGTCTCAATCCTGCGCTTTGTCAACGAAATGAACCGCAATTGATCGAAGTTAATGTGTATGTGCGCTGAGAAAATTCAAAGGCCAAACGGTTTTGGTGAAGGTTCCGTGAGGATTCTCTTCTACAACCGCTGGGTCGGCTTCAATATTGGCGGCACCGAAACGCACATCAAAGAATTGGCAACGAGACTATCCAAGAGAGGCCATAAGGTCGAAATTCTCACTACTCAAGGAGACGCTCTTGAACACCTAAAGCCTTCTATTAAGGTTTCGTACGTAAAGCGTAACGCCCGCGAGTCCCCTTATCCAAGATCTCTGAGCCAAGACAGAACACTTATCTTTCATGCAGGTGTGTTTGCTTTCAGATCGTTTCTGAGACTTCTCTCTCAACTAAGGAGTAGAGTTGTCTATGATGTAGTTTCTGTCCATTGCACTCTTGAGGCTCTTGTCATGCGGTTCGTTCGGCGGCTTTTCAAAATTCCCTTCGTCTTTGTATTCGAAGGATACACATATATGGAAGGTTGGGCCGCAGCCCACGCCGACGCTCAGATCGCGATCTCGCGAGACATTGCTGACCGTTGCCAGATTAATCACGGTTACCTTCCGAAAGTGATCCATGCGGGCACCAATATCAAACGATTTCATTCACACCCACATGACATAGCTACTTTCAGACGGCAATTTGCAGAAGACGACGAAAAACTCGTTCTCACAGTCTGCCAATTCTTCCCCAGAAAGAATCTTCCAACTCTGGTCCGTGCCGCCAGAGTAGTATGCGATCATTTCAAGAAGGTACAGTTCATTCTCGTCGGAGAGGGCACGGAAAGAGAGAAAATTGCCCGTACTATAGCCGAACTTGACCTTCAAGAGCAGGTAAGAATCGTTGCTGAACGCCCTGCGCGCGACGAATACTTTGAGGCGTCCGATCTCTTCGTTCTACCGAGCCTCTACGAGGGATTCGGCATAGTCTTCCTTGAGGCTATGACCGCTGGTCTTCCAGTGATAGGGTCAAATATCCCTGCAATACGCGAAGTCCTCGGAGACGCCGGCGTACTCATCGACCCATTGGATCACAAAGAGTTGGCAGATAGAATCTTGGAATTGTTAAACGACAGAGAGAAGTGCGGGGAACTCTCAGCAAGGAGCCTACAGAGGATCAAGGAATTTGACTGGGAGAAACTGATTCCGGAATACGAGGCAGTATACGAATCCGTGATCAGAAAGAGGCGAGCCTAATACCGATGCACAGCCTTGCCAAATACCCGTTCAAGGCGTATAGCTAGAGAACCCTGTAAAGAACCTCGTCAACTTTGGCTCTTTGCTTGTTGAGATCAAACAGTTTCTCGCAACGGACTCTATTTGCTTCTCCAAGTTTGCGGCGAGTCGCCTCATCTTCGATAAGAGCCCGAAGCCCCATTGCAAGAGCCTCGTCTGAACCCTGCCTGACCAGAAAGTTCTCCGGCCCAATTATCTCTCGGTTCGTTCCGCAATCCGTCGAGACGATCGGCAGCCCTGACGCCATCGCTTCCACAAGTGCAAATCCATACTGCTCCTCCCACACCTTAGTCCCCAAGATGCGGTGATCAACGCTGGGATGAAGGAGAATATCACTCTGCGCGTACACCGTAGGCATTTGACCGTGAGGAAGCTCGCCCAAGGCTCTTATCCGGTACTTCCTTGAATACCTCTGTATCATGGCATGATCCTCCACTGTGCGAATTTTGCCACACAGAGAAAGTTCAACGTGATGTCGCTTGGAAATAGTCGATTCCAATCGCGAAAACGCCTCAAGCGCAAGAGGCAGACCCTTCCGACCCGCAAGCCCACTCACCATTAGGACGCGAACCAGATCATCATCAATCCTCGGCGAGGGGTGGAACTGGCGTAGGTCGACGCCTGGATACACGATGTAGATCTTATCCTCTGGGATTGAGAGGCCACGAAGGCACATCGCTGATCTCTCCGAGTACGCCATGAACACGCTCGCCTCCCTCTTCACCACTCGCGCATTCTCTGAGAACGGCCAGACGCGATGAACAGGCGATGAAGATATAGTTTCAAAGACGCTTACAATACTCTTTACGCGTCTGCGTCTAGCTATTTCAACGCACTGCTTGCTAATGAACGAATAGATCTCTATGCAGTTGACGACATCTCGAGCTTCGAAGCATTTCTCGAGATTCCTTAGTCTTATGAAGCTCACGGGGCTGTATGGCTGACGTGTCACCAAAGAAGAAACCGAGTCAGGCAGAATCTTGTCTACTTGGAGACCCGAGCAAGTATGTACATGACGACAGCCTCCTTTGCACGAACCGGATTCGTCGGCGAAAAGAAAGAAAGTTTCGAAATGAGGAAGGTTTTGAAACAGCGCTATTTCCTGCTGCTTTCTGTAACTTCTCGGGCCGACAAGCACCAAGAGTCTGCGAAAACTCATGTTCTCCTCAACTCATTCTGACCGGTTTGTGTTCGACGCAGGTCCTATTTCTTTCCCGCCAATGTATCTCTAGTCTCATATCTTGGAGTTTTGCGGGCGTTCTCCTCCTGGCGCAGTTTCTTCAGTGAGCGACAACTCTTCCGATGCTGACGGCGATGGATTCTAGCGCTTTCAATATAATGAATCCCATAGCGTGGATGGGTTGTCTTGCAAGAATCTTTCGATTTCTAACGTATGCTGTGCGTAGAATTGGGATCTGTTTCGTGGAAGCGGATCTGTGCTTTCGCAGATAGCCGGAAACGGTTCTCCCGTAATAGTACTTCTTGGCGATTATCTGGAACGGATGGACTTTGCCCTCGTGATGGAATGTCAAGGATCTGATCCGCGTCACCTTATATCCTGCGTACCTGATCCTGCGAGCTAGATCCCAGTCCTCCCACCCAGTCAAGTCCAAGTCAAATCCGCCGAGTTGCCTGAAAACGGCAGACCTGTAGAACCTTGGGGCTTCTATGAGATCATCCCCGAGGTAGCATCTCGCTTCAAGTGCTCTGCATTTTCCCCAGAAACCTTCAGCCACAACCAGCTCAGGAAAGATTATGGCATCGTAACCCTGAGTTGCCTTGGAGACGCTTTCCTCGATGACCTTCGGCGTTAACTCTATATCTGAATCAAGAAAAACCAGATATCCGCCCTCGGATCTTTCTGCGCCAAAGTTCCGCTGGGCACTCCTCTCGCGTCCCTTCGTGAAGACTTTTCCATATCTTCTTGCTATGTGTACGGTCGAATCCGTACTGTAGTTGTCCACTACCAAGGTTTCGATGTGGGGGTATGTCTGTCTCTTCACCGATTCCAAGCAGGTTTGAAGAGTTCCGGACGAATTGAATGTTGGAACTATCACTGATACAAGTCCGTCTGCCAACAAAAGCCGAGCACTCCTTTTCTTCAGATGAATTGCATCAAGATCTTCAGTTCTCTCATCATCTGCTTTCCTTGCTCATGTTGCGCACAATCTCACCGTACCGCTTCAACTGCTCTTCCAGAAAGCCAAGTTCTCCATCGACTTGCATAGCATTGACTGGACAGACGAGGTAGCAATAGAGACATTCTATGCATTCGCTGCTCTTCATCACTTCGTGAGGAGGATTCAGAAGCATTGGGCAGTATCTAGAGCAGATTCTGCAATCGTCACACCTATCATTAAGGACCCGAACTCCAGCGATATTAGGTTCCTGAAGGTTGAAAATGTCCTGCCTTAGACCCGACCAGTTCAACAGCTTACCCACCGTATCAAGGTTGAAGATCCAACTGACAAATGGGTGGAGTCGTATCCCTATTAGATATCTCTGCCATCTCTGATTACTTGCGAGCCTAGCCAGAACATTTGCTTTGGGCCTACAAAACGATCTAGCATATTTGGACAGATCCAGTCCATCTACATGTCGTACGTGCTCTGAGGTCGCGGAACCTAGTCGAAGCGCAGTCCGCAACACCGGAACTTCCCAGTGGTCAACTCCGACCAATCTTGCACAGAGTAGGTCCACCGCGAATGGATCATCCCCTGCTATGACAAGATTCATTTTGACTGGTGTTCCCCTGCTCGGGCCGGTCCCCTCCATGCCAATCAGGCCGTCCACGATATGCAGGTGAGGTTTCAAAGCTCGGTTCAGATGAAGGATGTTTTTTGCTAGAGAATCATGAACCTTCTGCTTGCTGTCCAAGCCGACGAGACAACCGATCAAGTTCTTCAAGCAAACGCTCATCATGGTTTCAAAATGCATCTTGAGCTTCGGCAGATTTATGAACAGATCTGCCTCACGGCATAGCTTTGACACCCGGACCTTTGTCTCCTCCTCGAAATCTATCGCTTCGTGTGGCGTGTAGTTTAGATCTAAGGTCTTGACCCCGAAGCGTCTTGCCAATCTATCTATCCTAAGACGGGAGATGACATCTATCTTATTCCTGTAGAACCCACTGCTCGTTCCGTCGCCGATAGTAATGTCGTGAAATCCTCTCTCCTTCAACAATCTTATGACAGCAACCAAAAGCCTAAGGTCTGTAGTGTTGCCGGTCAAAGCATTCATGTAGCTGTTGAGGTTAGGTTTCAGGAGGATCACTGAATCTTTAGACTGAGGCAACAGATGATCATATTCGTTGAAGATCTTTGAGATGGCATCTCGGATCTGCTGAGTATCTCGGCACTGGAACAAGGAAACTTTCAACGGGCGGGTTCACTTCGCACGATCACTACCAGTACCTCCGCCTCAAACCTGAGGAAGCATTCAGCTGAGAATTCTGGATTCTTCCCCGCGTACTCTTCCAAGAAAATCATCCATCGCCCTGATTCACTTGAAGTCCTTTATATGACCGATAACCTTGCGAGCCCCGCGAAAGCTGAACTTCAGATCTTCGAGAGATCGGATAGACATTAGCCTTCTCATAGCGTACTTCGGAGACATAAACAGCTTGTAAGTCTCGTCACATAGCCGTTTAACCTCTTTAGGTGACATATTAAGGCTCTTCATAACGGGCTCAGACATGTCCCAATGCTCCCACTCGCCGGGCGAATAACGGAGCCAACCTTTCTCTAAAGCCGTCTCATACAGTCGGCTTCCAGGGTAGGGCATGAGAAGCGTACTCTGCAACGTGTCAGCACAGCCGTCCTCCATCAACTTCCTCGCGAATCGATAGGTCTGAAGCTCCTCCTCCCTAAACGCCGCTGGATAACCAAACATAATTGTGATGTGAACGTCCAAACCAGCCTCCTTCGCCTTCCTACAAGAGTCAACCATCTCCTCGACAGTCAAACCCTTGTTGATCTCGTCCAAAATCCTCTGACTCGCAGACTCTAAGCCGAACAAGAGCATCCTGAAGCCAGCCCTCTTCATCAGCGCATAATCTTCCAAGCTCAATGCGCCGAAACGCATATTGCAACTGAAATAGATCTGCTCGTTCAATCCCCTCTCAATCATAAAGTTACAGAACTTTCTCAACCATTCTCCAACCGGGAAGGTCCCCGTGTCATCAAAGACCTCGCGAACTCCATACTTCGCCACCAACATCTCTATCTCATCAACAAGTCTCTCAGGGCATCTAACCCTAAAACTTGGATAAAGCACAGGCCAACTGCAGAAGGTGCAACCTCCATTCCTTCTATACCAACAGTCCCGGCCGACCATGGTATAAGTTCCAGGCGTCCTCTTGTAATTCCCATTCTTGTAAGCGTAAAGCTGCCATCTCGTCAAATCCCTATCAATAAACGGCAGACTATCCAAATCATGTTTAAGCTCGAAGCGCCCAGTATTCCTAATCTCTTCCCTTTCCCTAAGCCAGATTCCAGGCTCCAGATCTCCACGTTTGCCATCAAGGTATTCAACAAGATTAAGCAATAAGAAGTCGAAGTCGCCACCGCAAAGAACATGGTCAACTTGGCTATTCTCCATAGACTCCTGTGGCAGAGCAGTAACGTGATCGCCCACTAGAATTGTCTTCACGTCTGGAAGAATCCTATTCACATCGCCTATGACCTTCCAGTGCCGCTTCACAACAGGAGTCTTCGTCTCAACCATCACTACGTCTGGACAAGCTCTCTCAAGATCACGCAGCCAACCATCGTAACTTTTCTCCTCAGCGATCCCATCATCCCAAACAACCTCATATCCAGCTTGACTCAACAGAGTCGCCGCGTAAGCTGGGACCATTGGATATATGTACGTAGGCTCCGAGAAAACTTGATACTGTCTATTTTGCAGAATTGTCGGCGTACCTTTAATACCGGGTATTGGCGGGTTTGAAATAGATATCCTCATCTTCAGACTCCATTAGTCAACCTTTTCAGATAGAAACCCTGAGATAAAACCAACCCCGTATGTCAAGTGCGTCAAGAAGATTCCGAGAGGAACTATGAAGAACAGTTTAAGGTTCTTCGTAGCCAAGCCGCTGAGGATTATGCCGACTAAATATGCTCCATACAGAATCGTAAACAGAAACTTGACGACAGGAATAAAAGATAAGAGCAAACCTACCAGAAGACCAGCAACGAGAAGTGAAGGGAGGAAGTAGGCGAGGCGCCTTGAAGTCTTAGGGAAGATTCTTGCGAAGAGCCCTCTATGTCTAGCATAAGTCCAAACTTGCTTGAGATGCGGCTTGAACAAGGGTCTACGATGATGATAAACGACAACATCAGGTACGTAGAGTAGCTTCTTCCCTTGACGATATACCATATCCATGCAAGCATTCGTATCCTCACCTGTAAGAAAGCTCTCATCAAAGCCTCCGGTTTCCTTGAACACCGAAGCCTTAACTATAAGATTGCATGAGGGCAAGTCATCCGTCTCCTGAAGCTGCTTCGACGAGTATCTGAACGCAAACCTGAAGCCGCCCATCATACTGGAGTAAACCGCCCCACTCGTTTTCTGCATCAAACTATCACGTTCAGGCGTAATACTTGCGCCCCCAACACCAGCGACATCCGGATCTTGAAAGTATCTCAAGGCGTTCTTTAACCAATCCAGCCTTGGATAAGCATCGCTATCGATAAAACCATAGAAGCCTCCTGCCGCGTGTTTCGTGCCAATATTACGTTTCGTGGCTGGTTTAACGGGACCGGTCGGAATAATCTCTACGCCTTTGAATTCTAGACTCGACGGTGAATCTGGAAGGAGCAAAATTTCGAAAGACGGATAATCTAGAGCCAAACAGTTTTCGATACATTCCTGAACGTAACCGTCAATGTTCTTGCAAGGAATGATTATGCTGACCTTTGGAATTTGATTCGACATCGATATCTGAAAACCGAGAAGCCTACTTAGATAGACTGATCAACCGATAATCGTCTAGACTATCATCCTGGCTTTTCTCTTTGTGATGATCGTGAGTTTCTTGTCAAATTCGTCTAGCTTTATCTTCCTTAGGGTCTTGTCGAGCGTTTCGATTATGTTGACGGCTGTCGGAGGCTTCACTTTCACGATGATTATTCCTAGAGAACGTCGGAAAACGTCGTGGTAGATGTGAGCGAAATCTGTGTCGAGTGTAAGTATTACCATATCGTTCGTTATGGCGTATCTCGCGATCTCTCCGTTCTCCACTCCTTTGAGACCAACTTCAGAGACTCTTCGTACGTTCAAGCCTCTATTCTTGAGCCACTCCATAACGCTGACTGGCACATTTTCATCGACAAGTAGTTGAATCAAAAGATGACCTTAAAGCGCGATCGTTATCTCCCTTTCTAGAAGCCTCGAAGCGTAGAGGAGAGCCGCCTTGACATCGTCCTCTTGGAGTTCAGGGTATTCCTTAACCACTTCATTCGCATTAGTACCAGCAGCCATGAGCTCAACGATCAAGTAAACTGGGATTCTCGTTCCCTTTATCACAGGTTTCCCAGCAAGTATGTTAGGGTCGACGATGATCCGTTCCAGCAACTTCTCCATGTCTATCAGCCCTCCAAGGTTAGCCAATGTTCTAGTAATGTTGGCTGTCCTATTTTAACCCTCATACGATTTATTGGATTGCAACTACGTCGCTATGCGAAATTGCATACACGCTCTAAGGCCTTTGCCGCCTAGCTCTTTAAGCCAACCACGAACAAAGCCTTCTTAGTCAGATTCATCGCTCCGAGATACCTCGTGAAACCGATGTCATCCTTCCATTTCGAAGCATCCCCATTCCCCCAAGACAGAGCCAGTTGCGCAGCTCTCTCCGCGAACTCTCGACCAACAACCTCGGCTCTAGAGAGAAATCCAGTCGTCGCATATTCTATCTTCTCTACTATGTCGGCCACAATTCGAGTCAGCGTAGGGCTTCGAATCGTCTTTACACATCTAATGCTTAAGTCTATTGTTGCTCGGTCTATCTTGCTCAGTACTCGGAACCAGATTCCTCTCCTAAGCGCTTTACGCCTCAAGGCGGTAAGCTCACTCCGAGAGAACATGCTATTCGCTCCATTCAAACATGTAGAACAATCAAAAATAAACCTTCTTAAATCCCAACGAGCGAACGCTTATTCCCTATCGTACCATTTCAAAACCCTAAGCCGATAAGTGATTCCAAGGATTTCTATGAACATAGACCACAACATCTTAACGAGAGGCCCCAACTTAGCAGCGCCACTCATCTTAATGTCAATCGGGTACTCGACGATCCTGAAGCCCTTCAGGTTCGCCGCGGTCAAAAGCTCAACATCGAATGCAAATCTCTTCATAGCAAGCCTCGGAAGCACTCTTTCCAAAACCTCCCTTCTAAACGCCTTCATACCCGACTGGGTATCGCTGACTCTAAGGCCAGTCAAGAACATAACCATAAGATGAAACCCATGGCTTAGAAATCCACGTATCAAAGGCATCTCCACATGCGATTTAGGATGCCACTTAGAGGCTATCACGATGTCAGCTTGCTCCGCCCCTCCAATATATCTCATGATCTGCTTCGGAAGTATATCTCTGTCCGAATCGATGAATACGACGATGTCTCCACTCGTATGCTCGAACCCATATTTGAGTGCAAAACCCTTCCCAACATTATCATCGTATCCGACAACCTTCACATGAGGGTTATTGGTCGCTGAATTGGCTCTCTCTCTAGTTCTATCAGTGCTCCCATCATCGACAACCACAACCTCATAATCGAATCCAAGCGCATCTAAGCTCGATAAAGTATCCTGAAGAAACTGCACGATCTGCTCCTCTTCGTTATGGGCGGGAACTATAACCGAAAGCTTAGGCACCATTTACACCGATCGATACTAGGTATACCTTCCAGAATCTATTTTAATTGTCCGGGGAAGTTAAATAACTCACGTGCCTCCTCCCCACCACTTTGTCGTGAGGTTTCTATCTATTCTACTCCACGGCTAGGAAAATTGGTCTTCATCGCCTACCCCTAATGAAGAGGATAGTAAACGTGATGAAGACAATTCCGTTCATGATGCTGCTCAATGACGATTGGTTATAAATACGGAAGTTTGATCACTTCCCACCAGCAGAAATTCATTAGCATGAGCAGGGAAGTAGTTCTCGACCATCTTCCCGTAGAGAAACAGAAGAGGGTGACTGCAAGTAGCGGTATCACTTGGATCACTCGACGTGTCAAAGGATTGAAGATTGGGCTGATGAAAGCTAGAATGATCAGAACTACTGATAACGTTGAGATCGGATCTCCGGTCTTCTTGACCTCCCTAAGCTTGAATGCAAACGCCAGATAAGGGGACCACCCTAGGACCACAGCAAAATCCCTGAACAAGGGAACCACGTACTCCGAACTTAGAGGACGCCACTCAGCGAAATATTCAGCAACGAAACCGACCTGTGCTGGCGACACCGCGACGACGATCAATAGAGCTATCAACAAAGCCAATAGGATGAAACCTAACTGCGACCTTATCTCTCTGTGGAAAAGACCAGTCATCATGAATCCTATAAAGAGCCATCCTGCAGGAGGATACTTCGTTAGAATCAGCAAAATCCATGCAATCATTGAGTATCCAAGATACAAACGCTTTTTCCTCTTCACCGCAACTATGAAACTGTAAACGCACAAAGTGAAGAAAAGCGTACTCAACGCATCAAAATCATACTTGAACATTGCACTTTGATAGAGGGTGGAAAGAGTGTACGCAAATGATACCGACATGGCCGTTGTACTTTCTCCACAAAGTTCATGCAACATGTAGAATAGAACTACAGGAATAATCGCAGCAAATAGGCATGAAATCACTCTTCCCGCCAAGAGGGAAAAATCGAAAGGGCGTAGCAGAATCGCCATTAACAAGTACGGGAGAGGAGGATTATGATGCGACTTCACGGTGAAGGTTTCAATCCAAGACTCCAAGTCAAAAATGGCGACCGATTTTGTCAGTTCTAGATTCGGACGTTCGTCAAACTCAATTGAAGCGCCCATTCTCCATACGCGAAAGACCAGAATAAGGAATGCCAACGAGTATACCAGGAAGGGAGTGAGTAGTCTTTTCCTGTGAGCGAAAACCCTCCATGTTGCACTCGTCCTCATTCGCGTTAGAAAGGAGTCTAGAAACCCGAAATCGATACCACTTGATCGCAGAATCAGAAGCAACCCCGCGAATAGAAATGCCAAAACAGTCGCGAATCTGCCGTCTATTCCATGCCTGAGAGGAAGCAGCACAAACGTCGAGATAACGATAAAAGAGACCGAGACGCTATTGAGCAAGATCTCCTCAGTAGAGATTTTCATCAGACACATCAACCAATTCAATATCACCTATTCTATTTGAAATCTTTGAAATCTGATCGGAGCCCTTTCCCCAGCAAAACGATCTTCCCAACTCCTCTGTCTAGCCAACTGAAGGCTTATCTTCAATTACAAATCTAATCTTCTAATGGCATCCAGAATGAGGAGACTGCTAAGCTTCCGGACGGTTCTAGGAGTCCTATTCATAGTCTCCGTTGGGCTCAGTCTCACGCTACTCATTTCGGGCTTTCAAGCAAGGAGCCTCAACTTGAACATCAAGACCTCAGCCATCATCGAAGACAACAACATGTTCTTATCCTTCTCTTCGAGCAGCGGCTTCTACGACGCTGGACAGAAAGCTTCGTTCCACATCGATGTGGTGAACCGGCGAAATGAGACAATCCAGAGAATCGACTACACCGTAAGGGTGAGGGCGCTCTGGTATCTCGACATCGAGGTCTTCCGGATGGAAGGGAACTCAGAGAGGGAAGGAAGAGGCTACAGACCCGGAGTATGGGAAAGATTGTCCATCGAAAAAAGTCTACCGGGACTGATCCCTCCGGGCCTCTACGCACTGGAACTTGTCGCGAAGCCAGTCGGGATGGATCCAACTGCTCCAGCCACGATAATCATTTACGTACGCCCATCGTCTTCACATCTTCAATTTTCCATGTTGGCAGTAATCGTATCAGGAGTAGCATTAGGCGTAAGCCTCACCGGAGGTCTCATAACAAAATGGGCAACACAACTGAAGGGCCGCTTAGAGTCTCTCAGAGCCCCGATCATGGGAATAGTTACACACCTAACCTCCGCGAGAGCCGAGCTGCAGAGAATAGAGGCAGAAACTATAAGGCTGATCGCAAGCTTCTCTATCGGCCAGAAGTTCGTCTTTTCAGGAATATGCCTCCTGATGCTAGCTGCCTTCATGCTCATCGGAGGACTCGAGGCGTTCGCCAACGAGATCGCAACCTTAACCTACTTCTCCCTAGTAATCGGAGTCCTAAACTTGATCTGGGATAACATCTCCGAGTCGAGAGTGAAACTCCTCAAGACCTTGCAGAAATCACCGTCCTACTCTCGGACGCTCATAAGCCTACTAGCCTTCAGCATACTCGTATATCTCTCAAGACCAACCGTATCAAACATCTCCGCCGCAATATACATACTCGTTCTCTCGTTCACAGCGATCTACACAATAATACGAGGAGGAAGGAAGATCACGGGCGAAGTGACAGGAAAAACAACGTGAAGCTGACTACCAGATCGGAAGTATCCTCAACGCTTGAAAAGAGCCCAGACACTTCCTAAGCTTCCTGAAATGACTCTAACATAAGCGAGAACAAGTAGACCCAAAAACTCGGAAAGGCGCACTCGCTTTCGATTCGACTCCATCGCAAGCCTCGACACTACCACCAGCATCGGAGCCACTATCATGCCAGTTAGACCCAGGGCGAATATGCCTGCTACAAGCCAGAGCTTTAATGAGAGAAACATCGCAACTGCCAAGCCTATAATCGATGGCACGTAGAGAACTCTGACCCAAGCTCCCATCTCCCATTTTCCACTTTTCAACAGCACACGGGACCTCCCCTCCCCCCACCAGAAATGCCTCTTGGCCACACTCCAGAGCATATCAGGATACGCTGTGAACACTGCTAGATCACGGTCGAAGACGATTCTTCCTCCAGTTCTCTTTGAATAGTTGGATAGCCGAAGGCTTAGGTCAAAATCCTCGCCGACGCCAAGACTAGCGTTAAAGAAACCCAAGGCTCGAAGAACATCAGACCTAACAAACATATTTGTTCCTAGAAGCGGAGACACCATCAGCCTACGGTCAAGAAGCAGCTGATCAAGCTTCTCTCCACAGACAGCCCAATAGGTCTTCGTCGAAGACTTCAAAGGTCCTCCGACCGCGATGACGCCTCCATCGGAAAGAAAGTGTTCAGCAGCCTTTCGAATCCAGTCATAAGGCGCGAGGCTATCGGCATTCAACACTGCGATGAGCGCCCCTGACGCGGCTTTGGCTCCAGCGTTTATGGCCTTAGCTGGACCACCTCTCTCACTCCTCTTAAAATACTTGATCAAGTTCTCATCCATGTACGGCTTGCACATCTCTGGCGTTCGGTCAGTTGAGCCGTCATCAACGACAATAATCTCCACTTCCTGGTATCTGCAAGCAAAAACTGAATCGATGCATTTACCGATATTTTCTTCCTCATTATGACATGGAATCACTACACTTACTTTCAACATCCTTGCTCCTCAAGCTGTTCTCACGAAATGAGCCACTAAGCCAACATTCATATCTGTAAGCTTTTCAAAGTCAAACTTTCGAATAGCGTCCCTGTAAGCTTCCTCAGTCAGCCTTCTAGTAAGATCGGCATTCTCCAACACCGAATCTACGGCCTGAGCCAGAGCTCTCGGGTTGCAAGGACTAACAAGGAAGCCGTTTCTTCCATGTTCGATGACATCCTTTATTCCCTCGACATTGGTTCCTACAATCGGTAATTTGCAGAACATGGCCTCAATCAAGACTCTCGGATTTCCTTCCATGAGCGAGGGCAGAACCAGAACATCCGCAATCTTCATCAGATGGAGGACACGTAAGCGAGGGACAGAGCCGGTGAAAACTGTAAGATCCGTCAGATTCAGCTTCTGGCACAGAGATCTAAGCTTCTCCTTCTCCGCCCCATCTCCCACGACCAAAAGCCCGATATCATCCCGTTTTTGACGAAGATTCGAAACCGCTTCGATTAGGTCAGCCAGTCTCTTGATCTTATGCAGCCTTCCGACATAGAGTACGATCTTCTTGCCGACAAATCCTAACTCAGACCTAATTCTTTCTTTCTGATCGTCCGATATATCGTGGATTAAATTGATGTCAAATCCATTCGGAATCAAGATCACGCTCCTAGCTCCTCTCTTCAAGGCCTCTTCGCAAAGTCTCTTACTTAAACCCACAATGATGCTTGAGGATCCAAATACCAGATCCTCGATCTTTCTCGACAGAGCGTATAGAAATTTCCGACCAGTAAGTAGCATTTCGCCTGACCAATTGTACTCATAGGAAACGACCAAGGGTATCTTATGAAGCTTGCAGATTAATGCCGGCACCAAATTTCCTATACCATAGGCTCTAACCACTTGAATACGACTCGACATCCTTTCAAGGGCCAGAAGAGACTTCAGATAGAAGAGAAACCAACCGAGAGGACGCTTAAGGTCGAAGCCGCATGGAAGATGCCTCACAAACCTGAACAGTGTGGAATAGCTCCTACTGTCCTGAGTAAGCAAGCAGGCCTCACCGAGAGAAGCGAAAGATTCAACCTGACGCTTCATCTCATCGAAGTTGCCCTTTCTAATCGCTTGAGCCACCGAACTGTCGGTTGAGTAAGCAACCAGTATAGTCATCCGAAGTCACTATCGTCATCATATAGGTGAATCTGCTGGTCAACTGGTATATATGCCAGTTTCATAGAAACCGAAATTATCAAAGAATGTCAAGAAGACGACTCGACTCGAAGATTATTTCGCCTTTCAACTTCTTTCAGACATCTCCTCCGCAACTCTACATGCCTCCTCAAACCTTCTTCGAGGGAGATCTTAGGCGAAAATCCAAGAAGATTCCGTGCTTTCGCTATATCCCCATAACTGTGGCGAACATCGCCTCGCCTAGGATCGGAATGGATAGGCTTCAACTCTTTCCCACCAACCATATCTGTAAGCATCTGCGCAAGCTTGTTTACGCTGGTGGCCACTCCAGAGGCGATGTTGAAGGTCTCTCCAACCGCATTCTTCTTTTCAAGAGCGAGCATATGCGCCTCAACAACATCGCTAACATGCACAAAATCCCTCATTTGAGCCCCATCACCAAAGATGACAGGCTCCTCACCCTTCAGTAACCGATCTAGAAACTGTTCAATCACTCCACCGTATGTGCCAGATCTTTGCCTCAAACCATAAACATTGAATAGACGAAGGGAAACCGTTTCCAGCCCGTAAGCCTTGTAGAAAGCCGTACAGTAGCTCTCAGCCGAAGCCTTCGAGGCAGCATAAGGGGAGAGAGCCAACGGGGGAAGCTGTTCATGATGAGGAAGTGCGCCACTATCGCCATAGACAGCGCATGAAGAAGCATAAACAAAACGTCTCACGTGAGAAGTTAAGGAGGCCGAAAGAAGATTCAATGTACCATCGACATTCACGCGGTTTGTGAATACAGGGTCCTTTAGTGAGCGTGGCACACTTGCGATGGCGGCTTCATGAAACACTGCATCAACATCCTTAACGACCTGTCTGACGACATCAAAGTTGCATACGTCTCCTTTCACAAAATGAAAATCTCCGTCATGCATATGGCTGGAAAGATTCTCTAGGTTTCCTGTGGAAAGATCGTCCAAGACAGTGACCTGAAAGTCTTCGTCGAGAAGCTTGTCAACGATATGGCTTCCAATGAAGCCAGCGCCGCCGGTGACCAAGATCTTTGAGTGTGCCAATTCAAATTCATCCGAATCTTTCAGTTTTCACGTAAGAGGATAAGGCTTTCTGTTTTAGCGGAAAATCAAGCTCGTTATTTCTGAGCTATTTTATATATTTCTTGAGTCCACTAAGTGTTACGTTGCTGATGGAAAAGTGGATCCACTCCTTGTAGCTCTCTCATCGGTCGCAGCACTAATAGCCTTCGTTATCACCCTTCTCTCCACACGGCCTTTGATGGACAAGTTCAAGAAGGTCGGAATAACAAGCCTCGATGTCCATAAACAGGACAAGCCGAGCATCCCAAATATGGGAGGAGTAACAATCATCATCGGCTTCCTTATAGGAATCGTAGCTGTCTTGATGTTAAGCCCCCACCCAAAGATAACGGATATACTCGCCTCCGTTGTCACAATCTTCCTGATGACCTTGATCGGAATCGTCGACGACTTGACAGAACTCACAAAGAATGCGAAACCGTTGCTAGCCGCTTTCGCAGCAGCTCCCTTGATCATAATCAGGGTCGGATACTCAAGCATAACGCTGCCGTTCATAGGCATGGTAGACATCGGGCTCTTCTACTGGTACCTCGTCATTCCGATGGGTGTAACCGCAGCAGCCAACGGCTTCAACTCACTGGCAGGCTTCAACGGCCTAGAAGCTGGACTGGGCGTGATCATAGGCTTCTTCCTTACTCTCGAAGCTCTAATCCTCGGCGTAGGAGAGACAGCGTTTATCACAGCGGCGCTTCTAGGAGCCTGCTTAGCATTCCTCTACTACAACAGATACCCTGCTAGGATTTTCCCCGGCGACACAGGAACACTGACCATCGGGGCGATAATAGCTTCCGCCTGCATAATAGGAAGGATGGAGTGGATCGGCGTCACAACATTCATACCGCACATCGTGAACTACGTGTTGATCTTCGCAACCTCAAGGAGGCTCACCTCAAGCTCAGAATTCCAGCCGACTCAAGTGATGGAGGACGGAACCCTCGCGCCCTCACCATCGGTGAGGCAGAGAATAACTCTGGCAGATCTCATCCTCTCACTAAGAAGAATGAGGGAACCGGAGTTGGTCAAACTTTTTCTAGCAATTGAAACAGTTGCCTGTATTCTCAGTCTAATCCTAACTCTAAGCTATGCCCAGTCGATCGGAATTCGATAGAAGCGCTAGCCGGTCGACAGACCATATCCAAGAAGGACTTCGTTTACCTGTCATGCTTTTAGATAGCTTTGTGCAGGCAGCTTTTACAGCCAGAGTTACGGGCGCTTTCAATACAACCTCTATCTCACGGATTATTCCATGGAAGGATTTCTATAGCAAGCAAATCGACGACCCTCATAACAAAGACGAATCAGCTCTATCCTTGGCGAAGTTTTAATATTAGATGCCGCTCTTGCTAAGAGAGGGAGCATTGTTGAGGTTCGCTGTAGTCGTTGAGAGGGATGAGGATGGATATTACATCGCTTCAGTCCCAGAGTTGCCGGGCTGTCACACTCAAGCTAAAACACTTGATGAGTTAGCGAGCAGGATTAAGGAAGCGGTGGAGCTATACTTGGAGACTGAAGGTATCAAAGCTGAGGGGAAGATTGAGCTCGTTGGAGTCCAATTCATAGAGGTCTCCGTCAAGTGAGCTTGAGGCCGTTACCAGCTAAGAAGATCGTCAAGATTCTGAAAAAGATAGGGTTCGAAACTGTAAGGCAACGGGGCAGCCACCTTATTCTGAAACACCCCGATGGAAGGGTAACTGTCGTTCCAGTTCACCCTAGGGAGCAGATTGGCAGAGGATTACTATCGAAGATAATAAAGGACGCGAAGCTAACAAGAGAAGAGTTTCTCAAGTTGCTAGAAGAAGCATAGACAAAGGTATTCCAGTCTACTTCTCCGGTCTTATAACTCTCCCAAGACTTCTCAATCCCCGATTCATGTTGGACGAACTGAACCTACTGCGAGGGTTCCCCGTTCCTCACGAAGTTCAAAGAATGCCATTACTTCATTTTTCTCCTGAGTTTAATCCTAACTCTAAGCTACGCTAAGTCGATCGGAATCCAGTAGAAGCGCTAGGCCGGTCGACAGACCACATCCAAGATTTTCTTCGATGCTTTTCCATCGCCGAAGATTCTTTGGTCTGGCTTGCCCCGACGCTTCCTGAGCATAGAATCCAATACCCCACTGAGCTTGCTCAAGTCCTTCAAAATACTTATCCAGCCTCCTCGAACAAGCATCGGATACGGGCTACTCCTCACCTCTAGATTGACGAGGGCGATACATGGTTTGCCGTACAGGTAGGCTTCCTCCTGAGTGACGCCTGAGTCTGTGACAATGCAAGTCGAATGGGATAGAAGACAATGAAAATCGGAGTAACCCATAGAAGGAAGCAAAACAACATTTCCGATTGAACGGTGCAATGAAGATATGCGATGCACTTCGTCCTTGATCGAAGGATGCAAAGCCCAAATGATATGAAAATTCTTCAATGATTGAAGATCCTCGAGAAATCCCTTCAAGAATTCAGGGTCCCTGTGAGGGGCTGTATGCAGCGAAACTACAACTAGGCTCTCCGGTTGCTCACCTAGCCCCAGTCTTTCAATCGCCCTTGAACTTCGAATCTTATCCGCGTACAGGTTCACCGCATCCAGATAGGTATCGCCGCAAAGATAGATCCGATCGCTAGGTATCCCATCCCTACGGAGATTATCAGCAGCCTCCTTGAAAGGAGCGAAGCAGAACCTGGCAACCCTCTCAACTAGACGCCTATTGGTATCGCCCAAGAAATACTCGTGGCGCACCCCAGCCTCCACATGCCCTAGCGGAACCCTTGCGCCAACGCAGGCTAGAGCGGATGCAACCGTCGCGTTGTTGTTCCCCTGAGCCAAAACCACATCCGGTTTCTCATCTGAGAGAATACGCTCAATCTCTATAAGAGCCCGAGCGATCTGTTCACCATAAGGTCTCGAACCGCACCCTAGAAAATAATCAGGTTCATGAAGCTCCAGATCTCTAAGCAGATCCCGATACAACATCGAATCGTAGTGTTGACCCGTATGTATGAACAACACCTCTAACCCCCTACTTTCGGCCTCTTTAATCAAAGGCGCCATACCGACGAGTTCACCGCGCGTACCCACTACAACAGCAATTCTCTTTCGCATCCTTTAGACCCCGGACATGAATATTTATGCCTCTACTTCCATCAATGCGACAACTTCCCGAAAGCTCTTCCTCTTCTTATTCGAATCCCTCCGCATAGAGACCTTTTTCAAGTTTTAATTAATATGAGAACTCATAGACTTAAAATTGGAGAACAGCGTTCATGAAAGCTGCGATCCTCGCAGGCGGCCCTGGTAGCCGACTATACCCGATCACCTACTACGTGCCGAAATGTATGATACCGATCGCTGGGAAGCCTTTCCTAGACTACATTATCGAGTACTTGAAGAAGCACGGAGTCAAAGAGATCGTTCTGCTGCTCTCGAAAGATGATTACGAAGTCTTCCAGAACCACTATGGGAACGGGGAGAAACTGAATGTAAGATTGTCCTACTCGGTTGCTCCAAGAATCGGCACTGCAGGAGCACTGTACGCAGCGAGAAAAGAGTTCAATGAAACATTCATAGTCTACTATGGAGATGTCCTCACAGACTTCAACTTAACAGAGATGATAAGATTCCATAGAAGAAAACATGCTCTATGTACAGTTGGGCTAACGAAAAGCGTGCCGATAGACTACGGGGTCGGCAAGATAGATGCAGCGGGACGCCTGGTTTCTTTCCAAGAGAAGCCTGTTCTTGAAGAATACCCTGTAAGCATGGGAGTCTACATCTTCGAACCGGAAATCCTGAAGTACTGTAAGCCACATCGAGACATAGCCTCAGATGTAATCCCGACCTTGATCGAGAAGAAGCTGCCGATCTATGGGTACGTGACAGATAGACCGCACCATGACATAGGCTCGTTCAAACACCTCGACACGGTGAGAGAGATACTTTCTGAAAAGAAGAATAGAGTATGAACCTTCAGTAAGGCTAGGATCTTAGGCCGCCGATTATCCGTGCAGCTGCAGAAGAGAATAGGCTGCCCGATAGAACAATCGTCATAAGAACGAAGCCGGCTACCGCGATCTTCGCGAACGATTGAAACATACCGGTTTCAGCTACTAAGAACCCGACTAGACTCAAAGCCCATAGCATAGAGAGAGGAACGAGTAAGACGAGCTTCAAACGAGATGTTCTCCCTCTCGTCGCGACCATCATTAGAAGTAAGAGAATAGGCGCGAGATAGATCAAGCCGAGGACAAAACTAGCTGTGGTTATCGCCAAGGCAGCGCTTAAGACCTGAGCCTCCATGAAAGCTGAGAAGACCATGTTGCAAAGATCCACCGCGAGATCCAGTGGGTATAGGAGAAACTTGAACGATTCGCTGTAACGCAGACTCTTCTGAACATACTCGCCAACAGAGTGGGCCCAGTTTCTGAAGAGAGCTACACTCAAGCTTGTCGCGAACGATGAAGTGCTTGAAGCCTCCTTATGGTCGAAGTCTCCTGACCAATAAGCCTTCACGTACACAGTTCCAGGCGGGGCCGAATCCCATTCATACGAGTACCTTCCCTCAGGATCGGTTCGCACCTCAGTAAGCTGGATCCAAGAATTGCCGTCGACGCTGTAGTAGAGCTTCACAACAGCACCTTGATGGCCAGGCTCGACTGAGCCCGAGATCACTACAGGTTCCCCTTGAACCTTGATGTTCTGTTGAATATTGCAAAAGATTTTGCTCGCAGCTTTCTCACGATTGAAGTTGGCTGTAAGTGTATGAGGCTTATCAACAGTCAGAGGAGAGGCTATATTCGACCAGTCTGAGTCATGCCACGACTCTAAACTAAACGCTAAAGATCCCGCCTCAATCTTCAATACCTGAACTGCGAAGGAGACGGCAGCTCCAGAATCGAACCATGTAGAGTAGTTGCCTGGGAGTGTTATATTGCGCGAAGTTCCATTCACATCAAGTTCGATGATTGTGCCGTTAGGTAGACCAGCAGCATTAAAGTAAACTTGATATTGTTTCTTGTAGTTTGCCTTAACGTGTTTAGGGCTATCCATCAAGATCGATAGAGAAGAGTTTGAGGACTGCGAGTCCCCTGTCCACTCAGTGAAGAGATGTCTAGTGCCGTTCCAATGGTCAACCTCAGGTTCTGTTGAGATAGATGCTGTTGAGCCAGAGTCATACCAGCCTGTGCCGCTAACGTTGCTGAAAGGAGAATCCGCTGTTAATAGATATTGCGTTATGAACTTAGCGGTGACAGTCATGTTGCCACCGACATTTACCTGTCTAGGGTTGGAGGCGGAGCCGTCATTCCACCCGCCGAAAGCGATCCTCACGCCCGGATCAGCAGGGATAGAAGCCTCAAGCTTTAAGGTGTGAAGCCCAGAGGAGATTGGAACTTGAAGCCTCCCCAAGCTGTCCGTTCTGAACGGGAAGCCGTTCACGTTCACTGAAACATTGCTGCGTTGCGTATTCACTGTCAAGCAATACGTCTTCTTCTGGATAGACCATGAAGCGTCGCAGGTTCTGAACGGTACCGCCGCGTAGTCGTTCAATCTCAATGCCCATCCGAGCATCACATGAGAGTGGTCCTGTTTGTTCATGTAGAGTATGCTGTAATAGTATGTCTTCGAGCCGTCGACCATCAAGGTCCAGAGTTCATTCCAACCTGTTGAAACATTGATCTGATTCATTAGCGGGTAGAGCGTAAACTTGGATGAGCCGTTGAGCATGTAGCCGATATTGGACGTCATATAAAGGCTGGGGCCATATGCGAACATCCTGTTAACCGTCTTCGCCGTGGCATTGATCGCTAGTCTAGGCATTTGAACCGAAGGAACTTGCAGAGTCTGATTCCGAACATACTCCTTCCCTGCAAAGCTGCCAGCCCACCAGTACGCGTCACTCGCATAATTGAAGACTCTGAGACCGAAACCCGGTGAGGTATCTCTCAAATATAGAAACCCTATGAAGAAATCATCCGTCGTAACATTTGCCAGAAAGATCAGCCAGAGCTTGTACTTACTCCAGTAAACGTAGTTCCAGGGTTGAACATCTATCTTCTGGCCGGAGAGCACCATGTAGCCTCCAGCATTGGAGACGTTTACCAAGTCACCAGCGCTGGATCTGCCTACCGCGCTAAACTCAACTATAGTATTTGGATGCGAGGAAGCGCTAGGAGCGAAGTAGATGGCTTTGGACTGTTGAATATCTTGAGCTGAGACGGGCTCAACACATAGAGCTAGCATGAAGAATAGGGCAAACGCTGCGAATATCACGAACTTTTCCAGTCTCATCGATAGCATCAACAGCCCTTCCGTCTTCGCTTCGGAGCCACCGCTCGCAACCCTACAACAACCAGCACTAGAGGCTTAAGATTTGGAAGCATGAAACTGCGATTTTCAAACAAAACGATCATTCATAAGGGCACAACCATGTCAGGCAAACTTCGTACACGAGCACAACTCAGCGAAAACAGACTCGTGGAGATATGTCTCGAGGTTTATATAGCCGAAGTTGTAGAGCAACTTACATCATTTCCAAAATCCATTTAAGATCCCCAAAGAACTATCGTTCGTAAGTGTGCGGCAGGTTTGAAGGCTGAAATAGCGTTTATACTTGTGCTGACAATAGGCTTTGCAAACCTAAACGCAGTCTGCGCAGTTCAGTCCACGATCGTCATTCAACCTTCGACGGCAGATACATACGCGAACAGCTTCGACGTGATCATCCATAAAGCGCCAGGTCACGGAGAAGACTTAGGGATGTTCGTTGGAAACTGCTACTTCGAGCCGGAGAACCTCTACGGATCAGCACGCTCATACGTCAAATTCAATCTCACAGAGATACCGCGCGATGTTGAGATCGTAAAGGCTTTCCTTAAACTCTACATGTATAGCGCTCCAGCCTCACCCCAAATCTACGAGGCGCACAGGATAACTTCAGATTGGTCTGAACACTGGCTCAACTGGACCGTTCAGCCAACCTACGCATCATACCCAACGAATTACACAACGATAAATCCAACGCCAAGCACCGGCTGGATTTCATGGGACATTACAGAAGACGTCAAAGCATGGTATTCAGGTAGCTCTCCGAATTACGGAACGATGTTAAAGATAAAGTTTGAGACAAACGCTTCGGGCGAAGTGGCAGCCTTCTATCCTAGAGAGATCAGCTATCCAGATTTTAGGCCTAAGCTAGAAGTGACCCTCGAAAGCGAGGTTCCGATACCTGAACTTCAAGCCTTCATGCTTCCAGCCGTAATGGCCGTCGCATTAAGTCTAACAATGTTTTCAATGAGAAGAAAGCGTTAGAATCTAACTAGGCTTCCTTCTTCTCAAAACCGCTAGCGATATCCACAAAGCGAAAACGGAGACTACCGGCACCGCGTAGAGAGAGAACTCAGGGATAGGCTCATTACTCTGCTCAAGATAGAAATCATATTCCGTAGTCGAACCGTTCGTCACCGGGAGAAGCGTCGAACTAATATTGTAGCCTACAATGGAAGCGGTTAATGTATACTCTCCAACAGGGACATACATCTTATAGTATCCGTCGCCTCCACTCGAAGTGGTTTTCGTATAAGTCCCATTGGTTACAGTTACATTCGCCCATGCCAAAGCCCTAATATCCCCCATATAGTTTCGACCATAAACATGGCCGTGGACCATGCCTCCCCCTACAGCGCCTCTTGTTTCCGAAATAAGGCTTAGCGCAACGACAGCACTCAAACTAGCTAAGAGCAAACATACTAAGAGGTACGCTCGATGCTTCAAATCCGATTCTCGCCTTCTGGTTCTAACAAGCATCGAAGCAATAAAACCTTTCGAGACACATGAGGATATAAAATCTCGAAGAGTGCTTTTTCACTTTTAACAAGTTGCTTTCAATCAGTCACCGTTAACCCAGAGAAAACCTCTTAGACGACCATCGTACTGACAGGAAATGCTTAAAAGCGGACAAGTTCTTGACGACCGATACTCCTAAGAGCAGACTCGAGAGAGAGATCGTCGTTAAGACGAGACCTGAGGTTGCTAACATCATTGCCGAAGCCGACTTCAAGGATTCGCTGATAATTACAATCAAGATGCTCACTAGGAAGAGGGATGTCAGACCTAAGATCGGCTTTCGACTTGGTAACATCCTTCTCCTACTCATCAAGAGGAGAGCTATCGACAGTGGCGGAAAGACGTAGACAGCACTGATCAATGCTGACGCAACCAAGCCGGCAACTAAAGCTCCAAGCTCAGCATTGAAGGTGAAAGGCCTTGAGGCTAATTCTGCTAAGCTCAGTATCTTGATGAGCGGATACAGCAGAACTTTGAGCACAGACCTCGCAGTCTCGCTGCTCGAAACATATTCAGCGACATTCGGGCTGAAAGAGTAATAGAAGCTGTCGAAGACTACCATAAATTGGCTTCCAGCGAAAGTCGGCAAGATCCTCGTATCCCTGAATTTTCTTAGCGACTGAACCTCAGGTGAGAGCTCGGAACCGTACGTTGCGGTAGCTATCAAACAGCCTGAACTTTTGAGATAGATCGCTGTCAACGTGTCGCCGCTCTTCACAACCATAGGCGATTCAGCCCTCGAGCCACCGGAATTCTGCCAATGGTTGAAACTGTACTTGCTCCACTTCACCGTAATATTCACAGGTGTGACAGTGAAGGAGATCGGCGAGTTAGACTCAAACCAGTCCGAGTAGCTGTAAGGCGTCTTTCCCTCATGATTAGCATTATTCACATTAATCGATATAGAGATATTCTCAGGCAGGCCTCCAGTTGCGAATGAAAGCTGATACTCAGTCTTCCAATCCGTTAAAAGCCTCTTCGGCGAATCCATTAGGATCGAGCCCTTCGACTCATTCCCAGTGTAGTCTCCACTCCACCTTAAGAAGATCCTCTTCGTCCTATTCCCGTACTCGTTTAAAGGAGTCACTGAGAAGTCTACCTCTGAACCTGAATCATGCCAGCCTTCCCCCTTAGGTTCCCCGAAGCTCGAAGCGATCGAGAGATAATATTGCGAGGTCCAAGTCGCGTTGAGCGAGTGAGGAGAATCCATCGTGAACGTTAGGCTCCGAGAGCTTGAATTGAAATCGCCCGACCAAGACTTAAAGACCATTCTCCTTTGATTCTCAACAACGTTACAAGGCGAAACCGCTGAAGCATTCGCCGTAGCTCCTTGATAATACCATCCCTCCCCAGAGACGACACCGCCGTTCCCGGTTATCGACAAATAGAATTGAAGCTTATACTCGACCGAGAGGATTGTGTCGCTGGAAATGTTGAGGCTCCTAGGGTTGGCTAAGTCTCCATCACTCCATCGCTCGAAGAGCCCTCGAGATCCTCCTGAGACCTGAATTGGAGACTCAGCTCCAACATTATGCACGCCTGGAAGAACAGAAACGGTTACGACGCCGTTCGAATCGGTCTCAACTGAGCTCCCGTCTATTGAGATCGAAACGTTGCTGAATTGAGTCTCGACTCTTAAGGTATAGCCCACTACGAAGGATATCACCTCCTCGTTATTGGTCTCTGCATATTCAGAGATCACACCGGTCGCGTCCACGATAACGGTGAAGACATGGCTTCCTCCAGTAGCTGTCCACACCACGGTCAATGTTATGGATCTATCAGTGTCGAGTGAAAGCTTACGTGAAACAAGCAACTCACCATCGAGCTTCGCGTAAACGTAAAAGTTAGCTGCACTTTGAGCTCCAATATTCCTCACTGTAAATGCGAAAGTGGTATTGTCTCCAGGACGCGGGTTCTGAGGGTTAAAACTTAAATCAGTAATCGTCAGATCCGGCATGGGGCCACGTCGATCCACGAAGAGGATATATGATGAACCGTCGGAGGATAGAATTGAGACTCTAACATTCTTCGTGTAGTCCGTGAAGGTTTGACCGACTTGGAAAGCCGCATCATTAAGCGTCGATGTCGACGGATTCGCATCTTTCACTTTGACTATTCCATGACCCGAACTGAGCATCTCATCGACAAAGCTCACCAAGACTCCGCTACTCGGCAGGTATTGATCGAACCCTATCTGCTTTCTAACCTCGATCAAGTAGTAGGTGGTTGAAGTGACAGGAAGCTTCACAGCATGGAGAACCGCTCCAGGATCCTCAAGAGGATTCAAGGTCACGTTAATGTACGCATTTCTTGCGACCGATTGAACTCGATTCGTCCAGCCCAGTCTTATCTTCCCCCAAGCTGTGAAATGAGCAGGACTCGACCCTGGCGGGATGCCATTCGATGTCCCTAAAGCCATCAAATCCCAGCGTCCGACATACTCAGCGTTAAGGTCGTTCTCATTATAGAGGTCGGGCATCCCTAAGCCGTGAGCGAACTCATGAGCGTAGACGCCGGTCGGATCGAAGCCTGAGATTTCAGCTTCAGGAACGACCGAGACATCATCGATCCCTACGGCATCTGCGTACATCGGGGGACTCGTATAGTAGTGGGATGACCAGATGTCGTTTAAGACATGGGTGGTCTCTTGACCATAACCCGCGTGAACTATCATCACATGCTTGTAAAGCTTGAAGTTCACTATGGGGTCTGCGATCTTAATTGAGTCTCGGATGAATTGCTCTCCTCTCACATCGATACTGTCTCCTGAATCCGCACCATAGTACGCTAGACTATTGGAAAGCCTAAACCAATTTGTACTATTGCCAGCAACCCAAGTAATATTGTATGATGACTCCAAAAAGTAGCTGTTCATTCTCGAGAAGAATAGATTCGAAATATCGCTCTTACTCTTCGTATGATTCAGATCCGTGAACTCGACCAATATTAGGACCGCGGATTCAGCTCCCGAGACCCTTTGCACATCAGCTCCTCTATCAACGCCCCTCGCATAATCAACCGTTCTGGAGTAGGATGGGTTATTCAAGTCGAGTGGAGGAACGAACTCGCGCCGGTAGTTTTCTGCAGACGCCGCACACATACTGAAAGATCCAATATACGAAAGTGACGCAAGTAATACTATCAAGATGCAGATCAATGGTTTAGAAGCGAAAGTACCGTGACTCATCTTAAACTACTCTTGCACACCATGCAGCTCCGAGATGACTGCATTCTAGCGCTTCCGATTGATATAATTCTTGAGGCATAAAGCAGTGTAAAAGACCCCGTAGAAACATCTAGTTTTACACATGACTTTCACAAGGAGAATTGAGGACGCTTACTACGACTATCAACCCATGTTCAGTCTGATTCCAAAGAGCTTGAACAAGAACAACGTGACCCTTGCCGTCTGGAAACTCATTTTCATTCCTCATACAGCTTCTGCTGGAATACAAGCAACAATTTGATCTTTGTAAGGTTCTACCCTTAAATAGGATTCATGAGATTGTATCGGATACTGGCGGGATACGAGTGGCGAAAGCCGGTAAGAAGATACGGCGGGGAATTACACAAGGAGACGCCTTGATCTTAGCCTCTCTTCTACCATTACTAGGAGTTCTACTTTACGATTCAGAGTCCTTCATCCTAGGATGGAATGAAGGACGAAGCGGACTCCTCTTCGGAGCATTCTTCCTACTGATGGAATGGCAGGAAGCTAGAAACCTGCTCACAGTCAAATTGACAAGGAAGCGAGAGATCGCCTTTGCCTCCTGCATAGCACTCCTCTCCATATTCTTCATCGCTGTGTACGCCTTCAATCTACACGCTGTCGTGGCTGAAGCAGGCAAAGCGTTGAATGTGCAGAACGACACCTTCCTCAAGAACTGGGTCTGGTTGTGGGAGTACATAGCTCTAGCAGCATACATACTAGGCGTCGTAGCATCCCTGTTCAACCTGAGAAGCATCTCGAAATTTTCCGTACCTTTCGTCTATCTCCTGGGAATGGCGTTGATACTATTGCTTGATGGAGTCTATCCGTACGAATCGCTTGGCTTCCTGCAAGGCCTGATCCCGGTGATAACGGAGATAGTCATAGGCCTACTATGGCTCTCAGGCGTCCACATAATGCGTACGCCCGAATTGAACGCGCCGAGACCATCTGTACAAGTAGTCGATAACATGTTGTCGATAAGAGGAACAACCGGCTACATGACTCTCCTAATGTATTGGCCGTGCGTAGGAATCCTGAGCATGCTCATATACTCACTTGTAATAATAATCCTTATGGTGAAACTGGAGGCTCCACTCAAAAGGAAGATTATTTACGCGGCAGTGGGAGCGGTAGGAACGTTCATCACAAACATCCTAAGGATCTTCATGATAACATACTATGTAGCGTACATAAGCGTCGACATAAAGATCTTCCACGAGAATATCGGCGAGATCCTATTCTTAGTCTGGGTGATAGCTTTTCTAATGATCGTAACGCAGTGCGAAATCTGGATCTCTAGAAAACGGCTGGTGCTTACCAAAGCATAGTGATTGACGGAGACGCAGTAGAGGTATTGCAAGTTTTAAAAGCTGTTGACAGTAATCTACTTGATATGCGTCGGTGAGACATCGTGGAGCAGGTTGCGACGGGAATCAAAGGCTTTGATGAGCTACTTGGGGGCGGCTTCCCTAAAGCAAGATGCATCCTAGTTGTAGGAAGTCCGGGCTCAGGAAAGACTACGCTCGTTATGCAGTATCTAAAGAACGGTGCACTCCTCGGGGAGAGAGGGCTGTACATTAGCATGGACGAGAAACCTGAGCAAGTCAAAGAGAACATGTCACCCTACGGTTGGGAACTGGACAAACTTGAGAGAGAAGGAAAGCTTCTCTTCTTGGATGCCACCCCTATTCGTAAGAGAAAAGGATTCGGCCCGACTGAATACACGCCTGAGACAACTGAGACGGGCATGGTCATCACAGTTCCAGAACTAACTCTGGGCGGTTTGATCAGAACGATTAGGAAGGTCGTTGAAGAGGAGAATATTGAGAGGATAGCTGTTGACCCAATTACCTCAGTGATGCTGAGATATGATGAAGTCCCTAAGAGAAGGAGAGCCATGCTAGTCTTCTTCGATGCCTTGATCGAGACGGGCTGCACAGCCTTAGTGACAACAGAACTGAGGACCAGCATGCTGAATAGAGCATTCCAGTTGGAGGAGTTTCTGTCACAAGGCGTTATCCTACTCCATACGCTCGTCCATGAAGGGAACGTTATTCGAGCGATCCAGATCGAGAAGATGAGAGGAATACGACACGACACACAACTCAGGCCGTATCAAATCGAGAAAGACGGCATAGAAGTCTTCCCGAAGGACAGAGTCTTCTAATCGAACCTCGGAACCGAAGCACTTGTTCTGCTATTCTTTCCTAGCGTAGAAGACTATCCCTTTACCAGGCTCAACGGAGAATTGAACCCACTTGTCAACGTATCTTCCACGCATCTTCTTCACTCTAAGCCTTTTCCGCTGAACACCCTTCTCTTCGTAGGTCTCAATCTCAACGACACCGTCAGAGGTTCCCTCAAGCTTGACAAGAACGTCCTCTTCGACGCCCGCCCCAACTGTAAAGAAGAATCTGCCATTAGCGCCCTTTACCTTTGCGCCGATTGAGTGAACAAATGTCACTATGAAATCCGGCTTCAACATCGTGAATAAAGGAGACAGAGAGTCAAGGAAGACGTCACTGTCACCGCCTAAGCTTTCGAGACATATTGAGATCTTGATCCCCAAAGTCGTCAGATCCGTCGGTGAAGAGATGGAGTATTCCTCCGTCGAAGGCTGGCCCGCTGTGCCGGAATAACAGTCGATGAATACGAGTCCCGCGTGATTCTTCGGGCTCTCGCTGCTGATCCCCAGATCAGCCATATTCTTTCTAATCTTAGAAGGGAAATCCGCATTTGTAATGAAGACACATGATCTATTCATACGCAAACTTCCATTAACTAAATGTTCCAGCAACACGGTCTTCCCAGACCCAGGACCGCCTGAAACCATTATCACACTTGAGATGGGAACCCCTTCTGGCACGAGCGTGTTGAAGTATTCAAATGAGAACGGCTTAAGTCGCCTACGCCTTTTCACTACAAGGAATCCAGCAGTTGCAACCAGAATCATGACTAGAATGAGGATCCAATTCAATGAGGATTGGCGGAGAAAAGAGGTCTTGATCTCCTTTCCCCCCTGACCTGAAACATTTATGGAATAAAATGCGTGATTTCGCAGAGTCAAACCGACAACAGTAGCATTATAATTCACATCCAGTCTATAGACACCTTTCGGCATTCTAGACAGGCCGAGGTTTCCACGAGATCCAGTAGCGCCCTTTAGAAATACCGACGAGTCTTTAGAAACCTCAACAATCGCTCCCTCGAGCGGTTGACCGAATAAGTCGAAGAATAAGACAGTAAGATCATAAATCTCGCAAGTTAAAACTATCGCCGTATCGCCTAAAAGATTGATATTTCCAGTTGAGGCAACCAGCGTCTCATTCCAGTAGACAGAAACCGAGTATAGGCCAACCTTTTCACTCGAGGCTAAGAGCGCTTTCACCCAACCTGAAGAGTTTGTTCTACCTGCCCAAACTCTGTCAGATCCTAGAAGCACATGTACATCTGCGTCCTTCAATATTCTATTCTCAAGGTCAACCGTTCGAACCTGGAGGTTGAAGAATTGAGGCAGAAGGCTCGTCACTGGAAGATTCACTTGCGTCGCCGCGCTGGGATCGTCCCAATGAAGGAATACTGAATGCTCAGTATTCGTAACCAAGATTGAGAATTGGATAGTCGACCCTTTCTCGAAGGCATAGTTCGACGGGATAGGTGCTGCCAATAGGAATTCCTGAATCCTTTCGCCGAGCGTGACGGCAACTTGAACCGCTGAGACAAGCCTCCGAGTATTTTGGGATGTAACCTCAAATAAGCTAGCGTTTAGTACGCCTCTACCAGAGGAACTGGCGCTCAAGAACGCTCGGAAGTTCGCGTAACCTGAAACTGGAAGAGAGTTGGGTAAGGGCGGATAGAGATAGAAACTCACCTCCTCATTCGCAGAAGCGGACCTCTTAATGCCGTATGGAGGCGCAGTACTCAAAATTCGACTGTCATACTGCTTGACGCTTGGATCCGTGTGAGCGTAAAGTGTGAGTAGGACAGGCGTGACTTGCGCCGGTTCGCTTTGAACGCGGAGAACTGACGGAGAAAAGACCGCGGTGAACAAAAGAGAGACCATGATAACCGCAGTCGACTTCCGCATTCGCCTTCATCCTTCGAATCGTGATATCCCTCATGTGAAATATGAAACTTTAGTTGAAGCTACTTCAAACACGGAGACGAGTGTGCATTCTCGTCCTACTCTCATATTTAGGTTGACTTATCGAACTAGCTCTTATAACTCTTAAATATATTCAGGCGTTATCATAGCTATACATCGCTGGGGAGACAGTGCCATTTGCCTATTGACCCAGAGAGCATACGTTCAATTCTATTGGCTATCTCTGTGGCACTGTCGATTCTATTCTTTCCTTACGGGCTAAATTTCTACTATTTAATGAGGAGAGCGCAAGAGTACGAGATCCAGAATCCGAAGGGAAGAAAGAAGTACCCCGTCGCAATTCAACTTCCAATCTACAACGAACGTTATGTCGTGGAGAGACTGGTTGACGCATGTATTCGAATGATAGATCACTACGGAAAAGAAGCAGTCCAACTGATGCTTCTAGACGACTCAACAGACGAAACCACGGAAATAGCTGAGAAGATCACGGAGAAATTCCGAAACCTAGGATACGACTTGACATTTATCCACCGTGATAATCGAGAGGGCTTCAAGGCGGGAGCTCTAAAGAACGCTATGGCAAAAACGAAGTATCCCTTCATCGCGATCTTCGACGCCGACTTCATGCCGCCTGAAGACTTCTTGGACAGAGTGATTCCGTATTTCGAAGACCCAAACCTCGCTATAGTCCAGTGCCGTTGGACGCATTTCAATAGAGACTACAATTTCATAACAAGAGCGATAGCAATAGGGTATGATGGCCACCACCTAGTTGAGCAGACTGGCAGGACCGCGGGGGGTTTCCTACTCAATTTCAATGGTTCAGCTGGAGTGATTAGAAGGAAAGCTCTAGAGGAAGCAGGCGGATGGCAGGCTGACACACTTGCGGAAGACTTGGACGCAAGCTACCGTATCCAGCTGAAGGGCTGGAAGGCAATCTACCTTAGGTCTATAGAGTGCCCAGCTGAGATACCCCCGACAATTCCTGCTGTTAAGAGGCAGCAGACTCGCTGGGCATCAGGTTCAATGCGAGTCTTCAGAAAGCTGTGCCTCCAAGTCCTAGGTCATAAACGCCTGTCATTCGGTCAAAAGGTCGAAGGGTTAATTCACCTCTCGTATTATGCTGTGCATCCACTCATGTTCTCCGCGTTCGTAATCGCACTTGTCGCTGCACTCCTCGACGTTCGACTGGTAAACGTAGGAGTACTACAGTTTCCTGAACCTCCAATGCCGGAGAACATCCCGCCACTATTCACATCGATACCTTATGGACGCACCATCTACGGCTTAATCCAGATGGCTTGGAACGCGTTCATCTCGATGCCTCAATGGATCGTCTTGAACGTAATGATCTTCTTCTGCGCAATCTCAATGTGGATCTTCTACGCAGAAGCGTTGAAACTGCAGGGGATGAGCGTCAAGAGCCAAATCAAATCATTGGGCGCTCTCGGCTTGATCGGCTTCGGGATCAGCTTCAGCAATACAATCGCTGTTCTAAGAGGATTGTTCGGAAGAGAGCCAGGAGTCTTCTCGAGAACTCCGAAGTACAGGATAGAGAAGATCTCTGACACTTGGAGAGACAAGAAGTATCAAGTTCGCGTAAATCGAATGGTTCTACTTGAGATCTCTTTAGGAATTCTAGGGATCATCGGAATAATCAAAGCCTTCGTGACGACACCCCCAAACTTAGGCATAGTCCCGATCCTCGTCCTCTACGCGATCGCCTACCTTTACACTGCAAAGATCACCGTCGGCCAAGCTGCACGCTCATTCCAGCAACAGGTCAGCGAGTAGGGGAAACCTCAAATTGACAGATACTCCAGCAAGAAGCTTCAAGGCATACTTCACGAATCTTGACCTCGTCCTTTGCGTAATCGTATTGGCAATCGCTTTCGGAATGAGGCTGGAGCACTTCTTCACTATGCCTATAGACCGCCTGGACGAAAGCTACCATAGATGGCTTATCAGCGTTCTAACCCTAGAGAAGAACGGTGTCTACACCGACCTGAAACCCATGCCCAACTTCGCACTCGTCTGGATGCCGCTGTTCCAGTACCTAACGGCCTTTCTCATGCTAGTGACCAGAAGTACGCTAATAGATGTCCCTAGGCTGCTCAGCTTGGCTTCCGGAACGATAACCTGTGCAATAGCGTATCTCATCTGCCTTCGAATCTATAGCCGCCGATGGTTCGGAGTGGTAGGAGGACTGATACTCGCTTTTCAACCATGGCACATAGACTACTCAACGCTAGCAACACCTGAAGCTCTACTGGGCCTTATGGCTTCAGCCGCAATATACTTCCTCCTGACTGACAACTGGAAAGCCTTCAGTCTGTTCTCAGCTCTAACTATGCTCACGAGCTATGAAGGATGGTTCATAGTTGTTTTCCTACTGCTCGTAGGCTGGAGATACAAGAAATGGTCACGAACGAAGATCATGCTGCCTGCCGCTATGATGTTAGCTGTCTTCCTGCTCTGGTGTTCTTGGAGTTTCACGAATACAGGACAACCCCTCGCTTGGTTCGAAACATACCTCTCCTCAATCGGCTGGTCCCCGCAAATCAAAGATCCCTCAGAACGACTGATATTCTACACGAATGAAACGCTAAAGATGAGTTTCTTTCTCTTAGCACTGGGACTCTTCTTCGGAACGATGCGTGGAAAAGAAACTCGAGTATTCGCCGCCTTGATCGTCTCGTACGTAGCCTTCTACAGTCTCGCTACTCTATTTTCACTTGACCCTGGCTATGAAGGCAGATTGATCCCGCTTATGCCAATACTAGCGCTCATCGTTCCATCAGCC
>Ga0315280_10001884_pt1 | contig 35048 bp, 24 predicted proteins | sample YL17G06_40_MG_FD_203697 | JGI IMG/M metagenome (GOLD analysis project Ga0315280, IMG submission 203697) | Sediment microbial communities from Yellowstone Lake, YNP, Wyoming, USA - YL17G06_40 | ecosystem: Environmental > Aquatic > Freshwater > Lake > Sediment | place: USA: Wyoming | collected...
GGAGAAGGAGAGAAGAGTTGACCGGACGCGAGAGGCTTCTGAAGACGCTCGCCAGAGAAGTGTCGGACTGCGTGCCGGTGATGCCGGACTTCTCGAACATGATCCCCGCCAAGCGGACCGGGAAGCCGTTCTGGGACCTCTACCTCTACAACGACCCGCCGATCTGGGAAGCCTATGTCGACTGCGCGAAGCACTTCGCCATCGACTGCCTGCTCGACGGCTACTTCCCCTTGGCCTTCCCCGATCCGAACGCGGGCTCCGGGCCGCCGTGGGAGCGGTTCATCGTCTACCGCGACCCGTATCGGATCGTGACGCGCTCAGCCTATCGCGAGAACGGCAAGCTGTGTTGGGCGCCCAGGGTGGACGTGTACCACGTCGCCGACCCGCCCACCGGCAACGTCGATCCCGCCAAGATAGGCCTACCCGCCGTGCCGGAGCGGTACGAGCCGCTGGAAGGCGTCAAGCCCGTCGACACCAGTCCAGAGGGCTTCGCGCGGTTCAAGGAGCGCGTCGGCGATCAAGGCCTCGTGGGCGTCTTCGTGGCTTCCTCATGCGCCTTGGGGAATGACGAGGCGATCTACCACTACTACGACAACCCGGACAAGCACGAGCAGTGGGCCGAGGAGAGGGTGCGCGTGGCCGAGGCGCGATTCGCCCAGGTCATGTCGATGGAGGTCAAGCCGGACCTTATCGCCGTGGGCGGTTCCGGCACTCTGGTGTTCCAGACAGTGAGCATTTACCGGCAGCTCGCGCTCCCCGCGGTCAAGCGAGTCATCGACCTCGCGACGGCGGCAGGGCTCCCGACCCACATTCACTCGTGTGGGCCCGAGCGAGAGCTTGTGAGGATCATGGCCGAGGAGACCGACCTGACGGTGATCGACCCCCTTGAGGTGCGGCCCATGGGCGATTGCGACCTAGCCGAGCTGAAGCGCCTCTGGGGCGACAAGATCGTCCTCAAGGGCAACCTGCACACCACCGACGTGATGCTACGCGGCACGGTCGAGGATGTGCGAAAGGCCGCAAGGGCGGCCATCGATGCCGCGGGCGAGGGTGGCGGGTTCATCCTCTCGACAGGCGATCAGTGCGGCCGCGACACACCGGAGGACAACATCAAGGCGATGATCGAGACAGCGAGGACGTACGGAGCGTATCGGTAGGTCTGGTGAGGCAATGGGCTTCAGCCCATTGTTGGCAAAACTGAGGCTCAATGGGCTAAAGCCCATTGTCTCTGGTGGTAACCTACCCCGGCACGATCACGACCTTGAACGCCCCCGTCTGGTCCTTGCGGTCCACCGTCGCGAGCGCGTCGGCTGCCCGCATGAGGGGGAACCTGTGGGTCACGAGGCCATCCACGCGCACGCGACCCGATGCGAGCAGGTCGAGGGCCTCCGGGAATTCGCTGAGGCGGAAGTTCGCCGAGGTCGTGTGGGTCCTCTCGCCTGCGAGTGCGCGAAGGTCTAGTGCGAGGCCCGGCGCAGGGCCGGCCAGGTAGACGATCGTGCCCCCGGGAGCGAGCGCGCGCACGCCCGAATGTTGGGCGACGATGCTGCCGGTGGTGTCGAGGATGGCGTCCACACCGTAACCGCGTGTGGCGTCGAGCACGACCGCCGTGATATCCTCGTCACCGGGGTCCAGCACGCGCGCTGGCACGAGCCGCTTGGCGTGTCTCCGCGCCGTCGCGTTCGTGTCCGCACAGATGATCGTCGATGCGCCCCAGGCGCTCGCTACCTCTGCGCACAGCAGCCCGATCGGGCCGCAGCCGAGCATCAGAACGGAGCTGCCCTTCTTCACCCCTGCGTGCCGCACGGAGTGGACGGCTACCCCTAGTCCGTCAAGGAAAACTGCGTCCTCGAACGAGACTGAGGCAGGCAGAGGCACCGCCTGCGACGCCCAGACCAGGCACTCGTCCGCGTACCCGCCCGGGTTGAGCTCCCAGTCCTCGAAGCCTGCACCATGGCCGAGGTGCTGCGTGTTGGGGCATAGGTGCTCGTTGCCTGAACGGCAGGCCGGGCAGGTCCCGCAGACCCGGAAGCAGAGCGCGACCACCCGTTCGCCGATCCGCGCTTGGTCAACGCCGCGCCCGACAGCGGAGATGACGCCAGCGATCTCGTGCCCCAGGACCATGCGGGGTGGCAGCGCCTTCTGGTACCCGAGCGTGTGCAGAGACCACGGGTTCTCGCCGTGGAAGTACCTGAGGTCGCTGCCGCAGATGCCGCAAACCTCGACGCGCACCCGGACCCAGCCCTCCCCGGGCTCCGGGACGGGCACCTCCGTGATCTCGATCTTGCGCGTGCCTGTGAGGACGGCCGCGCGCATGTTGGCCATTGGTCATTCTCCTTATGGCCCGAAGTGGAAGCCTTCGGCGACTCCCGAACAGGGGGTGACGCCAAGCGCGCCGAACAAGCCACCAGCCTACGCGAGCGCCGGCGCTCCCGGAGGCGAACCGATGTCGTCGTGAAGGGGAGACCACATTGAAGCAAGCGTCGGTGTATATCCGCCTTGGCGCGATGATGTTCCTGCAGTACGCGATCTGGGGGGCGTGGGCGCCCGTCCTGTGGACGTATCTGGTCGGAGATCCGAGCAAGGGCGCTGGACTCGGGTTCTCGGACGTGCAGGCGAGCTGGGTCTTCGGCGCGCTGTGGCTGGCCTGCATTCTGGCGCCCTTCACGGGGGGACAGATCGCCGACAGGTGGCTGCCCAGCCAGGTGTTTCTGGCTCTGGTTCACGGCGGGGGAGCCGTGGTGCTCTTTGTCCTGGCGAGCGCGCGGCAGTTCGTGCCCTTCATGGGCCTCATGGTCGTCTATGCGCTGCTGTACGCTCCGACTCTGGCAGTCACGAACTCCCTGGCGTTCCGCCACATCGGCGACAGAGAGAAGCAGTTCGGCGTCGTACGGGTGTTCGGCACCCTTGGGTGGATCGTGGCAGGTTGGATCCTCACCTACGGTCGTAGCGCGCACCTGACGCCGGAGGGTCAGTCGGACAGCCTCTTGCTGGCCGGAGCTGCGTCGGCACTGATGGCTGTCTTGTGCCTGGCCCTGCCCCACACGCCGCCGAAGCGTGAGGGCCGCAATCCGCTCGCTTTCGTTGAAGGCTTCCGGATGCTGGCTGATAAGCGCTTCCTCCTCTTCATCGTGATCGCTTTCGTGGTCACCACGGAGCTGCAGTTCTACTACCTGCCCACCTCGGAGTTCCTCGAGAAGCAGATCATGATCCCCGGGGCGGATGTGCCCATGGTGATGACCACAGCACAGATAGCCGAGGTCATCGCGATGGCTCTGTTCCTGCCGCTCTTGCTCCCCAGGATTGGCATCCGGTGGGCTCTCGCTATCGGCGTCATCGCCTGGCCGCTTCGGTACGTCGTGTTCGCGTTCGGTACCCCGGAGATCAAGGCCCTGGTGATCGGCTCCCTAGCCCTGCACGGAATCGGCTACACGTTCTTCTTCGTCGTGTCACAGATCTACGTCGACAAGGTCGCTCCTGACGACATCAGGGCGTCCGCCCAGAGCCTCCTCACGCTCGCCACACTCGGGGTAGGCAATTTCCTGGGGACGCAGTTCACCGGCTGGATCATGAACTACTTCCGGGAGAAGGACCCGCTCACCGGCCTCGCCATGGTCGGAGGCGCGGTAGACTGGACCTACGTTTTCCTGGTTCCCTGCGCGCTCACCGTTCTGTGCGCAGTAGCGTTCCTGACGCTCTTCCGCGATCCGCGGGCGAACCCGTCCGCGCAGAAGGCGGAAGCAACGGAGGCGGCGGCTTGAGCTTGTACCCCGGGAGCGCCGGCGTCTCGCCGGCATTCGTCTGGTTTGGTGCCGGCAGGATGCCGGCGCTCCCAGGCGCGATTGGGAGGTAGGTTGACATGACACGACACAGACTCTCGCTCGTCGCCGTGGCCCTTCTGTGCCTCGCCCTCATCGGCGCCGCCCAGGCTCAGGCCATCGGCCGCCTCGAGGGGCGTGGCGCGGCCGCGCGCATCACGATGGAGCGGCTCGTACGCGAGATGATCGACATGGAGCGCCTCGCCGAGACCGTGCCCCTGGGCGTGGAATGCGACCAGCAGTCGAGCTACGACCGGGCCAGCACCTCGCCCGACAAGCCCGACACGTGGTTCGCGAACGGCGATGCCGGGCAGTTCATCCGTCAGGAGAAGAACGGCGACCGCACCGAGTTCGTGATGTCCGAGATGGAGGGCCCGGGAACAATCGTCCGCATCTGGTCGGCTAACCCGGACGGCGGCGGCAACATCCGCATCTACATCGATGGCAAGCCCGAGCCGGCGCTCGAACAGGACTTCCTCGCCCTCACGACCGAGCAGGTGCCCGAGTTCCCCGCGCCGTTCTCCGGCCGGCGTTCGCTTGGCGCCAATCTTTACTTCCCCATCCCCTACGCGACAAGCTGCAAGGTCACGGTCGACAAGCCCAGCCTCTACTACCATGTCGGCTACCGCACTTATCCGAAGGGCACATCGATCGAGCCGTTCACCATGGACGCCGCGCGCCGAGTGCGGCCCGTGGCGGACGCGGTCGGCGCCGTGCTTTCCGCTCCCGATCGCGTGCTCGATCCGGACTCCAAACCAGTCGAGGACACGGTTGAGATCCCCGGCCGCCATGCCGCGATCTCAAAGCCTCTGGGCGTCGGTGGTCCCAGTGCGATCACCCGCCTCGAGGTGAAGGTTGACGTTCCCGAGAAGCAGCTCGTCGAAGCGCTTCGCGGCACCACCATCACGATCAAGTTCGACGGCGAGAAGACTCCCTCCGTGTGGGCGCCGCTGGGCGACTTCTTCGGATCGACGCCGGGTATCAACCCGTTCGCCACGCTGGGCACGGGGATGAGGGCCGATGGCACCATGTGGTGCAACTGGTTCATGCCGTTCGACACCTCGGCCGAGATCACGTTCACGAACGACACGACCAGCCCTGTCACCGTCCACATGACGGCCTATCAGCGCGCGGCGACCCCACCCCGCGGTGGCTACCTTCGGTTCCACGCGAAGTGGCGCCACGAATGGCTGCCGGCCGATCCGCCCATGCTCGACTGGCCGTTCCTGGAGTGCACCGGGCCTGGCCGCTTCGTCGGCGTCATGCAGGGCGTGATGAACACCAAGGCCGGCTGGTGGGGCGAGGGTGACGAGAAGGTCTGGGTCGACAACGACACCTTCCCGAGCTACTTCGGCACCGGGTCTGAGGACTACTTCGGCTACGCGTGGTGCAACCCGGCCCTGTTCACGCACGCCTACCATGCGCAGTCCATCGTGACAGGGCCCGGCAACTTCGGCTACACGGCGGTCATCAGACTGCACATCTTCGATGACATCCCCTTCCGCGAGAAGTACGGAATGACCATCGAGAAGTGGGGCGGCGCCGACCGCGAGTACTGCTCAACGGCATACTGGTACTCCGTGCCGGACGCCACCGACTTCTTCCGCCCGGCGCGCTGGCCTGAGCGCGAGGTGAAGCCCCTGCCCGAGACGACGAAGGTGAAGGGCGCCATCGAGGGTGAGACACTCAGCCCCACCATCACGGGAGGCACCGGCATGGTGCAGCAGGGCGACTGGGACGGCATCAGCAACGGCGCCCATTACTGGTGGCGCGACGGCAAGGAGGGCGACACTCTCACGGTCGACGTCAACGTGGAGAAAGCCGGGACCTATGACCTGCAGCTCAGTCTGGGCACGGCGATAGACTACGGCATCGTACAGCTCTACTTGGATGGGAAGAAGCTCGGCGACCCGTTCGACGGGTACCACGACGGCGTCGTCTTCGTCAAGCGCGATTGCGGGCAGATCCAGTTGTCCTCGGGCAAGCACACACTCAAGGCGGAGATCGTGGGAAGCAACCCCGCAGCCGCCCCGGCCCACATGTTCGGGCTTGACTACATACTGCTCAAGCCGGCCGGCTAGCATCCCGAACCGAAGCGGCCCGCCCCGATCGGGCGGGCCGCTCCGCCAATAGCCCTCGCCCACAGTATGGGGCCAAGGCGATGTCGTCTACTGACCCGCCTTCTTTCCTGCCTCTCCGGCAGCTTTGGCGGCCTCGCCCTCGGACTTCTTCGCCGCGCCTCCGGCCTGGGACATGCCTTCCGACATGGCCTTGCCCATAGCCTCACCCATCGGGCCCATGGCCTGGTTCATGGCCTCATCGCTTGGGGCCTCGATGACCATCATGTAGCGCTTGCCGCCGACCTCGAGGAAGGCGCAAGCGACCTTCTCCTTAAGCTCCTCCTTGGCGATCTCGAAGCTCTTCACGCCGTCCTTTTCCTCGATCGCACCGATGGTCCAGCCCTTGAGGTTCGCGGACGCCCACTTGTGGGCATCGTCAAGCGAGTCCTCGGTCTCATAGAACGCGTTCCTCCCGCTGAAGACCGCCTTGGCGAACTCGCGGCCGGACTTCTCCTGCGACTCCGTCATCTTGCCCTCAGGGCTCTTCTTCTTCTCGGCTTCGATGGACGCATCGATCGTGCCATCGACATCGAGCGTGAGCGCCTTCGACTTCGGGTAAGGGGTCAGACCCAGATCCGTGAGGAACTTCTCATCAGGCGTCCCCGCGATGAGGACCAGCGACTCCCCGTCAGGCGTCGTCAGGACGACCTTCTCCGCCGCGGCCGGCTGTGCCGGCGCTTTGGCGCTGGTGGCCTTGGCTACCGGCGGCGGTGTGGGGCCGGTTCCCGGTTCGGCAGGCTTCTGGCAGCCCGCCAGCATGACGGCGATGACCAGAACTGCGGCAAGAAGCGCGATGCGTGGCCTCAAGATGAGGTCCTCCTACGTTCCCGACCGGAGCCGGGCGCTGGCGCTAGGCCCGCGTATGCGAGCGTCTGTCGTGGTTCTTCGCGCGGTCTGGTGCTTAGGCCTACTCAGCCTTGGGCGCGGGCGTCGCCTTGCCCGCGCTAGCGCCTCCGGCGCTCGAGGTCTCGACCACCATCATGTAGCGCTTGCCGTTGATGTCGGCAACGCCGCACTCGATCTTGTCCTTCAGATCGTCCTTGGTGAGCGCAAACTGCTTGGTCCCCTTCTTGTCCTTTATCTCCCCGACGGTCCACCCCTTCAGGTTCTCGGTGGCCCAGTTGTGCACATCCTCGAGCGAGTCCTCGGTCTCGAAGAACGCGTTCTTGACGGTAAACACGCTCTTGGCCTCCGCGCGCAGGGCCTTCTCTGCAGACTCGGTCATCTTGGCGTCGGGCTTCTTCTTCTCAGCCTGTATGCCCGCCTCGACGGTTGCGTCAACGTCTAGCGCATAGGGCGTCGCCTTGGGATAGGCGGTCAGGCCAAGGCCCTTCAGGAACTCCGGGTCAGGGGTGGTCGGGACAAGCACCAACGGTTGCCCGTCAGGGTCGGTCAACGTGACGCTAGCCGGGGGCGCCTTTCCCCCGAACTTCCCGGATGGCGTCTTCGAGGTTGGCGGCGCAGGCCCGGCTCCCTGGTCGGCGGGCTTCGGGCAACCCGCGAGTGCAATGGCGACGGCGAGAACTGCGGCTAGAAGCAGGATGGGTAGCCTCAAGATGAGGACCTCCTGTCGGCCCGGCGCTGGACGGGCGCTGGCGTTGACTCCCCGCATGGGCGAGCGGCTCGGGGCGAAGCCCCTGTTAACTGGGCTTTGCCAGGCAGGCGCAATACGGGACAAGGCCCGCCGGGCCCGAGGTTCGTGGTAGACTTGCGGGGTTCGCACACCGGGAGACTCCCTTGGCGATACGGCTCGGCAGACAGGAACTGCTTGACAGGCTGCACGGCGCCTGGGTCGGCGCCCTGGCCGGGCATGGCGTCGGGGCGCCGCACGTCGGCGAACACGGGCCGCTCGATGTGTCGGGTCCGCCATCGGCGGACGTCCCGCCGCCGCCCTCCGCCTCGTTGGCTCTGCAGCTACTCTCCCTCGAAACGCTGACCCGCGTTGGGCCGAGGCTTCGGTCGGAGGAGCTGGCGTCGGCGTGGCTCGAGCGCGTTGCCCTCGCCGAAGATGAGCACGGGGCGGCTGTCAGGAACCTAAGGCGCGGGCTCCGACCTCCGGTCACCGGCTGGTTCGACAACTGGTTCCTCGACTGCTCCGGCGCATTCGAGCGTGCCGCGGTGTGGGCTTGTGTCGCTCCGTCGGCTCCGGGGCTCGCAGCCCTTCTCGCCGTCCGTGACGCCACGATCGACCATGCCGAGGAGGGTGTCCACGCAGCCGCGTTCGCCGCCGCCGTTCTCTCGGCGGCGTTCGTCGAGCCCGAGCCGCTCCGACAGCTCGACGCCGGGCTCGCGATGCTGCCCGCCGGCTGCCGGGTCGCCAGGGCGGCCGGGTCGGTTCGGCAAGCCCGCAGGACCGGGCTGTCGTGGATCGAGTGCAGGGAGCGGATCCTCGAGCAGTTCGGACACCCGAACCACACCCAAGCCGCACAAGTGGTGGGCCTGTCCGTGCTGGCGGCGCTCTACGCAACTGACTTCGAGACGGCTGTTCGCCGAGCGGCGAGCTGCGGCGGCGCTACGACCGCAACCGCCTCCTTCGTTGGAGCGCTGTTCGGAATCCGGGCAGGCGCCGGAGGCCTGCCGGACCCGTGGGCGACGGCGGCGGACCCCAACCTGGCTCTGCACAACGGCGTATCGCTTGAGGAGCGCCCGGCGTCGACCGAGGTAGTGGCGACCAAGATGCTCGCGGCGGCGGATCTCGTGCTGCCGTGCTGGCTCCCGTCAGTCTCCATCCATGACGGCGCCACCGACCTTGCCGAGCACGATCCTCTCGATCTGCTGGACTCCGCGGCGGTCGCCGATGAGCTCGACGCGGACCCGCGGGAGGTAGTGTGCGCCGGTGTTGACGTCGTGCTAAGGCTAGACTACCTGGGAGCCCCCACCGTCGCGTCGCGTGGCTCGAAGACGTTGCTCGTCTCCGGAGAGCGTGTGGGCGATCCAAATGCGCGAGGGACGGTCCGGCTGCTCTCCGATTCCGGGCTCGCGATCGGCCCGAGCAAGGGCCAGGCGACACCGGGCGCCTACTTCCTGGTGTCCGCTCGAGGTCGCCGCGTGCCTGACGCGGTCCGCGTGGCCGTCTCCGCGGAGTATGAGGACGGGGCGGTCGCGACCGCGGAGTTCCCGCTGTTACCCGAGAGCTGCTGGTGGATCTGCGGGCCGTTCGAGGGCTGTGAGCCGGCCGACCTTCGCAAACGCAAGGGGCCGGAGGACAGCCTGTCGGAATCGACCTGGTACTCGGGCCGAGACGACGCGCGAGTCCGCTTCCGCGCCGTCTCGTTCCCCGAGTCGCACATGCACGTGGAGGACGCGTTCGAGGCTCGCCCCGGGACCCTGTATCTCGTGAGCGACTGGCTCTGCGACGAGCGGACCCAGGTCGCGATCACCGTCGGGTGCTCGTGTGGCATCCGCGCGTGGCTCAACGGGTCGGGCATCCTGCGCAAGGAGGAGGAAGAGCACCCGCTCTCGATGAGGCGGTGCGTCACGGCAGCGGTCAGGCTCCGCCCGGGCGCGAATCGGGTCATGCTGAAGCTGGTTCGCTACGAGAACCCCGTGGAGCTGTCCTTTGCCGTGTCCGGCCGGGACGGCCGGCCGCTCAGCGGGGTGCGAGCCGGGGACTGGCGCCCGCTGGAGGAGGCTACATGACATCGAGCTGGGCCGTGGCGCTCGTCGCCACGGCTTTCGGAGAGGACATCCGAGCGGGGATCCCGCGCCTTGTGGAGGCCGGGGTGGACAGCATCGAGGTGCTGTTGCCCTGTCTCGTTCCCGAGGGCGCCCCCGACGATGACGCCGGCATCTGCGCCGCGGTGCTCGCAGCCGGCATCGGCGTGAACTCGATCCACGCGCCCTTCGGCCCGGAGTACGACCTCGCGGCGCGGTCGACCAAGGTGCGCTCGAAGGCGCTCGCGGCGCATGTGGCGGCCCTCGACCTGTGCGGTATGTGCGGGACTGACGTGATGGTCGTGCATGCGGGGCACCACACCGAGCGCGGCGTAGAGGACGAGTTCACGGCACGAGCGCTAGACTCGATGCGCGTTCTCATCCCGGAGGCGAAACAGCGGAAGGTCCGACTTGCCGTAGAGAACCTGCCGCCCGACCACCTCACGCCGAGTGCGGCGGCGCTCGCCGCGTTCATCGACGAGATAGATCACCCCTTGGTCGGCGCTTGCCTCGATACCGGCCACGCGGAGTTCACGGGAGGCGCCGTGGCGGCGACGGAGCTGCTCGGGCCGCGCATTATGACCGTCCACGCACATGACAACGACGGCACCGGCGACCAGCACCTCATGCCCGGACACGGCGTGATCGACTGGGCCGGCGTCGGAGCGGCGCTCCGTGCGGCAGGCTACGCTCGACCCATCGTGCTGGAGCTTCGACTGCCGGAGGGGTACACGCCCGCCAGGATGAAGGAGGAGTTCAGACGGCTGGCGGGCGGCTGACCGGAGGCCCGGCGATGGGACGTGGCATCCTAGCGCTCGCTCTGATGGTGGCCTTGCCGGTTGCGCCAGGTGCTGCGGATGACAGCGGCCTCCCGCGCCACTATGCCAAGCTGGCCACCTGGTTCGAGACTCTCGTCCGCACGCTTGAGGCCGCCGCCAGCGACGAAGGGCTGTCGCGAACGTTCCATCCCCTACCGGACTTCGGGCGGGACGGCTTCACGGTTTCCGCGTGGGTACGCACGGCTTCCGATGGCACTGTGCTCGCAAAGGCGCCCCGTGAAGGCGACTGGCCACCTCAGGGCAAGGCCTTCTTCGTTCGATCGGGCCGGCTGTGCTTCGACATCGGCTGGGTAGGCGTGGTCACGTCCCAGCGGGAGGTGGCCGACGCGTCTTGGCATCATGTGGCTGTCGCGGGGACGGGCGGGTCTCACTACGCGCTCTACGTAGATGGTGAGCCAGACGCCGCTGCCGATCTGCCAGCCGGGTCTGACGTTCCCGGACACGTGCTCAAGATAGGGTTCACCAGTAGCAACTTCCCCGGGCCGAGCTTCGCCGGAGAGATCGACGACCTTCGCATCTACGCAAGCGCGCTGTCAGCCGCCGAGATCGTCGCTTGCGCCAAGGGAGACGCGCCTGACGAAGAGCTGGTCGCCCGGTGGGCCTTCGATGGCGACCTCCGCGACTCCGAACCCGGTGAGCGCGACGCAACGCCTGTAACCGGCATCGCTTTCGCGGAAGGACGCCTGGGTAAGGCGATCAGCCTTCCCGGTGGCGGCGTGTACCTGGTCGTGGACTCCGGCGATGGTGTCGTGGCGTGGGACGCTCTCTGGGCTCAGCTCGAGGCCGACTTCCCCGATAACCGCTCGCGCACCGAGATGGCCTGGGAGCGCGGCGACGGGATCTGGCCGGGCTGGCAGCCCGGGGACTGGGACGATCTTGCGCGGCGCTATAACCGCGTCACCGGGATCACCACCGACATCCACGGGCGGGACGCTGCCTTGCAGGTGCGTCGGGCGTACCTCGTGGGGCGGGAGCGCACACAGGTCCACGACCTGCTCTGGGCGAGCAACCTGCCCGGTCTCAGCGGTGCGGTGCGGTACCTCGCCCGGCGCTACCCGGATGTGTTTCCCCCTGCCCAGCCGCTCCTCGACAGGATCTCAGACGTCGAGAAACGCGCGCAGCGCGCGACATCATTGGACGAGGCCAATGACCTTGTCGCAGAGATTGACCGGATCCGAGCGCAGGCCCTCGTGCGCGACAACCCGCTGATGCGTTTCGGCAAGCTGCTCTTCGTGAAGCGGTACACCTACCAGTCGAACCACTACTACACGGACTACATCAACGGGTGCCGGTACTTCGGCGGCAACCTCTGCGCACTCGACCTGGGGACCGGAGAGGTCGTTGAGTTGGCTCCGAGCCTGGCGGGCGGCATCTTCGGCAGGTTCGACCTTTCTTTCGACGGCAAGAGGGTCCTGTTCGACCACAAGCGCGCCATCGGCGAGGGCTTCCGCATCTGGGAGGTCGGCGTCGACGGCACGGGCCTCCGGCAGGTCACATTCCCGCCGGTGGACGAGTCGCTGCGCATCGCCACCTACAAGATCAACGAGGAGTACCAGCATCACACCGATGACATGCAGCCCTGCTATCTGCCGGATGGAGGGATCTGCTTCATCTCGACCCGGTGTGAGTTCGGCATCCTGTGCGACTCTCCGGACCTCTTCACCGCGACCGTCCTCTACAGGATGGACATGGACGGCGGGCACATGGAGAAGCTCACTAACAGCTCAGTCAGCGAGGCCTCGCCGTGCCTGACGAATGACGGCAGGATCCTCTACACGAGGTGGGAGTACGTCGATAAGGGCGCCGTCTGCGTGAAGTGCCTCTGGGCGATGAACCCCGATGGCACTGGGTCGGAGGAGGTCTTTGGCAACGACATCGCCCTTCCACCGACGCTGCTCCACGGCTTGCCCATCCCCGGCTGCAATGATCGCTTCGTCGTGATGGGCACACCCCACTGCCCTCAGAGCGGCGTGGGCGCCGTCATACGCGTCGATACCAGCAAGGACATCCGCACGCGGGCGCCGATGACCTACATCACGCCAGACGTGGACATCCGCGAGGAGGGTGGTTTCCACCATCTTCGGAACGGCCGGTGGGTGAAGGACGAGCTCGGGCCGCTCTACGCGGACGCGTATCCCCTTGACGATTCCTTCTACCTCGTGTCGTGTAACCCCGACACGCCCTGGAACGACCCGACGGGCTACGGCCTCTACCTGATCGACGAGTTCGGCGACCGCGTCCCCATCTACCGCGACCCGGACACCTCGTGCTGGCAGCCGGTGCCGCTGGTGTCTCGACCGACCCCGCCGCCCTGGCCGTGCTCGCAGCACGACGGGGCCGCGAGCGCGACAGGCACCCTCATCATGGCGAACGTCTATGAGGGTCTGTCAGGCGTCGAGCGCAGGACGATCAAGTACCTCCGCGTGATGGAGCAAGTGCCCCGCCCGTGGTCGGCGCGGCGTCGCTGGGACGGGGACCTGTACGACCAGCAGCACGCGGTCATCACGAAGGGCACGCATCTCGGGCTGAAGGTCCTCCGCGGGATCGTGCCGGTCGAGGAGGATGGGTCCGCCCACTTCACGGTGCCGGCAGACCGCAACCTCTACTTTCAGGCGCTGGACGAGGACTTCATGGAAGTCCAGCGGATGCGGACCTACATCAACGTGCGCCCGGGTGAGACCCGTTCGTGTATTGGCTGTCACACGCCCAAGCCTGAGGCTCCGCCGCAAGCGATGCCCCAAGCCCTCACGCGCCCGCCGAGCGAGCTCGGCCCACAGCCGGGCGAGGTGGCCCCTCGACCGCTGTACTACCCCACCGACGTGCAGCCCGTGCTCGACCGGCACTGCGTGAGCTGTCACAGCGGCGAGAGCCCGGCGGCGGGGCTCGACCTGTCGGGGGAGATGACGGAGCTGTTCTCGCGCTCGTACGAGAGCATCCTGGCGCGCAACCTGGTGCCGATCATCGGGGAGAACCACCCGAAGGTGGGTAACGCGGAGCCGGTGCCGCCGCGCACGCTCGGCTCGCACGCCAGCAGGCTGATCGCGCTTGTTCGGGACGGGCACCAGGGCGTCCGTCTCACGCGCGAGGAGCTCGTTGAGCTCACAACGTGGGTAGACTCGAATGGGCAGTTCTACGGATCGTACTTCGGCCGGCGCAACCTGATGTACCGCGATCTGCCGGACTTCAGGCCCGTGCCGACCATCGAGTCGGCTCTCGGTCAGCAGCCCTGATCCTCATGAGCCTGAGTCAGCTCGGCCTGCGCGAGTGGCTCCTGCCCCCAAAGACGGTGGCGGCGGGCGCAGGGCTGCAGGATGCGTGTGGCGGAGGGTGGAACTGAACTCGATAGGTGCCCGGGCGGGTGAGGCGCAGGGTCCCCTCGTCGGGGGGTTGCAGGCGCGGTGATGGTCGCTCGTTGGGAGTGGTGCTATGAGGGCTGTTACGCCTGGGCTCTTCGCCGCGCTCTCCGTCCTGGTCTCCGGCTGTTCACTCGATCGGGAATGCCACCCGACTCGTACCGAGTTGTGGGTAAGCCCCACCACGCTGTCGGTCGGCCAGCACGGGGAAGCTCGTGCCTTTGCCCACTGGACTTGCAGCTTCATGTCGCCCGACACGAGCGCGTTCGGTACTGTCCGCTTCGCGTCCGAGCGGCCATCCGTCGTGGCCGTACAGACCGCGGAATGCGACGTTAGCGCGGACGGTTGGGCGTCGACGCAGCTAGTAGCCCTCTCGCCCGGCTCGACCCGCATCTGGGCTGACGGTCCGGCGCCGCTGGTCGCCGCTGTCTGGGTGCAGGTGCGCTCTGAGGGGGCTGGGTAGACCATGGGGAGGATCTCCGCCTTACTGCTGCTCGCGGCCTTGGCGTCTGTAGTGCTGGCAACGGACGGATGCAGCGCGCTCATCCCGGTGGGACTGGACAGCGTCACTCTCAGGGTGCCGTCGAGCATCCGGGTTGGGCAGGAAGTCACCATCACCGTGGAGATGTGCTGGATGGACGCCCTCATACCCTGGGAGTGTGAGTGCTCCCGAATCGGGGCCCCCGTCACGTTTGAGATCGATGACCCGTCGGTCGCGGGCCCGGCGTCGCAGACCGTGCCGCTCGCGCGCTGCCCCGAGGAGCGGGGCAGGAGCTGCCTGCTGTGCGCGGAGGTGACCATCCGGGGTATCGCGCCGGGACACACCAGCATCACCGTGACGGCCGACGGCCAACGTTCGCCGCCGGAGCCGGTGATCGTGGTTGCCGCTGAGTAGACTGGCCTCCGTGTCCGTGGACCACGGGTTCACGGGCGGGGACGGCCGTGCCACGGGGGATGGCCCTCACCCTAACCCTCTCCCGGAGGGAGAGGGGACAGGCTGGTCAGCTCCTCCTCCACGTCGCGGCTGAAGGCGTCGAACCTGACATCATGCTCGCCTGCAGGCACGGTCAGGGTGGCCGCATCCCCGCGCTCGACGAGGCGCTGCGGCGTGTCGTCCACGGTCGCCGTGAACTCCGTGCCGGTCGTGAAGGGCGTGTGAAGCACAAGCTGCGCCGCGCCGGACACGTGGAGCGTGAAGCTCAGGAGCTCGGGCCTGCAGAAGTCGCGCTCCAGCCGCTTGATCGTGACGGGATCCCCAGTGGGCCTGACCTCGAGCTCCGACTTCCGAAGCCCGAGCGTCTCCGCGCAATGCCACGCAGGCAGCGGCAAGATCGAGCGCGCGTCGCCTCCGACGCGCTGCCAGGCCGGGTCGTCGCCGAGGACCGCGTAGAGCGCGCGGTTCGTCCCGAGGTTGGCCTCCACGTAGTCGCTCGTCTGGCGGGTGATGACGTACCCGAGCGCCGATTCGCGCACATCGTTGGTGCCCGTGACCTGCGGCGGGTATGTGTGGGCCTCTCCCAGCATCGCGAGGAAGCTCGACACGACGCTCAGGGCCACCGGATCGGTGTGCTCGATCACATCGGGGCCTGCCCAAAGAAGGCGGTTCCCCTGCCTGAGCAGCACAGGCGCCTGCGTCGCGGTGTCCCGCGCGAGCACCGCGACGGTTGGAGGCACGATCTCGTCCCTTAGGCGTGCCTGCCCGTAGCCGGTCAGGTACTCGTACTCCTCGGCCGCTCTCAGGTCCCCGAAGTCGGCGGTGGGCTTCATCTCGTGGACTGCGGCGGGGGTGAGGGTCAACTGCGGGGTCGGGGGCCGGTCGGGACGCTCCCAACCGCCCCACGGCCCGTATCTGAGCGCCAGCCGGTCTGTGACGTCGCCCTTCAGCAGCCCGGGACGCAAGCGCGCGACCAGACGGTAGTCAGGCAGGGGGCCCTCGCGTGGTAGCCGCGCATCGACCCACCCCACGGCATCGTCGTTGGCAAGCACCTCAGTCGCGGACGGCAGTTCAGCCTTCCCCTGCACAACCCACGCCCAAGCCTCTGAACCCGGCGGAAGTACGTGCTCCGGGCGGGACACAGCATAGGTGGTCAGCAGCCAGCCGAGAGAAGCCAGTTCCGGGAGGCTCTCGACGGCCGAACGCTCCTTCGCGAACACTCGCCTGCCCAGGGGATCGGGTTCGGCGTCTGGTGGACCGTCAATGATACGCCTGGCTTCCAGGGACGGTTCCTGCCAACAGACTGGCACCGACTTGAGAAAGGCCCTCAGCTCGACCAACGTGCCGCTGGCTCCAGCGGGTAGCGGGACCTGGTGGCAGTCCTCATTCAGGCGACCGACGAACAGAGCAGGCACGCCGCTCGACCAGACCGTCTTGAACGCCCCCGGATCGAGCGAGTTGGTCTCGTAGACCAGTGCCTTGTATCTGCTTTGGATCTCGGGATCGTCGCGCAGTGCCAGGTCGCACAGCAGGTCGGCATCGACGCCCATCTGCGCCAGCAGCGACAGCAGCGCCGGGGCGTTGGAGGTCCTTCGCGCTATCTCGACGTGCGACGCCACAACGGCGATGCGGGGCTTCACTCGGGCCGCGCATGACCCCAGCAAGTCAGTGTAGAGAGGGAGGCTACGCAGGCCGCAAGCGATCCCCAGGTCGTAGGGGCGGACACCGGTCGCACGCGCACCGGCACCGGCTGCGGCGGCTCCGAAGCGGGCCTCCATCGGGCGCCGCGAGGTCGAGACCACCGAGCCGGACCCGGCGGGACCGTTGAACGCCGCGAGAGGGCTCCAGTCTATCCCTTCCGCCTCGGGCAGGTCCGAGGGAGCCGGGATCCCGGCAGGTCCAAACGCGTCCGTGACGCTGAGGAAGAGCAGCTTGCCGGGAGCCGCGGAAGACACTGCCGACGACAGGCGTGCGGCCGTCCGGTTCCAGAGACCCCCTCCCCACGAGATGAAGTCCGAGAGATCGCCTCTGACGCAGTCGTAAGCCCGCCACTCAGCCCGTAGGTCCGGAATGTCGTCGAGCCAGCCCGGCGCCGGACGGCCATATGAGATGGGTCGGTCTCCCAGAGCGACCGCGAGCCCTGCCACCCCGGGCGTCTCCGCCAGGGCCTCCGCCAATCGTCTTAGCGTGCTCTCGAGTGCATCCAGATCGGCCCAGAAGCCTAGGCTGGCGGCGTCGGCATGCTGCGACAGGGCCGCACCGAACCAGTCCGGCAGTGATCCGCCGAGGATCACCACTACCGGCACCGGCGACCCGGCGGAGCCGCCCGCGTAACGCCGCATCACTGCGACAGCATCCGGGTAGAGCTGGCCGCGCTCCTGCTCGACCCAGTCGTACGCGACATGCAGAAGGCGGGCTCCGGCGCCGACGTCGCCGTACCACCCTCCGCCCGCGTTACCCGCAACGATCGGTCGAATCGGCAGAGTCATGGAGGATGTCGAGGGCGAAAGGGCCGACCCGTCGTCCGCTTCCAGCCACCCGTCGCGAACGCGCAACCCGGCGGCTGGCATGTTCACTTCCGCGAGCGGCGCCATCGCGGCCACCACACGATCTCCCACGTCGATAGGCCGCTGCAGGGAGGCCGGGCCATCGTCGATAGCCAGCCACCTCCGAGCCCGCATCATGGAGGAGGCTGCGACGGCAAGCTCCCGGCGGACCTCGTCAAGGTCCGGCCCGGTTCCGGCGAGGAGGTCCAGCCGACGGACGTCACGGTCTACCTCACACTGCCTATCGGCAAGCGTCTGCAGCAGAAACGGGACGTTCAGGACCCATCCGACCTCCGCATCGATGTCCGGGTGCTCTGCGTCGACCACCGGCGCGCTCCCCCATAGCTCGCAAATGCGCCGCTCGAGCCGACCCAGCCGCACTCCCGCGCGGCGCGCGGCCCTGAGGGTGTCCAGGTTGTGCGGAAGCCCTGACGACGATGGCCTCTCGGGCAGTGGCCCAGTGTCGGCAGGCAGAGCCTGAGCGCCGAAGCCGGCGACCTCGAACGCGCACGCCTGGGTAGTCACGATCGTGAGGCGCGCCGGGTCGCCGTCGCGGTGGGCCACACGGGGGCTCGCCAGAAGGGTGCGCCAGGCAGTTCGACCAGGCGGCATGTGGACCTCGGCCCGTCCGCCAGACGGCCATAGCACCGTTAGGTTCACCGGCTCATCCGACAGCACCCGTATCCTGAACCCGATCCCGGACCACGGCTCCGGGCCGAGGGCGTCGCTGAGCCAGGTTCCGTTCGAGACGATCCCGGAGAACGGCAGGCCGGGCGTGATCTCGACGTGGACGGCGCCGGTCTTGGGAGCGTCTGGTGGCAGGTCGGCCACAGGGCTCAGGCTCGCCCTGCCGCCGACCGACTCGATCGGCAGCCACTCAGGCTCGGGCGCCTGCGCGAGGCACCGACACGCGCCCAGAACGGCCACAGCTAGCACAAGGAAACGGCAGTTCATGACTGCCCTCCGTCAACCGATCCGCTGGCCGAGCGGACCTTCGCCCGGAGCCGCGGGTCACCTCTGCAGGTCGCGCGTCCCGGCGTTCCGAACGCAGGGACGATCGACGCGGCTAGGAGGCTGAGCGATGGAGCCGATCGTGCAGGTCTCTATCGACCTGATGACAATAGGCGACGCGCTGCCGGTGGCTGAGGTGGCGGTGCGCGCCGGTGTGGACTGGCTCGAGGTCGGCACTCCGCTCATACTCGGCGAAGGTCTGCACGCGGTGAAGGTGTTCAAGCAGCACTGGCCCGACCATCCCGTCGTGGCCGACCTCAAGACGATGGACGCCGGCTTCCTCGAAGCCGAAATGATGGCGAAGGCCGGCGCCGACATGGTCGTGGTCATGGCGGTCGCCCACTGGTCGACCGTCGCGGGGGCCGTGAGGGCCGGGCGCGAGTACGGCATCAAGGTGATGGCCGATGTGATGCTCTGCGACAACAAGCCCGCCGCCGCGCGCAGGATGCAGGAGCTGGGTGTGGACTACGTGATCGTCCACACGGGCTTCGATGAGCGCCACGCCGAGCCCGGCCGGAGCCCGCTCCATGACGTGCCCGGCGTCGTGCGGGCCGTGTCGATCCCCGTGCAGGCGGTCGGTGGGCTGAGTGTGGAGCAGGCTGTGATGATGCCGAGCCTGGGGGCACCCCTCGTCGTTATCGGCGCTCCGCTTGTGATCGATGGCGAGGAGTTCGCCCCCGGCGACACGGAGGACAAGCTGTACGAGCTCCTGCGGCGGATCGTGACCGAGGTGAAGGCGCAAGGGACACGGTAGTCGCCGCATCCTGCCGGCGGGACGCCGGCGGTCCCGGAGGGGCACCACACCATGTTAGCAGTCGTAAAGTACGGCCAGCACGACGGCGAGGTGGAGCTCCGCGACGTGCCCGAACCCGAGCCCGGGCTGGGCGAGGTGCTCCTCAAGGTGGCCGCGGCCGGCGTATGCGGCTCGGACATCGAGATGTGGCGCCACGTCATCACGTTTGCCGTGAACACGCCAGTGATCCAAGGCCACGAGTTCGCCGGCACGGTCGCGGCGCTGGGCCCGGGCGCCGAGGGCTTCGCGGTCGGCGACCGCGTCGTAAGCGAGACTGCGGCATACATCTGCGGCAAGTGCGCTTACTGCCGCACAGGTGAGTACAACCTCTGTCCACATCGCCTCGGCTTCGGTTACGGCACGAACGGGGCGTTCTGCAGCTACGTGCGCGTGCCGACTCGCTGCCTGCATCGCGTGCCCGACGCGGTGCCGTTCGAGCACGCGTGTCTCACGGAGCCCGCGTGCGTGTCGTACAACGCGATGGTGGTGAAGAGCGACCCTCGGCCGGGAGAGGCCGTGGTCGTCATCGGGCCTGGGCCGATCGGGCTCTTCGCCGTGCAAGTCGCGAGGATCGTCGGCGCGAGCCCCATCATCCTCGTCGGCACGGACGCCGACGCGGGCAGGCTGCAGACCGGCAAGGGTCTGGGAGCGACGCACACGCTGACGGCGGGAAAGGACGACATCGCCGCGGCGGTCGCGGACCTCACGGGCCCCTACGGCGTGCCCCTTGTCGTCGACGCGGCAGGGAACAACGCGACGCTGAAGCTGTCGATGGACCTTGTCGCTCGGAACGGCCAGATCACCAAGATCGGATGGGGACCGAAGCCTGTCGACCTGAGCCTCGACCCGATCATCTCCAAGGCCGCCCGCCTCCAGGGCACGTTCTCACACACGTGGCGCACGTGGGAGGCAGTGATAGCGCTGATCGCGTCCGGGGAGATCGACATGCGGCCCATGGTCACCCACGACATGCCGATCACGGAGTGGAACCGCGCGTATCACCTCGTCGAGGACCGCGAGGCGGTGAAGGTGGTACTTCGGCCCGCCTGACTCCCTCGCCCCGCTCGCGGGGAGAGGGCTGGGGTGATGGGGTTGTTCCCGCCAGCCCCTTACACCAGCGCTGTCGCCTGCACTTGAGACCGCTCGTCCAGCTTCTCCAGATCCTCGACCTCGTACCGGTTCCCGTGCACGTCCTCGATCAGGTACCGCTCGCCCTCGGGGTTCTGCACGTGCGAGCGCGGGTCCGACACCGAGAACTCGCGGGGCCCCCGGTCCGTTTCCACGACGCAGTACACGAGCCCGGCTTTCTCCGACGCCTGCTTGAAGCGGGTGATCTTGGGCACGAAGTAGCGCACCTCAATGCCCCGCTCCGCGAGCGCCAGACTGTCCCTTGACAGCTTCCTCGGATCGACGACGACGCCGATCTCCTCATCTTTCATGTTGGAGATAGACAGATAGCGTCCCGACATCGACTGGGGGAAACACCACCTGAATCGCACCGCGACGTGACCGCGGTCCTTCTCTAGGAGGTGTATCGTTCCGCCGCCGCCGTCTACGAGCTCGATCTGCTCAGGGTCGAGGTAGCGCACGCGCCACTCCTCGGCGTCTGGGCCGCCCTGCTCCTCGGGCTTGGGCTCTTGGTTCTCCGGCTTGGGGTCCTGGTCTTCCACTGCATGTCCCTTGCATTGAGGGGCCGGATGGGGCGCCGCCCCATCCGGCTCGAGGCTATCCGTCTACCGCCTTGATTTGGTTGATCTCCGATTGCATCTTCACGAGACGACCGTAGAGCCCGTCGGATTGCAGCAGCTCATCGTGAGTGCCGAGCTCCTTCTGCTCGCCGTTCTCGAGCACCAGCAGCCTGTTGGCGTTGCGCAGTGTGGAGAGACGGTGGGCAATGGCGAAGGTCGTTCTGCCCTGAACGAGCCTCGCGAGCGCGTCCTGTATCTTCTTCTCCGTCTCGGTATCGACGCTGGCCGTCGCCTCGTCGAGGATCAGGATCTTCGGATTGTGCAGGATCGCGCGCGCGATGGAGATGCGCTGCCTCTCCCCGCCCGAGAGACGCCCGCCGCGCTCGCCGACGTTCGTGTCGTACCCGTCCGGGAAGCGGACGATGAACTCGTGAGCGTTGGCGGCCTTCGCGGCATCCATGATCTCCTCGGTAGTGGCGTCCGGCTTGCCGTACGAGATGTTCTCCGAGACAGAGCCGGAGAACAGGAAGGGCTCCTGCAGCACGATGCCGATCTGCCTGCGCAAGTCATGGAGGCTGATCTTGCGGATGTCGACACCGTCGACCAGAAGCGCCCCCTCCTGAGCAGCGTAGAACCGGCAGATGAGACTCACCGTCGTCGACTTGCCCGCACCGGATGGGCCGACGAGACCGATCATCTCGCCTGGCTCTACCTTCAGGTTGATCTTCTTGAGGACCGGCTTGTTCGGGTCGTAGCCGAACGTCAGGTTGTCGAAGGTGACCTCGCCCTTCATGGCGGGCAGGTTCACCGTGTCATCGCTGTCGTAGACCTCGGGCTTGGTGTCCAGCACCTCGAAGATGCGCTCACAGGCCGTGAGGCTGCGCGAGATCCAGTCGCAGAGCCGCCCAACCCAGCGGAACGGGCCGTAGAACTGGCCCAGGTACGCCACGATGGCCATGAGCGTCCCAAGCGTCAGCCTCCCCTCGAGGACCTTCCAGCCGCCGAGGAACCAGACGAGGTACGTCCCCGCGGCCATCAGCAGCCCTATCGTCGGCCACATCATCATGAAGTACCGATCTATCGTGATGTTCGAGTGGTAGACGGCCTCGTTGCGATCCCTGTAACGTTCTATCTCCCGCTTCTCCTGCGCGAAGGCCTTCACCACGCGGATGCCGGACAGGGAGTCGTTCACGACCGCGCCGAAGCGAGACCAGCGGGCCCACATGCGCCGGAAGTTCGGGGTCAGGCGCTTGAAGAACCACCTCGCGGTGTAGAGGATCATCGGTCCCGGCACGAGAGCGATCAGTGCGAGACGCCAATCCAACGCGAACAGGACCACTGAGATGAAGAAGAAGTTGCCGAACACCCAGATAGTCTCCGGCAGTGCATCCGCCAGGAGGCCGTTCAGGGCGTGCGTGTCCTGGGTGATCCGGGTCATCAGCGCGCCGACCTGCTTCTTGTCGAAGAAGCTGATCCCAAGGCGCTGGAAGGCCTGGTACAGCTCCTGTCGGACGTCGCGCGTAAGGCCGGCCGCCAGTCTGGGATAGATCAGGCTCATGATGAACCCTACGATCGACGTCAGGACCGCGACGCCCGCGAGCAGGCCGATCACCATGGGAAACCGTTCAGGCTGCGGCGGGTCGTGTTTGAGCACGTTGTCAATAAGCTCCCGCATGAGCAGTGGCTGCGCGATGTCACCCGCATGCGTCATGAGCATGAGGAGGATCGACGCCAGCAGCATCTTCCAGTACGGAGCCCCGTACTTCGCGAGCCGCATCAGCGTCTTGGCCCGGTTGAGGCACTGAGGGCAGACCTTAGTGTCGGGCGGAAGGGCGCGCTTGCACTTGGGGCAGGTGGTCTCCTCTTCCTCTTCCTCGTGATAGGCCTCTTCGCCCTCGGTGACGATGTGCTGGATCTTCCGCGCGGCCTTGGCGAAGCTCTTACCCTTCGCGTTGGAGTAACGGAGCAGATCAAGCGGCTTGCCGCCGACAAGCACGCGGAAGACGCCGGAGCCCACCATGCCGTCGGCCAACGGGCTCTTGATGTCGGACATCGGGTAGTCGTGAACGACGTCGGCCTGCCCGTTGTCGGACGCGACGACGACCAGCCTCTCGTGTGTGGCCAGCAGCCACTGGGCACCGAACCGGTCGTCCCGGCCTATGTCGGACTCCAGTGCTATCTCCAGCTCACCGTCGGTGGGCATGCCGCGCTCCTGGAGAGCGGCGGCTACCGACTCTGGGAACTCCTCTATCAGCGGCATGGCTACCAGAACCTCCGGTTCGTGGCATCACTGAGCCTGCGGGCCGCGCACATCTGGTGAGGGTCATGCACGACCGCAGGCCGCTCGACACACGCGCTGCCCACCAAGAGGCAGCGATGGCTGAGGGTGTGGGGCTCGCCAAACTCGCCGACCTACCGTTGCCGCGTCGATGCGCGACGGCGCGGGCGGCGGACCGGGTAGTTCAGCGGCTGTGGACGCGGATTCTGTTCATATTGGAGCACCCCTCCAGGCTAGTGGATGCTTCCACCCGCACTTTGTTACGCATTAGGAGCCGCGTTCTCGCGGACTGGTCACAACCGCTCATTTTGCCGCAAAAGCCGTGTTGCGGACAAGTGTTTTGTCGCCGACCCTCACCCCCGCCTTCCCCTTCGGCAAGCTCAGGGTCAGGCACCCCCTCTCCCCGGGGAGAGGGGGCCGGGCGGTAAGGGCGCACTACCGCGTCCCCAGCCATCGCTTCCATGGCGCGTCGGCCCTGGCCACCTCGCGCCAGCCGTTCCGTTCGTCGGGCGCGAAGCCATAGGCCGCAACCCAGGGCTCATCCGACTCCCATCGCTCGCCGTGCGCGAGCTTCACGTTGATCTCTCGACGAACGTCCGAATGGAAGCCTCCGTCCTCGCTCTTCCAGAACATCAACTGGAAGTCCGACCCGCGGTACGGAGCCAACCCCAACGTGCCGCCCAGGACCTTGTCGGTCCAGCAGCAGCTCTCGAGGTAGTAGTTCGGCGCGGCCGGGCCGCCGACGTCGTCATCCTTGGGGTCGCCGCCGATGCTCGGCAGGAGGTAGTGGAAGCAGGCGACCACATCAAGCGGACGCTGGTCCGCGTTCTCGATCCAGAGCAGCTTGGCCAGCACGCATGGCAGGCCGTCGCGCGCGAGCAGGCGGTAGCCCACGTGGAACGCGCGCTCCTCGCCCCCCGGCGGCGGCTCGAAGGCAAGCTCAAGGTCGGCCAGATGCACACCTCCGCCTTCCCACAGCCTTGCGAGCACCGTGTGGGACGGGGCGATCCACCGGCTCCCGCCTCCGATGCTCTCCTGCAGAAGTGGGTGCAGCCTGCCGAGCTCGAAGTCGCGGCAGCGGATGTCCGACAGCGCCTCCGCCGAGCCGGCCGCATGGGCCGCCTGGAGGGGTCCCAAGTCCCAAGCGAACTCGGCGACCGTCCTCTCCTGAGCGCCCGGGATGTCCGCGGGGCCGAACTGCGGTACCGGTCCGACGGGCTCTTGGGTGACCCATGACAGCTCGAGGGGGCAGGACGCGTGGTCAGCGGCCGCCCTGCCGTTCACCTCGGTGGCGACTCGTACAAGTTCGTCCCAAGGCTTGTCGTCTACATCGACTAGGCCGTAGTTGGAATCCTCGGGGAACGTCGACGAGATCCCGAGCGCCGGCTCGTCGACCCACATGAAGTAGTCGTACCCCACCATGAACGGTAGCTGGGCGATCATAGTCGCGAACACGTCATAGCAATGGGCCTTCTGTTCCTGCGTGTCCACCCTCATGCCGGCGCCGTGCTGAGACGGCAGGCCGGCGTCCAGCGCCGGGAAGCTCCATTCGGTGATCATCATCGGGCGCGCGACTGCGCCGTACAGGTCCGCGAGCATCTCAGGGGTATCCAGCACCCGGTTCCCGGCCAGGTCCACCCGCGGATACGTGTTGATCGTGAAGATGTCGACGTGCTTGCTCGCGGCAGAGAGAACGCCGGCGGGCGCGATTCCCGCGAACCTGCAGCCCAGGATCATGTGGTCGGAGTCGGCCTCGCGGATGGCGGCGCAGGTGACGCCGAAGTACCTCTCGGCGATCACGCCGAGGAACCTGTTCGCCAGCTCGTACCAGAGCTCGGTCGCGGGCGGAGTCGTGACAGCGGCAAGCTCGTCCGCGCTCGTGGCGTTGGTCCCCAGGGCGTCGTTGACGGCCTGGACAGAGCCGAGCGTGTCCACCAGCCAGCGCACCAGGGCCTTCTTCGCCGGTCGGTCCGGCCCGAGAAGGAACACATCGTCAGCCAGGCGGCCCGTCTTGCCGAACCACTCCAGCTCGTTGTCAAGGAAGTAGCCGAACAGCCACGGGTCGCCCCGGTGGCGGCCGGTGAGGCCCGATGCCACGAAGCCGCAGTAGGCCTCGAACTCCTCCGAGAACACATCCGGGAAGCCCGTCCAGTTGATCGGCTCGGCGATCCACTCCCGACGGGCGAAGCCGCTGCCGAGGGACGCGAAGTCGGTGTACGCGAGGCCGTGCCGGTGCGTTGACGGATGACTTCCCGCGCCGAGCAGGTTGAAGCTCCACTCCTTCAGCCGGCTCGTGGCGGACTCCGCCCAGGCCTCCGCGGAGCCGTACCGCGCCTCGCAGTTCCGGTGATACGGAGCGTAGCCCAGCTTGTCACACCAGTGGGCATCGTAGTTGCAGTGATCAGTGCCGACCATGAACATGCGCCTGCCCGTGGGGTCGATCACCCACCAGCGTCCATCCGACTGCTCGACGCGGAAGTAGCCCGTGCCCTTCGACACGACAGGAGCGTCCGGTTGGATCGGAATGTACGGGTCGTACGGCTCAACTGCGGTGTCGTCAGGGGGAGGCGCCACAGGGTCGTCCACCTCGATCCGAACATCATCGTACGTGGCGTCAAGCATGCTCGCCGACAGACCCGCCCACCCGCAGTCGACGGCGTTGTTGGACAGGCCATAGGCGAACCGCGCCAGCGGCTTCCCGTCCCCGGAGCTGATGGTGCCCTCGACGCGGCCGCCGCCCAGGCTGAGGCGTAGGCGGTAGGGTACGCCGGGATCCCAGGACCATCCGTCCGCTGTCCACCGCGCAAGCTGCTCGAGGGAGGTGTCAGCAAGCGACTCAGCAAGCCACACACCGTCATGCAGCTCGTGAAGCTCGGTATGATGGGCGAACTGCTGGGCCTTAGGCGCGCGGACGAGGTTCAGACGCCAGGCATTGGCGCGGTCTTGCTGGATCTCCAGCCCCGCTACGAGCCAGTCGCCGGAGCCCTCTCCGGTCACCGTGACGGTAGCCTCGACGGTCACAGAGCGGCCGTACCCGGCCTTGCGACATAGAATGGCGCCCGTCGCCCGCGACGCCGTCATGGCCCCGCCAGCGACGCGCCAGCCTACCGACTGAGGCTGCCACGCCGGGGCGCCCCAGCTACCATCAGGGTAGCCCGCGAAGTCGTCGATGACGACGTCACCTCTGCCGGCGGCGTCGAGAAGAGGCAGGAGCAGGAGCACGGCTGGGGCTAAGCGACACATCGAGGGCACCTCCAGGCGATGGACGGCGATTCCGCGGCGGCCCGGGCCTGCCTTCCCGGGCGGCAATACTTGCCAAAAAAACGGCTTCATCTGCTACCCGACGGCGGGGGACGCATGTGACGCTACGGCCCGCACACGGAATAGGGAATCGAGGTGTTTCGGTTGCAGGGGAGTGTGAGGGATGGTGCGTGCAGCCTCCCACACCGCCTGGGGGCTGACTAGGGGGCAGTCCTCAGGCGAGTGTGGGCGTCGTTCAGCCGCCCCTACAGGCCCCGTCGCAGCCGGAACACGTCCTCGATCACCTCCAGGTCCTTGAGCGCGTCCGCACCGGCGTTCACAGGCTCCTCCTCGCCACGAACCGTGCGCAGGAACGCCTCCGCCTGGTTGCGGAACGACCACTGCCAGGCCGGCACCGGCGAGTCCTTCAGTCCGGTGGCCGCCCTGTAGCGCTCGACCTCAGCCGGCACGTTGCGGAGCATCGGCGGCGGTGTCTTTAGGTCGACGTAGCCGTCCGCGAAGTACGCGGTAGTCACCTCGTCCCACCACTGCCCCGACATCCCGCCCACCTCGAGGCTGACGAGAGTGTCCCCCGCAGCCAGGCCGATGACCGAGCACGGCCCGTGATCGGTGACGGAAAGCGCCTTCAGGTCCTCACCGAGCAGGAACCGCACCAGGTTTATGTTGTGCGACCAGACGTTCGCCATCCACTGGACTTGCTGCCGCCCTTCGGAGTCCAGCCACTCGGGGCCGTCGGTCTCTATGCCGAGCGGAGGATAGGGGTCGCTGCTGCCGATCGGGCGCTCGATCCCGCAGAGCCAGTCCCCGCCGAAGCAGTGCGCCCTGACGAGCGTGGGCGTCTTCCGGTCGCCCTCCCAAGTCGCGATGGCGTCCTTCGCCCACCAGACCCCCGGGTCGAAGCGCTTCATGTACCCGACACAGAGGTGCTTCCCCGCCGCCTTCGCCGCCTCGACCATCTCACGGCCCTGTTTCGCCGAGCCGGCCAGGGGCTTCTCCAGGATGACATGCTTTCCGCCGGCGAGCAGGTCCTTGGCGACCTTGCCATTCGCCAGGTGAGGGAGGATCGCCGCCACGGCATCCACACCCGGATCGGCCGCGAGCTCGAGGTGGTCCGCGTGCACCCGCTCGATACCGTACCTGCTCGCCACCTTCCGGGCGAGCTCGGTGCGCCTGTCCGCCAGGGCAATGAGCCTGCATCCCGGTAGAGACGCGTAGTTCGCGATGTGCGCGAGCTGGCCCATGAAGCCACAGCCCACAAACCCCATCCTGACTTCCGACATGAATGGCTCCTCCTCTGACGGACGCCAGCACCCGGCCCGTTCCGACGACCTCACCCACGGGCGGCCACACTGGGCCGCCCCTACGGCAAGGGCGCTAGGACCCGCCCTCCTCCGGTTTGCGGAACCTGACCGCCGCCGATGCCAGAGCGACGGCGTTCGGCCCTTCGTTCACGACCACAACCCGGTTCAGGCCGCGCCTCAGCGCCTCGCGAGGAAGCGGGATGACGAGTTCCTCCCACTCATCGCGGCGCCCATCGATCCTCAACGTCTGGTAGGGCACATCCGCGGCGTACACCTCGCGGCCGTTCACCGTGACCCTTAGCTTCGCCGGCTCGTCCGAACCGCGGGCGCCGCGGCCGTACAGGTCGCCGACGACTCCCACGAGCGACAGAGTGTTGCGCGCCTCGGGAGCGCTCCAGTGCTCGAACGTGGCGTCCGCTTCGGCATTGCTGTAGCGGTCGAGCAGCACGGCCGGCCCTCCGTCGAGTGTCACCCGCTCGGCACCGGCGCCCGGGCTGATGAATGCTTCGCATCGCTCAGCATCCTCGGTGACTTCGTCGAAGGTCACGCGAATAGGCACCCGCGCCAGGGCGTCGACGATTAGGCGGCTGTCGCAGGTGATCCACCACTGAGGCGAGGCCAGCGCGAGAGGTACCACCGTCTCGCCGTCTGCGGAGATGATGGCCACGCTCGCGCGCTTGCCGGCCATCTTCTCCGGATCGAGCGCAAGCTGCAGCACAGCCGGCCTGTCGACCGCGAGCAGGAGCGCGTCGCCCGCGGCCTCCCGTTGCGCCAGAATCACCGCCGCGCCGCCCGCATCGACCAGGACGTGATCGGGGGCGTCCGAGTCGACCGCGTACAACCCCGGGCGACTGCAGATCGTCACCTTGTCCGGGCGGTACAGAACGCGGACGAACGAGTCGCTCGACAGATCGTAGACCGATGCCGAATCGCCTGCCGGCACGCGCAGCTCCGGGCCGGATGTCAGCACAAGATCCCGTGCGGTCATGCAGTAGTCCCACGCACCGAGATCCACGACCAGTCGCCCGAGCTTCTGCAGCCGGTCGCCATCCGGTGGGCGGTAGCCGAAGGAGGCGAACCTGACCCCGCGCCGCGAGAAGAACGCGTCATAGGCCGACTGGCTCTCGGCCGCGGCGGTCGTGTTGGGAAGCTCCGGCGGGGGGATCACCTGAGTCGGAAGCACGGGCTCGCGCGGGATCGCCGGGATGAGGCCGTGTCGGTCGAGGAACCGCGGCTCCTCGTACAGGCTCTTGGTTTCATCCTTCGCGGGGAGGGGCCTTGATGTGCCGATGCCGAGATGAGTGAGCACGTCGCTCAGGACGTTCGCTCTGGCGAGCCCTGGCGCGCCGTTGAGGCCGAGAACGCGGCCGGCGCCGCGCGTGGCTACCGAGTACGCCGGCGAGCCGACCTTGAACCACTCGGCGAGCACCTCCGTGCCCTCGCGGGCCTCCCCCCGGAAGATCCACTGGCCATCCCCGGGCGGGACCTTCACCTCGCGAAGTCGCCGCGACTGTGTGCCCTCCAGGTCCTTGATAAACCGCATCCCATCGACAGGCTCACGGAAGACGCGCCCGCGGTTGAAGGGCAGCCTGCCGGCCTGCCGGTTCTTCGACTCAGTGGTCCGCGGGCCGCCTTCGGGAGCCACCGTCGCGACGTCGCCGTAGTGTGCCACGGTGTACCCGCGATCGGCGCACTCGAAGAAGGAGTCGAGGAACGCGTCGCCGGCGCGGGCCGCGTTGCACAGACATACAAGCTGCGCACGGTCGGCGTCGGGCTCGCTGTCGCCGGCCGGCCTGGCCTGAACGGGGGGCGGCTCCAGCGCGAAGGCGACCGACCGGCCCGCCTCGTTGAGCAGCGCCAGCGTCGGCGCCACCTGATCCGGCGGCTCGCCCGCGTCGGGAGCGACCCTATGATAGAGCTCCGCGCGTGGTTCGACGACCAGAAGAGCGTCGGCCTCGAACGGGCGACGCGCGACGTCGGAGCTTGCGGAGTCGGCAAGTGCCCCCGCCATCTTGGCCGCCTCGCGCACGGACTCGGTGAGACTGGGGGTCGCACGAGAGAGCACGGACACAGCGGGCGGGCCGTCGTCGCGCAGGGCGAGCGAGATGTCCCCCACGATCACCGTCTGCACCCCGGCCGCGAGAGCGCCGACCGCGGTGCGGGCCGCCGTGCGGGTCGCCGGGCTCTCGTAGTCGCATAGCAGCCCGCCCGAAGGGCCGAGCGCCGCGGCCTCAAGCGCCCCGACCTCCCACGCCACTGTCGGCGCCCTGGGGACGGTGACCGAGCGCCACACGACCACACCGTCCGGCAGGCGCGGCACCGCTGCGGCGACAAGCGGCACCGAGCCGGTGAGAAGTACGAACGACCTGCCGACTTCCGAACAGGTCCGACCGCACACCGCCGCGACGGCCGACACCCCGTCAGCCCATGCTCGCGCCGCGGCCTCCGCCTCGGCAGGCGTCGCCGTAACCGCCACCTGCTCAGGGTCGGGCACGGCCCAGATGAGGCCGGCCAGGGAGGGGTGCGAGCCCAGGGCGTCGAGTGTTCCCTTCACCGCCATCTCAACAAGGGGGGCTTGTTCCGCCGGCGGCACCGGCCGCCCAGCCTTCGATACCTCGACCCCGGCCACGTACACGGAGGCTCCGGCTGCGTCTGCCGCGCTCAGCGAGCCGTTGAGGCGCTCTCTGTCCGCGTCGCCCGCGTTGAAGCCCGCGCCGCACGCGACGTGATAGCCCGTCTCCAGGTCGAGCCCGTCGCCCGGCAGCGCGACGTGCACCCTGAGGCCGAGCGCGGTCGCTCTCTCCACCCCGGCACGGTAGCTGGCGACGTCGGTCGGGTACACGCCTGGCGGAGGCAGGAGTTCCGCGCTTGCGGGCGCAGTCGCCCTGACGGTAACGCCCAGTTGCGCTGCGAGCGCGCGATCGCCGCAGGCCAGAACGAACGCGAGGCCCGCGAGCAGCGGGCCCACGGTCCGGAAGCTGCTCCTCATGCGCCGCCTAGCCCTTCTTGATGCCGATGTAGAACCCTCCGACGAACCCGGCAGCCGAAGGCAGGTTGTTCACCATGATCGACAGGAACTTGCCCATCGCGGTGTCCGCCGCCCCGCTCTGAGCGAACTGCTGGAAGCTCTCGTTGGCCGCCCCCCAGTTGATCTGGAGCCAGCCTTTGGCCGCCATGATCTGGATGAGGATGAACAGGAGCCCCACGAGCAGCGCAGCAGCCTTCGCGGCTTTCTTGATGAAGTACCCCACACAGAAACCGGCGATTCCGCCGAGCCCCAGAGTGAGGATCACGCCACTGAGAGAAGGCATCTAGCATCACCGACCCCTGTCTTCTAGCGAGCGGTAGCGACTCCTTTCCTACCGGCCGGGGGTGCAGGTCGCACGCGAAGGGAGCCGAAAACAGAGACACTCCCCGGGCCCGCGCGTCTGTAGACGGGACGCGGCCCGGGTGGCTGCTTAGGAGGTACCCCGACATGCGCACATCACGTTGCCGGGCGTTGTTGTTCGGCGCACTGCTCCTAGTGGGGGCGGCGGGCCTGATGCTGATGTCGGGCGGGTGCGCGGGCGCGCCCGCCACGCCTGGCAACCAGGATAACAACACGGAGCAGTGGACCGTGAGGGGAACCGTGCTGAACGCCTCGGACACGCCCATCGACGGTGCCACAGTTCAGCTTAACACGAACACGGTGGCTGGCACCGAGAGCGCGCAGGATGGGAGCTTCCGGTTCACTAACGTGCCGCCCGGGACCTACAAGGTGATCGCCTCGTATGCGGGTGCGACGGACTACCTTTCCGGCGCGTCCGATGCGTTCACCCTGAGTTCGGACAACCCCAGTGTGAGTGTCACTGTCAGAGTGACCGGGTCGGGTCCGCCGCCTCCCCCGTGGGACTGACACAGCGAGGCGAGGGTAGGCTCAGGCGACGCTTGGGTAGGCGCACCATCGCCTGACAGGACAACCCTCGCAGCTCGGGGCCGTCGGCCTGCATCTCCGCCTGCCGTGCATCACCATCGAGACGTGGAGCTTGAGCTTGAGCTCGTCAGGCACGACCTTGTCGAGCACGTCGTGCGCACGGTCCGCTGAGCAGCTCGGGGCGACCAGCCGCAGCCTCCTTGCGATCCGCAGACAGTGGGTATCGACAGGGAAGGCCGGTCGCCCCAGGGCGAACAGGAGGACGCACGCGGCCGTCTTGCGACCCACCCCGTGGTAGCGCAGCAATCGCCGTTGCACTTCCCCCGCCGGCAGATCGGCCAGCCCGCTCAGGTCGAGTGCCCCGTGTGCCGCGTTGACCGAAGCCAGCAACCCTAGTATCCGTGGCGCCTTGATGTTGGCGAGCCCGCCGACGCGGATGGCCTCCTCCACCTCGCCCACGTCTGCCGCAAGCACCTGCGACCATGTTGGAAAGCGCTCCTTCAGCCGCGCGAATGCGCGATCGGAGTTCACGTCACTGGTGTTCTGGCTGAGGATCGTTCTCACAAGGCTGTCGAGCGGATCGCTGCGCAGGCGCGTCCGCGCCTCGAGCGTCTCGTCGCCGTACTCGCCCCACAGAGCGGCCGTGATGCGCTCGATCCGCTGCCGCGTGGTCAACGTGCGCGCTGTCAGCGCGGAGCCACCTCCACTCCAGGGAGCTTGTCCGCCAATGCGCCGACGAGCTTCCCCGATAGCTCGAGGTAGGAGATGACCAGGATAACGCCGCACACCGCGAACGCCCCGACCGCTACCCAGAGCCGCGGCTCCCCTCGGGCGAACGCGAGCACCGCGAGCGCGGCCCCGATCACGGCCAGCGGCACCCCAAGCACGGCCACGAAGCGCATGGCGCCCACAACCGCCTCCGGGCCCGAGCCCAGGGCCTGCTGCACCGCGTTGAACCTGAGAATGACATAGACCGCCACCGCGGCCCAGCTTGCGTAGGCCGCCAAGGCCAGAGGGGGCTCGCGTCGCGGGGGCTGAGGTGGTCTGGGAAGCCTTGCTGTCGCCAAAGTGCGCACTCCGCTGCCTTCCGGATGCTTATCGGACCGGCCGAAGGAGAAGCGGCGGCGGCCACGTGAAGTCGGTATCCTGCTGGCCTGGGGAGCGTCCCGCCAGCACCAGGAGCCAACCTGTCTCGCGCGGGCTCATGCAGGGGCCACGCCTGATCGGGACGACGTCTGTCGCGGGTATTCGCCGCTCGGGCAAGCTCTCGAGGAATCCGGAGGTCTGCAGTTCCTCCAGGGCCTGGGCCACGGCGGTGGGCTGAAGGTCCGCGGTGTAGGGCCCCGCTTCCACCTCGCCGTTCACGTCAAGCGCAGTGTTCCCCGTCGTGTTCGTGAAGTACCACAGCGACCACCCGGACACGCAGCCGGCCGTTCGCTTCATGACCTGCACAACGACATCGGCCGTGTTGCGTTCGGCCTCCTCGATCGTCTCGCGTCGCTCCGCGGTGTTGGAGGGGATGTACCCGAACTCCTCCATCACCACCGGCTTGCCGGCCCACGCGAACCGGGCGAGGAGCACGGCCAGGTTGAGCCCCTTCTCAACGTCGGCGGCATAGACGTAGTGATGCACGGTCACATAGTCGAGGAACGGGGCGGTGTCCCGCGCCGTGCAGCCCATCACGTACTGCGCCGAACCGGGCCACTGGTCGGCAGGCGTCCGGCCGTGCGTGCCTGCGGTGACCATATGATCGCCGTCGACCGCCCGGATCGCCTCCGCTTGCAAGCGCAGGTACTCGATGGAAGTCCACTCCCGAAACTCGTTCCAGTCCCGCACAACCGGATCAGGACTCGCGTAGTTGGCGCCGTCCCACGTAAGGTCGGGCTGCTCGACATCGTCGAACGCGTCGTAGCGAGTGCCCCAGGCCGTGTTGAGGGCCTGAACGTCGTCGTACGCTCGGCTGAGGAACGCGCGGAAGCGCGGCAGCGCGTACGCCCCGGGGATCAGCCCGTCCCAGTCCTTCTTCCACGTGAGGTTGTGGTTCGGCATCGTCCACTCGGCGGCCAGGTTGTAGGAAAGCAGCGCCCCGCGTCCGCGGCACGCCTCCGCGATCTGGCGCCAGAAGTCCCCGAGCGTCCGCCGGTTGCTGCGCCCCTCGTCGCCGATGCCCCAGTACTGCCCGCCGTCCTGCCACCACTTGCAGCCATTGCCGCCCCACTCCGAGAGTGTCAGCGAGATGCGAATCCCGCGCTTCTCGGCGAGGTCGAGCAGTGTTCGCACACGGTCGATCGTACCGTCCGCGAGTTGCGCCGCGTCGGTCGGCTGCGGGTCGGGAAGGATGTCTCCGATCGGAAGGAACACCTTCGCGTAGTTCATGCCCAGCGCGGCCTGCGCGTCGAGGAACCGCTCAATGGCCGCCTGGTCCCAACCCTTCGGGGTCAGGAGCCCCAGCCCCCACCTGTCGTCCGGGTTGTCCATGTGCATAACGAGGTTGGAACCGAACGGCACGAACCGGGCCCCCGTCTCCGATCCGACGAAGCGGAAGCCGTCGTCAGCGGCCCGGATGATCTCGAGCGAGTCGCCGGATGGCGCTTGAAGCAGCGCGAGCGCGAGCGAGGCGGCGAGCATGACGCTAGTGTATCCTTCCGGTCTCGAAGAGCTCGCGCACCCGCACGGACGAATCGACGATAAAGTTGTGTGGGGCGGCCTCCAGTGCTGCCCGGGTGTGCGTGCCACTCAGGACGCCGATCACGGCGCCGCATCCGGCATTGTGGCCGGCGATGCAATCGAGTGGCGTGTCCCCTACGCTCACTACGTGACGGACGGAGACGACGTCGCAGGCCTCCATCGCGCGGAAGATCATGTAAGGCGCGGGCTTGGGCCGGGCTACCTCGTCGGTCGAGACCGACGCGTCAAGAAGCGAGCGCAGCCCGGTCCTTTCCAGGATGACGTCCATGATGCTCCGCCAGAAGCCGCTCGTGATGGCGACCTTGATGCCCTCGTCGCGAAGATACTGCATAGCGTCCGCTGTCCCGGCCACGACGACGATGGGCGCCTCCGAGAAGTGCGCCATGAGCTGATCCTCGTATGCTTGGTTGGCCTCGTCGGCGAGGCTGGCGGCGGCCTCCGGCCAGTCGTCGTGCTTGTGGCCGGCGAGCGACAGGAAGACCTCCTTCTTCGTCCTTCCCTGCTGGCCGCCGGCTGTGTCGAGGTCGCGGTTCAGCTTCAGCTCCGTAGCTACCTGACGGAATACCCGGTCGATGGTACCGTCATCGTGGATGGTCGTTCCGCCTAGGTCGAAGACAACCATCTTCGTGCGATGGCCGGCATCTGATGTCACGGCGATCCCTCCAGAGCGAAGTCCGCCCTATTCTAGCAGAGGAAGCCCGGCCGCGGGTGGGCAAAGGGGCTGCGAGCTGTGGCGCGGAAGAACAGACCGGCCGCGAGACGTGCGGCCTGGATTGGGAGGAGCAGCACCTGTGAGTGACAATCCCGCGATCTACACACCCGCAGTCGTCTACGCCAGTGTCTCGCTGGCG
>Ga0315280_10001885_pt1 | contig 35046 bp, 26 predicted proteins | sample YL17G06_40_MG_FD_203697 | JGI IMG/M metagenome (GOLD analysis project Ga0315280, IMG submission 203697) | Sediment microbial communities from Yellowstone Lake, YNP, Wyoming, USA - YL17G06_40 | ecosystem: Environmental > Aquatic > Freshwater > Lake > Sediment | place: USA: Wyoming | collected...
AGGTCGCTCAGGATCTCCGGAATATCGCCTCGCATTCCGAGGAAGTGGACGTGGTCTTTCAGGTTCAGCTTATTAATCAGGGTCGAGAGTTCCTTCCAAATTCGGTCGTTCAATTCCCCCACGGCAACAAACTGGACATGGGGCATGGAATCGACCACTTTCCGAGCGGCTTGAATGAAGAACTCATACCCTTTCGTTTCATGAAGATGCGCGATCATCCCAACCAGTTTTGTTTCCCTCGGAACCTGCAACTCGGAGCGCAACGTACCCTCCCCCGCGTTGCTAAAGGTCCTCAGATCAATTCCGTTGTAGATCTTAACAATCTTCTCGGGCGAGAAGCCGACCCTCTGGAGCATGGCTCCGACGTAATCGCATACCACAACCACGGCGGCGGCCGAGTGCCTCACAATGCGAACCTTGATGGTCTGCTTGAAACCCCGCGCGCGTGATAACTCAATAGGGCCGTGATAAGTCGCGATGGTTTTTCGTCCGACTGCTTTTCCGGCTAAGCAGCTATAGAAATTCTGATCGGGCAGGTGGGAGTGGATGAGGTCCACCTTCTCCTGGCGTGCTAATCGTGCGATGGCGCGTGGCAGCTGGAAGTCGTACCACGCTCCGCATTCTTCCAGAACGGTCTTCACCCCTCGCTCTTCGAGTTCTTCTCGCAGCCAGCCTTCCTTGATCAAGAGCACAACGGAGCGGAATCGTTTTGGGTCTAGCCTTGATGCCAGGTCCAAAAGAACGGTTTCAGCCCCCCCGGGCTCACTGCTTTCGATTGTGTGTAGGATTGTGTGTTGGTGCATTATCATGCGGCGTACGGAATCCTATGGCGCAAGCTCAGTCACTCAGTTGCTGGCCCTGATCGGCCGATCAGAATTCTCCTCCTGATTCTTCCGGCCGTGCCGGCTGTGTCCTGTGCAGGCAGCCATGCAGGCTCAAGGGCAAGATTTCCTTCGAGGCCATTCTGCCGATTTCCCAGGTGATAAGGACTGTCTCCCCGGCGAAACTCCGCTCTCCGAATCGTTCATCGCCAGGGTGCGGCAGTGAGATTAAACGCTGCCGCCGAGAACTTGCCACTCAACCCCGTGATATTCCCTTCGTGAATCAGAATCCTCCTCATACTGTAAGGGTCGAGCCCGCCTTGATGCCATCCACGCTTGGTTGTGACCGCACACCGATAGCCGGTCCGCTGGACCCACTGGCGGATGCGCGAGTCCCAATCACCATTCGGATAAGCGAAGGCCCAAACCGGCTTCCCGACTCGCTCTTCTATGCCCGTCTTCGAGTTCTTCAATTCGGACTCCACTGTGTCGTCACTTTCAAAGGTGAGGAGCGGGTGAGTAACGGTATGGGCGCCGAAGTCAATCCCATTGCGGCTCATTTCGACGACCTCGTCCCAGCTCATCATCTGATCAGAGTCTTGCTGAGCGTTGGGACCTGTTCCGGCGGGTAGGAGCTGAGTCACGATCGTTCGTCGCTCTTCGGCGGGCACCCGTTTCAGGCACTCCACAATCTCTTCCAAGCTAACCACCCGCAGTTTCCCTGGGAGCAGTTTAAGCGCGTGACATTTGATCAGTTCGCGTTGGGAAGGCTCCTTCCATGCCTGGCACAGGCGTTCCACCCACAAGTACGCGCGACCGTCGATATACCCCGTCACCAGGAAGATGGTTGCCGGCATTCCATATTCCTTTAGCCGCGGGTAGGCAACCGTATAGTTATCGCGCCAGCCGTCGTCAAAGGTCAGGGTGCAACACGGCTTGCCCTGGGAGTGCTCCTTGTCCTTTCCCGCAAGGATTGCATCCAAGGGCCTGACCTCAAAATGTGTCCTCAGGAACTCGAGAAGTCCGGCAAAGGTCTCTTCCTTGATCAGCATGCCGGGTAGTGAATTCACTCGATTGAACTGTTCTTCTCCTAATATCCGGTGAAAACCCAGGATGCAAACCTCTCTCTTCCCAAGGATTGCGCGGCGGAAAAAACAGACAAGCGCAAAGAAGCCCGAATAGTGCAGCAGCACTGCCACGGCGTGACGCGCCAAGTGTCGCCAGCTAGCGGGCATCTCTGGACACCCTTTCGAACACGCCCGCCAATTTCTCCGCCAGGCGGTCCCAGCGAAACTGTGCCACAAAATCCGGCCTTGCGGGTTTGGGAGGCCAGTCGTTTCGATGCTGGGCGATCACAGTCCGAAGTACGCCTTTGATCGCCTCCACATTCTCAGGGTTCAGGACGTACCCGGCCCGTCCCTCCTCGACAAGCTGTTGGACTCCGCCGGGGTGAGTGACCGCCAGGATGGGGCGGCCGATCCGGAGATACTCGTAGGTCTTGCCGGCGATCGCCAAGCGCGAGAAGTGCGGACGTCCCCAGAAAAGCAGCAAATAGCTGGTCTCGCGCATGAGCTGGCGCACCAGACCATGCGGGACGAACCCGTGGCGGTAAAGAACCCCTCGAAGTTCCTTCCTGCCTTCGTAGATGGCCCGCTCGCAATCCTCGTTGGGGTCTCCGATGATGTTCACCCGCAGCTTCTTCTCCAACTCGGGCTGCTCTCGAAGCAGTTCGCACAAAGCCTGGAAAAAGCGGCCACTATTCTCGGGGTAGATCGTCCCGAAATGAGAGAGGTGGATAAAGCCGGGAGGGAGGAGGTGCGGCTCCGAGACCCCGTCGCGGCTGAAATCGTCCTCGCAAAAGCCGTTCCTGATTACGGCGAGCTTACCATCAGGCACGCCATATGACTGCTTGAACTCCTCCTTGTGCCCCTCCGTCATTACCACGACGGCATCGGCCCTGCGAAGCATGAGGAGCTGCAACCAACGCTCAAACCTCCTGCGGAGAGGGCGCTTGGGAGGATACCAAGGGTCCTGGAACTCCAGGACCCACGGGATCCCAGAAAGCAGTCTTAGCCAATACCCCACGACAGTTGCGGAACGGGGGGGCGACATGACGTAGACTACGTCGTAACGGCTCTCACGAGTGAGTCGGAAGGCCCTGGCTAACCCAAAGGGTACCCAGCCCACCGTGCTGTCGGGAAAATACAGGCAGGAGCGGGCGAAATCACCGGCAGAGCGCATCCATCGATCCAGGAGAGGTTGTTTTGCTTCGTCATGACGCGATTTCAGCGCACCGGCAGTGCGGATAACGCTGGCCGTTGAGCGCTCCCAACCGTTTACGGCCAGGTATCGTGTTCGTTCGATGCGCAATTCCGGCGGAAGGCGTTTCAGCAACTCCGGCTCTTCAACGCCTCCCAGATTTCCCCGGACTGTAACCACAGTGGGTTCCCACCCGTATTGGACGAGGTAGGTCGTCAGGTTGGTGTTCCGATAGACGGCGCTGGTCCGCCGCGGCGGAAAGTCAAAGGCAATAACGAGTGCCTTCTTTGTTGCGGAAGCCATCTCTCGCCTCGTCAGCCTCCGGTCAGGTCAGGGCTTGCGACCTGGGGAGGCTTGCCCCCACCCCTACTCCTGCCCTGCGAGCGATTCGATCCGGGCAAGTTTGCCGGCATTGCTCGATTAGCCGGCTCTTGTGTCTAAGTAGAGGCTTAGTTCCTACTCATCAACAACGCTTCGACCGTCCGACAGTAATCGGCGAAGCCCTTCGACAAGGTGCACATTCCTGCACACAACTCCTGCTCGAGGCCTGGAAGCCCGTCCATCATTTCCGACAGCATATTCATCAAGGGTTCCCCAGCCACGGCATCGGTTCGGATGGTGAACCGTTCCCAGCCGATGCTCGCCGTAAAATCAAGGCACTTCGGCTGATACTCCAGCATGACAAACGGCAGGTTTCCTGCCGCAGCCAGGACGGCGGCGTGCAGCTTGAGAGCGACCAACAGATCCAAGTGCTCCGTTGCCTCAAGGTATTCCGTAACCGATGCAAAGACCGGGTGAACGCAATCAGCGGCAAGCCCAGCCAATGCTGCAATTCGCCAGCAGCTAGGAACGTCTTGTGGACAGACGGGCAGCATTTCAACTTCAGTTCCGGCCCGGTAAAGCTCCCTTGCAACGCTGCCCAACGCGTTCTCGACCGATCTCTCGTCGCCCCACATGCCGCCTGCTGGACTTCCACAGTTGATGCCGATACGCCGCCGGCGATGGGTCCGACTTCTTCGGCTTCCCCGCTTGAGGGGGGTGTGGTACCACACCGCCGGGTCACCGCTGATGACAATGTTGCGGCCCCCTGCTTGCTCAAGAAGCCTCTTCGAGATCGGACCGCGGACTCCAACAACAGGGAGTTGGTTTAAGACCGAAACCCATTCCTTGCGGCGATCCTCCCATCCCGGCCGCGCGGACCAGAATTCCGGGGATTTCACGCCCGCACCAAAGACGGGGACAGCACGCCCTGTTCGTTCCCACATGCGACGATAGGATTGGAGTTCACCTTCGTTGCTGTTGATGAGTGTGCCGCCCCCGAGGATCGCAACCTCGTTCCCGAGCTTGGCGGCCAGCCGGTGGGTGAGTTTGGTTGCCAGAGCGCGGAAGTGACGTTGAGAGCGCAATTCGTCACCCACCCACCGGATCAGGTACCTGCCGTCGCGCCTGCCTTTCGCCAGGAATTTCTGAGCATCCATTGGATAGGCGAGTTGGTCATAATGCGCCCAGTGGATCTTCGCAAACCTCTTGCGACACGCCGACCACATGGCCTCGTCTCCGAGGTTCGCGTGGCCCACATAGCCGAGGTAGATTCCAGCCCGGATGAACACTCCCCTTTCCCCTCAATGCTCGGACTGACTCAAGCTCTTTCGAGCCTGCGTTGCCCCCAACGGGCAACTCCTTCTCTCTGCCCTGGCCGTGCGCGCGAATCTCGCGAACAGGCGCGGATATACGGCCGGCTGCCAGGTCGCCTTGGGCAGTTTCCCGCAGGCGCAATGCTAAGCTTTCTCAATTCCCTCCATGCCACCGCGCAGCCGCCGGACGAGATTGGCTCCCGTTTGCCACACAAGACTCCTCTCCTCGCGGTCCAGCAATCGGATCGAGGCAACGGCGAAAACCGAAAGGAGCAGAAGGTTCACAAGAATCGAGGGGGCAAGATTTAGCTTGAATAACCCACTCGCCGCGTAAACTATGCCCGCCGATGCCAGGACTGCGAGATTGCGCGCGTACTCGTAACGGATGAAATAAACACGCTGGGCAACAAAATGGGCCATCGCCAGATAGGCCAGATACGAGAGCAGAGTCGCAACGGCCGCGCCCATCGCCAGAAAGCGCGGAATCAGGAGGAAGTTCAAAGCGATGTTAGTGAGAGCGGCGGCCACCGCTATGGGAATCAGGAGCTGGGTCAGGCGCTGAATGAGCACTCCGCTGAGAATCACGGACCTCACGTTGTCAAGAATGTAGCACAAAGCAATGATGGGAACGATTTGCGATGCCCCCCAATAAGTCGTTGGGGCGAGAATGCGGAGAGCGTCTTTCGCCAGCAGAGCGACTGCGAGTCCGACAAAGACCGAAGCCAACAACTGGTAGACCTGGATCTTGGCGTACACGGCCTTGGCGTTTTCCTTCTTCGCCAACTCGAACTGCCGCCATTGCCACGTCAGGCGGAAGGGACCGCCTACCACTAGGTTGACGATCATCGCCAGTTTGTAGCCGAGAGCGTAAATTCCCACTTGCGTCAAGTCACCATAGCGACGCAGGAAAAAGCGGTCCGAGAAAACCAGGACAAACGAACCCAGGCCCGAAATGACCAGCGGAGCGCTGTACCGCAACATTTCCCTGAGCTTGTGGAGGACGACCTTCTTCGGGAGGTAATACAAGACGGCCCCGGCAAGGCCGACGCCCGCGACCGCATTGCTCAAGAGATTTGCGTAGAGGACGCCGCTCACTCCCCACTTCAACCCCGCGAGCGCGACCGCGATCGAGGCGGCGCCCAGCACGGTCCGCGCCAGGCCCACACTAACATACAGCGCGCTCCGTTCTTGAGCTCTCCAGTAAGCGAGTGGGACTTCACAGAGGTTGGAGAAAAAGAATGTCAGCGAGACGATTCGCACATAACGGGCAACGGCAGCGCTTCCCAAGACAAGCCGCGCGATCGGCTCTGCTCCTATGAACAGCCCCAGGGCGCAGAGGAATGATCCACCCGTCACATAGAGGAGGGCGGTCGCGATGACTTCCTCCTTGTCTTGTTCGGATTCGTAGGCGGCGTAGAACCGGAAAACCGCCGCTTCGATGCCCATGGTCGCAAAATTGGTGGCGAAGAAGGTCAAAAGATCCAGGAGCTCGAGGATGCCGTAGTCCCCCGGCACCAGGAAGCGGGTGTAGACGGGGATCATCAGAAAACCCACGGCTTTGGAGGAGATCAGGCCGATCCCATAAATGCCCGAGTGTTTCGCGATTTTTCGCAGCTCTTCGATCATGAGGTCAGAGGCTGTTCAGGATGTTGCCCATGCGCTCCAGATCCCCGGGACCAACGTAAGGGTGAGTCGGAAGAGTCAGCAGTCTCTGCGACAACGATTCCGCCTGGGGGCGATGAAAGTCCTGCGTCGCCATGTGTTTCGCGATTCCCGGGATGTCGCAAATCGCGCTGGGATAGAAGGGTGTGGCTCCTATCCCTGCCCGCTGCATACGGAACACCGCGGCATCTCGGGTGGCACGGTCCCGGGCGATTACGGGAAGCCGGAGGTAGGTGGGCTCGCAGTCCCTGGCCACGCGAGGCAGAGACAAGCGCGGATGATTCTCCAAGGCCTTAGCAATCGCGGCCGCGTTTTGCCGACGCACTTCGTTAACAGCTCCGAGCCTTTGCATGAGGCGAGGAAGCAGAGCGCGAGCGAATGGCGGCAAATCCGCAACGATGAAATCGGGCTGGAATTCGGTGACGCCCAGCTTGAGCAGCGGAATCGAGTTGGGAATCCAATAAAGACGGGGATGCACAAAGACCGAATAGCTCAGCATTTTCATGAGCAGCGACGCGCAATGGAACGCCGTAGGCGCTGGTAAAGCTTCGATTTCTGCTTGGATTGGCGCGCCGAACTCACAAGAATCCGTTACGATTAGTCCGCCTTCGACGGTGGTCATCGCCTTTCCGCGCCCGAAGCTGAAAAAACCGACGTCCCCCACCGTCCCTGCCAGATTCCCCCCTCGCGAAGCGCCCAGCGCCTGAGCGGCATCATCGATGAGAGCTGCTCCGCGGGCCCGAGCTGCAGACCGGATCCGCTCGGTGTCGTTCACTAGGCCAAAGAGATTCGAGGTGATGATGCAGAGGATTCCTTCCGCAGGCAACGCAGCCAACTGGACGTGATCGTAGTCAAGGGTTTCGGGATTGACGTCAACCGGATAGATCCTGAGACCTGCACGAACGATGGCGGCGGGCACCGAAAAGCACGTGTACGCTGGAATGACCACAACGGAACGGTCAGCTCTTGACTTTTGGAGGGCCTTTAAGATGGCCCAAAGCGCGGCGCGACCGGAGGAAATTCCAAAGACATATCGCGAATTAAAGAACGGTCCCAGTGCGGTCAGGGGCATTTCCTGACTGGCGTCCGCAAACCATGACGATAAAACAGCGCGAAAGATATGCAGAATCTCCAGCGGTGCACCGGCAGGAGGGACGAGGCGCATCATCATCTGACTCAGGGTTCAGGCTCCCAGGGCAGCGACAGCCGATGGAGCCTCTGCGAGGCTCCCACCTTCAACCGGCTGGGGAGGGCAACAGGAGCTCAGCCCGATGCTCACTCCCAGAAGGATCCACAGAAACGGATAGAAAAGTACTGACAAGAATGCTCCGCTGACGAGGTAACCCACCAGAGCCAAATCCAAACCTACCGCCAGGCAATATTCAAAACTCCGCCGGCCCGCCGGCAGTGTTGTGAGAACCCGGCGGCGGGTGCGAGAGTTCTGTCGAACAAAGAGCAAAACCGAGAGCAGAATTGGGAGTGTCCCGAGCATTCCCAGTTCGGATAAGGCTTGGATGTACAGGCTGTGAGAGGCCATCTCACGGGTGGTAATCTCGGGGTTCACGTAGTCCCTGGCGTAAGCCGTGGAGAAGTTGCCGATTCCCACGCCGAGGAACGGATGATCGCGAAGCATCTGCAGCCCGGCCATCCAGAATCCGATCCGCGCTCTCGCATTCCCATCATTCCTCCAGTTCGCAGCGGACTGTAACCGGTCCCAGTTAGCCTTGGGTAAAAAGAAGACCACGCCGGCAATAAACAGGGTCGCCATCACGATGGGGATGGATTTGCGAGGAGCGTGAAACAGGGCTACTGCGACGATTGCCCCCGCCCCGACCAGGGCCCCCCGGGAACCACAAAGCAGGATTGCAACCAAAAAGGTCAATGAGCAGCCCATAACCACGAGCCGCTGAAACTTCTTCCAGTTCGCGAAAAGGAGCGGCATGGTGAGGCCCCAGGCAATACACATGGCCACCCCGAGATCCGCGGAATTCGAAAAGAACCCTGTGGATCCGGCCCCCACTCCTTTTGCAAGGGTCACTTCAGTTTCTCCCAAATTGCGCAGAAAGAAGTACGATCGGATCACAAACTGCCCAAGCTTTAGATTCAAGAGCAAGAACAACCAGAAAAAGACCCGCATCCGCCAAGAGGTGTTCACGATTCGGGAGATGAGGAAGGCGATCGTGAGGTATAGGGCGGCGTCCCGGAAGCCGCCCCAGGTCTTCTCCTCGTACCGGGTGAAAAGGGCAGACAGGAGGCCGGCAAACAGGACCACAATCAGGGCAAAATAGATTCTTCGAGTCTCTTTCGTGGAAGCCGTTCCCGTCCGCGGCGCCAGGAGGAGACCAAAGACGCTCAAGAGAACGACAACCTTTCCCAGGTGAAGAACCTGGAGCACCGGAAACATGGCTGGCAGGCGGGTATACTCGACGATCAGATAGGCCAGAATCCCCACGAAGGCCAAGTTCCAGCGCGCCTCCACAGGCGAGCCTGGTGGCGCGCTCGCGACGCGGATCTCGCTTCCAACGCTAGGTGGGGCAAGCGTTTCCACTAGCGGCTTCCCCTTCCCAGAAGAACTATCTTGACGGTTTGAAAGACAATCAAAAGGTCCAAACTGAGCGACAAGTTCTTGATGTAGTAAAGGTCGTACTTCAGTTTCTCCCGGGCTTCCTCCAAAGACGCCCCGTACCCAAAACGCACCTGCGCCCAACCGGTGAGGCCCGGGCGGATAAGGTGCCGCAGGTGATAATACGGTATTTCTTGACTAAGCCACTCCACGAATTCCGGGCGCTCCGGTCGCGGACCGACGAAACCCATCTCGCCCTTCAGGACGTTCCATAATTGCGGAGTTTCGTCCAGCCGTGTCCGACGAAGGAAGCGACCGACCATAGTGACGCGCGGGTCGTTGTCGCTTGCCCATGAAGGCGTCCCTTGCGATTCGGCATCGGATCGCATCGTTCGGAACTTGTAACATGTGAACACGATTCCGTTTTTCCCCACGCGCTGCTGCCTGTAGAAGACCGGACCGGCGGAACTCAGCTTGATGGCCAGCGCGATCAATGGAAACAGGGGCGTGAGAACCAGCAGGCATACGAGCGAGGCGAGAAGCGAGACCAAACGACGCACCGCCATGGGCACCGGACTCAGGCGGAACCCTTCGGAGAAGATCAGCCAGCTTGGATACAGTTCCTCGACTTCGATCTTGCCGGATACCTTCTCCAAGAGCGCGGTGGCGTCCTCGATCTTGATCCCACTAAGCCGAAGATCCAGCAACTCCCGGACTGGCAGAGTCCCCCGCCGATCCGTCATGCCGACGATGACGCGGTCCACGGTGCGTTCTCGGGCCATCTTTGCGAGACTGGCGGCAACGGCCTCCCGGGTCAGGGATTCGTCGCCCTCGGCCCCCGCCCAATCCAGCACGTCCATGCCAAGCTCTGGGTGCGTCCGGAGAGTCTCCACAAGTCGTTTGGCGCGGTTGCCTGGACCGATCACACAGACCTTCTCGCGGAGGATGGGTCGGCGGATAAGCCAGCTGAATACAGACCGCCAGACAAGAAGGGCCAAAGTCAGAAGAGAGAGGCCAATCAGGAAAACCCCGCCACCCAAAGGGAACGAGGGAAAGAAGTATCCCAGCGCAGCGAGTAAGATTGAGAGCACCCCCAAACCCACGAGCAGACGAGAGTAAACCTCGCCGGGGGACGGGAGTCGCTCAGGATCATAGAGGTCAGCCTGGTAGAACAGAAACAATGCCAAACCTGTGACCGCAAGGATCTTGAAAGTACCATACTCGTAGCCCAGTACCAAGGACGAGTCGGCGCCGAAGCGGATGACGGCAGCCAACAGGAACGAGGCACACACGATCAAGGCCTCTGCCCCAAAAAGTACGAGAACGCGAGTTGGATAGTAGACGTTGAAGAGGCGAACCACTGCGCGCTACTCCTTGCCGTTTTTCTTGTTTTTTCCCCCGTCGTAATACCCGTAGTAGTAGGAACTGCCGGTAGTATGCGGCTCAACCTGGTTGAGCGCCACTCCCAGCAGGCGAACCTTGCGGAACAGTTCGCGCGTTTTCTGAGCCATGTCGAACGGTGTCCTGCCCGCCGCCACGACCATGAGAACACCGTCGCTGAGGTCGGCGAGCAGGCTGGCGTCGGACATCGTGATGGCCGGCGGGGAATCGATGATCACCCAGTCGAAAAGCGGCGCGAGGCGGTCGAGGAGCGCCTTCAGGCGACCGTTGGCAATCAACTCCGAGGGGTTCGACACCGACTTCCCGCCGGGAATAAAGAAAAGGTTCTCAAGAGGTCCGCGCTGGAGGATCGCCAGTTCGTCGGCCTCGCCGCGCAGATACTCAGTCAATCCGGGTGACAACTGTGCGCCCAGCAGTTGGTGGAGGCGCGACCAGCGGAGGTCCCCGTCAATCAGCAGGACCCGCCGTTCACGCTGCCGGACGATGGCGTGCGCCAGGTTGGCCGCCACGAACGTTTTGCCCTCCTGCGGCAGCGCGCTGGTGATCAAAACGGTCCGCAGCGGCGCCGTGTCGCGGGTCTGATAGAGCCGGGAACGCAGCGAGCGGAACTCCTCCATGCCCAGCGCCGAACCCGCCTGCTGCGGGATGATGATTCGTTTGGGATCGGGATTCCAGGCGGCGACGGTGCAGCGCTCGAGCAAGCCGTCGGAGGCTGGCGTGGACGGAACCACAGGCGCAGGGCGTCGAGGCATAACGACGGGTTCCTCGACAGTTCTCGGGGAGGCACCCTCCGTCACCACGGCCGCGGGCACGCGAGGCGCCGGAGAATCCGGACCCTCCGGAGGTCGTGAGGCCCCCAGCCGCTCCTGTTCGGCTTTCTTCAAGGCATCGTGAATTCGGCTCATAGAGTCCTTTCCCGGCCTGCGCCCGGCCTACTGGGGCCGGCGCAGCTTTCCCATCAGAAGGGCGGCGTTCTGCATGGCCTGCCGACGGCGCCATTCCTCTTGGTTCACGTCCGAGGGTATCGGCGCCGTCGGATTGATCCGATCCAGCTCGAACTCCCGCGCAACTTCCTGGATCACTTCCGTCCCAATCACCGCCCGCTGGTCGGCGTAGCCGCTGATGAGCGCATGCTCGCACAGCGTGTTGATGACGCGCGGAATCCCGTGCGCGTATTTGTAGACGAGCTCAAGGGCCTCCGGCGTGAAGATCGGCCGTCCGTCGCTGCCCGCCACCTTCAGCCGCTGGGCGACGTACTGGCGGGTCTCTTCCAGGACCAGGGGATAGGTCTTAGTTCGCAAGGTGATCCGCTGGCGAAGCTGCCGGAGGTCCGGGCGTCGGAGTTTATGCTCCAGCTCGGGCTGGCCGCAAAGAACGATCTGCAGGAGCTTCTCGCTCGAAGTCTCGAGGTTCGTCAGCAGCCGGATCTCTTCCAGCAGCTCGGAGGACACGTTGTGCGCCTCGTCGATCATCAGCACGGTGGTGCCCCCCGCCTGGTAGCGCTCCAGCAGCCACTGGTTCAGCGAGAGCAGCATCTGGCTCTTCAAGCGCGGCTCGCGCGGCAGTCCGAAGTCCGCCAGCACGTAATCGAAAAACTGGGGCACGTTGAAGCGGGTGTTGAAGACAAAGGCCGTGGCCACGCCCTGCTGCCGCAGGCCCTCGTGCAGCTTGTTGAGGAGAGTCGTCTTTCCCGTTCCCACCTCGCCGGTGAGCAGGATGAATCCCTTGCGGTTCAGCACCCCGTACGTCAGGCAGGCCAGCGCTTCATCCGTATGCCGCGTCGGAAAAAGGTAGCGCGGGTCGGGCGTGACGTTGAACGGGTTTTCCTTCAAGCCGTAGAACTTCTTATACATGTTCAGCGCTTCCTGGCCCTTGGCCCCCTTACCGGGCCTCCCCCGGTGTGAGCCACTCGCCTCCGGCGAAGTCGATTCTCCTCGTGATGATTCCGCCGTTCCTCATTTCAAACGTTCCTTCATAGATCCGCGAGCTGGGCAACTTGATGCGGTAAGTGTGCGTGCCCACGCTAACGATGGCCTGCACTGGGCTGGGAGCGAACGGCCCGCCATCGATGGAAACTTCCAGGTTGGGCGGGTTCGTCACGATGTTGATTTCGCCGCCTCCCGAGGTGAGTTGAGCCTTGAAGGAGGCTGTACGGCCATCTTCCACCTCGACACGCCCCGAAGCGCCCTCGTACCCGCTCTTCGAAACCACGATCTGGTGGCTCCCCACCGGGACTCCCGTGAAAACGTAGGGGGTCACCCACTCCGGTGACGTGTGCCCGTCAACGCTGATCGCGGCTCCCACGACATTCGAGCTGATGGAGAGCCGGCCGGCGCCCGGAGTCGCCACCGGGGTTTGTCGGGGCCTCTCCGGTTGAGATTCGCTCGTCCGGGCCCTCACCGGGCGCACGGTGGGCTCGGGGTTTGGCCTCACCGGGCGAGTTTCCGGTTTTGTGGCTGGCGCAGCCGTGACCCGATCACTCATCGGTGTGGGTGCCGGGGCGGCATTCGTGACACTCGGAGTCTCGGGCGCAACCGACTCGGCGTGCGTGTCCGGCGCTACGCGCTGACTTGCCACCGGGGGTTGGCTGGGCGCCGCCGGCCGTCGCTCCAGGAAGTACACGGTTCCGGCAACCCCCGCAGCGATGCAAGCGAGAATTAGCAATACCCACAAGACGGGAGATGTACGTTCCTGCTTCATCGCGGCGGCGAAGGATGGCGGTCTGACGACAGGTCGAGCCGTGGAAGGTCTGGGGGGCGCGGTCTCCCCCCGCAGGATCTGGCGAAATTCTTCGTCGCCGGATGGTTTCACGACCGCAGCCGGCGTTGCCGGGGCTGGACTCGCGGCGAGCGTAATCCGCGGAACTGGAGAGGGGATATCACTCGCCGGGGGAGTATGCTGCGGAGCCTCGGCGCGAGCCTGAATCGCGGTAGGCGACGGCGTGGCCTGCGCCGTGGCCGGCTGTCGCCGGTCCGCGGGCTGCGCACCGGTGGCCGCGCGCGTCGGCTGGGCGGGAGTCTGAGGCACCAGCTTGGCCGCCGGGCTCTCGACCGGCGCACGTCTCTCCGCCGGAGCCGGGGCCTGGGGCTGGCCCGCGCGCTGAGTCGCCGGGCGCGCGCTGTCGAAGACGCTCTCCCAGGTTCGTTCCGCAGGCGGGGGCGCGGTGGGCGGGTAGAGGTCGAGTTCCAGTTCGTGCGCCACAGCTTCCACCATCCCCCGCGAGACGACCGGTTTGTGATCGGCAAAAGCGCTGATCAGCGAGTCTTCACAAAGGATGTTGATGACCCGGGGAATCCCTTCCGAATACCGGTGCGCCGCCTCGATGGCATCCGGGGCAAAGATCTGCCGGCCGTCGCTGCCCGCCACGCGCAGGCGCTCCGCGACATAGCGGTGAGTTTCCTCGAGAGACAGAGGATACGTTTTAGCCCGCAGAGTGATCCGCTGGCGGAGTTGCCGGAATTCGGGAAGCCGGAGTTTCACTTCCAGTTCCTGCTGGCCCGCCAGGATGATCTGCAGGAGCTTTTCGGATGAGGTCTCCAGGTTGGTAAGCAGCCGGATCTCTTCCAGGACCTCGGCGGAAGCATCCTGGGCCTCGTCCACGATGAGGACGGTTGTGCTTCCCGCCTCGTATCGTTCTAGCAGCCACTGATTGAACTGCGCCAGGAGGTGGCTCTTCAGCCGGGTATCGAAGTTGAGGCTGAAATCGGCCATCATGTAGTCGAGGAACTGGAACGGGTTCAACCGCGGATTAAAGACGAAGGCCGTGGCGATTTCGTCGCGGCGCAGGTTTTCGAGCAGCTTGTTGAGGAGCGTGGTCTTGCCCGTGCCGACGTCGCCGGTCAGCATCGCGAAGCCCTTGCGCGCTTGGACGCAATGACTCAGGCAAGCCAGGGCTTCCTGGGTGTGCTCCGTCTCGCACAGGTAGCGCGGGTCCGGCGTGACATTGAACGGGTTTTCTTTCAGCCCGAAGAATTGCTTGTACATGCTTGAGGTCCCTTACGCCTCCACGCCGGCGCGAGGCGCCGGCTTCTTGGCGCGCTTCCAGAACCACCGGCCCTGGTGATGGCCGTCCTTCACGATCGGAATCATCGCCAAGGTGGGCACTTGGAGGAAGAACTTCACGTCGCCCTCGGTCCGAATCGCCTTGTCCTTCATTTCGAGCAGAATGGTGATTCCCAGGCCAATCGCCAATCCCACGCCCAACCCCGCCTCGGCAAACAGCGGCCGGTTCGGGAACGAGGGGCTTTCGGGAAGGTTGGCCGGGTCCATCACACGGAATTGCTCGCCCTGCTGGCGCCGCTCGAGGTTGGTGGCCATTTGCGACTGGCTCTCCTTGGCCAGCAATTCGTTGTAGAACTCGAGGGCGGTCTGATAGTCGCGCGTGAGCTCTTTGTACTGCTGTTCGACGCCGGGGCTCAGGGACAGGCGGCCCTGGTACATCCCGATCTGTTCCCGAACGCGCGCCTGCTCGTTCGTCTTCGCCTGAATCGTCTGCTCGAGCTGATGAATGGCCGCTCGCAGTTGCATGATCTGCGGGGTCTCCCGCCGCGCCTCTTTGGTTTCGCCCGTCGCGGGTTTCTCTTCCGGCTGAGAGTGGGCGGTCGCGATCTTCTTCTTCACATCGTCGATGGCGATCTTCAGCTTAATAACGTCAGGATGATCGTTGGTGTAGCGCGCCTGCGCCGCCAGCAGTTGGTTCTGCAGACTGGCGAGCTGGTTCTCGAGAGAGTCCGGCTGGGGGCCCGCGGCGGTGGGCGTCGTCTCAAGCGCGGCCAGCTGCTGATTCAGGAGGGATTCGGCATAGGTCTTATCCTGTTGCGCTCGTCCCAGGGCCTGAGTGACGGCGTCGAACTGTGAGTTGAGCCCCGCCAGAATGCTGATGTTACCCTGCTCCTGGCCGGGCAGTGAGCCGAAGTATTTCGCCTTGAAGGCCGCCAGCTTCGCGTCCTGGTCGTCCAGTTTCTGTTTGGCCTCCTGGAGCTGATGGGCCAGGAACTCGGTGGTTCCCTGCGCGCGCTGCTCGCGGGCGCGGAGGTTCTCTTCAATGAACATCGAGGTGATTTCCGCGCACACCTGCTGGGCGAGGCGCGCATTGCTGGCCGTGAAGCTGATATAGAAGCCCGGGAGGTCGCTCGTCTGCGTGCCGGTCATCGGGCGAATCGGGGTCACCGTGATCGACTTGCGGAGGCGATCTACCAAGTCCTCCATGTGGGCCTGGGGGGATTCCTCCTTGTAAAGCCCGAACTTTTCGATGATGGGTTGCAGACGCGTGCGGCTGAGGATTTGTTCCTCCATCGATGCCAAGCGCTGTGCCAGGTCCTCCGTGACGGTGGGCTTCACCACCGAGTCAGGAACCTTCTGTTGTTCCACCAGTACCAGGGTCCGGGACTTATACTCGTTGTGCAGCGCCAATGAGGCTAGATAGGCGATGACCGGCACGATGACCACCGGGATCAGAATGATCCAGCGACGCCGGCGCAGTATCGCCATATAATCGTCCAAGTTGAGTTCCCGGTGTCCTAGCATTCCTCTGTCTCCTCTCACTGTGCTCGCCTTGTGGCGAGGCTCTCCCTAATTCATTTCCGGCTGGCGCCCGTGCCAGGAGAATCCCAGACCAAAAACGTGCCGAGCGAGCGTGCTGCTGACCATGACCCCCAGCGGGTCTGTCCGATCTGTCTTCTGCCCCTGCAAGGTGTAATTGAAGGATAGGTCCGCGTAGCGTCCCAGCGTCCTCTGCAACCCGAATCCCGCGTAGTAAGAATTGTAGTTCGCCGAGATCCCCGCGGCGGTCGTCTCTTTCAGCCGTGAGTTGCGAGCAAAGCCCGGAGAAAACGATCCGGACCAGTGGCGGGTGAGACGCCATCCCGCGGACAGACTCAACTGGTCGGTTTGTGCGCCGAAGAGCAATCCCGAACCGCCGGAGGTGTAGCGGCCATACGAGATCCCTAAGTCCGACCTAGGCCATCGGTAGCGGAGGGAGCTGTGCACATTCCAGAAATAGCGGTGCGTCGAACTCGTCAGCGAGTTCTTGAAGATGTCGAGTTGCGGCCCTCCAGCCAGCTCGAACGCCAGCCGCCCCGTGAGGCGTCGGCCGTATGCGAGTTGAACGAAGTGATCATCGAACCCCAGGTCGGAGCCTCGGAAACGGAACATACTCACGCCGTACGTCACCCCCAGCGTGTCGCGCCGCGTCACGTTGTAGTTGTACCCACCGGTGAAGATCCAGTGGTCGCTGTCAACCAGTCCAGCTTCCTTAAACTGGAGCAAACCGTAGGCAGCCGTCGCGGTGATGGAAGACCGCGGGCTCGCCATGTATTGCACCTCGGCGATGGTCGTGTTGTTGATGCTATAGCCGCGGCCTGTGACCAGCGTCTGCTCGGGGGAGAAAGCTGGACTCAGGTTTCCGAGGCCGCTACCAAATCCGCCAGGAATCCCGCTGCCCAGCGATCCGAAGCCGCCGAATCCGAAGGGTGACTCCGGCAGGTAGCTGGCACGATCGCTCAGCGCCAGTGTCCAACGACGCCCGGTGAACGTCTGGGTGATGCCGATCTGATGCAGCGTGGCGTTCAGATCGGACTGGCGGGCGTAGAACAAGCCGCCGCCCATGTAATCAAGCGTCAACTGACTGGTCCTGGTGACGTGCTGAAGGGCCAGGCGGCCGATGACGCTCCCCGCCAGCTCCGCACCCTGTTCTCCTGAAGTCGAGATCGTCTGATTCGAGTCACCGTAGGCGAAGACTTGCAGGGCGGGCAGGACATAGTTGCGGCCCCGGTGGCGCAGTCCGACACCGATTTGCTCCGCGCCGGTGAGAGGACGCGTGTCGGGGATGGGAGCATTCGCCGGCTCTTGCGCTGCGGCCTCCTGAGTGTCGGTGGGAGAATTGGTCGGAAGTGAACCCCCAGGCGGCGTCGAGGTTCCGGGCTCCTGCGCTGCGGCGGCAACAGTTATAGTCACGCTCAACACTGCAATCGCGAGGCGAAAACGAAGTTTCATTCCGAGTCCCCCCTATGGGACCACAATTGAATCGCCGGACTTGAGGGTCAGGTTCTGCTCGGGCCGCTTGCCCTCCATCACTTCTTTGTAGTTGAAAGAGTACGTGGTCTGTTTGCCGTTTTCATTTCGCACAAGATGAACCCTGCTGGTGTTGGCGAACTGCGTGAATCCGCCGGCCGTTGTGATCAACTGCAGGATCGTCGTATTGGGCAGGAGTGGGAAGGCGCCCGGGTGGTTGACTTCGCCCATGATGTAAACGCGCTGGCTGTTGATCTGGGTCACGATCACGGTGACCTGTGGTTCCGTCAGAAACTTGCGAAGCTTCTCGGTGATTTGCTGCTGCAACTGCATGGGGGTCAGACCCGCGGCCTGAAGGTCATTCAACAGCGGCAGCGAGATCTTGCCGTCCGGCCGCACCGGCACGGTCCGTGAAACGTCAGACTCCTTCCAGACATTGATATCCAGCATATCTGCCTCACCGATGATATAGGTGGGGTCAGTGGTTGCGGGCTTGGGGGCGGACGCGGACTTGGAGCCGGCCGGAGCGGCCTCCTTCCCCTTTTCGCCGGCCTTTTGCGATGAAGCGTGCAGGCTAGTCCCTCGGAAGAGCAACAACGCCAATATGACCAGCATCATTTTACGCATGAGCATTTACCTCCCGGGACTACGGGGTCTCGGCGCTATCCAGTCCCATTTGCTTGAGTTTGTACAGGAGCGCTTTGTAGCTGATCTGCAGCTCCTGGGCGGCGCGCTTGCGGTTCCAGTGCATGCGCGTCAGGACTTGTAAGATCAATTCGCGCTCGGCGTGGCGGGAAGCCTCACGCGCCGTTTTCTTGAGCGAGAGTTTCTCCGCCGGAGTGACCGGGCGCGCCCCCGCGGCGGCGGAAGGATCCAGATCGGCGACCGCCACCGACTCGTCGCCGACGGCGACGACTTTCTTGACGACGTTCTCCAACTCGCGAATGTTGCCGGGCCAGGAATACTCCTGCATGGTCTCGAGCGTCCGCAGGTTGACCGTCGGACGCGGCCGGCCCAGCAACGCCGAGTGCTTTGCGAGGAAGAATTCCACGAGGGCCGGTATGTCCTCCTTGCGCTCCCGCAGCGGCGGCAGACGCAAATACACGCCCTTCAGCCGATAATAGAGTTCCTTGCGGAATCTTCCCTGGCGCACTTCCTCATCCAGGTCCTGGCTGGTGGCGGAGACGATCCGGGCGCGCAGGCAACGAAGATTAGGGACCGCGTCGCCATCGGGAAGCGAATGCAGGAGTTTCACCTGGCACAGGCTTTCGAGTTCGCTCACCTCGTCGAAGAAAACCGTGCCCTGCCAGGCCGAGCTCGCCGCTCCCGCCGCCTCTTGCGGGGCGCGAAGAATCTCGTCGAAAAACTCGGCGGTGAGCGCCGCGCAGATCATCTTCACGAACGGTTCGGCCTGCCGCCGGGAGAGTCGATGGATGCGGACGGCCACTTCTTCTTTCCCGGTCCCGCTTTCGCCCGCCACCAGGACCGGAATATCCGTGCAGGCGATGTCGGCCATCATACGCTCGAAGGAGCGCATGGCCGGACTGGTCCCTGTAACGAAAGCGTGGTCCCGGATCCCTTGCGTGACCGCCATACCCTGGATTGCCATGCTGAGTGGGACGTGTGATGCCATGAGTCCTCGTTAAGAAATGCTTGCTTTTCGTTGGGTCGAGCTGGGCAAAGCCCGACGGCCCCTTGTGCACGGCACTGGCCAATTCGACCCTTTCGAGCGTGGCATGTGCAAGACTCTCCAACCTCCCGCTTTTCAGGGGGTTAGAACACGCCCTGGCCCTGACATTCTGACAGAAGTTGGCGGCATCTTCAAACGGATTACCACAAAGTGGAAAAGCTTTTCCCTTCTTTGCCTCGAAGAAGGGAAAATACTTTTCCTCTCGAGCCAAAGAATTTCCATTCCTTCTCAGATGGCGGCGAGCTGGAGAAACCGGCCAGGATGGAAAGTCCTAGCCAAATCAATGAACGCTTTGTAGTTGGCCTCGCAGCGACTTAGACGGTACGAGCAAGATCTTTGTCGTGGGGTTCTGCATCCCCACCGAAGGAACGCCGATTGCCATATAGTCCCGGATTGGTTATGCTTGACGGACTTCGTTAGGTGATCAATGAAGCAGACCGCCGAGGAACTCGCCGCAGCGGACATTCCGAAGGGAAGTCCCGGATTGAGGACGTTCTGGTGGCAGGCTGCGTTGCTGGCGGTCGCGCTCGGCTACCTGTACATACCGATCCTCGCTCGCTTGACGGAGGATTGGTGGAACGATGCTGACGCTTCGCACGGCTTTCTGGTGCTACCGTTTTCCCTATTCGTTGCCTGGCACACGCGACGGCAATGGCAGCCGCTGCCAGCGCGGCCCTCGTGGCTGGGCATCCCGGTGGTCGCCGCATCGCTTGGTCTCCTGATTGTCGGTGTCCTGGGTGCGGAATACTTCCTCTCCCGCAGTTCGCTCATCTTCCTGCTGGCGGGACTGACCATTTGCTTCTTGGGGTGGCAGTATTTCCGTGCCGTACTGTTTCCGTGGGTGTTCCTCTTTCTGATGATTCCCATTCCCGCCATCATTCTGAATCACATCACCTTACCGCTGCAGTTGCTGGCTTCGCAGATTGCCAGCACGGCACTCGAGTTAGTGGGAGTCCCTGTCCTCCGCGAGGGCAACGTGATGCAGTTGGCTTCGACTTCGCTCGAGGTCGCCGAGGCGTGCAGCGGCATCCGCTCGCTGCTCTCCCTGGTGACCCTGGCGGTCATCTATGGCTATTTCCTGGAAACTCGGTTTTCCCGGCGGGTTCTGTTTGCGCTTTCCGCCGTGCCCATTGCCGTGCTCGCGAACGGTTTCCGCGTGGTGGGCACGGGCCTGCTGGCCCACTACTGGAATCCGGAGAGGGCAGAAGGCTTCTTTCACACGTTCTCGGGCTGGCTCATCTTCGTCCTGGCCATGCTGATGCTCTTTTCTCTGGACCACGTATTGAAACTCGTCGACCGCTGGCGTGGGAAGCGGGGCAGCACGTAGGGCATTGGAGCGTATGCAGCGAAATCAGGTCCGGTTTTGGATCGTCCTGGCACTGGTGGTGGGTGCGGCGGTGTTTCTCCGCTCGCGCAGCCGCGCTGAAAGCCTGCCCATGCACCGCGAACTATCAGCATTCCCGACTCGGATTGCTGATTGGACCAGCCGAGAGGTCGTCATCTCCGACGATATCCGGAGGATTCTTGGAGAGGGAGAATTCCTCGAGCGCATATATGGCCGCTCGCCGACGGAGCCGCCGATCGATTTCCTCCTGGCGTACTTTCCCACCCAGAGGACAGGCAGTTCCGTCCACTCTCCGAAAAACTGCCTGCCGGGCTCGGGCTGGGAGCCTATCGAGTCGAGCCATACCGCCTTGCAGGGTCCAAGCGGCAAAAGCATCCTCGTCAATCGATATATTCTGCAAAGAGGTGGCAGCAAGCTCCTTGTGCTTTACTGGTATCAATCCCAAGGACGGTCGGTCGCGAGCGAGTACTGGGCCAAGTTCTATCTGGTCGTGGACGCCATCGGCCGCAACCGGTCTGACGGGGCGCTGGTGCGCATCATTACCGCGCAAGCGCCAGGCGAGAGCATCGAATCGTCGCAGAGCCGCGCCGTGACTTTTGCAGAGACCACTATCCCAATCCTTCCTGGCTTCGTACCCGAATAGGGCAACGCAAGATGACATCGGTCAGCCGACTCCCCGATGAAAAGGGATAGGATGAAGAAAGGACATTGTTCCTAATGCATCTTGTGGTCACAAAGATGAATTCTGTTGCACATTAGTACGGAGGTGCCATAGAGCCTTGGTACTAAGAAATACCTTCTGAGCGTAAATCATTGAATAAAGAGAAGATGTTATTCAGGTGGAGGGATACAGGCGGGCTGCAGTTTGGGCACACACGTGCTATCAGTGGTCGCGCAGACTTTAGATTCCGACGACAAGTCGGCTTGGAGGGGTAAATGAAGAAGGGATTTCTTGCTTTGACTCTGCTCGGTCTTGTGGCGCTGGTACCGACCTTGGCCCGTGCGGACTCGATTATCAGTAATGGGTCGGTCTATACACTGAGCTCCGACTTTGTGCCTGGTCCGGGGAACGTTTACACCGTGACGCTAACCATTGACACTAGCGGTTTTAGCCAGGGTACAGGGTACCTCAATGTCATCTCTGTCCAGTTTACGGATAGCACATCGGCGACACTCGTGTCGGGCCCGGGGGGCGTAGCCGATTGGACAAGCGTGGTGAGTGGCCCGGCCATGTCCAATGGCTGTCAATACAATCCCGGGAACCACTGGTGCACCGAATTATCCGCCTCTGGCATCTCGGACGAGCCGACCCCAGTGCCCGGTTCGACCTACGCTTGGGTGTTTGAGGTGACCATGCCTGACGCTCTCGGCTCTGCCTCGCATGTTCAAGCGTTTTACAACGAATGCGCCGACATCGTCGGCGAGGGCTGCAATAACCTCGGTGGTACGTCGGAGGATATTACGATACAGAACGTCCCAGAGCCTGCGACTCTAACTCTGCTTGGCACGGGTTTGCTTGGCCTTGCGGGCGTTGTCCGCAAGCGGCTGGGCAAGAAATCCTAAGTTTGGGGGAGGCACGCACAACTGGGCTCCTCAAATACGGCAGAGTCTGGCAAGATTGGACCCCGCGGCGATTCTCGCTGCGGGGTCTGTCATTTTGGAAGGGTTCCTAACACCTCCTCTCGAGCCTTCCGCCTGTATCCATAGCGACGTTTCTATTTGTTTTCCGCCACAGTTCGGCGAATCTGATAGTCTATCGCATGGCGCCTGCCGAGCGGATGCAGGCGGTGGCCGAAAGTCGATTCTCTTGCGCCCGCAACTCAAGACCGACGTCTCGCCGGGACGCCTGAATTCTCGGGGGTAATTATGACGAACCTTGCTCGTTCGCTCCTTCTCTTGGTCGTGGGGCTGACTTTGAGTTGCGCCAAAGACCCCATGACCCGCCGGCGGGAGTATTTTGAGAGCGGCACACGCTTCTTTCAAGAGCAAAAGTACCGAGAAGCGGCGATTCAATTCCAGAACGCCCTGAAGGCAGATCCACGATACGCGGAGGCGCACTATGAGCTGGCGAGGTGCTACGCCAAGCTGGATATGTGGAACGCAACCTATAAAGAGTTGCTTCGCACCGTCGAGCTTGCGCCGAAGAATTGGAAAGCTCATATCGACCTGGGCAACCTGCTGCTTGCAGCGCGCGAGTTCAAGAGAGCGCAGGAGCAGGCGCAACTGGTTCTTGCGGAGCAACCCGACAACGTGGACGCGCATATCCTGCTGGCCAACAGCTATGCGGCGCTAGATAATGCGGAGTTGTCACTCCGGGAGATGCAAGAAGCCATCAAGCTTGCTCCCGACCGCCCCCGGTCGTATCTGAACTTGGCCCAACTGCAGGCGAATGCGAGGCAAGCCGCAGCGGCCGAGGAGAGTTTCAAGAAGGCAATCCAACTCGACCCCAGGTCCGTATCACCGTTGTTGGCGCTGGGAAGCTTCTACACGCGAGGGCGGCGCTGGGCGGAAGCCGAGCAGCAGTTCCGGAAAGCTATTGAGCTCGAGCCCAAGAATCCTCAGCCCCGCGGCGCGCTGGCACGACTCTACTTGGCCCAGGACCAAAAGGCCCAAGCCGAGCAAGTCTTGAGGGAAGCCAAAAAGGTGTTGAGCGACAACTCGGAAGGCTACCGCATGCTCGGGGACTTCTACTTCAGCTTCGGCGACCTCGACAAGGCGCTTGCCGAGTACGCGTCCCTCTACCAGGAACACCCCAAGGATCTGCGGGTCAAGAAGGACTACATTCAACTTCTCATCCTGCGCGATCGCCTGCAGGAAGCGGCCAAACTAAACGATGAGATCCTGAAAGCCAACGCGAAGGACGTGGATGGATTGATCTACCGGGGTCAGCTCCTGAGTCGCCAGGGACGCCCAAATGATGCCATTCCAATATTCGAATCGGCGCTGAAGGCTGACGCTGAGAACGCGGTCGGGCACTATAATTTGGGCTTAGCGTTCAGGCAGGTTGGCAACTCTGCGCAGGCCGAAAGTGAATTGCGGGAAGCGGTTCGTCTTCGCCCCAATATGGTCGGGGCCCAGCAGGCGCTGGCGGAGTTGGCACTGCGCAAGGGGGACGCTGACCAGCTCAGCCGCAGCGCCGAAGAGTTGATTGCCGCAGAACCATCTTCCCCGAACGGCTACATCCTTCGCGCCACGGCGCGCATCGCCCGCAAGGACTTCACGGGAGGCGAAGCAGACCTGAAGAAAGCCATTGAAGTGGCGCCACAGAGTCCCAAGGGCTATGTTGCCTTGGGAGGATTACGCGCCACCCAGAAGCGGTTCAGCGAGGCCGAAAAACTGTACGAGCAGGCCCTTGAGCGCGATCCGAATTCCGCAGACGCCTTGCAGGGGCTGGTGAGTATCTACATTGGGCAGAAACAACCTGCCAAGGCGTTGGCGCGCGTGAACGCGCAGATCGCTAAAGCCTCGAGCAACAGCGCTTACTACCTTCTTCAAGGGCTGGCCTTCATCAGCGTCAAGGATCTGGACAAGGCCGAAGCCGCCTTCCAGAAAGCTTCTGAGTTAAACAAGACGAATATGGAGGCCTTGCTGCTCCTCGGGCAGGTCCAGGCGGCCCGGGGCTCAATTGACAAAGCTATCGCCAGTAATGAGCGCTCCATTCGGGAGAGCCCTCGCGATGTCCGGGGCTACATCTTGCTCGGGACATTGGAGGAAGCCCGCGGGAACTGGCAGAAGGCGCAGGAAGCTTACCAAAAAGGCCTGCAGGTGGACCCGGAGAACCCGCTGGCCTCTAACAATCTAGCTTACCTGATGCTCGAGCACGGGGGCAATGTGGATGTCGCTCTTTCATACGCACAGAAAGGTAGACAGGGCATGCCGGACTCGCCGAATTCAGCGGACACGCTGGCTTGGGCGTATTACAGGAAAGGGTCCTACGGGCTCGCCATCGACTTGCTGGAGGAAGCAGTAAAGAAGGCTCCGCAGAATGCCACGTACCACTACCATCTCGGAATGGCTTATCAGGCCGCAGGGAAGAAGCAGCTTGCCAAGGAACACCTAGAGAGAGCTTTGGAAATCAACCCCAAGCTGCCTCAGGCAGGAGATATTCGCAAATCATTGGCAGCGCAGGCGGGAATGTAAATCGGCGAGTTCTCCTTGCGGCGGCGAGTCGTAAGCCTGTCCAGGGAAACCGATGGCGGGCCAAGCCGGCCGCCCGTCCCTTCCATCTTTAGACTCTTCCGCACATTGCAGCCGCAGTCAGAAACCACGAGAGTGGCGTTGCGGGCGGGGAAGGCGCACGCGAGCTTCTCCGGCTCGGCGCTGGCTCCCCGAGTGTCTCGGGAGCCGTTCCTTGCCCGGCTCGAGTTCAGTTGATGGGGAACCGCGTCCCGACATTCGGCTCCGCCAGAACCCTCGTGCTGCGCGACGGAAGGCCTGCTTGGCGGATCTTGTAGAGCAACGCCCGATAACTGATCTTCAGCTTTCGGGCTGCCTGCTTGCGGTTCCAATGGGTGGCTTGCAGCATCTGTAGGATGACCTTTCGTTCCAGGTCCAACACCGCCTGGCGCGTCAGCTCCTTGAGGGCAACGGTGTCACCCTGCGCGATCCGTGGACTGATGTGCACTTGCGCGTGATTGGTCAGGTCCGCTGTGATGGCGTCCTCGGATCCCAAAATGACGTACCGCCTGATGAGGTTCTCGAGCTCGCGAATGTTTCCTGGCCAGTCGTAGCCCTGCAACAACTGTATGACCTGGGGCGACAAGGGCGGAGCCGAGAGGTTGTAAGCCAGACTGTAAAAATCGAGGAAATAGTTGATCAGCACCGGCATGTCGCCCCGCCGTTCGCGGAGGGGAGGCACGCTGATGTTGAGGACGTTAATGCGGTAGTAGAGGTCCTGCCGGAAGGTTCCCGCGTCGATCTCATGCTCCAGTTGGCGGTTCGTGGCGCAGAGCACGCGGACCTCGACCCGGCGGTCTTCTTGGGCGCCGATGCGACAGAACTGGCCGTCCTGGAGGAGTTGTAGGAGCTTGGCCTGCAACGCCGGCTCGAGTTCGGAGATTTCATCCAGAAACAGCGTGCCGCGGTCCGCCAGCTCCACCCGCCCGGGTTTGGTGCCGTAAGCGCCGGTGAAGGCCCCCTTCTCGTAACCGAACAGTTCGCTCTCGAGTAAGGTCCCCGGAATGGCCGGGCAATTGACTTTGACGAACGGACCCTCCTGCCACGGCGAGCGTTTGTGGATCAGCTTGGCGAGGATTTCCTTCCCGGTCCCGCTCTCTCCCTGAATCAGGACCGGCACGTTCGTTCCCGCCAGCTTCTCCACCTTCTGCTGGACGCTCCGCATGACCTCGGAGTGGCCGAAGATGACGTCTTCAGGGGGGAGAGCCCCGATCGGCACAAGCAAGGATGAACTTACCATACTCGTCGTGGACATAATTTCCCCTCTTTCCTTGTGAAGGCGTCGGTTACGATCCCCGCATATAAGATGCCAGAAGTTTCCTCATCTTGCGTAGACAGCCAAGAATTCCTAGTTTTCTTGACACATGTATAAGTTCTTTTTTAAGAACACATTACAGCTACTTATAGAGCCCGCAAGTCGTCATAGAAGGCGCTGCGCCTAGAAATCCTGCGATAAGTGGAAAACATGTGCACATATGGGAAAACTTTTTCTCTCTCATGTTCCCTTCGTCAGCCGTATCTCTGGTTTCCTCGAGTCCTTTCAGAAGGCGTTGAAGCGGCGCTCGGCAGACTCTTTTCGCCGTGTCCAACCTTATTCTCCCAACCCATACTGGCGAATCTTGTAAAGCAGGGCCTTGTAGCTGATGTTCAGGAGTGCGGCAGCTTTCTTTCGATTCCAGTTGGTATGCTCAAGAGCCCGGCTGATAGCTTGCATCTCGGCTTCGTCTTTCAGGCTGCGCACAAGGGACTTCAGTCCGCCGGGGGCCTCGGCGGCAGGCTCGGGCTTGGTCTCCGCCGGAGGCGAGCCGCTATCGTCCCGGTTCTCAAGTTCAGCCAAGGCGAGCGATTCATCGCCCATGATCAGGAAGCGCTTCACGAAATTTTCGAGCTCGCGCAGGTTCCCCGGCCACGGGTGCCGGATGCAGGCTTCGAGCAGCCGAGGCGAGAGGGGGAGCGGTGTGCGCGCGTACCGCGCGGCAAAGCGAGCCATGAAATGGCGGAGCATCACGGGAATCTCTTCCCGCCGATCACGCAAAGGAGGGAGCAGGAGGCTGACGGCATTCAGGCGGTAGTAGAGATCCTGCCGCAGCTTCTTCGCGGCCAGGGCCTGCTGGACGTCCACATTCGTCGCGGCCAGAATGCGCACATCTACGCGAACGACCGAGCGGCTGCCCAACCGGGAGAACTGCTGGTCCTGGAGGACGTGCAGCAGTTTGGCCTGCATCCCCACCGGCATCTCGCCGATTTCATCCAGCAGGATTGTGCCTTTGTCACACTGTTCGAATTTGCCGGGCTTCGAGCGCAGGGCGCCGGTAAAGGCGCCAGCCTCGTAGCCGAACAGCTCGCTTTCCAGCAGTTCGGCGGGCAGCGCCGCGCAGTTGACTTTCAGGAAAGTGCGGCGGGCGCGCGGCGAAAGCTTGTGAATCAGGCGCGCCAGGATCTCCTTGCCGGTCCCACTCTCGCCGAGCAGCAGGACGGGAACATCGACGTTGGCGACCTGTGCCACCTGGGACCGGATCCTGCGCATTTCCGGACAGGCGGCGACAAAGAACAGGTCGTCGCCGAGGTCCTCTGCCTCTTCATGACCCAGCCCGAGCTCCGCGAGGCTCGATTGAGGATCGAGATATTGCTTGAGCAGTGAGTCGAGTTGGGATTTCTGAAAGGGCTTGGTCAGGTAATCCGTCGCTCCGTGGCGGCCGGCTTCCACCACCTTGCGCGGATCGCTGACGCAGGAGAGCATGATGACTTTGACGCCGGGCCGGATCTTGCGGAGCTGAACGAGCGTCCCCAAGCCGTCCATTTCGGGCATCAGGAGGTCGAGGAGCACCAGGTCCGGCACGGGCTCTTTTTCGATGCGGGCCAGCGCCTCGCGACCGCTGGCGGCCGTCTCGACGTGGTAGTCCTCAACCTCGAGCAGCGTCCGCATGTAACGGAGCACGCTCGGCTCGTCGTCCACCACCAGGATAGTTGCCGGCGAACCCATGGATACGAGGCTCCTAGCTTACGTCTTCCCGAGAAGGCGGCTCGAGGGGAAGCAAGAAGGAAACCTTGCTCCCTGATCCCGGCTCGCTTTCCATCCAGATTTTCCCACCGTGGGCCTGCACGAGTCGGCGGGCGATGGCCAGCCCCAAGCCGGTGCCTTCCGACGACTCGGATACGCCCGGAACTCGGAAGAAGTCGTGAAAGATCTCCTGATGATACTCGGGCTCGATTCCCGGCCCCGTGTCGGCGACCGTGACCTTGACGGAATTGGGCTCTCCGGAGTTCAGTTTCCGTTGCTCGATCGGGACGGGAAAGTCGTGGCGGCTGCGCCGATCCCAAAAGTGCCGTTCCGCCGAGAGCCAGACCGACCCGCCCTCGGGCGTGAATTTCAGGGAGTTGTCCAGGAGATTGGAGGCGACTTCCTCGATTTTGAAGGAATCAAACTTGAAGGGCTCCAGCTTCGCTCCCGCGGGCAAATACAGTGCGACGCCCTTCTTCTGGAACCTCGGCAGCCACAGTTCATATACCTCCGCTAGACAGGCGTTGAGATCGCCCAGTTCGGCTTTGATCGCCACGCTGCCGGTCTCGAGCGCGCTATAGGTGAGGAAGTCTTGGATGAACCGTTGAAGCCTCAGGCAGTTTTCCTGAGCGTCTTCGAGAATTTGGAGTTGCCGCTCAACGAGTGCTCCGGCTTTTTGGCTGAGCAACAGCTCGATGTATCCGGAGATGATGGCGAGAGGAGTCTTCAGCCGGTGCGCAGCCGTGGCCAGGGCGATGGTGCGGCGCTGGCTTTCCTCCTCTAAGCGCACATTCGCCTGGGCCAATTCCTGATAGAGCCGCGGCAGGTCGGCGGCAGGCGGACGTTCTGTCGTCTCGCCCTCGGATGGAGGGGTTTTGGCTGGTTCCGCAGGCTGGGCGGGCGATCCGGGTGGCCGAGGGCGGTCGGTCTCATGGATGTCCGACATAGTTTGGCCTTCGTACCTCGCGAACCAGGCGAGGGAACGTGAACAGCCCTAGAAGCCGGTCCGCCTTGATTCTTAGGACAGGCGAGAGGCCCTCCCCTTGTGGGTTTTGACCGCCACGCTTACAAACCTATGGACTTTTACGCGAACTGCAATTATAAATGCATGAAATGGGGCTGTCAAGGAGGAAAGCGCAAGACTTTGTCTTTAGAGGGAAAAAATCTTGCGCTTCTTGACAGGACTTCCGAATTGCTTTAGCATATCGCCAATGAGAAATGGCCACACCCTTTCTAAGCCATTGAAAATAGTGGGTCAAGATAGGTTGCTGATTATTGCGACACAAGCGGTCTTTGGCAGTCAGAGTGCTTTTGTAAACTAACCTTGAGAGGTTATCTCTCGGGTGCCCAACCTGAAGCAGCCTTCGGACAGACGCCGCTGGGACAGACTACCCTTAGCAATCCCTGTTTTTGCTCGCGGAGTGGATGACAAGGGTAAGGATTTCCTTGATTTCACGACGGTGGTGGAAGTGAGCGCTGGTGGCGCGGTCCTGGCCACGCGTCGGAACCTTCCGCCGTCATCCCGTCTGACTCTGGAGATTCCATCTGCGCCCCTCAACGAGCGCGCCGCCGGTCGCTCTTCCGTGCGGACGCTGCGCGCCAAGATCGTTCGCGTGACCGCTTCGGATCGCTGCCATCTTGCCGCCGTGGAGTTTATCCGTCCCCTGAAGGCTCTCCCCGTCGGCAGGGCGTAAAGGCCACATAGCGTTCCTTCTGGCTCAGACTTCCCCGCCGTCTCATTCCCACGCAACCGGAAAAGCTTGAGGCGCGGCTTCCTTTCTCCGGCTCTCAGCCCGCGTCCGACTATTTGGCCGCCTCGTGCGAGCTCGAGGCGACCCCCGCCTCATGATGCGTAATCCTATCGATGATCAGGGGAGCTCCGAAAGCCGGTTAGGGCTTCCTTCCGAACTGGGAGAAGGAAGACCAGTCGCCCGCGCAAGGTATTCCCTGGTCGTCGATGGTGAAGGTCTTGCGAGAGGGCCCACGAGGAAGAGGCGCCGCCCCTCGCCCAGAGTCGCGGCGAGTGCAGGAGGTGGCGGGCCGCCGTCAGCACCTAGTAGGATGCTGAAAAACCTCCGAGCCTGTCATCCTGAGGAGCCGCAGGCGACGAAGGATCTCCGTATCTGCTTGATTCTACGAATGCCGGGATTCTTCGCTTCGCTCAGTAATGACACGGACCAAGGATTTTTCAGCAACCTCCTAGTGCTTCAGACGGGTGTAATTCCGGATGGCCATAGGCATCAGCTTGCCGCTCAAAACCTTCAGAGACTGGTCGTAGTGCACAGAGTACTTGCCGGCGTCCGTAATTCGACCGGCCAGCAAGGACCCCCAAAAGGCGCCGCCAGCGCCGCTCCCGGCCAACTTCGCGCCACCCAGCGCGGTGATTACCGCCGCCACATTTGCCTGCCCAGTGAACGTCACGGAGTCATCACTGAGATCATTACTGCCTTCATTGTACACGTTAATGACCAGGGCGGACGGCGGCGCGGTGGGTGGCATTCCGCCACTGGCAATCCCCTGGCCGCCGACGCTGAGCTCCTGATAGATATTGAGCACGGCATATCCGACGTCGGTGTATCCGCTCGGTGGGCAGGTTGTCGGCGGGTGGGCGACGTTGACAATGTACATTTCTCCTTGCGAGTCAAGGTCTTTGATGTCGTAATAAATGGCAGTGTCCGGAGTGGCGCCACCCGTCAGGCACACGTTAGAATTGGTTCCGGCTGAGATGGCGGGGAGGCGGAAGGGGTCCGACGACGTTCCTGCTCCGAGGATGTTAGCCGACGCTCCAGATTCCGTCCACGTCACGGCCGATGACGGGCCAATTTCCTGCCAGGTAATGACCGCGGCTACTCCCGATTCCCTCCAGGTCACACCTGCATCGGACCCCGACTCTCGCCACGTTACGCCGCCATCCGTGACGGTTGCGCCGCTGCCGGTCGGCCATGTTGGTTGAGTGGCGGCGCTCGTCCCTGCGGTTATACACCTGTAGATATGGCCATTGGATGATGGCTTCTGTATGACAACAGCTCCGACGAGGTAATTGTTATTGTTATTCCATTTCGCGTGGGTAGCGTCTGTAGTGGTCGAGCCGCTGGCTGTGTTCCAGCCCGGCGCGGTACTGCCACTCGTCCCAGCTACGGTTACCGTATAGATATGCCCACTCTCCGCGATGGTTGTTCCGGCAGAATAAGAGGTGTTTGCGGCCCAACTCGGGTAGGCCGATTCATTTACCGTTGCGCCGCCGGTCGTCGGGAAAGCGGGCTGAGTTGAACCACTGGTTCCGGCCGACTGGGCTTTATAAACGTGCCCGTTGTCCGGAGACGCCTTGACGACGCTCCCGGCTGAGTAAGATGCTGCAGCGGCCCAAGTCGACCAGGTTCCTCCGTCGGTCACCGTTGCGCCACTAGCCGTTGGCCAAGCAGGCGCACTTGAACCACTTGTTCCGGCCGTTGTGACCGTGTAAGCGTGTCCGTTGCCACCGTTGACTACTGTGCCTGCAGGATAGTTCGTCGTTGCCGACCAACCTCCGTAAGTCAGGAGGTAGTCGGTTGTTGTCCCGCCGATGCTCGTTTCGTAATACCAGATCCCAGACGACTGTTTCACCCAAGCGTAATCGCCATTGCCTACGTTGGTGGTACTAGGAGGTACGGTGTAGCTCGTGTTCTTGCTGCAAGAGGTGCCCACCGAGCCACCATACCATGCGCAACTCGGGAAGGTGGGCATGGGTGGTTCGGGGATGGCGGGAACTGGTTGTACAGTGCCGGTCACCCCGGACACCGATCCTGTCACGCCGCTCGAAGATGACGAGCAGGCCCACAACGAGCTGTAGGAAGGGGGGTCCGAGCCGTAACTCACGTCGCCGTTCACTGTATAGGTTCCGCCGTTGAGAGTCACACTGCCACCCGAGCCCACGCCCGCGCCGCTGGCAAACGCATTGGTTCCGCCGCCGCCTCCACTGACGCAGCCACTGCCTGCTGCGCTGTAACCGCCATTCTTCGAGTTGTAGCTGTCGGTGCATACTGTGCCCTGGAGCGTGATGTCGCACATCCCGTACAGCGCATTCGCGAAGTAGGGCAAGTAAACCGGGGCGAGCGTCGCCTCCTGGACGCTCATGGGTTTGGCGATTCCGGCCCCCACATTGGAGTTCCAGGTCCCCGTGGAGGTGACGTGCCAGACTTCGTACGGCTTGCGGTTGATGGTGGGGTAAAAAGCGTCGTTGACGGTGAAGTATTCATCGAGCGTTGCGGAGACGGTGAACTGACCGGAATTGGTCGCACTGCCGAGCGGGTCGAGGCCGACGTCGTAGAAATTGCCCGCAAAAGCGGTCGGAATTGTGTCTCCGGCGTCGTTGTTGATGTTCGTCGGATAATTGCCATTGAACGTGCCACTGGAATTGACCGAAAGTGTCACATTCCCGGGATTGGAAGCGCAGTTGGCGATACATTTCACGTAGCGCGTCGTGGCGTTGTAAAGCGCCACGGGCGACGAGGCGTACTCGCTGACCTCATAGGTGGTGCCGGGGTTGGAGGGATTGACCGCCTTGTATCTGTCGCTGTTAAAGAAGTTGAGAGCCTTCTGTAGCCCGGCTTTGGCGACGTAGTCGGCCTGGGTGGAGATGCGATAGTTGTAACTGGCGAAGGTTTCCGACCGCGCACTGAAGATAATCGACGCTGCCAGCACGGAGAGGACCAGGATGGCGAGCATCACCAGGATGAGTGCCACGCCGCGGGGCGCGACTTCTTTACGAAGTGAGACGTTCATTGCGATCCTCCCCGTTTAGTCCGGTATGGGCAGTGTGTGCCCGGCCGGATCCGTGGGCTTGAAGGGCAGATCGGGTGATCCGCCGAGCAGGGTGATTCCCCACGCGTAGTTGATGTTGGTGGGCACGATGTGCGAGCGCATGCGAATCGTGCGAAATTCGTTGACCTCGGGGTCCTTGTCCACCGTTTGCATGGTCAGATCAATATCCACGGACCTCACGTAGGTCGTGAACCCGTAAGTCAGGTTGCCGAAGGTGTCGTAGTTGAGCTTGAAGATAGGCTTCTGGTCAGGATTGAAGAAGACGCCGGTGCCGTCGGGAAAAGCCAGAATGTTGTCGGCGAGCGGAGAAAAGGTGTCGCTCGTGGCGAGCTTGCTCGCAGGGATGTTGGGGTTCATGATGGGAGTGATGAACCGGGAAAGCTCCAGGAGGTGGCAGTTCTGAGGTCCCGACGGGGTCGTGCATTGGAGCGTGGAAGTTCTCGGCGGAACAAGCTCAGCCAGTTTATATTCGCCGTAGCGCAGCGTCCCATTGCTTTCGATGTCTCCGAAGTATTGAATGAGATTGACATTTACCGTCTGGTTCGTCCCCACCGCTGCGGCGTTGTAGAGGATCCCGTTCGGGAAGGGCAGCGAGCGGGTGAAGACCGGCTGGTTCGCAGCATGGGAAAGCGTAATGATGGCAGGAAAGCTGGTCGAAGTAATGGTGTGAGTGCTATCGCCCTTGACTTCGACGATCTCTCGATTGGAATCCGCGGCGCTCGAGCCGATCTCTACCAGGTTGCCATAAAAAATCCCCGCGGTGCTATTCACGGAGATACTCACAATGCCGCCGGTCTGAGTGGCTGCCGCCATCAGGTGCGGGTACGTGGAAAGGTTGGGGTTATGCCCGGCTTGCTGGAGTTCCAGGGTCATCAGCTCCAGCGCGCTGCGCGCTCCCTGATTGCGCTCCGCCAGGAGCTGGTCGCCCCGGTAGCGCTGCTGGTTGAAGCGGATGAACTGGAAAACGGCCGACATCAGGACGGTAATGATGATCACGCTGACCAGCACTTCTATCAGCGAGAAGCCTTCCGCCGCATGCGGGTTGCCGGCCTCGGGCAGGCCATGCGCCGGGCGTGTGAAACATTCTTGGTTCTTCTTCGACATAATGCTCTCCTATTCGGAGACGTAACTTGTCAGCATCGCCGAAGGGGCCGCGGAGCCCGTATTCACGGCGTTCCGGCTCCAGACGATGACGTCGATGCGCTTCAGGCCGGGAGTGCCGGCGCCGGTTGTGATCACGTCGGTGATCTGCCACTGCCGCTGGTAGGCAAACGTCCCCACCGCTGAACAGTCAGCGCCGGTGAACTGGGTTCCGGCCGCATCGAGAAAGTCGATGTAGCCGACGGTCGCGCCAGAGGACGGGCATCCGGACGCGGAGGTCAATGTTCCGCCAGTTTTCAAGCCCTGGTTCCAGCCCGTGCCGGTAATCCCCGTGGTGTTGCATGCGGCGAGGGGCGTCGCCTGCGTGCAATCGTACCAGTCCAGATTCATCAGCGTCTCGATCTTGTCCTGCGCGTAGACGGTGACGCGGCTCATCTCCACGCCCTGATTCTTGTTCTGAACCGTGGCCATGAAGACCACTCCGCCGAGCGCGGTCATCACGATAAGGGAAATGAGAACGGCGATCATCGTCTCGACCAGTGAAACGCCTTGCTCGTTGCTTTTCATTGTGGTTCTCCCAGCCCCGCGAAACCCGTCACCTGGCCACCCAGGTGCTGGTCGTCGGCGAATATCCCCAAACCGTGATTCTCCCACCGAGCGAGACGGTGATGGCGTCGTACAGGTTGTTGTCGTTCTTCAGGTAAATGACGTTGAGGTTCGTGGGCGTTCCGGAACCGCTAACCGGAACAACCGGAAGCCCTCGCGTGTTGAAATAAATGTCGGTCGAAGCCCCGGTGAAGCTGGAGGGAATCGTCCCCGGCTTGGCCGTGACCGGGCAGGAGGTCAGAAAGGTGTCTCCCTGCGACAATCCAAAACTGACCTCCGTGTAGGATGACGAAGTATAATCTGTGCTCAACCTGTCCATCCTGAACAGACCGCTGGAGGTTGAAATGTGCATCCGGTAGGGGGCGTACTGCGAAGTGGCCCGGAAGCGCGTGACGTTCAACTGCGAGGCGATAGCCGAGGCGTCGGCGTGCAGTTTGTAACCCTTGACGAAATTGATGGCGGAGGGAAGGGCAAAGGCCGCGATGATCCCAATGATGATGATAACGATCAGCAGCTCCAACATTGTGAAGCCGGAGGGTTTTCTTGGCATTCGACTCCTTCCACCTGCGGTTGGCTGCGCGGCAGGAATGGGCTGCCCTAATGCCGTCGCGAGTGTCCTCGACGAACCCATTCCTTGCCCGGCCCGCAAAGTGCTTGACAGGAGAGCCCTGTCCATTAGGCGTAATATAGGACAGTTGGCTTTTCCGTTCAAGTCCACCGCCAGCCTGAAAGCAGACTTGCGCCACCTTTTCACAGCCTTCGATGCAATCACGTGGCCAACTCTTGGAATCCCACTGCCCATGATAAACGTTCTACTTTCAGTAAGTTAGACAGCCGGAGGGTCCCATGTATGCCCCCGTTTTCCGGCCGATATGCAGGAAAGTGTTCATGGGAGGGGACACAATCTGTCATGGGTAATTTTTGGTTCGCGGGACAGCGACTGACGCTCAAAGGCGCCAGGAGGGCTCCTTCCTTG
>Ga0315280_10001886_pt1 | contig 35030 bp, 22 predicted proteins | sample YL17G06_40_MG_FD_203697 | JGI IMG/M metagenome (GOLD analysis project Ga0315280, IMG submission 203697) | Sediment microbial communities from Yellowstone Lake, YNP, Wyoming, USA - YL17G06_40 | ecosystem: Environmental > Aquatic > Freshwater > Lake > Sediment | place: USA: Wyoming | collected...
CTGTTCGACAAGCTCCGTTCCCTGAGGTACAGCAAGCGCACGATAATCCTCAACTACAGCCGCTACATGGACCGGATGATTGCCAACGCGCGTCTGCCGTATGCCGCCGCGCCCCCTGCGCCGCCCGTGCCGGATGATCCCGTCAACGACGCCATCTGTCCGGTCTTTGACAGGATGCAGTTCTCGGACGCGAGGGGGAGCGCGCAGAACGTCCTTCTCCTTGTCAGCCTGGCCCTGAGAGCGTACTGGCTGGAGCGCGGAGAGTACCCGGCCTCGCTTGCCGATCTCGCGCCGTCGTATCTCAGGAAGCTGCCTGATGACCCGTTTGCGCTGAAAGGAACGCTGCGCTACAAGCGGACCGGCCGCACCTACGTCCTCTACAGCATCGGCCCCGACTGCAGGGACGACGGCGGCAAGCGCATCGACAGCCGGGCGAACGCCAGGTATGGGAGACAGTTCAGCGTCGAGTACGACAGCAAAGGCGACATCGTGGCGGGCATCAACCAGTAATGGTGGCGGCCCGGCCGCCCGCTACACCACCCTTGCCGCCTCTTCCGCCGTCACCACCGGCAGCTCCATCTGCTTCAGGATTTCGATCAGGTTCGCCGCGTCCGCCGGGCCGTAGCCGTGGTGCACGGTGTTGAACATCACGTGCACTTCCTTCACCGGCTCCGAGGCGACATGCTGGACGCGCGGCGCGATCTCGCCTGACAGCTCCTCGCCCGAGTAATCGTAATCGAACCGCTCCTGGACCGTCGCCCCGCGCACGTCCCACATCTCCTTCTTCCTGCCGTGCAGCCGGAAGACGGACGTATCCGGTGTGGTCACGAGGTCGATCGGAGGCACGCTGTAGCGTATATCCACCTGCGGCGCGAGCCGCCGATAATGGTCAATGGAACATTTCTTGCACAGAAAGGTTCAGTAATGTAGTAGGCTCGCATACATCGAGGCGGAGGAAGCCGCTTACTGTGTTACGCGTTTCGATAATCGCCCTCGCGCTTCTCGTGGGAGCGGCGGCGTTCTGTGCCGCCGCGTGGGACTACTCGTACGAGGGCAACGCCCTGCCGGGCGCTCCGATCAACGCCACGGACGAGGTCACGCACAACAGCCCGGACGATACCCGCGAGATTGTCGGACTTGGCCCGGGCAGGTTCGCACTCCACATAGTCGACAGCTCGATCAATCGCTCCCGCTACCGCGTGGACCTGGACTCGCTCTACGGGACCGGCGTTCCCGCGGGCACCGTCGAGACCAGGCAGCGCTTCGCGGCGTCCAGCGATATGAACAACATCGCCATCATGATGCGCCAGAACACCGAAGGCGCGTCGGCGGAGATTCGTGTCGGCTACTATGACGCTGGCGGCGGCAGGCGGGGCCTCTGGAACGCAAAGGCGGGCCAGTTCCTCGGGCCTGTGGACCCCAGCCAGTTCTACAAGCTCCGCATGGTGCTCGACGAAGCGGCCGGAGGCCGGCTCTACGTCAACGACTCCTATTTCGCCGACCTCGCGGCGGCGCCCGGCGCGTCCCCTCGCCTTGCCTTCGGCGCCGGCTCGACGCTCGGCGCCGGCGAGGTCTACATCGACTATTTCCGATGGAAGCACGCCACTCGGGCCGCGCCGGGCGATCCGAACGACCCGGGCAATCCCGCGGACCTGATCAGCCCAAGAATCACAAGCTTGCCGGCCGCCGCCCCCGCCGCCGGCTCCGTCACCATCACCTGGACGACCAACACGCCCGCGTCGAGCACCGTCCGCTGGGGTGCCGGCTGGACCTGCCCGAACTCCTCCTCGGACCCGACCCCCGTCACGAACCACAGCGTCACCATCGGCGGCCTCCAGCCTGGCACAACCTACAGGTTCTATGTTGAGTCAACCACTCTGCGCGATCCCGACATAGCCCGCTCCGGCATCCAGTCGTTCACCACCGCCGATACGTTCAGGATCAGCGCCGGCCCGTTCGTCTGGACTTCCACTGACGGCAAGTCCGCGACCGTAAGCTGGACCACGACGTTCGACTCGGATTCCAAGCTCTTCCACCGGCCCAAAGGGAGCGGGAACTGGTCGGAGACCTACAACGCCGCCCAAACTACGTCCCACGCTCTCGCGCTCGCAGACCTCTCGCCGAACTCGACCTACGAATACTATGTGGTGTCTGCTCGCGCCGGATCGCCCGACGCCCAGTCGCCGGTCGCCGAGTTCTTCACCTACGTCTACGCGAGCAGGGGGTCTCTACTCACGAACGGCGATTTCGAGCTGGGCAATCTCGTAGGCTGGGTGACTGCTGCGGGAAGCGATCCGGGCGCCATCCACACAGGACCGTGGCTCGACCGCATCATGCCTCATTCCGGCAGTTTCATGCTTGGCGCCGAGTCGGACGGCGGCGCGCGGAATGGCACGATCTACCAGTCCGTGACGAGTCTTCCGCCCGGCGGCGCCATCTACGCCACGGCCTGGATTCACACCTGCGAAGTCGATGCCGCCGGCGCGGAGCAGCACGAATCCGCATTCTGCCAGATCGGCATCGACACTGTGCAGGAGCCATCCGGCCCGATCGACCCGACCGCTTCGACCGTCCGATGGTCAGCTCCCGTCTACACGGCCAACTCTGGCCCGTGGCTTTGCATCGGTGCGGTGACGCCGCGCGCCGGCGCGACGCATGCGATCGTCTTCCTCCGCCACCTGCAGACCGCCGACGGAGGCTTCAACGCTACCTGTTTCGACGATGTTGTGCTCGCCACATCCGCGCCGGTGAGCATAACGTCCGGCCCGACGGTTACCCAGGTTACGGAGACATCCGCAACGGTGGAATGGGCGACGGACGTCGCCGCATCGGGCTTTGTCCAGTTCGGCCTGGGCGACCTCGGCAGCTGCACGTTCACCGGCTTCCATCTCGATCCCGCCCCCGAGACCACGCACTCGGTCACGCTCGACACATACCCGGGCAATAACTACGTTGTCCAGGCCGGCTCCGCGTGCCCGCTCGGCCTCGTGCTGTCGCCGCCGGTGACGTTCAGCACGCCCATGAACACGGACCTTCTGAACGCCGGCTTCGAGGCGACGGATGCGCACTCGCAGCCGACCGTCTCCCCGTGGATGCTCTTCCAGTACGACATCAACCAGCTCCCAGGCCGGTCCGGACCTCCCGGCCCGGCAGGGGGGCCGATAGACGGGCTGGTCGGGCCTTACCCATCAGGCTCGGCAGGCTGGCACGGCGTCACCTGCGAACCGACGGGTGGATCGCATCTCATCGGGGCTTACGCGGATTCGGCCAACAAGAATGGAGGCGTCTATCAGAGGGTGAAGGTTGTCCCCGGCAAGGTGTATACCGCCTCGATGCGGTTCCTCACGCACCAGCAGCCGGTAGACCCGACCCACCCTGCCGGCAACACGGCCTGCGCCGTCGGGATCGATCCCACAGGTGGGACCAACGTGCTTGCCTCGAGTGTCGTCTGGTCGCCCGATAAGTCCAGTGCCGTAGACGGCCAGTGGGATGACATATCGGTCAAGGCCCTGGCCGCCTCGGACATCATCACCATCTTCTGCATAGTGGAGCAGAGGCTTGCCGACACGGTCCATCTGAACGCCATGGACAACGTGAAGATCGAGGTCTCGGACATCTTCACGGGGACGCTCGGGCAGATGAAGCAGCAGCCGGCCGGCACCCCGGTGAGAATCGAGTCAACGATCCTGACTTACGCGCGTATTCCCGAGTCTCCAGGCTCCCCAGCCCGCCTCTACGTGGAGGAGCCCGACAGGACCTCCGGCATCGGAATCATCTCGACGGACCCAGTCCTGTGGACCGATCCTCCTTACCCCGGCGACAAGATCGATGCCGACGGAACGCTCGCCGTCATAGGCGGAGAGGCGGTTGTGAACAACGCATCCATCTCGAAAACCCCCGGCTGGCCGACGGATGTGCCGCCGCCGCTCGGGATGGCTCAGACGGCTCTTGGGGGCGGCCCGTTCGGCATCCAGCCCGGTGTGACCGGAGGCAGCGGCCTTTCCACAGTCGGCCTGCTCGTCAAGGTTGCTGGCAAGGTGACAAGCGGAACCGTGGACGACGGCTGGATACCCGGCCCGACCGGCCAGGTCTACGCCTACATTGACGACGGCTCTGGGCTTCGGTCCAGCTGCCCCGCCAGCGGACTGAAGATCATCACCGATCCGCTCACCGCGGAGTACAGGCCCATCGCTCTAAACCAGATCATCACGGTAGTTGGCGTATCGTCGGTCGAGCAGGACAACGGCTCGCTGCGGCCTGTAGTGCTCGTGTACGACTGGACCGGGATCGACTGGCTCGTGCCATAGACCCAACAACCGCGCCCAAGCCTCGCCTCACGCCGAGAGCGCAGCGCCACTTACACGAACTCCGCCGCGGCCTCGTTCGCAACGAGCAGCCCGGCCGGCGTCAAGCGCAGGCGGGTCTCCGTAAGCTCGACCAGCCCCCTCGCCGCGAGCGCCTTCAACTCGCCATCATACGCCTCTGCGATCCCAATGCCGAAGCGCTCTTTGAAGGCCGCGAGATCGAGGCCGTCGAGCATCCGAATCCCAAGCATGACGGTCTCGCCCATCGCCCGCCGACCCGTCAGCGCCTCCGCCGACTCGACCGCACGTCCCGTCGTGCGGATGCTTTCGATGTACTCCGACGGGCTTCTCACGTTGGTGTACCTGATCCCTCCGACATAGCCGGACGCGCCCGCGCCGAAGCCGAAGTAAGGCTCGTTCCGCCAGTAGACCTGGTTGTGTGCTGAGCGGCGGCCGGGAAGCGCGAAGTTGGAGATTTCGTAGTGCTCGTATCCGGCGGAGGCGAGCGTTCGGATGGCGGACAGGTACATCTCGATCTGCAGGTCCTCGTCCGGCAGGCGGAGCTGGCATCTCTGCTGCAGGTTCCCGAACGCCGTCCCTTCCTCGACCGTCAGTTCGTAGAGAGAGATGTGCTCGGGCGCAAGCCCGAGCGCCGCCCGCAGCGTCTCCTGCCAGCCCGATAGCGACTGATCCGGAAGCGCATACATCAGGTCAATGCTGATGTTGTCGAACCCCGCCGCCCGGCCGAGCGCGAACGCCTCCCGCGCCTCGTCAGCTGTGTGGATGCGGCCTATGCGCTCCAGGGTCGCGTCATCGAACGATTGCGCCCCGATGCTCAGCCGGTTGAAGCCCTGCCTGCGGAGGTTCGACAGTCCCGGAGCATCCACCGTGCCGGGGTTCGCTTCCACGGTGATCTCCGCATCCCGCGCCAGGCCGAAACGGTCTCTCAGCGCCTCAAGAATGCTTCCGAGAGCATCGGCCGAGAGGATCGTAGGCGTCCCGCCGCCGAAGTAGATGGACTTCAGAGCGGATCCCACCGGCTCGGCGGCGCGGACTTCGAGGATCAGCGCCTTCGTGTAGTCGTCGAACAGCCCTTCCAGGCCGGGGTACGAGTTGAAGTCGCAGTAGAAGCACTTCGCCTTGCAGAAGGGGATGTGGACGTACACGGCGGATGGGCCGCTCCCGGGTCGGCCCCCCATCCCCGGTTCACGAGCCCCTGACACCCCTGGCCCCTGTTCCCTAGAACAGCCTCAGCGCGCACGTCGGCTGATCCAGGTTTGGCGCGTTCGGCATCTTCTGCAGCAGTTCGCCGCCTTCGTCCCATATCTCAGGGGTGTACCACTTGATCGGATATGGCCTCCGGTCGTTCAGGTTGATCTCGAATACCTCGCCCGTGAACTTGTGCAGACTCGGCTCGTAGGTCCGTCCCGCGTAGCCGTTCACGACGATAAGCCTGTCGCCCGGGAGAAGCTCGGCCATCTGCGGCGAGAACGGTATCGGCACGGCCATCTGCTCCGGCGTAGCGCCGGACTGCCGGATGCCGCGGGTCATGTGAGCGTAGTCGTCCGCGGTGATCTTCCGCTCGATCACCCCGGCAGCCTCCCTGGTCACGTAAACCGCCGACGAATCGCAGATCAGGAGCCTCGGTATCGTCGAGTCGAGCACGCGGAAGTAGGTCGGACCGGAGAGCGCCACGGACTTGCTTTCGTCCTTGAGCGTGGTGAGCTGGCCCGTGAGCGAGCTTGCCGGCTCGCCCATCACATATGTCCAGACGAAGGGCTCTGTGCTCTCCCGGTATCTCATGCTCACGATCGCGCCGCCAAGATGCCCGCCGCCGGGGGCCTGCGGCGTCTCCGGCGGTAGGCCCGTCAGACCGTAGTTGAGCGCGGATGCCCAAACCTGGTTTACCAGCATATCGCTGCCGGCGCTGTTCGTGGCTTTCCCGGTTACGAGTTGCACGCAGTTGAACATCAGCCGCTTTTCTTTGTAGCTCGTCTCGGAGACCCAGTTGAGTTCGTGGACTGCCCGTCCGTCCACCTGATTGACCGGTCTGATGATCTGGCCTTGCGCTGTGGCCTCGTACCTGTCAACGATGTCGAGAATCCTGAAGTTGCCGGTGTCCGCAACCAGGCAGTGGATGAGGTAGAACCACTTGTCCTCCTCCTTGCTCGGCCCCTGGACTCTCTCCATCCCGGTCCACATCTTGGCGTCCGAAGGTGCTTTCAACGTCTTCGGCTCACCCGACCGCAGCAGGTTCTTCGGGTCGGTGAACTCGCTGAGGTTCCAGGTCACCTGCCCGCCGCGGTCCATCCTGATGACCCTGTCGCCTCCAGACTCGACCACCAGGTAGTCCGACGGCCCGAACTTCTGCGCTACGGTCGGCTTCTCCAGCGACCTGCGGTCCAGACCCACTAGCGCAAAGGCGGACGTTGTTACGGCACCGGTCACTTCCTTAGGCTCGTAAACAGCATCGCAAGCCCACGACACCTTTCCATCGCCGCCGATCTCAAGCACCCGATGGTTATCCGTCACGAGAGTCAACGGGTTGTTGAACACGTACAGGCCGGTCTTGCACGGCACCGCAAGCACACCGCCCGCGCCCGCGACCGATACCTTGCCTGTGTTGTGGCTCACATCGATGTTCCTGTCGAGGTCTATCCGGTCGCTCATCGGCATCCACGTCCCGCTGTCCTCCTTCGACGGGTCCAGCATCTTGTTGTGCCCGACAGCATCGACCGCGACAGCATACATGTAGCCGTCGTCGCACGTGAAGTAGACGTAGTCGCCAAGTACGACCGGAGACGAGGACACACCCGAGCACGGGGCTCTGCCATGCTTGGGCAGAGCAAGCGACCAGAGCAGGTTATCCCAACTGGAAAGATCGACCTCGCTCAGCGGGACAGGCTGTCTGTTCACGAAGACCCAGACAGGCAGCGATGGCGTAAGCGTGTTCGTCGCTGCCCCCATGCCGAGCGAGGAGCCGCGCAGCCTGATTCTCGTGAAGTCGGTGATCGTGATCGTACCGGTGTCGTAGTCTATCATATCGGCGGGCACGGCCGGCGCCTGCGTGATGGGCGGATCGGGGCAGGCGAGCGGATCGAACAGCAGATCGGGCTGCCACAGCTGCACCAGGTAGCCCCCGGGGCTGGTCTGGTCCCGCAGAGGCCGGTTCAGCCTGATGGTGAACGTCGGATCGGACTTGAGGCACAGCAGGTAACCCCTCGACAGGCCCCGACTGCCGGGATCGGTTGTCGTCGCCGTAACGAATACCCGGTCGTTCGTCACAGCGGGGGTGCACCTGACCTCCAGGTTACGCACAGGGTAGATCTGGCCGCCGGTAACGGACTTGGCGCAGACGCCCCAGATTCCCAATCCGCCGGGGGTTGGTACACCTGTAGCCGGGTCAATGTCGGGGATGGTGATCTGGCCGGCTGAAGCGCCTCCCACAGCCGACGACGGATCGGGCACCCGCCCGCCGCCGTGCGCGACCCAGGACCACTTCAGTCTTGCGGCGCCTCTGTTGCCGTCGAAGGTGATCGCGTCCACCGCCGACTTCGCCGTCCCGCCGGAGCCTCCGGCCCCCCCAGTGTTCCAGATCACCCCTACGTAGAACGCGTCGTTCGGCCCCAGCGCCGGCGTCGAAGCAGCCTCTATCTCGAGACTTATCGGGTTGCCCTGCGGGGATATCGCAGCCATCTTCGGCGGGATTTCGAGCGACGGCACGAAGTAGCCCGTGATGGTCAAGCTGTAGTCCAGGGCATAGGTCATATAGACCCGCGTGCTCGGGCCGAGCGGTCTCGCCGCGTTGGCCGCCTGGATCGTCACGATGCCCGGCGTCGCGGCGTTGATTGTCAGATTCACGTCCACCACGCCGCCGTCGGGGTTAATGCCCCAGGCTTGCGGCTCGGGATAGCTGGAGACACGAGCCAGTCCGGTGGCGTAGGTTGTCCTGTACGGCACCGCCGCCGTGGTGCCGCCAGGCACGTTCAGCATTGACGGGTTATCCGGTGTCAGAAGATCGCTGGACACGAAAACCGGCAGCGTGTAGATGCAGTCGTTCTGAAGGACAAGCCCCCCACCGCCCGTCGGAGCCGGCGGCCGCCCCACGACGCAGAGCATTTGAGCGATGGCGCCATTGGTTTGGTTCCTGATGAACCCGAACACCGGTCCCGACTTGACCTCCGCTGCCGACGGCGGATCTCCGGTCCCAGGCACGCCCAGCGGACAGGCCCAGGACGCCTCGGGAATATCACCGGACACTTGCCCCGAAGCCGCCGCAAGCACCGGGCTGTGTCCGTATATGTACCCGTTGCTCACTGCGTAGATCCATCCGTTCTGGACGACCGGCGGAAGGACCCTCCCACCTCCGCCCACGACCGTCGCGGACGGTTGCTGCCATAGATCGCGCCGGTCCTTCGCCGTGCCCGACAGCCTGCCCTTCTCGTCCTGCGGAAATGCCTCGAAGACCCGAACCAGTGGATCGCCGACACAGGTCACTAACACGAAATCCTTGGGTTTCAGCTCGTCGCTCGTTGGGTCAAGCATGGTTGCGACCACCGGACTCGAAATCGTCGCGCCGATCGGCGCCGCCCAGATGATGTCCTGCTGCGGGAAGTTCGGGTCCGGTTCGCCGTCATCCGGATTGCCGTCCATGTCCAGGTCGTTCTCCGGTGAAGCGTCGAGAGCAAAGAGAGTGCCGCCGGCAGAGTAGAAGATGACGTTCTTGTAGATCACCGGGCTGATCTCCGGCGCTCCCGCGCCGCCGGATGGGGGCGCCGCGCCCGGCAGCTTCCACTTGTTCACGAGCGGCGCGCCGATGCTCTCCAGCGACACGCCCGTCCGCCTGTATTCCTTCCGCAGCGTCGTGTACGACGCGGCCCAACTGACCACGTTGTAAGCGAAGCGAAGGTTCGCCTGCGAGGCAAGGAACAGGTTAGAGTTCTGCGGGTTCAGGTCGGCGGGCGAAGACCATCCCGTCACAGGCCCCTCTATCTTCCCGCCCACGAAGCCTGCCGTGAACACTATCCGCCCGCTGCCATACTCGATCGCTGCCACCGTCGGCAGGATTTCATCGGTCGCGCCCTTCGCGACCACCACCGGCGGCAGGATCGTCGGCCCAGGAAGCGTCCCGCCCCAGCTCGCCGAGAAACCGGGGTTGATCGTGTAGAGCTTCCCGCCCGACGGCAGGTCGAGCGACGCGATCTCCTGCGGGCTCAGCCAGAACGGGTTCGTCACCAGCGGATGCAGCCGCGCAGCGACCGCCGGCGGCGGGTCGAGCGCCGCACTCGGTCCCGTGAAGCCAACTCCGGGCAGGAAGAACGCGTAAGCCGGATTCGTCGAGAACGTCATGCCGGTCCCGCCGCCGCCTCCGTTGTCCACCCACAGGCATCCACCGCCGTCAACGAACCGCCGAAGCTTGTCCCGCTCTTTCATCGGGAACATGACGCGCTCTTTCGCGCTCATATAGAGAATGTCGAACTTGGCCAGGTTCTCCAGCGTGGTCTGCCGCAGGCTCACCATCCAGTAGCCGGCGGTGTTCTTGTAGGCTTCGCTTCCGCTGGCAAGCGGGTTGACGAACGTCCATCCGTGCGGCTTCAGATCGTCCCGCATGCCCAGAATATAGAAGATATACGGCGCAGCCGGCGCTACGTCCCCGCCCGACTCCCCGATCAGCCGGAGCACGCCCGCCCGGATCACCCGCCGCTTGTCAACATACGTCTGCCCGCCTGAATACGCCGCCTCCCCCAGGACGACGGCTGCCAGCACGGCCGTTATGATAGTTATCGCCGTTCTGCGTTTCATGCTCCCACATCCGTCCTACGTCGGTTCTCCGTAATAGTAGAGCGACTCGCACACCGGCAGGCACGGCGTGATCGGAAGCGCCCGGCCGTACTTGTCCACCCGGATCGGCTTCGCGCTCCCACCGGTCACGACCACCGGCCAGCCCAGCGTGTCGTCGTACACGAACGACAGCCCGTCGTCATAGATCGGGTTGTAATGCGCCGTTGGCACGTCCGTGCTTCCGTAGTGCTTCGGAATCCTGCCCCACTTCGAGTACCACTCGTTAGCGTCCGACGACGATGCCGGAAGGTTCTCAGTAACCGCGCCGTCGATCGTTATCCTCGTATCCAGACACTGCCCGAAGAACGGCCACCTCGCGTCCGTGCCCCGCGGCCGCCCGTTCGGGTTACCCGGCACATCCGTCGAGTTCATGTTGAACCAGTTGCCCGGAATGACGAAGAACGACCTCTCCTGAGCGTAGATGATTGCTTCGATCCGGATATCCAGCGGCTGGACCGTGAACTCCGAAAGGAGATAGTTGTTGCGCGTATAGCTCGACTGGTCGAGCGCGATCTCGAACTGGTTCGGCACACCGATCGCTGTGCGTAGGTTCGTGCCGGTGAACCGATCGGTGAGCTCCCATATCCTGTGCTCGAAGAGGCTCGATATGCCCGTGCCCTCGGCGGCCCCTGGGAAGCGCGGGTCCCCGCAGCCGTAGACGTATGGCCCGAGCAGAGCCGGCACACCTATCTCACACAGTCCCGCCGCGGCGCCTGCTCCGCTCCGGTTCAACCACATGTTGATGTACGACGGCCCATAGTGACCCGCGTGTCTGACGAAGACCGCGGCCGTATCGCCGGGCTGCCAGGCGCCCGTCGGCGGCCCGAACGAGAACTCCGAGAGGAAGGAAGCCGCCGGCTCCGGCGTGACGATCAAATGGTAAGGCGGCTCGCCCGTCCCCGAGTCCGATCCTATCGACGCCGGCCCGAGCGACGTGAGCAGCGACACGAACTGTGTCGTGTTCACGCACACATGGTCTTTCGCGAGCAGCGCAATCGCGCAGGTCGGGTCGCCTTCCTTCACATTCGGGTTGCCCGGGTCGCGGTACTTGAGTATGCTGCCTTCGATGTAGATAATGCCGCCGGAGACGACGGTGAGCTGCTTCCCCGGCGCCAGCATGCCGCGGATGCGGATGTTGCCCTCGGCGTAGATGACACCGTTCCGCTCGATAGAGATCCTCTTCTCCGTGCCGCCGTCCACATAGGTGAACTCCTGCACGCCCTCGGGGTAGGGGATCGTCATCGTCGAGCCTTTGTTGTACATCGGGTTGCCGGCGGCATCATACCAGACGGCTTTCCGGCCGTACTCCGGGTCGCGCAGCCGCGTCTTCTGGTCCGTCCGGGTGATGGTGATGTCTGCCTGGCCGTCTCCGTCGGTGTCGTAGGCGTGCAAGACGATGATCACACCGGGCGGGACGTAGTAAGGTCCCTGCCAGTAGCTGGACATGTTGTTGTTCGGCTTCATCCAGTCGCCGCGCGGCGTGTAGCCGCCGAAGATGGTCTCGCTTTCGGGCTGCCGGTCGTCGCGGTTGTCTATGTAGACGCCCCGGCCCCAGCCGTACCGCCCGCTGTTCACCCATCTCCCCTGGTCGCTGTTATATATCCAGACGCCCGAATCCCGCGTGAGTGTCACGTACCGCGGCACGTTGTTCGAGGTCTTGCCGTCGATGAGCGGCGGGTTGAGCCGCTTGATGCCTCTCGCGTGGCGCTCGGCATCCGTATCGTCCGAGCCGTCCCGGTAGAACCCGCTCGCCGTCGTGAACTTCATCCCCTGGTAGTCGCTCGGGAACACGGGGTAGCTGACCGACGCCCCGCCATCGATAATCTCGCGCACGTTCACCGGGATCGGCTGGACTGCGCCCTGCGCGTCCTTGGTCTCCTCATGCTTGATCTCGCCGGCGACTTCGACCTGGTCCAAGGGCAGCTCGGCTGTTGACGCGCCGTTTGGGTCGGACTTGTAGGTCCTTCCGCGCAGGATTATGTCAACCAGCTTGCCCTGCCAGACAAGGTTGCCGTTGACTCTGATGGGCCCGCCGCGCGGCTCGCCCCACTCGTTCTCGCTGCCGAATCTGACCGCGAACCCGCTCGCGCCGAGCGAGATGTCCGCCGACCGCTTTTCCCGGTTCGTGACGAACCTGAGGTAGTCCGTCACGCCTATCGGTTTGTAGGCGGTCAGCTCGCGGCGCAGGCTCTCGCCTCCGCCCCACGTCGTCGGGTCTTGCTCGTCCACCACTCCGATCCGACCGACCGACTCGACCCTGATGAACTTCGACATCGGGTCGCTCGGCTCCGGGTTGTAGCTCACGCGCAGCAGGTATCTGCCCTGCCCCATGGTAAAGCTCGTGAACCCGCCGGTCGGGCCTTTCGCGCCATCCACCCCCTCCACAGTCTCCTCGACCGGAGAGTACGGCCGCAGCCATTTGAAATCCGGGTGGTTCTTGGCGATATTGGCCAGGTTCGGCAGCGCCGCCCCGCTTGGGTCGAAGCCGAGACTGTCCGGGTCGGGCCGCCAGTCCGCCCCTTTCTCGCTCGTTGTCAGCATCCTGTCGGCGTAGTTGATCCCGGCTTCGGCAAGGTACTGAGCTGCAAGCACGTCCCTGGATCGCCCCGCGCGGCCCTGGTTCCGCGCCACCAGGACCACGAACACGACCGCCAGGAACGCGAGCAGGAACATCACGATGATCGCGAGGATCAGCGACTGTCCCCGCTCGTTTCCCTTCCGCCGTCCGCCGGTTGCAGCAGCCAATCTCATCTCGTTCGCCTTCACCATTCAGGATTCACGGTCCGCAGTGCGCCACCTGACTCCTCGTTCCTCGCCTCTACCTCATCAGATTCCTGACCCGCACCTTGTTCGTCAGCTCGACCGGGTGGCACTTGCCGGAGCCTCGGTCGTAGAACCGGATTCCCAGCGTTATGCTGAGAAGGGTTTTCGTCGAGTAGTTGCCGATCACCACATCCCCGTCGTGGTTCAGTTGGTACTTATACCTGATCTCGATGCGCGAAGGCCCGGTCTGGGCGCCGTCGAACATGCGCTGCGGGATAGCCTCGTCGAGCGCCGGGCTGAAGATGACCCAGCCTACTCGCTCGCCCGTTCGGTCGCCGGTCCCGTAGTCTATCTTGTACTGGTTCCTGCCCGGGTCTCCCAGGTTGAAGGGCACCCGTTCGTAGCGCACCATCCTTATCTGATCAAGAGGCAGGCCCGGGCTTATGTCCGGCCCTGTCACCACCTCGCTTCCCGGCACTATCCTCGGCTGATACGCCAACTCCGGCGTGAGGGCCCTGAACATCGAGATACGGTAGGCCCGCGTGGGCGGCTCGGTCGCGCTCCCCCAGTGCAGCCTGACGTTCTCGTTCATCCCCGCAATCGTGTTGGGATCGGTCTGGGGACCCTCTTGGATCTCATCAGAGGCCGGAAATTCGAATCTGGCTTCACCCTTCACCGGGTCGACCAGAAACGCCACATCCGGCTCTGCAACCGGCGTGAATGTCTTCGTGAGCACGTATCCCGTAATGTCGAAGATCGGCGTGCTCGACCATCCGCCGGTATTCGTGTACTTGTAGATTACCAGGTGCCCGTTCGGCTCCCACGCAGTCCTGAACCACGTCATCCCGCTCGTCGGATTCGCCCGGTCCGAGCCGTAACGGATCAGCGAGACGTTGTAGATGTCCGGCGTATTCGGCCCGAACGAGCTGCCCCAGAACCCGTAGGTGGCGCGGAAGACGGTCGGGATCGCGAGCGGCGCCTCCGCCGCCTCGTCCGATGTGAACGCCGGAGCAAACGAGTCGTTCGTTATCTGCGTCAGTTGGAACCGAACGCTTGGCGCCACCCCCACGATAGCCTTTTCCTTATCGTCCATACGGATATGGACCAGGTCTATGTCGGTCTGCGGCACAACCGGCTTCGCTATCGTCTTCCAGTTCCGCCAGTAGGGTTTGCCATTCGGCGCCTCGCTCGCGTCATAGAAGAAGCCCGGATCGTCGAGGATCGGCTGGTTGTTATCGTCGAACTTGACCAGGTTCTTATCGTACGGGTCGAACTCGGCTCGGTACAGCACGAACCCATTGAGCGGCGCGCCGGCCTCAGGCCAGTCGCGCGCCTGTCCCGCAGGCGACACGTTCGTATCCGCGTCCGGGTCCGGATCGGCCAGCCCGACGAAATAGCGGACGATCGTCGAGTCCGCGGTCAGCGGCTCCTTCGGCCTCGCCTCGACGTCCGTCGATCCGCAGACCGGACACGGCGGCCAAGCTTCATCGCCCCGCTCGTACTCCCGCGGCGACCCCTCCGGGTGGTTCGGGTCGTTGCAGTGCATGAGCAGCTTCGGCAGGATAATGTCGATCTTCCCGTACAGCGCCTGGAACACTTCTCTATTCCCGTTCGGCTGCTGGACCGGGAAGTTCAGAGGGCTGTTCGAATTGTCGTAGACGAACATCGCCTGGCTGGTCTCCCGGCTGATCCGCTCGAGCGTGTTCCGCGCCGTGTCCTGAGCCATCACCATCGCTCTCGCCCGCCTCGTCAGGTTGAACGATTGTATGATCGGCCCGAAGATCAGCCCGAGCAGGATCACCGTGATCGAGATGACCACGAGCATCTCTATGATCGTGAACCCGGCTCTTCCCCGTCTACTGTCCATGCCGATGTCCCTTTGGAGTGCGGACCCCAACTCACTCCGCTTCCTTTCGCGTAAGCGTCGAATCGAGATCGACGTAGCGCCAGCGTTCCCCTTCGCGCCAGATCACCCGCGCCCTGACCGAAATGCCACTCACCGAGTAAATCCTGGTCGGCGTTCGCGCAAGCTCGATGAACGTGCTCTCGACCCCTCCGGGACCTCTGTCGAGCGCATCCGTCGCCTTGTGCGTCTCGCCGACGATCTTCCGCTGCCGCCCGGTATCCTCGTCCATATATTCATAGTCAACCGCAATCGTGTTGTTCGCATTGCACGCGGAGAACCCGAGTTGCTTGGGGTCGCTTGCTGAGATATGATAGCTCCGGAAATCGAGCGGCTCGTCCCCATATTCCCGCTCGTATTCCGAATATGCCTTGTGGAACTGCAGAGACCAGTCGCCCTCTGCTTTGTAGAAGAACCTGATGTTCCGTCCCCTGGCCGGCACGGCGCTGGTAGCGCCGCCCTGCCCGACAAGCGTTATCAGTTCCGGCAGTTCGACGGCGCCATCCTTGTAGCTGATGTTCGCCGCGCTGAGGTCTATCTTGCACGCGCTCTCTAGATCGATCGCGACGATGTCATCACCGATCTGAGGCGGGTGAATGCCCGCGTACGCGCTCCCGTCCGGCAGCAGCGTTTCGTTCGACTTCTTGATCCGGTTCAGGGTGAGGTTTATACGGTAAGGCGGCTCGGCTGGGGCGCGCTTGTCCTCCCTGATGATCTCGAGGTCGAGTATATCGTAGTCTATCCGGGCTTCGAGCGGCCGCCCGAACTCCGTCTGAGCGTAACCCAGAGGGTTGAACGAGACGATCCCGAGCGTCGGGTCTATCACCTTGTACTCGTAAGGGTCATCCGGGGACCAAGGGTCACCTGCGCCGATCTCTATGAAGCCCCGGCTGACGACATCGCTGTACCGGTCTATGCCGATAAACGCCGGGCTGTTCTTTGGGATAGGTAAGTCTATCCAGCCTTCGAGATTCGCCGGCACCTCCAGCTTCAGGTCGGTCGCTGTGTGAAGGTCCGGCTCTCCGCCGCCGCCCGTCTCCCACCAGGAGCAGGACAGGTACAACACGCGGGGCCCAGACGACGGCCTGAAGCAAATCTTCAGGTCGTCGTAGTCGATCCCGTACTGGAAGGGCCTGAGCTGATGCCACGGATCGGCGCCCGGCGTGCTTGTCGTCTCCATCACCCGCCTCGAAAGGTCCCCGCCTCTGACCGCCAGCCCGCTCCCCGACATATCGATCGGGCTGAACGACAACAGATAGAGCGAACCGGCGACCGGCCCGGTATCCCAGCCCCCGAACGGGATTCGGACCGTTTCCCCTATGATCCGCCGCAGCGCTGTAGCGTTCTTCGCATCTACAGGCGGGCCGGGGTAGAGGTCGTTCAGGACGACGACCGCGCCCGTTGTGGCATCCGTCCCTATCGGCAGTACGCCTATGGGCAGGTTCGCAGAGTTGTTCTTCCACCGCTCGATCTCATACTGAGCCAGCCGCCCGGCGAATGTCACGCTCTCGGCGTGCCGCACGGACATGAACCCCGGAGGGAACAGCCTGACGATCGTCAGAATGCCCACCAGCAGCACCACCATTACGACCAGCACCTCGACTATCGAGGTGCCCTTACTGGCCCTCAGATATCTCATCTCCGCCCCTAGGGACGAGCACTTCGTTTTCCTATTGTGACGAAAGGGTAACCACCCCTGCGGCCTCAGGCCGGCAGCCATGGTTACCCTGCCAGCGATCGGATCGGCCGCGCTAGCCCTTCTTCGCCTGAATCCTCCACCTGCAGCCTGTCGCGCCGTTCGGACCCTCGATCTGAGTGGCCGGTATCTTGTCGCAGTGCCCGTCCAGGAACAGGACGGGCACCATCGACCGCTCATCTCCCGCATGCCTGTGATAGCTGCACCACGTGACGACCGCATCCTCCGACGGCGATCGGAACCTCAGCTGCCTCTTGTAGTCGTAAGCCTGAAGCTCCGGGGTGTCCTGCACGTTCGGCGGAGGCGGCAGGCTGGACACCGCCTGCTCGTTCCCTGCCCAGGTCAGTGTGTAGCGAATGCCCTCGATCCCAACCGAAGTGGTACTCGGCTCCGGCGTGAAGATATTATAGCTGTCGTAAGCGTAATACTCGTAAGTCTGCCCGCCTACTTCCACCTTCACCACTTGCTTCGTGTCCGTGATCTGGGCCATCGGACAGTGGAAGCCGCTGACCTTCTTGATGTACTCCGGATACAGGGCGTCGCCTTTCGTCTGCTCCAGCGGGATGACCCCGCTCGGCCCCGTCTGCACGTACCCGGCAAGCGTCTCCGGGTACTTCCGGTTGTCCTGCTGGTACATCTTGAGCGCCATCGCTATCCCGTGCAGGTTGGTCATGCAGTTGACCATCTTGGCTTCCTTCTTCACGCTGTTCATAACAGGGAAGATGATCGCCGCCAGGATAGCGATGATCGCTATCACGGTCAGAAGCTCGATCAGGCTGAACCCGTTCCTGTTGTGCCGTCTCCACATATTCGCTGCCCCCATCCTCACAGAGTCGGCTGAGTGGAGCGGCCCCTCGTGCCGCCCTCCCAGCTATTCGACTAACTGGTAAAGCAGATAGTTCCTCCCTTGCCGATACCTAATCCTTCGGCCAACTCCGCCGATGAATGTCTGCCCCCTACATCCCGCCCCGGTGCAGATACGCCAGATACGCCGAGATGATCTGGTTGCCAAGGAACACAGTGACAAGCACGCCTATCACCATCATTGGCCCGAACGGCAGGTAGCTCTCCTTCCGCTCGCCCCGGCGCGCGATCTTCATCCCGATCCCGATCACGCTGCCGACGAACACGGCGACAAAGAACGACAGCAGCGCCAGCCCGATCCCGAGCCACGTCGTCACGGACCCCGCGAACACCGCTCCCACCGCCGCCGCCAGCTTGATGTCGCCGCCGCCCATCGCCTCCTTCTTGAAGGCAAGCTCGCCCAGAACCGCTATCGCATAGAAAACGGCCCCGCAGATCACCAGGCCCGCGATTGACCACAGCATCGGCACGTGCGCCGCCGTGAACGGGATGCGAACGTAGAGCACCGAATGCCCCGGCTCGCCCACGACAAGCCCGTACACGTCCCGGACGACACCGACACCTATTCCAAAGATCGAAAGCTGGTCCGGTATGATCCAGTGATCCAGATCGATAAAGAACACAGCTATCAGCGCCGCCGAGAACAGCGCGAACGCGAAGAAATCCGGCCGGAACTGGTACTTGGCATAAAGCGCCACAAACACCAGGCCGGTCGTAAGCTCCACTATGAAGTATCTCCAACCGATGGGCGCTCCGCAGTAGCGGCATTTGCGCCCGAGGGCCAGAAAGCTGATAAGCGGCACCAGGTCCACCGCCTTGAGCCTTGTGCCGCACTTCGGGCAATGCGACGGCGGCTTTATGACCGATTCATCGTTCGGCATCCGGCAGATGCATACGTTCAGAAAGCTGCCGACAACCGTGCCGTAGACAAATACGATCGCCGTCCCCAGCCAGAAAGGCATCAGCTTACTGCCCTGCTCCGCTGGTCAGACTCTGGATCACTGCCACGAGCGGAAGGAAGATCGAGATAACGATGAACCCGACCGCTCCTCCCATAAACACGATCAGGACCGGCTCGATAGCCGCTGTAAGGCTTGCTAGAGCCGCGTCCACCTCGGCTTCGTAGAAGTCGGCCACCTTGGCAAGCATCGGGTCCAGCGCGCCGGATTCCTCGCCGATGGAGATCATCTGCACGACCATCGGCGGGAACAGGCGGCTTCGCTGCAGCGGATCGCCGATCCGGTCACCTTCCCTGATCCTCGCCCTCGCTTCTAGCACGGCGTCGCCGACAATCTCGTTGGCAACCGTGCTGGACACCGTCTCAAGCGCCGACAGGATCGGAACGCCGGACGCAAGCAGCGTCCCCAGCGTCCGCGAGAACCGGGCAAGCACGATCTTGTGATTCAGCTTGCCGAAGACCGGCGCCTTCAGCTTGATCCTGTCATACGTCCGCCGTCCCACCCTGGTCCGGATGAACATTCGGAACGCAAGCACGAACGCCACGACGCACACGATCATGATGTACCATCTGGTCGTCAGAAAGTGGCTGAACCCCATCAGCAGTTTCGTGGGCAGGGGAAACTCCTTGACACCCAGGTCCCCGAACAGCCCCATGAACTGCGGCAGGATGTACGTCACGAGCACGATGACGATGCTGATGGCCACGAGCATGACGATCATCGGGTAGGTCATCGCCGACCTGACTTTCCGCCTCAGGTCCTGGTCCTTCTCGAGGAACCCCGCAAGCCTCTGGAGGCTTTCTTCGAGCACGCCTCCGACCTCGCCTGCCCGGACCAGGCCGACGAACAGGTTCGAGAACACGTTCGGGTACTTCGCGAGCGCCCGCGAGAGCGTCTGGCCGGCCTCTATCTCCGACTGGAGGTCGTTGATAATCCTCTTCAGCTTGGCATTGGTCGTCTGCTCTGCAAGAACGGAGAGGCACCTGACGAGCGGCACGCCCGCGTCGATCATCGTCGAGAACTGCCTGCAGAAGACGCTGAGGTCGGCTAGCTTCACGCGTCCGAACCCGCCGCCCGGGCTCTTCCGCCTCGCCCCCTTCGTCTCTTTGATGTCCATTACGGCGAAGCCCTGCTCGGTCAGCCTCCGACGAAGCAGGCTTTCGCTTTCGGCTTCAACTGTACCGGGGATCACCGCCCCGTTCGGATCACGAACGGTATACGCGTACGTTGGCATCTACACTCACCCCCGATTCCATTGCGGATTTCAGATTTGAGATTGCGGGTTTGAAATCTCGCACGGTGTCTGGGCTGCCCGTTCAATCTGAAACCTGAAACCTGAAACCTGAAATCCCAATCCTCCCTATCTTCCGTTCGGCGTGCTCGGCGCCGCTATCATCTTCTTGAGCTCTTCGGGGTTCATAGCGCGCATCATGGCGTCGTCGTAGGTGATGATCCCCCTCTGGTAGAGCTCTCGTAGATGCTGGTCCATCGTCTGCATGCCGACGTTGGCGCTCGTCTGGATTATCGAGGTGATCTGATGGGTCTTGGCTTCCCGGATCAGGTTGCGGATGGCTGGAGTTGCGATCATGACCTCCATTGCCGCCACCCGCCCCGGCATGCCGGCTCTCGGCAGGAGCTGCTGGCAGAGCACCGCCTCCAGGCTGTTCGACAGCATCAGCCGGACCTGATCCTGCTGGTTCGCCGGGAAGGAGTCCACTATGCGGTCTACTGTCTGTGCCGCGCTGTTCGTGTGCAGGGTCGAGAGCACCAGATGCCCCGTCTCGGCAGCCCGAATCGCGTTCGACATCGTGTCCAGGTCTCGCATCTCTCCCACAAGGATCACGTCCGGGTCCTCGCGTAGGGCTGCACGCAGCGCATCTGCAAACTCATGTGTATCTTGCCCCACTTCCCGCTGGTTGATCACGCAGTATTTGTGTTGATGCAGGTACTCGATCGGGTCCTCGATCGTGATGGCGTGGAGACTGCGTTCGTTGTTGATCTGGTTGATCATGGCGGCGAGCGTCGTGGACTTGCCGCTTCCCGTCGGCCCGGTGACGACGATCATGCCTCTCGGCCTTCGTGTCAGGTCCTCCAGCACGAGCGGCAGGCCCAGTTCCCGGATGCTCGGGATCTTCGCCGGGATCAACCTGAACGCCGCAGCAACCGACCCCTTGTCGTGGTAGATATTCACACGGAACCGCGCGACTCTGCCCAGCGCGTATGAGAAGTCCAGCTCCCACTGTGACTCGTACCGCTGGATTTGCTCGTCGGACAGCACATCATACATCATCCGCTGGCAGTCCGTCGGCCCGATCCTCTCGTAGTTGAGCGGCAGCAGTTGGCCGTCAACCCTGATGATCGGAGGCACGCCCACGCACAGGTGCAAGTCCGATGCGCCCTTCTCGACCACAGTCCTCAGCAGATCGTCAACATGCGTCTCCTCGATCGGTACCGGCTTCGTCGCCTGTCTAGCCTGCCCGATCCCCGGCTGTGCCACCTGCTGTGTCGTGTCACCCGTTACCTGTTGATCCAACTGCCCCTCCAGAGAGCGAAGTCGAGTAAGGTACGCTTCCCCCACTCATACCTCATACCTCATACCTGGCGCCTTGCCCCTCTCTAGTGTCCCGCCGTAAACACGACCCTCATGACCTCGTCAGGAGTCGTCATGCCTTCGAGAACCTTAAGGAGCCCGTCTTCGCGCAGCTCGTGCATTCCGTTTGCCTTGGCCGCCTCGCGGATATCGGCGAGTGGCGCGCGCCTCACGACCAACTCGGCGATCTCGTCGTTGATCCTCATCAGCTCGTAGACGCCGGTTCTGCCCTTGTAGCCCGTGTTTCTGCACAGCTCGCAGCCCGTCCCCCGGTACAGCGTTACCTCCTGCTCCGGGTCCTCCGGTTTGAACCCGAACCGTCGCAGCTCCTTGCCCGGCACCGTATAGCTCGTCTTGCAGTTCGTGCAGATCTTTCGCGTGAGCCTCTGGGCCAGAACACCGATCACCGTTGCCGAGATCAGGTACGGTTCAACGCCCATGTCCACCATTCTGATGACCGCCGACGGTGCGTCGTTCGTGTGCAGCGTCGAGAGCACGAGGTGTCCCGTAAGCGACGCTTCGATCGCAATCTCCGCCGTCTCTAGGTCCCGCATCTCGCCGACCATGATTATGTCCGGGTCCTGGCGTAGAAAGCTTCTCAGCGCGTTCCCGAAGGCAAGCCCCGCCTTCCTGTTCACGTGAACCTGCGATATCCCCGCGAGCTGGTACTCGACCGGGTCCTCAACCGTGATGATGTTCTTGTCTACCGTGTTGATCCTGTGGAGGATGGAATACTGAGTCGTTGTTTTGCCTGCGCCTGTCGGTCCGGTCGAGAGGAACATTCCGTTCGGCTGCGATGTCAGCTCTTCGACCTGGGCCTGCACCTCCGCCGTAAACCCGAGCTTACTCAGACCGATGAGAACGCTCGTCTTGTCGAGGATTCTCATGACGATCTTCTCGCCGTGGATGGTCGGCAGGCAGGAAACGCGCAGGTCGTAGTCCTTGTTCTCCCAGCGGATCGGTATACGTCCGTCCTGGGGCACCCGGCGCTCCGCGATGTTCATGTCCGACATGATCTTGAGCCGGGAGATCATCGGCGCCTGGATGTATTTGGGAAGGGGCATGACCTCGTGCAGAACGCCGTCAATCCGGTAGCGGACACGGACTCCGCGGCGGTCAGGCTCGACGTGGATATCACTGGCGGTCTCCCGGATGGCCTGCTGGATGATAGTGTGGGCAATGCGGATGATCGGGGCTTCTTCGGCAGCTCCTCGAAGCGCGGCCTCATCTTCCTCGAGCGTTTCCTCGCGCGCGCCGTAGGTGGCGATGGCCTCGCTGATCGACGATAGGCCCCCTCCACCTCCCCCGCTTCCGGCCATCGCGCCGGCCACCGGGACCACGGCGCCTTCCCCGGCCCCTGCCGCCTTGTAGCACCGCCGAATGGCTTCTTCTATGTCCTCCTCTGTGGAAAGGACCGTGCTTATCTGCTGAGCACCGGACGCGAGCCTCACATCCTGCAAAGCGACCGGGTTGCTCGGATCTGCCACTGCTACAGTGAGTTTGCTGCCGTTCTTGGAGATGGCGATGACTTTGTGGCGCTTTGCAATGTGCTCGGGGATCGAGTTGGCAACGGAATCGTCTATGCGTTGCGTGGATAGGTCTACATACTGCAGGCCCAGAACTTCGGCCCTTGCCTTCGCTACGTCTTTGTCCTGCGCAAACCCCAGATCGATTATGATCCGGCCTATGTCACCCGGCGCGCTCCTCTGCGCCTCCCGCGCCTGGGCCAGCTCATCGGCCGTTATGATCTCCTTGGTGACGAGCACCTCCCCCAGGTCTTTCCTCGCCATCACCATCGCTGAAGCACCTCTCCCCGCCCGGGTGGTTCCCACCCCTTAGAGTATATCAGGTCTCAACGAAAGACTGCAACGGCGCGCGTCTGCCCACTGCAGGCCGAAACGCACCCCGTCCTCTGCAGTCAGTCCGAAAGACCCTTTTATTCTCTATTGTTTGACTGTCGGTATTCCCACGACTGTTCCTTAGATTGCCTGCTTTTTTCGGCAATCACGTCCTCCCTCGAAGCTGCTCCAGCACGGCTGCTTCCATCACGTCTATCGGCGGGTCGATTCCGGTCCATCTCCTGAACGACAGCGCGCCCTGGTAGACGAGCATCTTCACGCCGGTCACCGTTCGCGCGCCGGCCGCCTCCGCTGCGGCAAGAAGCTTCGTCCTGACCGGGTTATACACCAGGTCGAATACGATCAGGTCGTCCCTGAGCAGTTCCGGCTGAACCGGCATAGCTTCTTCCTCGGGATGCATCCCGACTGGAGTACAGTTCACGAGGAGGTTCGCCCGCTGCAGATGCTCGGCCAGCCGCTCGATCCCCGGCTCAGCATGAACCATACCCGGCTCGGCAGCCTTCTGAACATCCCGGGCCAGCCGCTCGGCCTTCCCCGCCATCTCGTCGAGAACCACGACCTTCGCCCCTACCTTCGCAAGCGCAAACGTCACAGCCCTTCCCGCGCCCCCGGCGCCGAGAACCACCGCCTTGTACCCGCCTGGCGCACATCCCGCCTCCGCAAGCGAGCGCATGAACCCCGGCCCATCCGTGCTCGACCCGATCAGCCTGCCGCCGACGTTCGCGACCGTGTTCACCGAGCCGATCTCCCGCGCGTCGTCCTCTACTTTGTCGAGCAGTGGAATCACAGCTTCCTTGTGAGGTATCGTCACGTTAACACCGGCTATCCCGAGCGCGCGGATGCCTTCGATCGCCTGCCCGAGTTCCTCGGGCGCCACGTCGAACGGCACGTAAACTGCGTCCAGCCCCAAAGCCTCGATGGCCGCGTTCTGCATTGCCGGTGACAGGCTGTGCCCGACCGGATGCCCGATCACCCCCAGAACCTTTCCTCTGCCCGACAGATGCACTTCTCAGTCCTCCGCGTCTGGCCTCTGCTCGGCCGCCTTCTGCTCCAGGCCGCCCCGCCGCGAAAGCCATGCGAGCACCAGTCTTTCGAATGCCCTGCTTACCTTCGTGCCGATGAACTCGCGCCTGTGCATCGGCCGCACAAGGACGGTCAAGAGCGACAGCCGGTTGCCGCCGACGATGTCCGTGAATATCTGGTCCCCGATGAGCGCCGTTCGCGACGGATCGGCGCCCATCAGCTCCATGGCTTCTCTCAGACCTCTACGCCTCGGCTTGGCGGTCCTCTGCAGGCTCGGCAGGCCCAGCTTCTCGGCCACCGCCCTGAGCCGCCGCGGGTTCCGGGTGTTCGACGCTATGCAGAGCTTCATCCCGCGATCGAGCGCCCGCCGCACCCACTCCGCCGATTCCGCCGGTATCTCGTGGCCCCGCCATGGCAGGATCGTGTTGTCGAGATCGAGGATGATCGAGTCAATGCCCCGCTCAGAGAGCGCATCGAGATCTACCTCCGAGAGCGAGCGAGCATACATCCTCGGGCAGAGAAGCCTTCCAAGCTTCGACATCACGGCACGGCCCCCTCCTGACCCCCGCTTTCTGCTGCCTGTTCCCTGATCCGCGCTTTTGCCGCGTTGTGCTCCTCCAGCGTGTTCGAGAAGACGTGCGAGCCGTCAGCCCGGGCCACATAGTAGAGGTAACCGGCTTTCGCCGGGAACAGCGCGGCCCTGATGGACGGAAGCCCGGGGTTCGATATCGGTCCCGGCGGCAGGCCGCCGTGAAGATAGGTATTGTACGGGGAATCCACGGCCAGATCCCGGTCGTAAAGCCTGGACCGGTGCCTGCCGAGGGCGTACTCCACGGTCGCATCGATCTGGAGTCTCATCCCGCGCCTGAGTCGGTTCCATATGACGGCGGAGATCAGCGGCCGATCTTGTGGAACCTTCGCCTCCCGCTCGATCATCGAAGCTGCGGTCACCACGCGGTAGAGAGCAGCGGCTCTGGACTCCGCACCCCCCGCCGCCGCTATCCGGCCGATATCCTCTCCATACGGCTCCGCCACCTTGGCCCGGAATGTCTTCACCATCTCCGCTGCCACCTCCCTCGCCGTCGTCTTGAGCGGAACCAGGTACGTGCTCGGAAACAAGTACCCCTCGAGGCTGTGCGAGGGTATCCCCAGGATTCCCGAGAAGCCTTGAGCGTCGCTTGCAGCGAGAGCCATGAACTCCTCGGGGTTGACCAGGTTGCTCTCGCCCAGCCGCTCGGCGATCTGGCGCACGCTGAAACCCTCCGGCACGGTGACCCAGACTGCGGCTATCTCGCCCCGGACCATCTTCTCGATGATCTCTTCGACGCTCATCGTCGGCTTGAGCAGGTAGGCGCCCGGCTTCAGTTCCCGGGCGTCACCCGCCGCTTGAGCCAGGAGCGAGAACCCGAGTGCAGACCGTACGATGCCTTTCTCGGCGAGTATCCTCCCGACCGCGGCCGCCGTCACCCCCTTCGGGATGACCACCATAGCGGGCCGCCCGCTGCCGCCCACCGGTGAGACCATATAGTCGAGCACCCACGCGCTCACAGCCGCCAGCATTACGAGGACCAGAATGTAGTTCCGTCCGTCCCGGATGTAGCGCAGTATGCTTCTCAACTGTCGCTTCCCTTTGCCGCGAGGTAGCTGCGCAGGATCAATGCAGCCGCGACCTTGTCCACCGATCTCCCCCTCTGCTCACGGGTCTCTCCCGCCTCGATCAACGCGCGCTCCGCCTCGACCGTGGTCAGCCGCTCGTCCCACATTTCGATAGGAACCCGCACCCGCCTTGCGAGCTTTGCGGCGAACCCTCGTGCCTTCCCGGCTTGCACAGCCTCAGCGCCGCTCAGCATCAGTGGGATCCCTACCACTACCTTCGACACGCCGTGCTCCTCCACCAGGCGGGCCACCTCCCTCAGGTCCGCCTTCTCGCTCCCCGTCCGCCGAACCGTCACGAGCGGCGACGCGACGATCCCCAGCTCATCGCTGAGCGCCACCCCAATCGTCTTCTCCCCGACATCAAGAGCCATCACTCGCGGCATGTTACTGCTGACCGCCCAGGAGTGAGGAACGACGAGGCCGTCCTGCCCCCGCGCTCCTCGTCCACCACTGTGTAGAGAATCGCAAGCACGTAGAACCCAAGCACCAGGAACCCGGCCACAACCCCCGAGTCGTTCACGAGCGCGGTGACCACCGCTGCCGCCGCCACAGCGTAGCCTCCCCACAGGAACCCCGGTCGGTCCCGCGCGACCTTGCTCACCCGCCGGCCTACACCCCAGAACCACAGAATGAAGAACGGCACCGATGCGCCGAGCGCAATCTCCGCCTGAGTCGTGCCGATCAGGCTTACGTTCATCGCGAGCTTCCGCACCGCGGTGGCAACCAGATAGTTGTACCCGGCGCTGTCGCTCATCGACGCGGCGAGACCGATATGGGATGGCGAGCCACGGGAGAACTCGACCTCGAACACGGCGATGGCCGCCACGAGCGCCGCCCCGGCCGCTGCAAGGACCGCCACGGCGCCTGCCCCAAACCTTCCCCTGGTGCCCGACCAGTACACGAGCCCCAGGGCGACCACGGCGGATACCGCGCCGCCTGCGTTCGCCCCGAACTGCGGAAACCCGAGCGCTGCTATGATCGCCAGGCACACAAGAACGAGCACAGCCCTGCTCCTCGCGCGCTTCTCCCAGCCCGGGAAGCACTCCCTGATCCACAGCATCGAAACGAGCGCAAGCCCCAGCCACGCGCCCATGTACTCGTTCCCGATTCCGTAGAAGCGGGCCCCCTCGAATCGCCCTGTGCTGAGTACTGTATACCTGACAAGAGCGCCGCCGCGCAGGGCGTCAACGAAGATCACGAGCGTCGTGACCGCCGCCATCACGACCACCGGCAGCGCGCCGGGCAGATTCGCAATCCGCTTCCCGAGCGCCGCCCTCAGCGCCTTGCTCGCAGCAAATGTCCCGACGGTCAACGCGACCCACCAGGCGCCGAGACGGAAAGCATAAGGCCCCGGTGCCGGCTCGCCGACGGTCGCAAAGAGCGCCGCCAGCGGCCCCGCCGCGGGCGCCGCGAGAAGCGCCTTCAGCAAGCCCCCAAAGCCCCGGTTCCTCGACCAGCCCAGTGCAATCGCAAGCGCCGCGACCGTCGCCGCGAGAATCCCGATCCCTGCAAGCAGCCCCAGAACAACGAACAGAGCCGCCCCGTTCAAGGCCACAAGCCCGCTGAGCCACCTGACCCCGCCCGCTCGCTCCGGTACTACTGCAATCGGGCTGCCGATCATGCCTCTTGGCATCCGGACCCCGAGGCCTGCAAGTACTGTCGGAGCAATGTCGAACCCGGAGACCAGTCCCGGCGTCCGTGTCGTGGACGAGGTGACGCAGCCGCGGCCGCCCCCCGGCCTCCGCAGCACCATTGGCGCAAGCCGGTCCGCGTCGCCGTGCAGCCGGATTGGCGGCGCGATCGAGGTCAGCACGATAGTGCCCTCTCCTGCCCGCCCCTTCAGAATACGGGAGATGAAGTCCCCGAGGTTGTCCACCGCCCTCCGGCGGTGGACCTCGTAGGCGCCTCCGGAAAGCTGCTTCCTCGATAGCTCCACCCGCGCCGTATCTCCAAAGTCAACCACTACGAAGTCCGCGCGCTCAAGCGCGGCATCTACCTCGGACGCGAGCCGCGCCGCCGATGTCACGAATCCCGTCGGGCTGAAAGCCTCGCGGCGCAGGACGCCCGAGCTTACGTCACCCATCGGGACCGCGCCATCACCCGCCGCCGCGATAGCCGCCGCCCCCCGCCGCTTCGTGTCCGCAAGATCGGAGTTCCCGAACACCGCGACCCTCTTCCCGGCCCGGCCGATTGCCTCGGCCAACGCCCCCAGGTGCGACGTCGTGTAGAACCGCTCCTGATTGGCTGCCTCGATTGCCGCCAGATCAAGGTGGACGACTGCCGGCCTGGCCGAACTTCCGGTCCGCCGGTTGAAGACGGTCGCCGCCGGATCGGGTTCGTCTTCGAGCGGTTCGGAGGCTGAATATGCGTGGTCGATGTCGGTGTTCGACCACGAGTAGGCGCCGGCGCTCACGGTGGCGTAGGCGGACTCCGCCGCCTGCCGCCCGACCGGCCCGCGGCTCACAAGCCCGACGCCACCTTCCGACGCGAGGCGAGCGATGCCCGGCGGTGGCTTGTCGAGCACATCCGATGGTCTCAGGTGGTCCGCGATGACAAGAACGACTTTTCCCCCCGCGTCCGCACGCGTTGCTGCACCGACCGATAACCCGGCGACCACGACGAAGGGCAAAACGACACGGAGTACAGATGCAATGAGCGCCGATCTCCGCATGTTGGGCGGCGACCTCCTTGTCGCCGCCCCAAACCACGCGCCGAACCTCCGAATCCGGCGGCGTGCCGGCCCACGTCGAACGGCCGGCCGTATGCTACCCAGCCTGCTGCTTGACAAGCTCCACGACCTTCTGCAGCGCCTCGTCAACCTTGGATGCGTCTCTTCCGCCGGCCTGAGCGAACTCCGCCTTCCCGCCGCCGCCTCCGCCGGTCACTTTCGCCACCTCGCGCAGCAGGTTGCCGGCGTGGAATCCGCGAGCCACGAGGTCCGCCGTCACCTTGCCGACGAACAGGACTTTGCTGTCGGCCACACCTCCAAGGACTATCACGCCCGAGCGCAGCCGGTCCGCGACGCTGTCCGCAAGCGAGCTCAGATCGTCGGCGCTCGCCGTCGGCAGCTTGCTCGTAACGACGTTCACCCCGGCCACGCTCTGCGCCCTCGCCGCGATCTCCTGAGCCTGCTCGGCCGCCGACCTCGACCGAAGCTGCTCGATCTCCCGCTGAGCCTCCTTCAGGCTCGCCTGCAGCCGCTGCACCGCCGCCGCCGCCTCGACCGGCGACGCCCCGAGCTTCTCAGCCGTCTCGTATAGCATATCCCGGATCTCGTGCATATGCCCAACCCCGCCGCGCCCCGTCACCGCCTCGATCCTTCGCAGCCCGGCGCCGATGCTCGATTCGCCGACGACCATGAAAGACCCGATCTCCGACGTACGGTGAAGATGCGTGCCCCCGCACAGCTCCGCGCTCCAGTCGCCGATCTTGATCACCCGCACCCGCTCGCCATACTTCTCCCCGAAGAGCGCCATTGCGCCCATCTTCCGGGCCTCTTCGACCGTGGTCTCGATCACCTCCACCGGGATGTCATCGAGGATTCTGGCGTTCACCTCATCTTCGATCCGCCTGATCTCCTCGGGCGTCAGAGCCTGGAAGTGTGAGAAGTCGAATCGCAGCCTGCCCGGCTCTACCACAGAGCCGGACTGCAGCGCGTGCTCACCCAGGACGCGCCGCAGCGCCGCATGCAAGAGATGAGTCGCCGTGTGGTTCCGCGCGATGTCCATCCGCCGCTCACGATCGACTATGCAGTGCACCCGCTCGCCGACCTTTACCTCTCCCGTTACGACCTCCGCCGCATGCAGGAAAAGCCCCCCCGCCTTGGCCGTGTTCCTGACACGGAGGATGGCGCCGGGAGACGCGATCTCGCCCTCGTCCCCAACCTGGCCTCCCGCCTCCGCGTAAAACGGCGTCACGTCGAGCACGATGTCCACCAGATTGCCCTGCCGTGCCACGCTCACCTGCTCGCCCTGTTCGAGCAGGGCAAACACCTCCGCGTCGGCTTCCAGCGTCCGGTATCCCACGAACTGTGTCGCCGGCAGCGTCTGCTCGAGCTCGACGATCGCGCTCGCCCCGCCGCCGAAAAGCGCCGTCGGAATCGCGCTCGCCTCTTTCGCCCGCAGCCGCTGGCCCTCCATCGCCGCCTCGAACCCCGCGGTATCCACGCGCATGCCTTCGGCCCGCGCAATCTCCTCCGTCAGCTCGAGCGGAAATCCGTAAGTATCGTGCAGGGCAAACGCCGCATCCCCCGGCAGTTCGCATCCCCCGCTCCGCTTGACCTCCTCGATCTGCTGGGTCAGCCGGGACATGCCCGCGTCCAGCGTTCGACGGAACTTCTCTTCTTCGGCCTTGATCAGGCTCGTGACGTAGCCTTCGCGCTCCTTGGGTTCGGGATAGACATCCTTCATGAGGTCGGCGACCGTGCCGACCAGCTCGTACATGAACGGCCGATCCACGGCCAGCGCGTTACCCTGCAGCTCGGCTCGCCTGATGATCCTGCGGAGCACGTGCCCACGGCCCACATTCGACGGCATCGCCCCGTCCGCGATCGCGAAGACCGCGCCTCGCACGTGATCGGCTGTCACCCTGATCGCATGGTCCGTAGTCTCCGCCGCCCCGTACCTCGCTCCGGTCACCGCCTCGATCCGCCTGGTGATCGGCATAAAGAGGTCTGTCTCGTAGTCGGTCGGCGTGCCCTGGAGCACGGCCGCGGTCCTCTCCAGCCCCATTCCCGTGTCGATGTTTTTCGTCGGCAGCGGGACGAGCACTCCGCCTTCCTGCCGATCGAACTGCTGGAACACGAGGTTCCATATCTCGACGAACCGGTCACCCTCGTGCGCCAGAGACCAGGTTGGGTCCTCCGGCCGGCCAAGCTCGGGCCGTACGTCCAGGAAGATCTCGTTGCACGGCCCGCACAGCCCGTTCGGGCCTTTGGTCGGAGCATCCGCCGGCCAGTAGTTCCTGTCCGCCCCCAGCCGCACGACCTTCTCCGCAGGAAATCCCACCTCTTTCACCCAGATGTCCGCCGCCTCGTCGTCGTCCAGGTAGACGCTCGTCCAGATGTCGTCCGGGTCGAGCTTCAGCACGTCGATCATGAACTCCCAGGCCCAGATGATAGACTCGCGCTTGAAGTAGTCGCCGAAGCTGAAGTTGCCGAGCATCTCGAAGAAGGTGTGATGGAACGCGTCGCCTACTTCGTCCACGTCGTCGGTGCGCAGGCACTTCTGAGAGGTCGCGATCCGCCGGCTCGCCGGCGCCCGCTCGCCTGTGAAGTACCGTTTGAACTGCACCATACCCGCCGACGTGTAAAGCAGCGTCGGATCGTCCGGGATGAGCGAATCGCTGGGCAGGATCAAATGCCCCTTGCTCTCGAAGAACCTCAGATATGCTGTTCTAAGCTCACTGCTGGTCATATGCATAGGTCTTAGGTCGCGAGGTGCGGGTCGTGCTTTTTGGAGTGCGGCGGCCGGCGCGCCGAACCGCCGTCCTATGTGCGGTCGTACCCCTCCCCGATGCTCCACGCATCCCCAATCCGCTCGCCGAGCCTCCAGTAGCCGTCGTCTCCTGGCGCGAAGCTGATCGGGTCTATCTTCCTCACGTCCGGCTTGCCATCGGTCAGGCACCGCTCATCCGCGTAGCATTCGATGATCTCCCCGACGAATATCTCCTCCGGCCCGCCATAGTCGAGCGTGTCCACAAGCTTGCACTCGAGACTCAGAGGGCACTCCTTTATCATCGGAGCGGTCCCGAGCTTGCCGTAGAAGTTCTCGAAAAGCTTCGACTTATCGACCTCCTTGCCCGACTTCATCCCGACGTAGTCCGTCGCTTCCGCCATATCCCCCGACGGAATGTTAACGCTGAACGTGCCGTTCTCTCTGATGCCGGGGTTCGTGTAGTGCGACTTACCCAGACACATTACAATCATCGGCGGCCCGTCGTGGATGATGCCGCACCACGCAACTGCGAGATAGTTCGGCTTGCCTCCCACATTCGCGCCCACGATCACAACCGGCATCGGGTAGAGAAACGTTCCGGGACCAATCGCTTTCTTCATCTGGTACACCTCCACGTGTCAGCCCGATGCTCCCGAACCTCGGTGTGCAGCCATGAACTCTTCCACCGCCGCCTCGTCCCGGACGCCGCTCGCTGACCCAAGCGCCGTCACGCACATCGCCCCGACAGCGTTCGCAAACCGCCCCGTCCGCTCCAGGTCCCATCCGCGCACAACTCCGGCAAGGAAGCCGGCTGCAAAGGCATCTCCCGCTCCGCACGCGTCCACGGCTTTGACCTTGAACCCTGGTATCTCGAGCCGGGCATCGGCGTTCCTGATGTAGCAGCCGCGCTCCCCGAGCTTCAGGGCAACCGTCCCGACGCCGGCATCCAGCAGCACTTCCGCCGCCTCTTCCGGCGTGTCCTTTCCGGTCAGCATCCTGGCCTCCTCGAAGCTCGGCAGGAAGTAATGGACTTGCTCGAGGCACGGCCGCAGGAGGCTCATCCACCGGCCTTTCGAGTCCCACGTCGTGTCGAGCGACGTAGTCACGCCCGCCTCCCGCGCCTTCGCAAGAATCCGCGCCGTCGGCTCGCCGTCGATCCCGGGCAGCACGAACGTACCGCCTATGTGCAGGACCTTCGCCCGCCGGATGAGCTCTATGTCCGCGTCGCCCTCGCAGAGCGCCGCGTTCGCTCCGAGGTAGTGGATGAAGCTCCGCTCGCCGTCGCCGTGCACCATCACCATCGTCGCCGATGTCGCAGCCGCCGCGTCGCGCACCACCGCGGAGCAGTTCACCCCGTACCGCTCCAGCTCCCCTATTATAAAGTCGCCGAAGCCGTCCCGCCCGACCCTGCCGATCACACCCGTCGCAATCCCGATCTTCGCAAGCGAAATGCCGGTGTTCGCCGCGCAGCCCCCGGTGTGAAGCTCCATCCGGTCAACAAGCCGCAGCTTGCCTCTCTCCGGATAGCCGTCTACCGGCCTCCCGAGCACGTCCGCAACGAGTATCCCTAGACAGACTACATCCACTCTCCGCAGTCGGGCATCGGGCGTGAGGTCGCGGCTCTCCGCTCTCAGCCCCGCTTCACTCCCTCATTCCCCGTCTCCATTCCGCATTCTGGAGATGCGCCAACCCTTGTCCTCCACTACTTCCGGCGGTTCCTCGACGATCCCATACCGCAGGAAGAGCTCGCGGAGCGCGCGAGTGAGCACCATCGAGACAGTCCCGGCAAACAGAAGGGGCAGCCCGATCACGCTCGCTGTGCACAGCACGGTAAAGCCGAGTATAACAACAAAGAGCCCGATTGTAAATCCGGGGTTGTGAGCTGCGAGAAGGAGGCTCTTCCTGATCGCCGCGAGCGCGCCCTCCCGCTGCCCCATCGGCCGCTGCGCCGCAAGCGCCGGAAGGTGGTACATAGCCGTCATAAGCCAGGCGAGCAGCGCGTAAAGGCAGGCCGCTCCTACCGCGAAAAAGACCCAGTTCCGCCCAAGCGGGCCGATTATCCCAAAGAAGAACGCCGAGTCCGCGGCAAGGATTGCGGCCGCGGCTGCGCTTACCCCGACCAGCGCTAAACTCGACCGAAGAAGCTCACGGAAACCCGAGAACAGGTCGAGCAGGCTCGGATCCTCCCGGTACACCGCCTTGTAGGCCATCCGAAACGTGCCGACGAGAATCGGGCCGCCGATGAGCGCCGCAGCCGCGGCCCCGGCAATAGACAGCCACGGCGGCCTCATCGGAATCCGCCTCTGAAGCTCCAGGCCCACGGTCACCGGGATGAGCACGGCCACCGACCAGATGAAGCTCGCCGCGACGACAAGCCCCAGCCTGTCGTAGACATCCACTATGCCCTTCCCGAGCGCCCTGGCGAGACTCGCCCGCGGCAGCTCCACCTGCCGCGTTTCCTCTACTTGCCTATCCGCGTTCGCGTCCATAACGTGCTGCCGGGCGGGCGCTCACTGCCCGCCCGGATACGTATACATTATACAGGATTAACCGCCGCAGTCCACCGGCCTCCCCTGCTCCTGGATGGTTGGGCCGGCGGATCGCCGGCAAGAGGAATCCTGCCTCCTCCGGACGTAGAGGTGTACGTATGGACGACAAGGTCTCGATCAGGATCGAGGGTCTCGTGGTCGGCTATGACGCCGCGCCCGTGCTTGCCGGCGTCACGCTCGATGTCGCCGGAGGAGAGTTCGTCGGCATCGTCGGGCCGAACGGCTCGGGCAAGACCACGCTGCTCCGATCGGTCGCGCGCGTCCTCACGCCCGCGTCAGGCGCGGTGCTGATCGACGGCAAGGATGTTTCCGAAATCCCCGCAAGGGAACTCGCAAGACAACTGGGCGTGGTCCCGCAGGACACGGTGCCCGCCTTCGATTTTACGGCGCTCGAAATCGTGCTGATGGGCCGCTCGCCGCACCTCGGCAGGTTCCAGTTGGAAGGCGCCAAGGACATGGCCATTGCCGAGCGCGCCATGCGCCAGACCGGCACGCTGGGGATCGCCGGCCGTCCCTTCGCGGCCCTCTCCGGCGGCGAACGGCAGCGAGTGGTTATCGCGAGGGCGCTTGCTCAGGAGCCGCGCGTCGTCCTGCTCGACGAGCCGACAAGCCACCTCGACATTAGCTATCAGTTCGAAATCCTGAACTTGATCCGCCGGCTGAACCGCGAGGAAGGGATCACCGTTCTCGCCGTGCTCCACGACCTGAACCTGGCCGCGCAGTACTGCGATCGGCTGGTCATGCTTGGCGGCCGCCAGATACAGGCGGTCGGCTCCCCCGCTGCGGTGCTCACTGCAGAAAATGTGAAGCGCGTCTACGGCGCCGAGGTATGGATACGCCGGCATCCAACCTCCGGCCGGCCCTATGTCATCGCCGGCATCGGCCGACCCGTGTCCGAGGAGGAAGGCCGGCGGTTCGACCGCCGGCCCAAAGTCCACGTCATCTGCGGCGGCGGTACCGGCGCTCCCATCTTCGCCAAGCTCCTCCGCCGCGGCTGCGAGGTCACCGCCGGAGCGCTCAACATCGGAGACACGGACCAGGAAGCCGCCGACGCCCTCGGCGTACCCTACGTCTCCGTCCCGCCGTTTACGCCCATCTCGGATGATGCCGCCGAGGAGAACGCCCGGCTCGCCGCCGAGGCCGATATCGTCGTTGTCTCGGACGCCCCCTATGGCGCCTGGAACCTTCCCAACCTCCGAGCCGCCGTCAGCGCTGCCGATTCCGGCGCCCGGCTCGTTATCCTCCGCCCCGACACAATCCGCCAGCGCGACTTCACCGGTGCAGTTGCCACAGACATTATCGACGCGCTCGCCCCGCGCACTGCCGCTGCTTCGACCCTCGACGAGGTGGCTGCGCTCGTCGAGACCTCCACCTCCACCTAGCGCGCAACCGCCTCCGCTCCAGAGCGGGCCCGCCGCCACCGGAAAGGCATACATCGCGAGAGACAAGCCGCGTACCTGACCGCCCTTCCTCGCTCCCCGTGTTGCCTCAAATAAGAATCGTACCATAGCACTCACTGGTATGCTTGCGGTTCGTGGGTTTGCAGTCCCTGTGGAAAACGAGCTTACGCTTGGCCTAAGACGGGGGA